>Ga0209702_10000737_pt1 | contig 67836 bp, 130 predicted proteins | sample FRY01_FD_187210 | JGI IMG/M metagenome (GOLD analysis project Ga0209702, IMG submission 187210) | Freshwater microbial communities from Lake Fryxell liftoff mats and glacier meltwater in Antarctica - FRY-01 (SPAdes) (version 2) | ecosystem: Environmental > Aquatic > Freshwater > Ice > Glacier... | reverse complement strand
AGTGACCAAGTATAAAATAATAGTATAAAAAAAAGAATAGATGAGCACACTTATTTTTGAAGTTAAAGAAGAACACATCAAACTCCTAAAGGATTTGAAATGGTGTATGAATAAAGGTATTGTTAGTGGTGTTGCTGATGAAGGTGATACGTTGGCCCCACCATTTGGTGGTGTTAATCTATATGAGTCCATTGACCTAATATTAAACGGTAAACCAGAAGGTGTTAATCCATTCATGGAAGAAGAGTTTCCAGTTTATTCGGAAGAACAAAAAGCTGAGTGGGATAAATTATATTCTGAATTGCCTTTGGCTTTGGATATAATATTGTTTAATGGACATTTTGATGTTGGTATTTATAAGACAAGGTATCATTTACGTGAATGGTTAAAAACTAGATAATATGTTCTCTGCAAAATTTGTTGGTATATTTTTACTTGTGTTATTTGTTTTGATTTTTTTCAAGATAGTAATATTCATGTTTTCTATTGCTCTGTCTATTGCGATAACTTTAACTAAACTTGGTTTCATAGCTTTTTTTATCGCAACGATTTTTTATTTATTTTCAGCTTATAAAAAAGACAAATGAAAGTAGGTGTGTATGCTGGGTCGTTTAACCCTTTCCATAAAGGTCACTATAACATTTTTCAAAAGGCTGAAAAAATTTTTGATGAGGTTATTATCGCCAGAGGATTCAATTCAGAAAAAAACAATGAAATAGTTCCGCTTCCAAAGATTCTTGAGGGTGTGTGTTGTATGGAGTATATCGGTTTGCTAACTAACTTTATTGAACGCTTACCGTATGAAAATATTACGATTATTAGAGGTCTTAGAAACTCAATTGATTTACAACATGAGTTAAACCAATACCGTTATTTTCAAGACCTCATGCCAGAAATTCAAGTCGTTAGTCTTTTTTGTGATAAAGAGTTTGAACATATTTCGAGTTCTGGAATAAGAGCTTTATCATCTTTTGGTTCTGATACGGTTAAAAAATATTTGTTAAGTTAGAAATATATTAGGTGGTTATAAATTTTTTATATACCTTTGTTTTGATAATAAAAAAAGATTAGTATGAGTGATGAAGAATTTTTTGGTGGGAAGATTAGTGGTGAAGTACCATTGAGCGAGTTTGTTAAGTTTTATAATGATAGTTGTGAAGATGTCCATTTATGGGAAAATGTCCATTTATGGGAAGATGGGACATACCCAGTACAACGATGTCTTGATGCTATGAAAAAATTCATTTCATCAAAAACAATTACTCCAACAGAATGACTGAGATAGAACTGGTTAAATTTCTTCTTCCGAAAATATTAATGGCAACCACTTGTGGTGTTATTATAGGTTCTGAAAGAGAATTAAAAAAGAAAGTAGCTGGGATTCGAACCCATGTTTTGATTTGTGTCGGGGCTACTTTGTTTACCTCAATAGGTTTTATCTTGCTTGATAATGATTACAAAGTAGATTTGACACGTATCATAGGACAGATAATAACTGGGATAGGATTTTTAGGTGGTGGTGTTATTTTCAAAAACGCAGATAATGTTATTGGTGTAACTTCAGCCGCTTTTATTTGGTTCATAGCTAGTATAGGTGTTTTAATTGGAGTGGGTTATTTATTGACTCCGTTCCTGTTAACACTAGGATTATTAATTATATCGTTATTTTTCCATTACCTTGAAAAATTTTTAAAATAAATTTATGAGTAACATCGTTTTATTTTCAATCTCTGAAAGAGAACAGTTTGCGAAAGAAATAATCGCAGTAGCAAACAGCATAACCAAAGAACAAATGTTTTTAGGTAAATGTAACGTACAAGGTTTTTCAGACGGGGAACTATGTGTTGATTACGAAGATTCAATTAGAGGTAAGATAGTTTATTTATATTGCGATTTGAACAATTCAAATGATATAATGAGACTATTGCTCGGAATTGATGCAGCCAAAAGAGCTGAAGCTCAAAAAATAATCCCTATACTCCCATATTTTATTTATGGAAGAGGTGATAAAAAAGACCAAGCCAGAGGTCCAATCGCAGCAAAGATGATTGCTGAAATGATTGAACAGCGTGGAGCGACTTCGGTTATTACAATAGAACTTCATGCCGACCAAATACAAGGGTTTTTTACTATCCCAGTGACACATATTCAAGGAAAGAATATCTTTGACTCGTACATTGCCAGTATTTGCAATCCAGATACAATCCTTTGTGCCCCAGATGCTGGGTCGGGAAAAAGAGTTGAGCGAATGATTAAACAACTGAAAAAATATCATGATGTTGATTTGACTTATGCTTTGATTCATAAGGTTAGAAGTGGTCCAAACAAGATTGAGAAGATGTTTATTATTGGTGATGTTGTTGGTAAAGATGTTATTGTTTTAGACGATATAATCGATACTGGGGGTACTTTATGCACAGCGGCTAAAGAACTTAAGAACAGCGGTGCTAAAAGCGTGACAGCGGTTATTACTCATGGTGTTTTATCAGGTAATGCTTATACAAATGTTATTGATTCAGTGTTCAAGGAATTGGTGGTAAGTAATTCAGTGGCCACCAAAGAATGTTATAAGATAAAAACAATTTCAGTTTCAAATCAATTAGGGTTTGCTGTCGCGGCTATCAATGGAGGTTTAAGTTATGATGAACTTAAAAAACAACATTTAAAAACAAAATAACCATGGATAGAGAAAACGAAGTACCGAAAGGGTATCGGATAATACAAGGGTTGATGTTAGTTGGGATTTTTTCTTTAATGTATCTTGGACTAGATGGATGGGGTTGGATGTTGTTAATATTCTTTCTTATGTTATAAAAATAAATAAAATGAAAAACGAAAAAAATTCGATTGAAACAAGAATGAAGGGTTATGAAGCTTGCTACGAAACAAGAATTCCAGCAAGAACTTATACTATAATCCGTTTGGATGGAAAAAACTTTAGTAATTACACCAAAATGTTTGAAAAGCCATTTGATGATTTGCTTTCTAACGCTATTGACGCTGCTTGTATTGAGTTGGGTAAATATTTACACCCTAAATTCATATACACACAATCTGATGAGATAAGCATACTATTAACTGATATTGAGAATATCGATTCTGAGCTTGCTTTTAATGGTAAGGTCCAGAAACTTTGTAGTATTTCAGCATCTAAATTTACTGCTGCTTTCAACAAAACCATGCTTAAACTTATATCACTTTTTAAATATTCACCAGAAGAATTAATTTCAAAGATTTATAAAGGTGATTTACCAGAAATCGATGCTGTCTTTGATGCTCGTGTGTTTATCATACCAGATTTCCGTGAGGTATCTAACTACTTTATTTGGAGACAACAAGATTGTAGTCGTAATAGTGTAAGTATGGCAGCTAGTGCCAATTTTTCACATGAATCACTGAAAGGTAAATCAGGTCGTGAAAAACAAGAAATGCTATTTAATGAAAAAGGTATTAATTGGGATTCTTATTTAACCAAATACAAACGTGGTGTTGTTATTAAAAAGCAAGAGATATGGGTTGAAGGAGCGAATGGTGAGTCTGTTCAACGGAGCAAATGGTTACCAGACTACGATATACCAGTTTTCACGCAAGATAAGGAATACCTTTATAAACTTATCCCTATTATTCAATAATGGGGATAAGACTTGTATTATATTAATTAAATTAGTATATTTGACAAAATAACATAAAGTGCTATAAAATCTATTAATGAGATTTAAAGATTTAGACAATGAAATAATTGAAAAAGCCAAGGGAATTTACTTAGATAAATCAATGACTTGGGATAACAGAATGACATTACTTGTTGGATTGTTTGGTCGTTCAGAGCGAACCGTCCGTAAATGGTGTAGTGAAAAATTAGGGTTCAAAGAAAAAATTGATGTTGAACCTGAAATCATAATGATTGCTAAGAAGAAAGAATTTGATTCAACCAAGAAAAGATTCCTGATTACCTCAGCACAAAACGCAACCAGAATACATAAGGGGCTTCTTAAAAACATAGAGGCTTATGCTGAATTTATTGATGCTGAAATTCTTGTCATCCCTTTTAGATACAAGAACCCAACAAGTGTATTTTCTCAAAGTCAAACTGATGGTGAGTGGTGGGACACAACCATTACAAAGTATTTAACATTAAATCGACATAATTTAAATAATTCGATTTCTGTTTTGTCCGATGTGAAAATTCAACCAACGGCAAGTCAACCATTACAAGGGTTGGAAGGTATGACTGGAGATTATTCTTGTGTTGTGGGGCATCCTAGAATGGAATTGAAAACAGTTCCAGTTATGGATGTTAACAGACCTAAAATAATGTTTACAACTGGGGCTATTACTAGATTAAATTACACTGATTCAAAAGCAGGTAAAAAAGGTGAGTTTCACCATTCATTTGGTTTTGCTATCGTTGAGATAAAAGATGATGAAACATTCTTCTTCAGACAAGTTTCTGCCAACGACAAAACTGGTGAATTTATAGATTTGTTTTATAACGTAAAAGATGGTGTTGTTTCAGATGAAACTGAGTTTGAGGCTATCGCAATGGGTGATATTCACGTTAGAAATTGTGACCCTAGAATTACTGATATAACATTAAATAACTTGTTTAAAAAACTTAGACCAAAAAAAGTATTTATTCACGATATTATCGATTCTCAGAGCGTTAGTCATCATAACCAAAAAGACCCGTTCATATTACATGAATTAGAGTTGCAGGGTAAAAATGATTTAAACGCTGAAATCGAAGAAATGTTAGAATGGTTAACACCTTTTAGCCTTTTTGATACTCACATAGTTAGGTCCAATCACGATGAACATATTGATAGATTTCTTTGTGAAACCGACTGGCGAAAAATGACTTCTATCAAGAACGCTATTCCATATATGGAATATGCTATGGCCAAGCTCAAGGGTAATGCAAAGGATGGGGTTATACCTTATATTATAAATTCCAAATTTCCAAAAATGAAGTGTTTGAACCATGACGATAATATATCCGTAAAAGGCTATCTTATGTCATCACACGGACATTTGGGTGCTTCTGGTAGTAGAGGTGCTTTACAACAATTTAGTCGTTTATCGACCAAAATAGTAACTGGACATTCACATAGTATTGGGAGAATTGGTGGTGCTGTAAGTGTTGGAACTTCAACATACTTGCGTTTGCCGTATACGAAAGGTGCTAGTGCGTGGGTCAACTCACATGGTATTGTAAACCGACTTGGTAAATTCCAACATATAGTGTTTTTTGAAACCAAAGACGGACTAGAATACACTACATTAAAATAAAAAAAACACTTGCACATATAAACCTCATTTGGTATCTTTACAATAAACAAATATTCATGGATATAAATATTGATTTTGATGGAACCTGTGTTACACACGAATATCCTAAAATAGGAAAAGATATAGGTGCCATTCCTGTTTTAAAAAGATTGGTTCAAAATGGTCATAGATTGATAATATTTACCATGAGAAGCGATGGAACTTTAGATGAAGCCGTTAATTGGTTCGAAGAAAATGATATCCCTTTGTTTGGGATTCAAACCAATCCAACCCAAAATTGGACCACATCACCAAAGAGCTATGCTCAATTGATGATTGACGATTCAGCATTAGGTTGTCCTCTTAAGTGTTTCTATAGAGAAATAGAATTTAATGGTGAAAAAGTAATGGTCAAAGATGGTAGGAATTTTGTTGATTGGAAAAAAGTTGAGAAACTACTTGAAAGTGAAGGTATTTTAAAAACATAAAAAAGAGTATGAAAAATAAAATCAATATTGATGAGTTTCTAGTTATCTCTGAACAGTTAGAGATAACATTCGGTCAAATAACAGAAGCTGTTAGAATTCCTAAAAGCCATGGTATTAAGTTAATTGTAGATTTTGGTGAGGGTGATGTACGTTCAGTCTTTACCAACCTAGGTAAAACACACGAACCAGACCTTCTAATCAACTTAATTTGCCCGTTCGTTACCAACTTAACACCTGTGGAAATCAAGGGTGTTATGAGTGAAGCTATGATAATGGTTGGGGTTGGTCCAAATGACGAACCCGAAATTACATTAGATTTTATTGGAATTGGAACTAAATTACTATAATTATGAAATCAGGATTTGAAATAGGTTTGGAAAAAATCATAAGAGTTGAAAATGAAATTCAGTTACTTTTAACTGAAAAAAGTGGTGTTACAGCTCATTTTGTTAGAGCAGAAGATACTTTATATCTAATAACTTACAACCCAACTCATGATGAAAGTTTTCTGCTTTGCTCATCACATTGTCATCACAAATGGGATTTAAATAATATGTCTCATTCGTATGGTAAATTGCTTGGACATGTTAAGGAGTTGGTTGAAACACCGACAAATAAAAAAACTTTACAGGATTTTACCTATACTGTTGTTTGGTGTAAAAGTGATGGGGCTGTTCACACATCATATTTTTATGGTGAGGATATGAGTGATGTGTTAGAGAAGTTTTACTTTGGTAAAGAAGATTACAAAAGCTCTTATAATATCTTACAAATTAAAAAAAACCCCACATCTTGATAACATGGCAAAAATAATAGCTGCTGGTGTTTTCCTGATTAAAAAAGATGGTAATTTATTGATTTGTCACCCAACAAACCACAACAAAAATTTTTGGACTATTCCAAAGGGTAAAGTGGATGCTGGTGAAGATTACGTTGATGCTGCGATTCGTGAAACATTTGAAGAAACCAACATTGATTTAAGTGAGTTTACCAATATAAGATGGTTGGCACCGATTAACTATTCTCATAGGAAAAAAATGTTACATCCATTCTTGGTTTTTGAAGATGAAAATGATGGTGTTGATTGGGGATTATTTGATATAAAATGTAATTCTAATGTTCCTGAAGAACGAGGTGGTTTTCCAGAGATAGATGGTTATAAGTGGTCTACACTTGATGAGGCCAGAAAAGTCTTACATGAAACTCAAGTTTATTGTATAGACGCTATAGAACGTTTATTACATGAAAAAAGAACTGGATAAAAAGTGGTATGTGTATATCCTTAAATGTTCTGACAACACATTATACACTGGGATAACAACTGATGTTACCCGAAGGTTAAAAGAACACAACAATGGACGTGGTGCCAAATACACCAGAAATAGAAGACCAATTGAATTAATGACAGTATTTGAGGTTAACAATAGAAGTGAAGCCAGTAAAGAAGAATACCGAATAAAACAGTTGAAACGAGAAGAAAAATTTAAATTAATAAACATAAACAACGAAAAATGAGTGAAGTAAAAAGGGTTTGGAATGCTGAAGGTAATAGCCTCTACTTGAGTTACCCATCAAGTGAATTTGAGGAATTAGAAAATGCTGTCTATACTGTTGGTATAGACCAATATGGTAGGTTTTACTTATCAAAGGTGAAGGACAATTTTGAATTTGACTATAAGATTTATGGTCTTGAACGCGACTTGATTAATCGTGTTGTTAAAACCTATGCTGCGACCAATTTTAATCTAGGTGTTCTTATGAATGGTTTAAAAGGTACTGGTAAAACAGTTTCTTCAAAGATTCTAGCCAACGAGTTAGGTCAACCAGTTATTTTGGTTGGAACGAATGACAAAGGGTTAACGACTTTTTTAAATGCAATCTCACAAGATATCACGATTTTCATCGATGAATATGAGAAAATTTTTGCTGAATCCTCAGTAATTTTAACAATTATGGATGGTGCAATGAATTCCGTTTATAAAAGAGCTTTCTTATTGACAACAAACAAGTTGTATTTGGACAGTAATATCCTCCAACGTCCAGGTCGTATCCGTTATCTAAAAACATTCGAAAACCTTAATCCGAATATTGTTGAGGAAATTATTGATGACATTCTCGTTAATAAGAGCAATAAAATGGCTTGTATCAACTTCATTTCACTATTGGAAACAATCACTGTTGATATTGTTAAATCTATTGTTGAAGAATGTAATATTCACAACGAGTTCCCAGATGATTTTGAAACAGTTTTTAATGTTACAAAACTAAAAGGTAAATTCAACGTTAGTATAAAAGAAAAAGATAATACTTATTCTTTGATTGCTGAAAATGTTAAAACTTACCCACGTCCAGACTTTAATGACGATGTTATAGGGTATAGCTTTAGTATAGATGATAAATCAATTGGTACGGTAGGTAAGGTTATAAATCAAAGAACTATTGAGGTTGAACCATATCGTTCAGGTGATAATAAAAAATCAATTGGTTTTGATGAAAAAATAACACTAAAATTTACCAACGCAAACATGACCAATTATGCGTATGGATATGGTGATTATGATGGTTTTGAAAAAGCTGGTGATAAAAAATTATCAACGTTTGCTGAAAATATCATAAAAGCTCTTGATAAAGATAATGATAATGAAAGTGAAAGTAATGACATGGTTGGTTTTGTTGATGATAGTCTTATCACAACGTATAAGGGAAGTGCTGGAACAGCTGGAATGGGTGCTTTGATTGAGGAAGCTAAGTCAGCGATAGAAAAATTTAGTATAGATGTAAATTCAATGCAGCTTGATTTTGGTTCAGATTCTGAATGTGGTCCAACGACTGAGTTTTAATTTATGGTAAAAGCTATAGAAATACAAGCACCAAATAAAATAGAAACCAAAGAGGGATACGTTACAGTGTTCCTCGCTGGTTCTATTGAATTAGGGAAAGCTGTTGAGTGGCAGCGAGAAATTGTAACAACATTGAAAGATGAAAAGATAATATTCTTAAACCCTAGAAGAGATGATTGGGATTCAAGTTGGATTCAATCTATAAACGATGTTAAGTTTAAAGAACAAGTTCTTTGGGAATTAACTGCGTTAGAGTTTGCTGATTATATCGTATTAAATTTTGATGAGAAAACGTTATCACCTATTTCATTGATTGAATTTGGTGCTCACGCCAAGAGTGGTAAACTTATAGTTTATTGTCCAGAAAAGTTTTGGAAAAGAGGAAATATTGATGTTACTTGCGAGTTCTATAATGTAAAACAAGTTTCTTCTTTTGAAGAATTGATTTCCGAAATAAAAAAATTATCTAAAACTGAATGAATAGACAAAAAAAACAACATTTGCTAAACAACGAAATAAAAGCAAGTGAGGTAAGAGTAGAAGGTGTAATTATGTCTTTGTTTGACGCTATTAAACAAGCTGAAAACGAAAATTTGGATTTGGTATTGTTGGCCCCAACAGCTCAACCACCTGTGTGTAAAATAATGAGCTATGAAAAGTTCATTTATGAGCTCAATAAGAAGGATAAAAATAAGTCTCTGGATATGAAAGAGGTTAAAGTTGGTCCCAACACCAGTGAAAATGATTTGAGTTATCGCATAAAAAACATTACTGAGTTTTTACAAAAAGGACATAAGGTAAGGATTTCAATGCAGTTTAAAGGTCGTGAGATGGCCCATACGAAGAATGGTGAAGAATTGGTTTTAAAAATGATTGTCGCCATTGAAGAATATGGGGTCCCAGAAGCGTTTCCTAAACTTGAGGGAAAACGTATGTTTGTAACTCTTAAACCAAAAACGAAAAAATAACGTGGAAGACATTGTTATTGATTATTTAAATCAGGGGTTTGTTATTGGTACCAACGAGGATTTAAATATAGATTTCGTTTTTCGTGTTGATAGTAAATTTGTGTTGCATAATGCAATATTTTTAAGTGAGTTGGATGAGGTTTTTAGTTTAGAAAGAGAAAAACTTATAGAGTATGTTGGAAAATGGGCAAAACTTTATTTTAGTGGAAGTGATTTAACTAAGTATTGGGTTACTAAAGACCCATTTCTACCCCTTAAAGGTCTATTTGAAAGATATAATATGACACATTTAACTGAATATTTATAAAACAGAGCCACTTTGTACGAGGCTCTGGCTTCGAGTGTTGGAAATGATGTCAATTCAATTGCACGTATTAAGAGAGATATATTAGGTATGTCTGATGATTAACATTTACAATTTATATTTAAATGGATATAATTGTAAATGGAATTCATTATACAAAAATATCTTAGTAAATTTTATGAAGTTGAAACTAGTGAGGTTGGGAATGACGGGATATATTTAATTTCTGATAAAAGAAAATTTCGAGCACCAATTTACGGTAGCCAAATTTTAGATGAGCTCATAATCATATTTTACATAAGTGAAGATGAAGGTAAAGAGTTTATTACTAAGTGGGGTGAATCAATAAACCCAGAAATCGATTTAGTTTTTTACTGGAAAACCAACGAACAGCTTATTTTCCCTATGCTTAATAGGGTTATGGGTACTACTTTAGCTAACGAAATTATCCTAGTTTCACCATTGAGTGGTCCAAGTGGTGAACTATTTTGGGTTGACCCTGTTATCAATGGGGTTGACTACACAGGAACTACAGACAAGAACTATGAGGTGGATGAAACTGATAATGATTTTTTTAGCAACACAATAGAAGCGTTAACTAACAATCGAGGATTAGAATTAGAATAATGAAAATTAAAATTTTACTTATGTTTATCTTGATAGGGTTTAATCTATCAGGTCAGAATGAATTTAACAATTGGTTTTTTGGTGTGGGGAATGGGTTGAATTTTTCAGGTCCAATACCCACACAAATCTTAGGTAGTCCTATGGTTCAAACTGAGGGAGTTGCTGCGGTATCAGATGCCACTGGTGGTCTTTTATTTTATACAAATGGTGTTACCGTTTATAATAGATTAAACTTGGTGATGGGAAATGGTACTGGCCTTTTAGGTGATGGTAGTTCAACACAATCTTCCATTATAATACAAAAACCACTTAGCCTTACCAACTACTACATTTTCACGGCTGATGCCGATGTAGGGGCAGACGGTATTCGTTGGTCAGAAGTTAATATGAGTTTGAATGGTGGTTTAGGTGGGGTAACTGCCAATAAAAATATCTTATTGAGGACACCATCGTGTGAAAAACTATGTGCTGTTCGTCATTGTAATGGTAAAGATATTTGGATTATATCGCATGATTGGAATTCTAACGTTTTTACTAGTTGGCTTATTGATGGGGTTAATACACCTGGGATGTTAACGGTTTGGTCCATATCTGGAACGATAGTTAGTGGTGTAAATCAATCTCCTTATGGTCAATTAAAAGCCTCATCTGATGGCAAACGATTGGGTGCTTCTTATTATGGACTCCCAAATGGTGGTACAAATAGAGTAGAGGTTTATGATTTCAATAATATTACTGGTATAGTATCCAATGCGATAACACTAACTTCAACGGATATAGGACCATATGGGTGTGAATTTTCCAAATCTGGTAGAATGTTGTATGCTACAACCAATCAAGGTCGTTTATTCCAATGGGATTTATGTTCACCGAACCCAGCAGCTTCAAAAGTTCTTATAACGAATTCAGGCCCTTTCTTTGGAAGTTTACAAATGGCTAACAACGGGAAGATATATATTAGTCGAGGACCCCAACCGTTTTTATGTAGCATAAATTTTCCTGAAATTTATGGTATTGGGTGTGGTTTTGGTTTAAATTCTGTTCCTTTAACTGGAAACGCAATGTTTGGATTACCAAACTTTCCTTCATACTATCAAGACCCTTTTATATCAGACATTACGATAAACCAAGTTGATTGCAATTCTTTTTGTTTTTCATATCCATCACCAGTTGCTCAATGTGGTGTATCACTACTGACTTATCAATGGGTTTTTAATGATGGTACAACTCAAAATGGGTTAACGGCTTGTAAGACTTTCCCGTCAAATCAAACAGTTTTGTTTAGAATAATAAGACCTTGTTCTATTGATTCAATTCAGGTAGGTGTTACTATCACTGGTGTTATTATACCGCCAGCACCAATTTTCCATAATTAATTAGGAATTGAGTTTTAAAAGCAGTACCTTTGCAAATATGAATTTTAATTTATTAAAAACTAGACGTGGAAAACTAAAAATAGGTTTAGCAAAAATCTTGGATAACGAGGGTCAAATTGAGAATGTTCTTAATTTGGTTGATGAGTATGAAAAAGATAATTTGGAGACCATTGAAAAATTCAAACGAGACAAAACTATTGTTTTAAGAAAAATCAATGGTGCGCTTAAACAAACAATAAACACGCATGGCCCGATAACAAAAAATTTAATAGGTTCTGCATCCAAAAGAATTTATGGTGTTTTTTTAACCCCAAAGTCTTCGGATTCAATATTACAATCTTTTCTAAAATTAGTAAAAAAAATAGTATGATAACAAAGTTAGCAATTTTTGATTTTGATGGGACGTTGGTGCAATCACCACTACCAGAAACTGGTAAAATAATTTACCAAGAGAAAACTGGAAAACCATATCCTCATAAAGGATGGTGGTCCAAAGATGAGTCTTTGGATATAAGCATTTTTGATGTCCCAACAAACCCTAGTGTTATTGAAGATTACCATAAAGAAATGGCTGTTATCACTACATTGAAAATAATGCTTACTGGGCGATTACCTAGGATGGCTGGTTATGTTGAGGAAATACTTTCTCAACATGGTTTGGTATTTGATAAATACCTTTACAACACTGGTGGTGCCACTGAAGTATCTAAGAAAAAGACCATGGATGAGTTATTGGTTTTATTTCCAGATGTTAAATCAGTAGAGTTATGGGAAGACCGAGAACCTCATGTTCAAGTGTTTGAACAGTGGGGCCAAGAGAAAATTGACAGTGGGGTTCTAACTGAATTTAAAGTCAATTTCATTATTTCAGATAATCATTCTAAAGAGCCTACTTTATAGTAGGTTCTTTTATTGTTTTTACAAAAAATTAATTGTACATTTGTATTATGGTTGATGAAAATTTAAAAATATATTTGAATTCTCGTGATAAAAAATATAATTTTTCTAAATTACTGAAATTTTTGGAGGAAAGTGGAATCCCTTTTAAAAGCAAAAAACTTATCACTGGTGGGGTGGCTATCGCTACAATACAGGGGGTTTTGTTTGATTTGGAACAATTAATTAAACAAAGTGATAAACTAGTTTTTTTTATTTTACTTCATGAAGTAGGCCATAGCAAACGATTATCTAAAATAGGTATTGATAAAGTTGTTGGTAATTTATCTGAGGAAAACTTTGAAGTTTTTTTCAGTAAACTAATCTATGAAGAATTAGTTGCCGATAGATATGCTTCGTTTTTATTTAATATTTTTAACGAAGAAAAATATCCTTGGTATGAAACCCAACAACTAGATTTGGAAACTAGACAAAATGGTTATAGGCCAGTAGCCAATCTTTACTTTGGTAAAATAAGTAATGATATTAACAAATACAATCAGTTATTAAATAAATTTATAATTGGTTAAAAACATAGAATGATTAAAATTAACGATATAATAGAAGGAAAAATAAGTATGAACTCAAGTGGTTCCGCTTATTTGGTGAGCACTGATTTACCAAAAGATATTTACATAAGTAAAAACCATACAAACAAAGCATTACATTTAGATACAGTCAAGATAAAAATACTTGAAGGTAATGGACGTTCAATTGAAGGTGAGGTTATTGAAGTGGTTCAAAGATTTAGAACCGAATTTGTTGGGAAGATACAAATTTCTACAAGATACGCTTTCTTTGTCCCAGACAGTAATAAATTATCTATTGATTTTTTCATTCCTTTGAAAAACTCAATGAACGCCAAGGATGGTCAGAAAGTTGTTGCTCGTATAACTGAGTGGAAAGACGATGCTAAAAACCCCAATGGGGAAATTATTAGAATCATTGGTGATTCTGGTGAACACGAAACTGAAATACATAGTATTCTTGAAGAATATGGTTTACCTTACGATTTTGATGAGGATGTAATTGCAGAAGCTGAAGCGATATCTGAAGTTATTACTCAAACTGAAATAGATAAACGTAGAGACATGCGTGATGTTCTTACTTTCACCATTGACCCAGCTGACGCTAAAGACTTTGATGATGCTTTGAGTGTGGAGTGGGCTAACGGGGAGTTATTTGTTGGGGTCCATATCGCTGATGTGAGTCATTATCTTCGTCCAGATACAGATTTGGATAAAGAAGCGTATTCCAGAGGAACTAGTGTTTATCTAGTTGATAGATGTGTTCCCATGCTTCCAGAGAGGCTTTCTAATGGATTATGTTCACTTAGACCTCATGAAGATAAGCTTTGTTTCTCAGCGGTCTTTAAAATGGATAATAATGGTAATGTGTTAGAAGAATGGTATGGTAGAACAGTAATCAATTCGAATCATAGGTTTTCTTATGAAGAGGCTCAAATAGCTATTGAGATAGTTGGTAAAGATAAAGCTGAAATCGGACAAATTGTAGTTGACGATATTGGCTTGGATATGGATTTCAAAGAAGCGTTTGAATTAGTTAATGCTATAGGTTTTTTAAATAAGATGGCCAAGAAGATGCGTAAGTCGCGTTTATCTAAAGGTTCTATTTCATTTGATAAAAATGAACTTCGTTTTAATTTGGATGAAAACAACAAACCGATAGGTGTTATATTTAAAACTGGGAAAGACTCTAACAAACTTATTGAAGAGTTTATGTTGTTGGCTAATCGTTACGTAGCTCAATATGTCAACACTAGAAAAATACCGATGGTTAATCGTGCTCACGATAAACCCAACGAGGAAAAGCTTAACAATCTTAAAGATTTTATAAAACAATTTGGTTATGAAATAAAAACTCAGGACCCAATTGAAATAACCAGAACACTTAATCAGTTATTGACTGATGTGAAAGGAACTGCTGAAGAAGACATGATTAACAATTTGGTTATTCGTACAATGCAGAAAGCTGATTATAGGACAAAAAACATAGGCCATTATGGTTTAGGTTTTAAAGACTACACTCATTTTACTAGCCCTATTAGACGTTATCCAGATGTAATGGTTCACCGTTTATTAGGTAGATTATTGGAAAATAAACCAGTGGTTAAATTAGAAAAGATAGATAGTAGATGTTCTTATTTATCTGAAAGGGAGAAAAAGGCTCAAAAAGCAGAACGTGACTCAATAAAATATATGCAGTGCGTCTATATGTCTGAATTCGTTGGTAAAATTTATGATGGTATTGTTACTTCAGTTTCAGACTATGGTATGTTTGTTGAGATTAAGGAAAATCGATGTGAAGGAATGATTAGATTGTCAGAAATAGGTGGAGACACCTATACAGCTGATACTGCTAATTACTGTGTTATTGGTTTTAATACGGGTAAAAAAATAAGGCTTGGTGATGAAGTTGTTGTGATTCTTAAGTCTGTTGATGTTGAAAAGAAAAATATCAACTTAATGTTAGTTAAATTATGACAGATGAAGAATTTGTTCGTACCTTTTTAAATAAAAATTATGTTGTTTCTTTATTTGAAAAAGGTTTTGTTATTAAAGATATAGACTTGGAAGAGTATTATAATGTTCAACCCTTTAATGGGTTGATAAAAAAACTATTAGGTAGTGACGAAATCTTTAGTACGATTTTAAATTCTTGGTACACTGAAAATAGTGAGAAACTTATTACTAATTTGACTGATTTTTTTAAATCAATCCCAAAAGAAATCAAATCTCGTGAAGGGTTTTTTCAGGTAATAAAATTTTGTCAGGAAAATAAATTCGTTTCAGTTACATTTGCTCACACTCTTTATACAAAATTTTATGTAGAAAATTTTGACACCACATTATTTGAAAACTTAAAAAATAGCGTTAATTTAGGTGTTCAAACATCAGCTGATATGGAAATTTTGTTGAGACCTAAATTATATAATGAAACAGAGGGGGTTGCTAATGAAATAATTGGTAATTTGAACACATGGTACTTTGATAATGTTATGTCTGGTAGACTTAAAACTTTTTTAGAGAGAAGCAAAGTGATATTAGGCCAAACAGATTGGACGATTAAAAACCTTGATTATGGTAGTTTTTCAAGTTCTGATATTTTAAGTTGTTTTTCTGAGGAAAATGTGTTTCAAAGAACGATAATTAAAAGGGTTATTTTGGAATGGTTTGAAAATCAACGTTATATAGTTTCTGAACAAATGATGAAAAATATGTATTAAGGTTGTTTTTAATAAAAATATTTAGTAAGTTTGCTTAAATTAGAATATGAAGATTATCGGTATAAGTGATACACATGGAAAACATAAATTAATACCAAAAGAGTTTCTTGAAAACGCTGATGGTCTTATTGATGTGATAATATGTAGTGGTGATATTAGTGAGATTGGATATAGAACAGAAATCATAAATTTCTTAGGCTGGTTTAATAACCTACCATTTAAACATAAAATACTAATCGGAGGAAATCATGATTTCTTTTTGGAAAATGCTTCAAATGAAGATTTAACTATTATGTTTTCAGAATACCCTAATGTTATTTATTTGAACGACAGTGGGTGTGAGATAGATGGTGTTAAATTTTGGGGTAGCCCAGTACAACCTTACTTTCATAATTGGGCTTTTAATAAGCTTGGTACTGATATTTGTAAACATTGGAATAAAATTCCGCTAGATACAAATGTTCTTATAACACACGGACCACCAGAAGGAATTCTGGATGAAAATACAAGGGGACTCTCAGTAGGATGTCCCTATTTGTTAGAAAAAATAGGTGAATTGACTAATTTAAAACTACATATTTTTGGTCATATCCACGAGGGTTACGGTAGTCTTGACAACGGAAAAGGGTTAACGTTTGTAAACGCTAGTCTCCTAGACTTTCGTTATTACATGACCAATAACCCAATTACAATTGAAATTTAAATAAATTAAACAATGGAAACATATAACTACATTTTTTGGAATAACCAGTATGAAAACCTTTGGTATGCGATACCGAGGGAAGGGTACTTGAATTTCTTCAACGGAAAACGAACAGAAGTTGAGGGGGTATTAATTGATGCTGACATCCTTTCTTTGGTTGGAAAAATAAAAGGGGTTGTTGTTGTTGATTAATAATTAAATTCGTACCTTTATAGCTTATATAACTGAAAAATGAAACTTGTAACAAAAAATAGAGCAGCTTTTTTTGAGTATTTTATACTTGATACATTCACTGCTGGTATTAAACTAAAGGGTTCTGAGGTCAAAGCTATAAAGGCTGGTAATTTAAATATAAAGGAAGCTTACGTGTTTATTGAAAACAACGAGGTTTTTATCAAGAACATGCATGTCTCAGAACATAAACAAGGTGGGAAAGCCAACAACCATGAACCTTTAAGAGTTAGAAAACTTCTTTTAAATAAAAAAGAAATAGAGTTTCTAGTTGGTAAGATGAAACAGAAGGGGTTGACTATCATACCTTTGAGTGTTATTTTATCTGATTTTGGTTTTGTTAAAATTGAAATAGGTTTAGGAAAAGGGAAGAAGCTATTTGATAAGAAAGAGGCTATTAAGGAAAAGGATATGAAGAGAGATTTGGAACAAAATCTTTGAGTGTTATAAATGATTAAACAAACAGTTAATGAGGCAATTAGTAATAACGACACGGATAACAAATAGAGATACTGAATCTTTAAATCAGTATTTAAAAGAAATTTCTTTGATAACACCTTTTACGTTAGAGGAAGAAATCGAATGTAGTAAAAAATCAAGTCTTGGTGATAAAAAAGCCTTGGATGAATTAGTTAGTAGGAATTTACGTTTTGTAATTACAGTGGCCAAACAATATGCCAACAGCAACAACCACTTACCAGATTTAATCAATGAAGGTAATTTAGGTTTGATTGCAGCGGCAGAACGTTTTAAACCAGAAATGGGGTGTAAATTCATTTCTTATGGTGTCTATTGGATTCGTAAGAAGATTATGGAGTATACCTCAAATACTAGTCGAATGATTCGTTTACCAGCAAATAAGATAGATAGTCTTGTTAAGATGGAAAAAGAAATAGTTTCAATGGAACAAAAACTAGGTTATAGTATATCCATCAATGATATAGTTAACGAACTTAGCAATAACCAATCTCCTGACAAACAAGAAGTTGATTATGGTTTTTTAAGCGAATTGAGAGATTATAGAATGGATTCCTTGGATAGTCATATCGGGTTCGATGATGATACTTCAACTTTGGGTGAAACTATTGCTGATAATACTTTTTTTAAACCTGCTGACCAAGAACTTATTGATGCTGATACCAAGAAAGGTCTTGAAACGGTTTTAAACACTTTAAAACCAAGAGATAGAAAAATAATAATTGATTTATTTGGGTTGAACGGGGAAATCCCTAGAACGTTGAAAGATATTGGTGATGAAATAGGTATTAGCCGTGAGATGGTTCGTCAAATTCGTCAAAAATCTTTAAATAAGCTCAGAAAACAATTACATAATTCAGAATTGAAATTTTAAATTGAACGAAATCATATTAACTTATTTGAATAAAAATTACCGATTTTCTTTATCAACGTTTAAGTCTAATTTTTTTATAGGAAGAAACGGAGTTGATGATATTTCTTTGAAAAGTATGATAAGCTCTTTAAAGATAATTTTTTCGGTGACTGATGACGTTATCATGTTGGTTCTTGATAAATGGATTGATTTTCAAGGCATTTTAATTAACAACCGTATTGTTGAAATTCAAGAAAAGTTGTATGGTTTAGGGATTGTTATAGAATTATCTGAAGATGAAAAGGATACCTTATTGAGAAATGATGGATACTATTTTTAAAAGGTCATGTACACATATGTGTACATGACTTAATCTATATCTACTTTTTACCAAGTTTTAGATATTTATTATAAACCAAAGACGAATGGAAAAGCAAACTATCAAAGAAATTTTAAGAGAGAATCTAATGGGGCGAATCAAAGAAACAGAACCCAAACAAGCTCCTAAAGAAAAAACAAATAAAAATTACGAAAAAGAATACTCTGAAGTTCAATCTAAATTAACAAATACCATGTTAAAGCAAAGCCAAGTAATGGCCGCTGCTGGTTTAGGAAACCCAGATGACGCAACTGATAGGTCTTTATTTAGTAAAAAGGTTAGGAAAGATAAAAATGATGATGGTGGGCAATATTTATTTGACGACCTAGAGTTAGCCTCAGTGATTAAGGTGCTAAACAACCCAGTCGCTTACCTAAGTATAAAAAAATAATAAGAACCCCGTTTATTCGGGGTTTTTCGTTCTATCAAATTTGATTCACCTAAGATTCGACAAAGGTAATTAAAATTCTGTAACTTCCAAACTAAATAAATTTGTTTTAACCATTTTATTGTCGTACATTTGTTTTAACTTAAAAAATGGTTTATGGCAACTGAAGTTAAAAAAATAAAAAACCTTGACTATAACGAACTTATAACACTTACTCTGATTGAAAATGATGAGGATTTAAATAACATCTTTGTAGACGAAATTAAAATGTCGTATAATCTTTTACGTACATTGTCGGAAGAAGGTAAATTAAATGAAAAAACCAAAGACTTCATCAAAGAGATTTTTGAAATGATTGTTTTAACCAAAACAAATCTAATTAGCAAATACCTTAATTTAGCTAAAAAAAATGGTATTGCAATTCAAATCATTGGAGAATTGGATGAAGAAGAATCACTACCAGAAGAACAACCAGAACAAGAACCAGAAGAAGTCCCAAACCCAAAGAAAGAACCTTCAGAAGGTAAATTACCTAGAAGGTATGGAAAAGCTAGTATTGAAAAAGATATTCTGGCACAAGGTGGGAAAGCCACCAACGTACAACTAACTGGCTTGGCCGTTAATGAACTTAAAAATTTGTGGGTTAATTTGAGCTCAAAAATGATTAAAGAATTATTGAGTGGTGAACAAGTTTTATCTGATGAAGATTATAGAACAATTAGGTCCACAATTAAAATGATGAAGAACAAACTCGCACCAATTTTATTAAAAAAATAAGGGTGAAGATTAGGTTATTATAAACATTATTCTTACATTTGTAGTCTAAAATCTAATGTCATGAATATATTACCTAGAAACATTTACAAAGGGAGAAACAGTGATGGGTCTTCCTTCAGAGTTGAAGAATGGGATTATGAAACCTTGATAGGTCTCGAACTCCCAGGACAAATCTTCGTTTTTATCCTCTGTCTTATCATAATACCTTTTGTTGCCCCCTTGTTTACCATATTAGCTATACTTAGTTTTAGTGGGCGATTCAACCTCTTATACATACCGTCATTAATCTTTGGTGGGTATTTTCTATACGATTGTTCAATAGGATATTTTAGTGTGTTATCATTGAGTTTCTTTATTGATGAGGCAATAATAAATCTGTTTGTTAAAGCAAACATCATAGCAGTTATTGTTACACTTGTATTGTTATTATTTGGTGGATTGTTTCGTACTTTGGTTATGTATCCCTTTGAAAAATATGATGACGATGCTTATATGCTTTTACCCACAAAAGATAAAGAAGCTCTTCGGGACAAATTAGTTATGAACCAAACTATTTTTCAGTTACTAATTGTTGCTATTATTTATGTGTCGTTTGTTTTTGGTGGTCTTTATCTCTCAGACAAACAGGGTTGGGTTGAAAGAAATATTCATGCTGATACCAAGTATAAAAAAGAAGAGCTTAAACAAGAAGAAGCTAGTGCGTTGGGTGATTTTAAGAGCAAAGAAGAACGAGAGGCTTATTTTAGAAATTCAGAAAAAAAATGGGGAGATTAGCTTTTGTTAAATATTTTTAATACCTTTGTTAAACCAAAAAAAAAAAATAAAATGAAAATAGTTCAAGTTATCCCTTTAGGTCAAAAAAAAATCATCATTGATGCTCTTATGCAAATGGAAGAAAGGTTAAAACAATATAGAGGTTTTGATTCTGATAACCAAAAACTTGAGTCAACACTTTTTGATATCATGACATTAAAAGTTTTGATGGAATATGAAACCAGTGTTTCTTTAAGCAAGGAGCAACACGACAACTTTACTGCGGTAAATAAGGTTGATTTCCCGATTTACTGTTTGCATAATTAAAAAATATTGTATACCTTTGCTATCTAATCAAAAAAATTCATGAAAGCTAATAAAACTGTGTTCGAATTGTTGGATATTTTTTCTAATTTCACCATTATAGAAACGATTAAAATCTTAAATTCTGTCAAAGAAGCCAGACAAGAACTCTTTGAGGTTTTTGAGATTCTAAAATTAAGTTGTGACGAACTTCATAACTATAGTGAAATGCAATTATTTCGAGAGCAAATAAGATTTGCTGATAATAATATAAAAGTATTGGAAGAGGCTATTATGTGTCATGAAACCAAAATTATTGAAAAAAGAACACTTGAAAGCGGTGTAGTAATAACTTTCGGATTAAATTAAATAAATTATGAATATATTAAAGGATAATGGTAGGTATTTTTTTTACAATGCTTTGGACTTATCCAAAAAATTAGAGGCTAAAAATTACGTTTTTAACTACGATGATAAAGGAGTCTGTTGGTTAGAAGATGTTGAGGATTTTAAATTTCCTGAGAAAATCTATAATGTTGATGAGAAACTTAGGGGTTTCGTTAAAGTATCGTTTGAAAACAACAAAAAGAATCTTGGTGTGTTGCTAACGGGAAATAAGGGTCAAGGTAAATCTCTTACAGCAAAGCTGTTGTGTAAAGAACTTGGGTTGCCAGTTATTCTTATCAACAAATCAATCGAGTTTTCAGTTGATTTCATTGGTTTTTTAAATAATATAAAGCAAGATTATATTCTCTTTGTTGATGAATTTGAAAAGTTGTTTATGAATCCTTCTGGAAACACTAATGATGGAAAGGATTTTCATGACCAAGAATCTTTTTTAACGTTCATGGACGGTGTGTTAACCAATGATACCAAAATTCTATTTTTGTTAACATCGAATGAGTTGGTGAGTGAGTTTTTTATAAATAGACCATCCCGTATTAAATTCTTGCAAGAGTATTCAGAACTTCCAGAAGAGTTGTTCAATATGATTACAAATGATAAGTTGGTTAATCCTGAATTTAAAGCTGACCTTGAAGATAATATCTCATTAATAAACTTAAACATCGATTTATTAATATCAATTATAGGTGACATAAACCTATTTGATATACCATTTTCTCACTTCAAGGACCATTACAACTATAAATTTGAGTCTTATCGATATGAAATATCGATAATTAAAGATGGTCATGTCGAAGCTTTTGACAAGTTCTTAAGTCTAGATAAGAAAATAAAATCTACTCATCGTTATATAGCAGGGTATAATGTTGAAGAACTTTTGAAGTTTAGTAAAGATGAGATTTTGTTTACAACAGTATTAACTGATTGGGATGACAAAGATATTGAAACAAGAGAAAGGCTTAGAATAAAGATAGTACCAGCAAATTATCAAAAACACGCTTTTTAAAATTAAAAACTTGGTAGTTACAAAAATTTGTTTTACATTTGTCTTCTAATAAAAATAGTTATGGATGCAACATCAGAAGAAAATGAAATTTTTGAACGTGAAGAAAACAAGCGTTTAATATATGAAGCCCATTTGTTTGAAGCCTTAAACATTGTTGACGGTCTTGGTAGTTATGTAAATAAAAGAAAACCAAACAAAGTTTTCGTTGAAGCCTTTAAACGTGAACATAACACACTCCAACAAGGGATTTTTAGAATGTTTTTGGAAATGGTTGAAATGATGGCCAGTGATGAATTTCATACAGATGGTCGTAACGAAGCTAGTAAAAACATATCCAAACAACTTTTAGAAGGTTTTGCTTTGGTTAAAGAAAAAGAATTTTTAGAGCAAGGTGTATCTCAATCCCGTGCCAAAGAATATGTTCTCGGTGAAGGTGGAAAACCAAGTCTTTATTTACCTCATATTTGACATTCATGAAAAACATATCTGAAGAAGAATTTGATGAAACACATAAAACTGAGTTCAATCAAATCTTAATTGGTCGATTAAACAAAAATAATGAACAGTTTTCACCCGAAGATATGTGCTCCTTTGGTGGGTGCATGTATGAAACATATGGTGACGAAATAAAGTATGTTCTTAACTTCGTTGAAGCCAATCGAGTAGTGACAATAGTAGAATCTGAATCAGACGATGAAACAGATGAAGATGGTTCTCCACTTAGTTGTATGTTTTACTTAAGTGGATATCATTTGGTTAATAGAATTGGTCATCTAATTTTAGATGAACCTTACACTGAAGATTTCCAAGTTAAACTAGATTGGTGATATGAACAATAACTCTTTAAGAAAAGACTTGAGTGCGATTACGTCTAACAAGTCAAACATAGAATTCGAAAAAAGTAACATGGGTGGTTTATCCATTACGGTATTTGATAAAAAAGAAACTAAAAATTCTTTTTACATTTATAACACAACAGAAAATAAACGAGATGAAGATTTCGATAAACTTGAATCACTATTAAAATGAATAAGAAACAGAACTTTTTAATCTTTGCAGATGATAATCACGAATTCACTATTGTAGTTGAGCGTGATGATAATGATGACGAAACATACAGCCTTTTTCGTTCCAGCTCGATTGAGTGGAGTGAACCTGATTCTTTTGTTATGTCCATTTCTGAGAATAACATGACAATATCTCTTGATAAATCAAAACAACGTTTTGATTTGGATGAATTTGAAGCGTTGAGAATTCTAATGAATTTTAGAAACATACACACCAAAGAATGTTTGGTTTATTCTGTTATTGAGGAAAAAAAAGTTATGATTTAATGGATAATAAGACGTTTTTTAGGGTTTCTAATAGTGAAACGAAACAAGGGTTATGGTATGACATAGAAGGTGAATTTACTGGTTTAATCCATAACAAATTTGATTTCTGTGTAAATAGTGAATTAAAGATGGATTTTGATGAAACCCTAAAGGGTTATTTATCAACAACTGACCAATATGACACACTATTTACTTGGTTTTCCAAAGAAGATATATTAAAGTTGCAAGAGCATCAGTATTTTATTCATGAATACCAAGCAACTGATTATTGGTTTTATGACCCATTTCAACATTGGGTAGTTAATCAAGAAACATCAATACTAACGAAAAGAATAATTTTATTTAAATAAAATTTGTTTTTTCAAATAATTATTCTACCTTTGTCTTATGTCAAAAATAGAGGCAATAATAAATGTTAACACTGCATCAGCTATAATGAAAGCTGATGCGGTATATGTTAATGGTGAAGTTTTCACATACAAAAATTCTGGGTTAACTAGAAGTGTGTTTGTAAATGAAAGTAAAACCCTTATTATCAAGATTCCTATTGAAGAATGTTTTCAAAGTCATAACGATAATGAGGCCGAACTTTGGGAAGAAGCAGACGAAGAAACTCGTTTACAATTAGCGGAAACCAAGCGTTTATCAAATGGTTATATTCTACAAGAATTTCTTCAAACTCTTGATGATTCAACAACTGAAGAATGGTTGAATCGTCCAATGACAAACCGTGAAATACGTTTTGCTACGTCATGTCGAAATGATGTTGGTTATGACAGCGTTGGGAATTTGAAATGTTATGATTATGATGAGTTCAAACAATATTGATTATGAACAAGCTACAACGTAAATCTCTCTTCACAAATTTGAATAATTTTACTAGAGAGTTAAGTGATGAAAAACTGATTGAACTAACCAATTTCTTGGTTTATGATTGTCATACTGAAGAAGCACCTAAACACATTGCTGATTTCATAGATGATTTTTTTGGGGCCAAAGATTGGATGGATAATCTGTCTGATGAAATAAAAAAACCAGAGTTCTTTAATAAAGCTACTTCAACTGTTAAAGAACTTATTAGATTGGTTAGAATAGATTTGTTAGAAACATCGTTTAATCGCTTTCACAATTTGGTTAAAAAGTCAACCAAAGTCAAAGTAGTTAAAGAAGTTAAACCTAAGTTAACCAATCAGGAGAAAACTGAGTTGAAAGAGATTTTATATGAACATAAACTTATGTTGGAATATCAATTGGAAGATGAAAAATTTATCCAAGAATGTGATAACACTGACGAAGGAAATTTGGTTGATATCAAGAAAAGACAAGTAGAATTACTGAAAAAAACTAGAAAAATTAATTTCATCTAAATAATCTTAAAATGAAGGTATTACATTATTCTAGGTTTGGCTATAATGGCGATTATACCTACACATCCGTTTGTAATAAAGTGGTCCAAACCCATCAAGACCATGAGGGGTCAACCATTCATCCAGAACGAGCAAACTGTAAAGAATGTTTAGAGACCGATGAACATAAGATTGACCTTAAAGATGTTAATGATTTAGAATCTAAAACCCAAAGAAGAATATACATATCTTCAGACCTAACAGATAGTTCAGAAACCAGAAGTGCGTCTAGACAAGTTGTGCGTTCTTGTTATGAAAAAGACTTAGCTTATGTTGATAGAGTTTTTTCTAAGATACTTGACTATGCTTGGCATGATTTAGAAGCAACTTGGGATGCGGTTAAAAACGCTGATGAAATCTATTCAACAACTTCACTTATGCCTTTATGTGGCGGTTATAGCGGTGCTCCAGTCATTTTTAATGGTATGTGTGAAAGGGCTGTAAAAGAAAAGATTAGCGGTAAAAAGGTTTTCATATTAAACTCGTTAGAAAATATCGAATGGGATTCAATTGATAAAAAAATCATGAAAAAAGCTTTTAAGAATAACGACCTTTATATGTATGATGAAGAACATAATTTGGTTAAAATTGATGTTAAAAAAATATGAAAAAAAAGATTATAATACAGTGGTTAACATTAACCCCACTAACGATTTATCTGTTTTACTGTTGTTGTGTTTTTTTGGCTAACATAGAAACGCCAAGATATACAGATTGCGGTGTGGTTATTTCTAAATCAAATGATGAGGTTGCTATCAAACACGGTAGCAGAACAGAATTATATTTGAATGTTCAGTTTAAAAAAACTGGTTTCAAATCTGTAAAAGTTAATCCAACAACTTATTTTTCCACGAAAAATGGTGACCCAGTTTGTTATAGTTTCAAAATTGAAACTTCAGTTCAGTATCAGGTCAGTTATATAATTGGGGAGATAATTTCATTTGTTGTTGTTTTTGGCGGTTTCGTAATGTTTTTGTGGTATTTAATACCAGATAGTTGGGGAGATAAATGGGATTAGTTGGTAAAGTCAAATATTTGTTTTACCTTTGGAGTCTAAACAAATATTATGGAACATCAGACTATTGAAAAATCAATCAACGGAAACACAAAAACAGTACATTCAATTTATTTTCTTGTTGATAATCCCAAGACACTAGCTGCTAAAATCCTTTTAAGAGATTATTATATCTCCTTGGATGAAACAATAAAAACATCGTTTGCATTTAGAATGAGAAAAGTTGCTTTTAGCCGAGCTTATCTCACAAAAGTATTATGTGAAAAAGGGGATTTAAAATGTAGTTACTGCTCAAAAACCAATCTTCTTATCGAACTTGAAGGTATGGATGTCCCAAAAAATAGAAAAGCGACTATTGACCATATCATCCCTATTAGTAAAGGTGGTGAGGTTTTTTCTGAGGAAAATGTTACTGTTTCTTGTTATGACTGTAACAATAAAAAAGGTAGTTTGGATTTAAAAGATTTTGAACAAATTGCCATTTCTAAAAAAGAGAGAAAGGTAATCATTGATGGAAAATCACATATCCATGGAGATATTTTACCGATTGTTAGGGAAGCTCTTAAAAAAATAGATAAAAAAAATGATTTAATTAAAGAGACTATAGTATTTGATAGAGTAATTGGTCTCTCACATTGTGTTGAGGTAAACGAAACTGATGAAATTTATTATCATACAAGAGAAAAACGCAGACAGCCAAGTAAAATGGTCTCCAACCGTCAACCAGAACCATCAAATGAACTTACAATTGTTATGGTTAGAAACGGTAAAAATTATCGTTTATTGACCGCTTACATCGGTAAGGTGGCTGAACCAGAACCTTGGGATGAGAAAGCTTTTTCGAGAGAAAATAATGTTGAACAAGCAAGAAAAAAAGCAATTGATTTTTGGTCTAAACATGCATTAATTAGAGAATAATTTTTTTGGATAAGTCAAATAATTTAATTACCTTTGTAAAATAAAATCATTCATATTTTAAAAACCTATTACCAAATGAATTGTAAAAAAAAGTCTATTACAGCAAGATTATATCGATAGTTTTATGACCTTTACTCGATAGACCAAATGCCAACTAGTATATGTGAATATATGCCTAAAGTGGTTTTGATGTACATTTTAATATTACCATTTGTTATTATAACATTTCCATATCAACTTGCAAGTGGATTTGAGGGAGATAAATTTTTTGACTCAATTTTCGCTGGAGCCGTTGGTTGGCTTCTTATTTGGGGGGTTTATATAGCTTCAGTTTTACCTATCAGTTTATTTATCGACTTAGACCCAAAAGTTGGTTTAGGTATTCATCTTACTATTAGTAAAGTTGTTTGGTTTTTGGGGTTGGTACTTGGTTTTATCGCCTTAATTAAAAATATATCTTTTAAGATTAAAAGAGGAATGAGAATAGCTAGGATGAATAAAGACTATAACTTTGATGTTAAAGTTCCGACAAAATTAAGTTTAATCAAGGAATTTATCAAAGCAAAACGTAATAAATATTGTATTAAACTTAATTGGGAGGATTAAATTATGGAATTTAACGTTTGCCAAATTTGTGGGGCGAAGGATGGTAGGGCTGGGTTTCTAGTAGCCAATTCGGTAAGAAATTTAGTGCCAGCTTGTCAAAATTGTGATGATACGAGACGAACTGGTGTAATTGTGATTCACGCACATTTATCAAGAACTGAAAAAGAATTAACAAAAACTATGAATATTTTGAAAGGACCAGTATCCACTTCTGTTAACTCTACGATTAACAACACACTTATACTTTACGCAGTACGTAATAGTTCGGGCCAATATTTTAGAGCCAAGGGTTATCATGGCCAAGGGGCTACTTGGGTTAATGATATCAACAAAGCTAAGATTTATGGTGGGACTGGTGGTGCTAGAGGTACGATAACTTGGATGGCAAATGCTTTTCCTAAGTATCCAATACTTGACTTGATTAAACTTACTGTTAGTGGAATTGAGGTTGTGGATGAGAAGGACCGTGTTTTAAAAACTCAAATAAAAAAGGCTAAAGCTGAAGAGCAACGCAAGGCGGCTCAAGCAAAACGAGAGCTTGAAAACGCCAAGAAAAAATTAGCAGAAGCAGAAGCCAATATTAAACGTTTAACCAATTTTTAACGATGCAAAAGAGCGAGTTACTTGATAAGGTAAAAGCCATGAACACTTTGGATAAAGACAAAATCCTTGGGTGGGTCAATGCGCTTCCAGCTTTAAACAGCGATAATTATAAACCAAATGAATTGAGAATTGGTGATGTTTTTATGCACCCAATTTTTCTTCATCCTTATGTGTTGTTAGCAAAGAAAGATTCTGCTTGGATTTGTTGTTTGCTAACCACGGAAGCATCCTGTCCTGAAGTACTTGACGCTTGTCAGTCTAGATTTTTCGCTAAGAGTTTTATAACAAAAGTTCTTTTCACTAGCCATGATGTTTCGGGTAAATTTTTGTGTGTTTACAACAACAACAAGCATTTGAAAATTGTTTTATCAGAATTGAGAAAAATTTTGAAATAATATTTGGTGGTTCGAAATAATTGTTGTACATTTGTCTTCTAATCAAAACACATAAAACATGACTATCGTAACAAAAAGCAAAGCACCTGAAAAAACTTCTGATAGAAAACGTCCTAACAAAGCGTTCATCGCCAAGATGGTTCAATTTAGAGGTTTCATGTCTGGAAACGAAAAAACACAATTGGCAACACTAACTGTAAAAAATATCTTACAGAAAGTTAATAACCGAGCAATGAGTGATGAAGTAAATGATAATTTTATTGGTAAAGAGAACGAAGCTTTACAAAAGTTAATGAAACAATTTGTAAAAGATGTCGATGTGATACTAAAAAACGAATAATTCAACAATATTAACCTTTCAAAACTTGACAACTTTGAAAGTCTACTGAAACCCCTCGAAGTCTGGGTTTAATGTTAAAATAGATGTAGGAACCGTGTCCGTTGTTAGAAACCCGTAAAACTATCTAGGTATACTTGCTACTTGCAAACGGGGGGTTTCCCGTGGCTGAAGAGTTAAAACAGGGCAAAGTACGTGTTAAATGAGGAAACAAAACACTCAACAAATCGATGGTACGTTAATCCATCGTTGGAACTTTCTGACCCGTTACGTTGTCCATAGTAATAACGGTGAGAACCAAATGGTCTTAGTTTGTAGAAAGCACTGGTTTGTGAACAATACGAATGAAATATACTATAACAACCATACTACTAAATTGGAATCCAGTTGCATAAGGTTGATGCAATAAACCAACTGGATTTTTTTTAAAGAGCTTAAAATACGAGTGAATGGGTTTTTGGTGGATTAGACGTATTGTCGGATACGGTAACTCAACTATATGTTATCAAGCATCTCCTATTCATTTTTTCATATCTTGATAACAGAATACGTACCAGTATAATTATATTGCGTTTGGTTGAGAAAAGACAGACAGTTGGAAAGACAACTCATCGGGGGCTATTTTATAACCCCCGATTTTTATTTAAAAAAAACTATGAAAAACATACTTGGAGCTTTATTTTTGATGTTTCTTTTTTCTTGTAACCGTTCAAACCTAGAGGGTGATAAAACAAAGATAAACTATAACACCTCTAGCACTTATAATAGCGGTGTTATAATGTATTATAATATAGATAACCATAAATATATTGGTAATCTCCGTGGAGCGAATACAGATTGGGCAACCCATAGTGGTGATTGTACCAATCCTATTCATGAGACAACATTTTATTTAGTTTCTGCTGAGGGAGACACACTAAAAATTTCAAAATAAATTTTTTTTATTCGAGAATTATTTTTACCTTTGTACTTCATTAAAACTTAAACCATGCAAGATAGCGAACGTGTATTATTTGAACAAATTAAGAATTATTTCCGACCAAAACGTGTTGTTAAGGTAGGTGATGTTGGTATTTACCAAGATGTTCTATCACTAGACACATTCAATGATGCGACACACACTTTAAAATACGATATTTACGCCAAGATTCGTGCTTTGGCAGTCTTTGATAACTTGGTTGAAGTCGAAATTTTGGATATGACTACTCTGAGTCCTTGTAATCAAGATATCAAAACTATTATTGACATCAGCATCCCAAAATATATCAAATCAAAGTATGTGAAATGGGAGGTTAAATGAAAAAAAAGTCACAATTAAACTTTCTACCATACGAACAAGCCATGGCACTCAAACTTTTAGGGTTTGATGTGCCATGTTTTGGTAGTTATACCAATAAAAATAAGTTCAATCTATCATCAAGTGGGTTGACGTATAAAACTACCCCATCGTCAGAAACGTTCTGCATAGCTCCGTTGTTTCAACAAGCTTTCATTTGGTTTGGTACAAGGTATGGTTTGAATGTATCTGTACCTGACAACCCCAGAGAAGATTATGCGTTATGGGTTGAAGCAATTAACGATTTAATAAATTTTGCTAGGGTGTGATATAAAACAGAATCTTGAGATATTTATAGATGTGTCGTCTATTTAACGACCAAAACTAGACATGAAACATGAAAAAACAAAGTCGATTTGTTTTCATTGTTTTACCTTAATTTTCATCATAGTTTTTTTGGTGTCATGTACACCGACCTTTCAACAATCGCGCTACAAAAAACGTTTTTCTACTCACGGGTGGGAACATCGTAGATTACTCATTATCAAACAAGGAACTTACCGAAATCCAAGTGTCAAATCTGAGGCCAAGAGAAAATTGATTCAGCCAAAGACAATTAATTTGGACAAATGGTAAAACCATGTGATTTTTGTTGGTAAAGACCGATATTTATGGTTATGGAGATAAGAAAATTAATATCAACTACACTGCGAAAACGTTTGAACGAACAAACTTTGCGTGAAAACGTGTGGTTTCATGGTTCAAATAAACCAGTTGAAAAATTTCTATTTTCTTTAATCGGTAAAAATAGCGAAAGGATAACAAATTACCACGGGTATGGTATATACTTCATCAACGATATTGAAAGAGCGAAAGGTTATGGTAACATCATCACCAAAATTATTATCAATAACAACGCTGATATATTAGAAGATAAAATAACGCCAGAACAATTATTAAAAGTTTTCAATCAGCTAATTAAAGAGAATGTTAAGCTAATGGATAAGGACCCTGAATGGTTTAACAACCCAACTTATGGGGAGTATTCTATATTAAATGATGTTGAAGAATTTTATGATTATTTTATGCGCGGATATAGAGAAAGCTTTAAAAGCATTAAAGATGTTACGGAGTTTTTATTAAGATGTGGTATTGATGGATTGAAAACAACGAATGATGTAAACGATAAAATACTAGTTGTTTTCAATGAAGATATTATTAAAATAGTATGAACAATTCACTTAAAACGACTCCAGTACCAACACAAACGGCAATAAAGCTTAAAGAAAAAGGTTTTGAAGATATAAGTAACCTATGTCTTTTAAATGGACAACGTTATTCTATATGGGGAAGAAATTCTAAAGGTTCAGATATAGTTTTCATACCTAACCAAGAAGAAGTTTTGGATTGGTTGGGGACAAAGTTCGGTAAATTAATTGAGATGGTTATTGATGTTTCCAGTGAAAATATTTGTTATAGAGTTTTCGTATGGGAGCTAGGGAAACCCAAGCCGTCACCACAAAGTTATATAGGGGTTGTATCAAATAGAACACATGGTTATGGTATTGGGATAGACTATATACTAGAAAATTTAATTTAGTCTTGTTATTCTGATTTTTATTTTGTACATTTGTTTCATATTAAACACTAATGAAACGAAGTAAACTAAAATTAACTTTATTGGGTATGTTTATATTCGCGATGACATCATGTAGTAAACGTGATTCTGATTGTGAATTTTCAGTTGGTGATGTTAAATCTGAACGTAAAACTGGTGAATGTTATTACCTTAAACAAGGGAAAAAAATTTACTTAAAACGAGAGGATTGTGCTCAGTTATGTGATTAAATAAACTTACAGAATTATGAGAGAAATAAGGTTAAATGATAAAGAATACCTATTGCTAGATATCCCTGATAATGTTTATGATTTTTGTTTACACACAATTTTTATATCAGCTAATCAAGGAAGTGAATATGAATTACCTGTAGATTGGTTTAGCGATAATTTTGTTAATCATAATTTCGAGAGAGACTATGCTGTAAGAGGTAAAATAGCTGACATCCTAAAAGATGAATGTATATGTGAAGGATTGGTTGAAAAAGATGATATGGGGAATGATTGTAGTGGTTATGTTAAATATACAACAGGTAAAAATAATTTAACGTGGAGTATGTATAAAAATGCAACAGATTCATTTTACTCTTGGTTAAAATCAATCAACCTCGATATGACTAAAGAGTACGTACTAATACAAAAACTACAAACAAATGAATCATAACTTTATACCCTACCCAGAAGCACTAGCTTTAAAACAATTAGGGTTTTTTGAAGAATGTTTTGGTTATTATGAAGATGGAACTTTCATATTTTGGTATGGAAGTATACAAGAACCAGAGTTTTTACTAAATTGTACAGCACCATTATACAGTCAAGCTTTTAAATTCTTTAGAGATAACTATAAATTAGCAGGTCACGCTGAGTTAGTTAATATATCACATTTAGGTGAGCATCACGAGTTTAAAATAATTAATTTTTCGGACTATGTAGATGAAGATACAACTTTAGTAGGTACGGGATATAGTAGCCATGAAGAAGCTGAATTAAAAGGTATACAAAAACTTATAGAATTATGTAGATGAAGATACAACTTTGATATAAACAATAATTTTATTTGGTAGTAACAAAACTATTCCGTAAGTTTACAGTATAAAAAAAAATAAAATGACAAGTAGAGATTTTGCCTATTGGCTACAAGGGTTTTTTGAAATAAGTAATGCTGAAACAATAACCCCAGAACAAACAAATATGATTAAGAATCATCTTAATCTGGCTTTTAAACACGAAATTGACCCAAGTATGGGTAATGAAAAGCATCAACAAGAATTGAATGCTATACATACTCGAAAACCGTTTCAAATCCCAAGAACAGAAGAGGAAGCTATCGCAAAGTGGGGTAAGAAACCATCTCCCGAATACAAATATAATATGCACGGATGGTATGACCCAGCACAAGGTACTCCGAGATGTTAAAACAACATGATATATGGAATTTAAAATAGGTGATAGAGTCAAACTACCTTTTAACGAAACAGGTACGCTTGTAAAGAAATTAACACTACTTTGGGGCTTCGACCATATCGTTAGGATACGCAAGGCAACGTTTAATAAAACAAACCAACGAGTAGAATTTAAACGCGAACAATTGGTACTTGAATAATTTTATTTGTTTATCTGGAAAAAAGGTATTACCTTTGAAATAAAAATTAAAACATGAACAATTTTATAGCAAGCGGAAACGGTTTTTTAAAATCAATAAAATTTGATATTGAGATAAAACAGCATGTTCTTGAGTGGACTGGAGTATTAAGAGAGGCCCAAAAATTTAAGAGGGGTAAAGCCTTGGACATAATTGAAAGATATAGTATTTTTGGTTTTGTTTGGAATCCTTATGTGGAAGAGCCAATCAGAAATAAATGGGAAGTGCTTCAAAGAAGAGAATTTAGTCTCATCATAGATGACATTAACAAAAGTCTTGAGTGGAAACCAGAGAAAGTTAAAATGAAGAGTAAAACAGATGTAAGTTATCTTCTATCGAAAGGTGTTGATAACACTAACTATTACGATAGCTATGAAGAAGCTCTTTCTGTTTGTAATGTAAAAAATCTTGAAATGATTAATGAATTACAAACAAAAATATTGGCAATGGAAAGAAACAAGATGTAAAATTATGACTGCGGAAATTAAAGATAAAGATAAGAATATAGTTCAAGCATTAAACATGCTTGGTTATAAAATCGATTCAAGACAACTGGAATTGATTTTGAATGTTTCGGAGTTCGTTTCGAAAAAAGGGAAACAAACAACCATAAGTGATTTAAACGAAATGGAAGGTTTGGTAAACGGATTGTATAAAGGTTAAGCAATATGGAAAAAATATTAAGAGGTAAATACTTGGTTAGGAAATCTAAACTAGATAGCGGAAGGGTTGCCCTTACATTGACAGGTGTGTTCTATCCAGAAAATTTTGATATCAGTGAAATTAATGATGATGATGAAATGTGGGTATCAGGTATTATCATACCAAGCGGTGGGATACGATATTCTGACCCAATCGGACTAGATGGTGGTTCACCAGAAGATTTTCTTGAAGGTGAAAATCAATCACCTTTATGTTGGAAAACAAAAACAGATTTATAATTAAGCAAGATGGAAAAAACTGATATGAACGAAGAATATTTAAGACAGTTATTTAAAAACAGAAGTGACTGTTATGCTGATGCAGATGATGTGATACAAGCGATGACAGAAAGTCGTTTCATTGAAATTCTAAAAGAATTAGACCAAATTATCTTAACTGAGAATGAAATTGATGAAGATATGATAAAAGTAATTTATCGTAATGAAGATAGTGTTGGTGTACATGAAATTGAGGTAGATAAGTTGAATGAATTTGAGGGTGTTGATTTTAAACATTTGCAGGTTCTAAAATCAGCTGCTGGGTTTTTCATAGGTGCGCTATGTAAAGCAGATTGGCATCCAACATTTTGGGAACCAAACTTTCGTGATAGCCAAGGTTATTGGGACACGAGAACTGAAGCCGAAGATGCGTTACGAAGTGGGGATTATCCCGTTAAATTTTAATATTCACAAACATTAATAAAACAAAAATGACAGCAATTTATTATTTTTTAGGTCTCTTTTTTATTTGGTCAGAATGTGTTTGGTTGGCATCCCCTATTGAAAAGACTCAGAATGCGAAAAAGTTTTATGAACTATCAAAATTGAACAAAGGTAAAAAGTGGGAAGAGTATTCTGATGAATACAAATCCGAGGTGAAGTCAAAAGTCTGGGGGATTTTCATTTTATTTTGGTTGTTTATTGGGTTGTTCAGTTTTCAATGGATTGGGTTTTTAGCTATAATACTTTTTAATTTTTTGGTTATAGCTCCACTATCAAAACTCACAAGGTTTTCTTATGCTTATACCGTCATCAATTGGGTTAATTCATTGATTGGTTTTGCGTTTGGTATCTTTGTTATAATTAATCACTATCACTTAAAAATTAATCTTACTGAGGTTTTTACGTTATTCTTTAAATAATTCATAATATGTGAATTATTTTACTTACCTTTGTCTTATAAACTGGAAATAATGAATAGAAATAAACTTTGGGTTTTCACCTATATGTTGTTAGGGGTAGTTCTTTTTTCTTCTTGCGCTCAGCAAGCGAGTAGAATGGTTTGCAATTGTGAACAACAAAAGCAGCTTCAAACTTTCGTAACAGAAAGTATAAAACCTGCTAATAATATGAGTGATGAAGAAATGGAAGATGTTATTCGCCAACTTAGAATAGATGGTGTTAAGATGTTTTGTCAACAAAAGCCTGTTTGGATAACTAGTTCTGGAGAAGTTGATTGGAGGAAAGAAAAAGTGGATAGTTGTTCTTCAATTATGCTATGGTAGAACACATAATAAAGAATATCCCAACAACCCTGTTAGGGGAAGAAACGGTTATTCAACAGAAAGCCGTGTGGAATGGGAAACATTATGAGCATTTTGGTATTATAAAAGAGCTTGTTAACATCTATGGTCATAAAGCGGAAGATGTTTGTGATGTAGAATTAAAAATCTCTAGTGACCAAAGATTACCTGTACCAAATGATGGTGATATGAATCATGATTATTGGGGTTGGTTTGATTTTGAAAGACAAGAATTTTCAATGATTTATCCCAAAAGGTTCTTACTCAATATGTGTTTTGCATACGGTATCGAGGCATCAGAAGAGGCGAAACAAGGGAAAGCATATCGTTTGGAACAGATTGGTAGTCCTTTTAACTAAACTTAATAAAAAAATCATGAGACATAAAACTGATGCAAAAGAACAAGCCAATATTATTATAGATAAACATAAAGAGAATGGGTTATCTGATGAACAAGCCAAAAACTCTGCTATAATTACCGTAAATATTATATTATCTAATATAAGATATGGAACAATAACCCATTCATTGTTTATGAGGACCATGAATTATTTAGAATCAACTAGAGAAATACCAAAAGTTCCAAAAGAAGAACGAGATGGTTTTGAGATGAGTTGTTACTTCCTACCACTTATGTTGTTAATTTTCTGTGTGGTGGTTGGTGTAGTTATGTTTTTTAATAAATAATAAAAAAATGTCAAAAGTTCAAGAATATTTAAAAAAGAAGAGAATACTAGAATTGGGGTTACCTAAATTGTATGTAGTAGGGTCATCACCAAAAGGTGTTAAAAAACCAGTGGAGAGACAAGTTGTTGAAATAATTGAAAACATATCATTTACAGGCCAAGAAAGACTACCAAGCGATAGATACAAATTAGAGGATGGTTTTCCTTATACAGTTGATATATTAAGAGGTGAAACATCAATTAAAGAAGATGGGTATGGAACAGGTTTTGGTGATTTATGGGGTTGGTCATTTTTCTCTTCTTTTTCAAAGGAGGAATCTGAAAAATATTATCAGGAAGAACTAACAAGAGTTGAAAATAAATATCTCAAGCAAAAATGAAAAAAGGAATGATTTTCGACCTACACCAAGATGGTCAAACAACAAAGAGAGTAATGGCGGTAAACGAAAATGATGTATTGGTTTTAGAAGACCAAACATTTATATTTAACATTGACTTTGTAAACGAAGTTGGAGCTATCTTGATAGTTGATATTTTCGATAAAGCCATGTAGCCTTATACATAACGATTAACATTAAAAAGATGAAACAAAAAATAAAAAAAGAAATCTTCTCAAAAAAATTTGAAGGTGAATGCCACACATTTCGTTTTTCTGATTTACCTAAAGACATCAATGAAGATGATATAATTGATGTCTTTAGAGAAGAATCATATTTTAGTGAAAATAATTCTTACGATTCTTTTAGTGAGTTGCTGGTTTTTCGTGAAATAGAAGAAACTGACCAAGAGTATGAAAGAAGAATTGCTGCTGATAAAGAGCTAGTGGAAAGAGCAAAGAAAATGAGATATGAAAATTATCTTAAACTGAAATCTGAGTTTGAAAACGACCAGAAATAGTTTGTACCCCCGATTCTAATTGGCAAAATGGTAAATAGTATTTACAAAAACACATCTTTTTGTGAAAAGTATTTAGTATTACAAGTAAAATGTTTTTTATCTCGATTATTTTTAATACCTTTGTATTATCAAACGACCTAAATACTAAAAATGTCAATAGAAAACGAAAACAGCGATTTAACCAACCCGATATCAGTGGTTCATTTTATTTGTGAAAATATTAAAGTAGGGGATATCCACTACGAATTTGCCCATGGAATGGGAATAAAGTGTGAAGTAACAACATTACCTGTTCGGGATGATAAAGGTTACTGGACTTGGAAAAGCAAAAACTTGACCACAAACAAAGAACTTGAGTATGGTGTTAAAGAAGATATGGAGCACTATTCCAGTAAGCTTTATAACTATGAAGCTTACAAGGTAGAAGCATGGGTTTAAGGGTGTGTTAGGATACTCTCAGTACTAAATTTAATTTAAAAACAAGATGATTATTTTAACGATTTTAAATACAATAGCACTAGTCTATTTATTTTATAAAAAAGGTGATTTTTACATTGATTTTAAAAAAGAAACAACTTTTTTAAGAAACACCTTTCTTGGTTACACCATAACTTTGTGGAAGAAAACGAGTGAGTATTCTTCAAGTGGTGTTTATACTTTAAACATTAGAATTAAGAATAAAGAAAAAACCGAAAAAGAAGAAGAGATTAATAGAATGATTGCATCTTATTCTCAGCAAAATAAACTACAAACATTAAGTGCTAAGTTTTCTTGGTTAGAAAGTTGGAAGGAAGTAAGACAGTTTGAAAAAGATTACAACGTGGTGGATAGAAAAATTGTTAAAGGGTTGGTTGATAACTTCGTTCCGAAGCGGTTAACCTAGCTTTGTATATATAACTTTTTAATTATGGAAAATCAATTTGTAAAATACCGAAAACATATCTATGCTTCAATTAACGGAACCAAAGGTAATTTAACCAAACTTAGAAACTCAACATTACTATCTAAAGGTGAAAAAGAAAAGCTGGGTAAAGTGATTGAAGCGTTAGAGGCTCTAAGAGTGGAGTATTATAACAACAGAGGTTCTAAAAAGTTAGAAAATTAATAAAAACAATATATGGAAACGGACAGGATATTAAGAGCAAGAATTGAATTAGAAGCTAAATCAACAATTGGATACTCAGAAGCGGAAAACAAAGAAAGCTTTTTAGTTGGGGTATGTGTTGCGCTTTCTCTGGTAGAAGGACATTATGGCAAAGAAATTGTAAAGTTGCAAAATCAAGTAAATGGATATAGAGTTTCATCTGAAAGTTATTTAGCAGATTTAAAAACTTTGTCTTCTATTGTTAGTCACTATTCAGATGACGAAATGTAGTACTTGAAAATGAAAAGATTAAAATCAGCACTAAAGCGGCTTTTTTGTAAAGCCCCTGCTATAACCCATTTTTCTTTTGGTGAAATGGGTAAAGACAGATTTTGCACAGTTCTTAAAGATGGCAAAGAAACTAACTGTCGAATGTATATGTGGGATGAAGAAGAGGTAAAAAGATTACAAGCTATTGGTGATGAGATACACCGTCAAAATAACTCTTGTTAATTGAAATTATTTTACTCACCTTTGTATTATGAAAGATAATTTAACCACAAAACTTATTGTAGGTGCTGTTAGCAAATCGTTAACCCTAAATTGGACGGAAAAAACATCAGAGTTTATCTATGATGGAAAGCCAGTGACAAGATATAGAGGTACGGTTGTAACTCCATTGGGCTTAATTGAAGTAACTCAACCCGTAAACGGAAGATGCACATTTGCCAGTTGGCCTTATATGGTTAATGATACTCAATATGGGTTAAGGATTTCCTACAGGCAAAAAGTAGAATGTAAATCAATTGAAGAAGCGAAACAAAAATGTATAGAAGGGTGGATTATTTTTCGAGATGCTTGTTTCAATCTTTCCTAACGGTTCTCGGCTTTTGAGAAAGTTTTTTATTTGGAATCTTCAAAAATTATATTTACCTTTGTAAAAAAACTTTTAGCAATGGATGTTCTTTGTTATGGGTATGTAAAATTTACGGATTATGAAAAAAGATAAATTATTTAAAGAAGTTGAATTGAAAGTTATAGAAGAAAAGTTAATTGAAAAAAAATATGGTATTGATAAAATACCAGATGGAGAACCAACTTTTACAACTTCACAAGAAGCCGATATTTGGGATATGATTAGCGATGATATGGATTTGGAAGAGATACTTTCAATTATACGACAATGGTAGTAAATTTTATTATCTACTAACGGATAATAATTGGTCTGATAATCGAGAGTAATAGCATTGGACTAACGTTTTGCAGATAAACAAATGTAAAATTAAAAAATATGGAACAAATAGTAAAAAAAATCCTTTTAAAAAGATTAAAGGAATTAGAAGGTTGCAATTTGCAAGGATTAGATAATAAATCTTTTGAAAGCGGTTACTCAAATGGCTTTGTAAATGGATTTTTCTTTGTAAAAAAATGGATAATTGGAATAGGAATTATACTGGCAATATCGCTGATTTTTAATTTTATTTTGTTTATCTGATGTTATAAGAAGGGTTTTTATTTGGAATTTTCAAAATTTATATTTACCTTTGTAAAAAACTTTTAGCGATGGATATTAAAATAGAAAGTAAAATGGAAAATAAATTAAGTAAAAAACTAGTCTTTGTAAAATGCTTTGAACCTTATGATTTTAGTCGAGATATGGGGCAACTAGGTGTTGAAATAACATATACAGATGGAGATACGGATATGTTAACAACTAAAAGTACTAAAGAGAATGTTAATTCTACATTTGACTTTATAAATAATGAAGAGTACTATAATTTTTTAGAATTCTTAATAAATAAAAATATACCTCGTAAGCAGTAATTATCTTAATGACTTATCAGTACTAAATTTAATTTGAAAACGAAATGATAAAACTTTCAAAAAAACAAATAGAATGTTTACAATTACTGTTAGAGGAAAAAGCAATTGCAATAGGAAGCCCTAAAGTAAACAGTAGAACTATGTATGCTTTATATACACGAAAACTAATTCGATGCCCAAGATATGCGAACGGTGAGTTTTGGGAAATTACAGATTTAGGTCTTGAATCAATTTCGTAGCCTTGCACATAACGGTTTGCAGCTACACTTGCAGGTTTTTTCTTCAAAAACTTGCGTGTAGGTGCTGTTAGCAGTAGTACGGTGATTAACGACAAATGTTCAATCGGAGAATTGAACCTTTTTCTTTTTTGAGAGTTTGAAAATTTTAAAATTAAATAATATGAAAGACAACGAAATAGAGTTTAAAGAAATGGTAAAAAAGTGTTTACCCGAAAATATTTTAGTCGGTGATATAAAATACCGATTAGATGCACATGGTTTAATGAGTGGTGGTTATAGAATAACATATTGTGAATTTAATGGAGATAGTTTTAATTGGGAAAATAAACTAATAGATTTATTTTATAAAATTGGTGAGAAACCACTAATTAAACCATTACCAACAGAAATGATTGGAATATCAATTTTGCTGGATACCAGTATCTTTGTGAAAAATATTGATGGTATAATTAGTCATTGCATTTTAAAATTAAATGAAAGAAGATATGAAGAACTTGATGAAATAATAACAAAAGAAACAGAGTTTTTCAGAGAATTAACTTCATTATTGAATAAATATAATAAAAGTGATACACCAGACTTTATTTTAGCTAATTATATAAATGGGTGTTTGATGACTTATAACTCAACAATAATTCAAAGAGAAAATTGGCTTGGAATGGAAAAAAGGAAAAAAGAAAAAGATAATACAGATGAACTTCAATTCGGAGAACAAATGTAGTATTACTGCTAACGTTTTGTGGCTTGTAGCTGAAAGGGATTTTGGAAACGGAACTTTCAATTTACCACTACTGCCAATTAGAATTACAAAACTCCGATGTAGCACGGATGCCCTTTTTGCTACAAACCGCTGTTATGTGCTGGGCGGTTTATCAGCACTGAATTTAATTAAATAACGAAATGAAAGTATTTATAAAAACATTAAAAAAAGGGAGTCAGTTTAAATTCAACGACACCATTTACACAATTAAGCAGAAATTCTCTGATTGGAAAAAAGATGATAATCCTTATTTAATGACTACTTGTGGTCAAGTTTTTTGGTATGATGAACTTGAAGTCGAAGCAGTATCGTAGCCTTGCACATAACTACCTTATACCAGCGTATATCTAACGGGTATCTATTGTAATTATGCCGATACCCGCAACTTTAATAAAAAACATATGGAATATTTAGTACTTAAACCAATACCCAGAACAGAACTTACCGACTATAAAGATTATATCAATTTTATATTTAAAACTGAAAATGGTGTCTTTAATATTTGTCGTAATGAAGAAGATATAATAAAATCAAATACATGGTTTAAAAATCTCCCCATGAAATCAATTGTTGTATCCAATGATACAATAAATATAGGTGATAAGTTCTTACTTATAGCTAATAACCAAACTATGTCAGGTAGAATATTTACCTTCATCAATGTGAAAACTGATGACCTCGTTACTCTCAAAGATGATACTGGTAAAGAACTAGAAATAAATAAAATTGTCTTCGATGATAGCTATAAATTTGTTAGAAAAGCTAACACAACCGATAAAGAAAAACTTATCAATGGAGAAATCACTCCAATTCATGCTTAATTAAATTGGTGGTCCCAACTTAAAACCGTAGCTTTGTAATATAAATAAACTTAAACAAATGAAACAAATGAAACAAATTAGACAAATGACACAAGGAACTATTTTTACAGTTGTAGGAAATTGCAATGGACATAATTACACTGTTGGTGAGAAATACAAAGTTGTGCAACATTCTCTGAGAGAACACAATGTTACTGGTTGTTCGTTAGATGGGTATTTTGTTGGTAACACACTCAAAGATTCAGATATCACCGCTTTTACAACTCGTGAAACAATGTTAAGTGATATTGAAAATATCTCTTCTACAATCAAGGAATTAGAAGAAATGCTTCAAGAAACCAAAACTAAATTAAAATATCTTGAAGCATCTGGTGAAGAAGAATTTAATGAAAATGAATTCCGTGTCTTTATTGCCTTGAAAACAATTGAAGATAAAAGCATTTCTGAAAAAGAAAGAATCAAAATTATTGCTGGTTTATTAAATTAATAAATCAAAGTTAGTTAGGTAGCAAATTGGCATAGCATTTCGTAAGTGATTAATAGTGTAAGCGTTGGGAAATAGCACTGCACCGCATTTAGCGTCACAACGGATACCCTGAATAGGTTCGAATCCTATCCTAACTACAAATAAAATTGCATGAAAACAAGAATCCACGTTAACCAACATAATATTCGTTCTAATAAAACCAAAGGTACTAATCTTCCAGTTATTACGGTTAAACAAGGTAGGAAAAACACCTATTGTAATGAAGTGGAAATATTAGGAAACTCTAGAATAAAATATGCTGGGGCTGGTTGTGATATTAAACCTATACTAGGATGTGGTGCTAGAGTTGTTATTGAAACATACGCTGATGTTAAAATAATTTTATGAAAAAATACGAACTAACCGAAAACACCATTGAAATCAATGGTGTTGTTTTATATCAAATCAGAGCACTAATCGATATATTCGAAAATGGTGTTAAAATAGGTGACCTAGGTGGATACATCAAATCTGAAGCTAACCTTTCACATGAAGGTACATGTTGGATTGGTGGTGACGCTAAGGTTTATGGTTATGCTCAGGTTTATAATAACGCTCATGTTTATGGTAAAGCTCAGGTTTATGATTATGCTCTGGTTTATGGCAACGCTACGGTTTGTCATAACGCTAAGGTTTTTGGTCATGCTAATGTTTATGGTCGAGCTAAGGTTTTTGGTGAGGCTGAAGTTTTTGGTTATGCTTACGTTTCTGGCAACGCTAAGGTTTTTGGTGAGGCTAAGGTTTTTGGTGAGGCTATTGTTTATGATAAGGTTGAGGTTTATGGCAACGCTCAGGTTTTTGATGACGCTCAGGTTTATGACAACGCTATTTTAGTCGGTGGAGATTGGACCATAAACCCAATAAGTATTCTTGGTTCAAAACATTTTGTTTCCCAATGTGACACCGATAAAATAAGAATTGGTTGTATTATTAAAACCTTCGATGAGTGGTTAAAACAATATAAAGAAATCGGTTACGATAACGAATATACTGATAAACAAATAAAAGAGTATGGTTTGATTATCAAATTTATTATCAAATTAAGTAAAATAGTTTAATTATTTTTACCTACCTTTGTATTATGAAAAAATACGAACTAACTGAAAACACCAAAGAAATCGATGGTGTTGTTCTATATCAAATCAGAGCACTAATCAATATTCCTGAAAAGTATGTTCAAATAGGTGACCTAGGTGGATACATCAAATCTGAAGCTAACCTTTCACATGAAGGTACATGTTGGATTGGTGGTGACGCTAAGGTTTATGGTGATGCTATGGTTTATGATGATGCTCATGTTTTTGGTAAAGCTGAGGTTTATGATTATGCTAAGGTTTATGGTGAGGCTACGGTTTGTCATAACGCTAAGGTTTATGGTCAAGCTATTGTTAATGGTAAGGCTGAGATTGGTGGTTTAGCTGAGATTTATGGTTATGCTCAGGTTTTTGGTAATGCTAAGGTTCGAGGTAATGCTAAGGTTTTTGGTAAAGCTCAGGTTTATAATAAAGCCAAGGTTTTTGGTGATGCTCAGGTTTATGGTCAGGGTCAGGTTTATGGTCAGGCTAAGGTTGATGAAAACGCTAAGGTTTCTGGTAAAGCTAAGGTTTCTGACAACACTGAGGTTTGGGGCAACGCTGAGGTTCATGGTTACGCTTGGGTTTGTGGCAACGCTTGTGTTTATGGTAACACTCGCGTTTTTGGTGAAGCTCAGGTTTCGCATAAAATTATTTTAACTGGTGGAGAATGGGGCCAAAATCCAGTATTCTTTAATCCATCAAAAGATTTTGTGTTTCAATGTGATACCAATCAAATAAGAATTGGTTGTATTATCAAAACATTCGATGAATGGTTAGAACAATATGAACAAATAGGTAAAGATAACGGATATACAGATAAACAAATAAGAGAGTATGGTTCAATTATTAATCATATTATCAAATTTAATTAGTTGGTTTAATCATTTTTACCTACCTTTACATCATGAAAAAATACGAATTAACTGAAAACACCAAAATAGTCGATGGTACTACTCTATATCAAATCAAAGCTCTAATCGATATATTCGAAAGGGGAGTAAAAATAGGTGACCTAGGTGGATATATCGAACGTGAAGATAATCTATCACATGAAAGTACATGTTGGGTTGGTAATAACGCTTGTGTTTGGGGTAAAGCTTGCGTTTGGGGTCAGGCTAGGGTTTATTGCAACGCTCAGGTTTCTGGCAAGGCTTGGATTTGGGGCAACGCTGAGGTTTATGGTAGAGCTAAGGTTTATGAAAATGCTAAGATTTCTGATAGTGCTAAGGTCTTTGATGATGCTAGGGTTTATGGCTTCGCTAGGGTTTATAATGATGCTCAGGTTTTAAATAACACTAGCGTTGGTTATAACGTTAAAGTTTTTGATAGAACTATATTAACTGGTGGACTATGGAGCAAAAATCCAGTATTTTTTACTGGTTCAAGAGATTCTGTATCGAATTGTGATACCAATCAAATAAGAATTGGTTGCTATGTTTTAACCTTTGATGAATGGTTAGAACACTATGAAAAAATTGGTCATCAAAACTATTATACTGATGAACAAATAATAGAATACAAACTCATCATTGATTTTATTATCAATATAAATAACCTATTATGAAAAAATACGAATTAACTGAAAATACCAAAATAGTCGATGATATTACCCTATATCAAATCAGAGCACTAATCGATATTCCTCAAATGTATATTAAAGCGGGAGACCTAGGTGGATATATCCAATCTGAACATAACCTATCACATGAAGGTACATGTTGGGTCTTTGGTAAGGCTATGGTTTATGGTCAAGCTAGGGTTTCTGATAATGCTAAGATTTCTGGTGAAGCTATTGTTAATGGTTGGGGTCAGGTTTTTGGTGACGCTGATGTTTATGGTAAAGCTCATGTTTTTGAAAATGCTCAGGTTTGGGGTAACGCTTGTGTTTCTGGTTTAGCTAGGGTTTATGGTTCAGCTAGGGTTTATGGTTCAGCTAAGATTTTTGATACGGGTAGTGTTTCTGATGAAGCTTGTGTTTATAGTGATGCTAAGGTTTATGGTGGGGCTTGGGTTTATGGTAACGCTAAGGTTTTTGATAACACTAGGGTTTCTAATAAGTCTGTTTTAAGCGGTGGAAATTGGGTCATAAACCCAATAAGTATTCTTGGTTCAAAACATCATGTTTGTCATTGTGATACCGACAAAATAAGAGTTGGTTGCATTACTAGAACATTTGATGAATGGCTAGAACAATTTGAAGAAATTGGTAGGAAAAATCAATATACTGATATCCAAATAAATGAATATAAAATCTACATTGATGCTATTATCAATATAAATAAATCAAGATGAATAAAAAATACGAATTAATTGAACACACGAATTATTTTACCCTGTATCAAATCAAAGCTCTAATCGATATTCCTGAAAGGGATGTCAAAGCGGGAGACTTGGGTGGATATATCGAATTTGAAAATAACCTATCACATGAAGGTTTATGTTGGGTTGGTAATGGAGCTTGTGTTTATGGTAACGCTAGGGTTTTTGGTAATGGTTGGGTTTATGGTAAGGCTCATGTTTATGATAATGCTAAGATTTTTGATAATGCTAGTGTTCATGGTGAAGCTATTGTTCATAGTTGGGGTCACGTTTGTGGCAACGCTCAGGTTTTTGGTGATGCTAGGCTTTATGGTGCAGCTTGGGTTTTTGGCAACGCTCAGGTTTATGGCAATGCTAAGGTTTATGAAAAAGCTAGAATTTATGATAGGGCTGAGGTTTTTGACTTCGCTAATGTTTATGCTGCGGCTTGGGTTTATGGTCAGGCTCAGGTTTATGGTGATGGTTTGATTTATGGTTATGCTCACGTTTGTGGTAGTGCCAAACTTTACGGCAACACCAAACTTTATGCCCACTCTGTTTTAACTGGTGGAAATTGGAGTAAAACTCCAATAGCTATTATCGGTTCAAGAGATTATGTTTGTCAATGCAATATCTACGAAATAAAAATCGGTTGTCATGTTTTAACATTCGATGAATGGTTAGAACAGTATGAAGAAATCGGTAAAGAACAGTATTATAACAATGAAGAAATAAAAGAATACAAATCTATCATTGATTTTATTATCAATACAAATAAACCGACATGAAAAAATACGAACTAACAGAAATCACCAAAGAAATAGATGGTGTTATTCTATATAAAATCAAAGCCCTAATTGATATACCTGAAAAGGAAGTAAAAATAGGTCACTTGGGTGGGTATATCCAATTTGAATCTAACCTTTCACATGAAGGTACGTGTTGGGTTGGTGGTGTCGCTAAGGTTTTGGGTGATGTTCAGGTCTTTGGTGATGCTATGGTTGGTGGTGATGCTATGGTTTATGGTTTCGCTTGTGTTTTTGGTAACGCTAGGGTTTTCGGTCACGCTTGCATTTATGGTACGGCTGAGGTTTATGATAGTGCTTGGGTTTATGGTGCTGCTCATGTTTATGGTGACTCTAGGATTTGGGGTAATGCTAAGGTTTATGGTGATGCTGAGATTTATGATTATGCTGAAATTTATCATAACGCTAGGGTTTGGAATAGTGCTATGATTTATGGCAACGCTAAGGTTTATGGGTATGCTAAGATATCTGGTTGGGCTAAGGTTTATGGTGACACTAGGGTTTATGGTGACGCTAGGGTTTATTTTAGGACTAATGTTTTTGGCAACACTTGCGTTTATGGTGATACTTGTTTAAGTGGTGGAGATTGGACCAAAAATCCAATGTCTATTATTGGTTCAAAACATCATGTTTGTCATTGTGATACCGACAAAATAAGAGTTGGTTGCCGTATTTTAACCTTTGATGAATGGTTAGAACAATATGAACAAATTGGTAAAGAACACGATTATACCGATGAAGAAATAATAGAATACAAACTCATTATCGATTTTATTATCAATATAAATAAACTATCATGAAGAAAAAATACGAATTAACAGAAAATACCAAAGAAATCGATGGTGTTACTCTATATCAAATCAGAGCACTAATTGACATACCCGAAAAGCCTGTTAAAATAGGTGACTTGGGTGGCTATATCCAAACTGAAGATAACCTTTCACATGAAGGTAGATGTTGGGTTCGAAATAACGCTGATGTTTATGATAATGCTTGTGTTTTTGGTGATGCTCAGGTTTATCATAACGCTTGCGTTTCTGGTAAGGCTCAGGTTTTTGGTAATGCTAGGATTTGGGGTGAAGCTCATGTTTCTGGTGACGCTATGGTTTATGGTTCAGCTAGTGTTTTTGACAGAGCTCAGGTTTATGACAAGGCTAAGGTTTATGGTGACACTAGTGTTTATAATGACGCTCAGATTTATGGTTGGGCTAGTGTTCAAGGCAACGCTAGTGTTCATAATAACGCTCAGGTTTTTAATAAGACTAGGGTTTTTGGTGAGGCTACGGTTTATGGTGATGCTAGGGTTTTTAACAACGCTTGGGTTTATGGCAACGCTACTTTAAGTGGTGGAGATTGGAAAAAAAATCCAATATCTATTATTGGTTCAAAAAATTCTGTTTCTCATTGCGATATCAACAGTATAAGAATCGGTTGCATTACCTTGACATTCAATGAATGGTTAGAACAATTTGAATATATTGGTGAAGAAAACGGATATACCAAAAAAGAAATAAAAGAATATAAAATGTACATCAAACTTATTATCAAATTAAATAAAACAACATGAAGAAATACGAACTGACAGAAAATATCAAAGAAATGTATGATATTACTCTATATCAAATCAGAGCACTAATCGATATTCCCCAAAAGAATATCAAAGCAGGTGACCTAGGTGGCTATATCCAACATGAAGATAACCTTTCACATGAAGGTACATGTTGGGTTTTTGATTACGCTAGGGTTTATGGTGATGCCAAGATTTTTGATAATGCTAGGGTTTATGGTAACGCTAAGGTTTATGGTGATGCTCTAGTTTATGGTTCAGCTAAGGTTTTTGGTAATGCTCACGTTTATGGTAAGGCTGAGGTTCATGGCAACGCTAGGGTTCATGGCAACGCTAGGGTTTTTGGTAAAGCTTACGTTTATGGTAAAGCTCAGGTTTTTGGCAACGCTGAGGTTTATGGCGTGGCTGGGGTTTATGAAAACGCTAAGATTTCTGGTCAATCTGTTTTAATCGGTGGAGATTGGACCATAAATCCAATAAGTATTCTTGGTTCAGTACATCATATCGCTCAATGTGATACCGACAAAATAAGAATTGGGTGTAAGATTTTAACATTCGATGAATGGTTACAATACTATCAACAAATTGGTAGGAAAAATCTATATACTGATATGCAAATAAAAGAATATAAAATCATCATTGATGCTATTATCAATATAAATAAAATATCATGAAAAAATACAAACTAACCCAAAACATCAAAAGTATTGAAAAAATTATTATATACCAAATCGAAGCTCTAATCGATATACCTGAACAGTATGTTCGAATTGGTGACTTGGGTGGATACATCCAACATGAAGATAACCTTTCACATCAAGGTACATGTTGGATTTTTGATGAAGCTAGGGTTTATGGTGAGGCTCAGGTTGGTGGTGAGGCTCAGGTTGGTGGTAAAACCGAGTTAATTGGTGGACGTTGGACCGAAAATCCAATAGCTATTTTTGGTTCGAAACATTTTATTTGCCATTGCGATACCAACAAAATAAAAATTGGTTGCCATGTTTTAACATTCAATCAATGGTTAGAAAATTACGAACAAATTGGTAAACATAACAATTATACCGATAAACAAATAAAAGAGTATAAAATGATTATCAAACTTATTATCAAATTAAATAAACCAACATGAAGAAATACGAACTAACCCAAAACACCAAAATAACTCTTCGAGGTACCCTATACCAAATCAAAGCTCTAATCGATATACCCCAAAAGGGTGTAAAAATTGGTGACTTGGGTGGGTACATCCAACATGAAGATAACCTATCACATGAAGGTACATGTTGGGTTGATGAAAAAGCTTACGTTTTTGACAATGCTAAGGTTTTGGGGGATGCTCAGGTTTTTGGTGACGCTTGGGTTTTTGATAATGCTCAGATTTATGCCATGGCTCTGGTTTATGGTGAGGCTAGGGTTTTTGGCACAGCTAGGGTTTTTAACAACGCTTGGGTTTATGGCAACGCTAAGGTTTATGGTGACACTAGGATTTTTGATGATGCTAGGATTTTTGGTAAAGCTTACGTTTATGGTAATGCTTATGTTTATGGTAAAGCTAAGGTTTCTTGCGATGCTGCTTTAATTGGTGGACGTTGGACCGAAAACCCAATAACTATAATCGGTTCACTACATAATGTTTGTCAATGTGATACCAACAAAATAAAAATTGGTTGTCATGTTTTAACATTCGATGAATGGTTAGAAGAATATGAAAGAATTGGTAAACTAAACAAATATACCGATAAACAAATAAAAGAGTATAAAATGTTTATCAAACTTATTATCAAATTAAATAAAACAACATGAAGAAATACGAATTAACCCAAAACATCAAAGATTTCTATGAACATACTCTATACCAAATCAAAGCTCTAATTGATATTCCTGAAAAGGATATTAAAATAGGTGACTTAGGTGGATATATCGAATCTGAAGATAACCTTTCACATGAAGGTTCATGTTGGGTTGCAGATGAAGCTAGAATTTATGGTCAGGCTAGAATTTATGGTCAGGCTAGAATTTATGGTGACGCTAAGGTTTGTGGTAACGCTGAAATTTATGACAACGCTAAGGTTTATGGTGATGCTATGGTTTATGATTATGCTAAGATTTATGATTATGCTAGTGTTTATGGTGCGACTAGTGTTTATGGGAAAGCTCATGTTTATAGTTTGGCTAGAGTTTTTGACTTCGCTCAGGTTTTTGGTCAGACTCACGTTTGTGGTAGAACTCACGTTTGTGGTACATCTTTTTTAAGTGGTGGACATTGGCCCAAAAACCCAATAAGTATTCTTGGTTCAAAACATCATATCTGTCAATGTAATACCAACAAAATAAAAATTGGTTGCATTATTAAAACATTTGATGAATGGTTAGAACGGTTTGAAGAAATTGGTAAAGAAAACGGATATACCAAAACAGAAATAATAGAATACAAAATCATTATTGATGCTATTATCAATATAAATAAAACAAGATGAAAAAATACGAACTAACCCAAAACACCAAAATAATATATAGTACTATTCTATACCAAATCAAAGCCCTAATCGATATACCTGAAAGGGAAGTTAAAATAGGTGACCTAGGTGGATATATCCAATTTCAAAATAATCTTTCACATAAAGGTTTATGTTGGGTTGCGGATGAAGCTTGTGTTTGGGGCAAAGCTTTGGTTTATGGTAATGCTGAGGTTTATGGTAACGCTGGGGTTTCTGGTACGGCTCAGATTTGTCATAACGCTCAAATTTATGATAACGCTCATGTTTATGGCAACGCTAGGATTTATGGCAACGCTAAGGTTTTTAGCGAAGGTAGGGTTTATGATAACGCTGAGGTCTTTGATAATGCTAGTGTTTGTGGCTTCGCTAATGTTCGAGATATGGTTCAGGTTTCTGGCATGGCTCAGGTTTATGATAATGCTAGTGTTCGTGATTATGCTTGGGTTTATGGTGAGGCTCAGGTTGGTGGTTATGCTCAGGTTGGTGGCAAAACCGAGTTAATTGGTGGACATTGGTCCGAAAATCCAATAAGTATTATTGGTTCACTACATCATATCTGTCAATGTGATACCAACAAAATAAGAATTGGTTGCATTACCTTGACATTCGATGAATGGTTAGAAGAATTTGAAGAAATCGGTTACGATAACGATTATACAGATAAACAAATAAAAGAATACAAAATATTCATTGATGCTATTATCAATGCAAATTTGGTAAGTTAAATAAAACAACATGAAGAAATACGAACTAACCCAAAATACCAAAGAAATCGATGGTACTACCCTATATCAAATCAGAGCTCTAATCGATATTCCTGAAAAGAATATCAAAACAGGTGATTTGGGTGGATATATCAAATCTGAAGATAACCTATCACATGAAGATACATGTTGGGTTTATAAGAATGCTAGAGTTTATGATAACGCTAGGGTTTATGGCAACGCTCAGGTTTATGGTGAGGCTGAGGTTTATAGTTACGCTCATGTTTTTGATGATGCTAGGGTTTATGGCACAGCTAGGGTTTATGGCACAGCTAAGGTTTATGGTGATGCTCTAGTTTTGGGTGATGCTAAGCTTTCTGGTTGGCCTAACGTTTTTGGTGATGCTAGTATTTATGGTAAAGCTCAGGTTTTTGGCAACGCTAAGGTTCATGGCAACGCTAGGGTTCATGGCAACGCTAGGGTTTTTGGTAAAGCTTACGTTTATGGTAAAGCTCAGGTTTTTGGCAACGCTGAGGTTTATGGCGTGGCTGGGGTTTATGAAAACGCTAAGATTTCTGGTCAATCTGTTTTAATCGGTGGACATTGGACTGAAAATCCAATAAGTATTCTTGGTTCAGTACATAATATCTCCCATTGTGATACCAATAAAATAAAAATTGGTTGCGTTACTAAAACATTCGATGAATGGTTAGAACACTATGAAGATATTGGTAAAGAAAACGGATATACCAAAAAACAAATAATAGAATATAAATTCTTTATTGATACTATTATCAATGTAAACTCAATATAATGAAGAAATACGAACTAACCCAAAACACCAAAATAGTTGATGGTGTTGTTCTATACCAAATCAAAGCACTAATCGATATCCCTGTTAAGGACGTAAAAATTGGTGACCTAGGTGGATATATCAAATCTGAAGATAACCTATCACATGAAGATACATGTTGGATTGCGGATGAAGCTTGTGTTTTTGGTAACGCTTGGATTTCTGGTGACGCTTGCATTTTTGGTAACGCTGGGGTTTCTGGTAAGGCTGAGGTTTATGATAATGCTAGGGTTTGTGGCTTCGCTAATGTTTCTGGTATGGCTAAGGTTTATGGTATGGCTCAGGTCTTTCATAATGCTAAGGTTTCTGGTACGGCTGAGGTTTTGGGTGAAGCTCAGGTTTATAGTCAGGCTATGGTTGGTGGAAAAACTGCTTTAATCGGTGGAAATTGGTCCGAAAATCCAATAAGTATTATCGGTTCAAACGATTTTATTTGCCAATGTGATACCGACAAAATAAGAATCGGGTGTATTACCTTAACATTTGATGAATGGTTAGAAGAATACGAATCAATTGGTAAAGAACACGGATATCCCGATAAACAAATAAAAGAGTATAAAATGATTATCAAACTTATTATCAAATTAAATAAAACAACATGAAGAAATACGAACTAACAGAAAACATCAAATTTATTGAAAATATTATTATATACCAAATCAAAGCTCTAATTGATATTCCTGAAATATATATTAAAGCAGGTGAGCTAGGTGGGTATATTCAACATGAAGGTAACCTATCACATCAAGGTCTGTGTTGGGTTTATGATGACGCTTACGTTTATGGCAGCGCAAGGGTTTTTGATAATGCTAGGGTTTCTTATGGCAACGCTCAGGTTTATGGTGACGCTAAGGTTTTTGGTGAGGCTAGGGTTTATGATAACGCTAGGGTTTATGGCAACGCTCAGGTTTATGGTGACGCTAAGGTTTATGGTGATGCTCTAGTTTATGGTTCAGCTTTGGTTTATGATAATGCTCACGTTTATGGTGAAGCTTGGGTTTGTGGTAAGGCTCATGTTTATGGCAAAGCTGCTTTAATAGGTGGAAATTGGACCAAAACACCAATAGCTGTTTTTGCTTCAAAAGCTGAAGTTTACCATTGTGATACCAACCAAATAAGAATCGGTTGCCGTGTTTTAACATTCAATCAATGGTTAAAACGATATAAAGAAATCGGTAAAGAAAACGGATATACCGATGAACAAATAAAAGAATATAAACTTATCATTGACTTTATTATCAACGTAAATAAAATATAAAACAACATGAAGAAATACGAACTAACCCAAAATACCAAAATAACCAATGGACATACTCTATACCAAATCAGAGCTCTAATCGATATACCTCAAAAGAATATCAAAGCAGGTGACCTAGGTGGATATATCCAATTTGAATATAACCTTTCACATGAAGATACATGTTGGGTTGCGGATGAAGCTTGTGTTTGGGGCAACGCTCAGATTTATGATGAAGCTAGGGTTTCTGGTGAGGCTTGGGTTTATGAAAACGCTAGGGTTTTTGGCAACGCTAAGATTTTTGATAATGCTAAGGTTTTTGGCACAGCTGAGGTTTGGGATAGGGCTCAGGTTCGAGCTTACGCTGAGGTTTCTGGCAACGCAAGGGTTTTAAACAACTCTAGGGTTTTTGGCAACGCTCAGGTTTTTGATATGGCTGATGTCTTTGATAAAGCTCGCATTTATGGCTACGCTAATGTTCGAGGTAACGCTAGTGTTTATGGTAACGCTCAGATTTTTGGTAAAGCTCACGTTTTTGGTAACACTCACGTTTATGGCAACGCTCAGGTTTCTGGTAAAGCTGAGATTTCTGGCAAAGCTGCTTTAATAGGTGGAAATTGGACCCAAACACCAATAAATATTATTGGGTTAAAACATAATATCTGTCAATGTGATACCAACAGTATAAAAATTGGGTGTACTATCTTAACATTCAATGAATGGTTAGAAGAATTTGAAGAAATCGGTTACGATAACGAATGTACAGATAACGAAATAAAAGAATATAAATTCTTCATTGATGCTATTATCAATGTAAATAAAATATAATGAAAAAATACGAACTAACCCAAAATACCAAAATAATCCTTGGACATACCCTATACCAAATCAAAGCACTAATCGATATACCTGAAAAGAATGTTCGAATTGGTGACCTAGGTGGATATATCCAATCTGAAGGTAACCTTTCACATCAAGGTACATGTTGGGTTGATGAAAAAGCTAAGGTTTGGGGCAGAGCTAAGGTCTATGATAATGCTTGGATTTATGATTACGGTAGTGTTTCTGGTAAGGGTCAGGTTTATGATAACGCTCAGGTTTATGGTAGAGCTATGGTTTATCATAACGCTAGGATTTATGGTCAGGCTGAGGTTTATGGCAACGCTAGGGTTTTTGATAACGTTGATGTTTATGATAAAGCTTTGGTTTATGGTGATGCTCAGGTTCATGGTCTAGCTAGAGTTTTTGATGAGGCTCAGGTTTTGGATAATGCTAGAGTTTATGGTTGGGCTGAGGTTTATGGTGATGCTTTCGTTTATGGTGAGGCTGAGGTTTCTGCTAACCTTGCTTTAATCGGTGGAACTTGGACCGAAACCCCAATAAGTATTATTGGGTTAAAAGATAATATCTGTCAATGTGATACCAACAAAATAAAAATTGGTTCCAATATTAAAACATTCAATCAATGGATAGAAAATTTTGAACAAATTGGTAAAGAATATGGTTATACCGATAAACAAATAAAAGAATACAAAATCTACATTGATGCTATTATCAATGCAAATAAAATATAAATCATTATGGAAAAATCAACACTAGTACACTCCTTTATGCTATACCTTACAATTAGAAAATTTCCAGTGCTATTCTCCGAACTAAAGTCTGGTGAATTTACAAAATCATATACCAAAAATAATGAACTCAAAATTGATTTCATCTCTAGAAAAGAATACATATTGGCTATGGCATACGATGCTTCCAATACATAATATAACAAGATGTACACATTTGTGTACATGGGTTTTTAAAGCATTGATAATAAGCTTTGTATAGATATATGTATGAAATTATGTTCTTTTTCGTATCTAGATAAACACGTTTCTGCTCAGCCGCGTTTTTGGGTATAAAATAGCCTATTGTGGTAAATTGTGGTGAATTGTGGTGAATTCTAACCCTAAAAACAGGGAAAGTAGATTTAGGTGGTAAAAATAGGGTATGGGATGGCAGGTAGGAAATCTTAAGAAATCCTAAAAAATTCTATGCCTTATAAATTTTCAAAAATATTTTTCACCTAAAATCAGGGCACTATGTTCCACGTGGAACCATATGGACACATTTGTGTACATGGGATTTCCATAGGTGTTTCCATAGGGTTTAATGATAGCCTTTAATAACGGGAGTCCAAAACATGATTTATCCAAGAGATTATATATCGCGAAAAAACGGGTTATATAAAATAAGGTACAAGTTTACCCCATTACTTGATTTCACAAGATGGGGTGGACACGCAACGCAAGAGGCGCATCAAAATAAGAAAATGTGGAGTTAATTTCGCATGGTATCAGATTTAGGTTTATATAATATTAGGATACAAATGTAGTGAATAAATTCCATATAACCAAACTTAGTTATTAACAATTATATACGTTTGTACGTAAATTATGATAGGTTGCAAAGGATATGAAAATAACTGAGAAAAGCAAATAGGGGGTGTTATTTAGACTGATTCTAAATAGGGCAGAATATAAGGTAGGTTGGAGTATACTCTCCTACCTCATCAGCAGCCCTTTGACTTGTTATCATCAACAGAACAAAGGTGCAAAAAATAAATGATATATCCTAGTAAAATAAATTTTTTTTATAAAAAAGTTTATTGTATCTTTGTACTCTAAACAAATAAGGTATGAAAGTAAGAGATAAAATAATGCGAACATTGGTTATCGAAGAAGCAACGAAGTTGCGAAATATGATAACACAAGAAGAAGCTGATAACCTAAAATTTAGTAAGTTAGATTCTAGTCAATCTGATAGATGTATTTACGGTCAACTTAGCGGTAATTGTTTTAGTGATAGAGCTATTGAATTGATTAAGGCATGTGCGAGTAGAGTTTATAAAAATTGGTGGTTTCTAAGTGAATCTAAATTGAATGGTTCACCTCTTGGACTTAGTAGAAATGAATTTTGGTCACCAATTGAAGTTTTCATTTCACAAGATGAAACTGATTATGAAAATAACATGGGTAATGGTAATAACGAAAGATTGGTTCAATTTATAAAGAAAGAGATTGATGAATTAATTTTTGAAAATTAATTTGGTAGTTCGGATTATTTAATTATCTTTGTACTCTAATATAAAAACAATGGAACTAATAAAGAAACTAAAAGAGAAATTAGCACTAAGGGCTATTGTAACAAGAAAAGCAACAATGCGAAGATTGGTTATCAAAGAAGCAACGAAGTTGCGAGATATGATAACCCCAAACGAAGCTGATAGGCTAAAATTTGGTTGGTTAGATTCACGTCAAGCTACTAAATGTATTTACGGTCAACTTACTGGTGGTTGTTTTAGTGTAAGGGCAACTGACTTGATTAAGGCATGTGCAAGTAGGGTTTATAAAAACGATTCTGGTAATAAAGATTTACGTGATTCTAAATTGAATGGTTCACCTATTAAAGGTGATAGAAGAGATTTTTGGTCACCAATTGAAGTTTTCATTTCACAAAACGTAAACAAATATAGTGATAATAATGAAAGATTGGTTCAATTTATAAAGAAAGAGATTGATGAATTAATTTTTGAAAATTAATTTGGTAGTTCGGATTATTTAACTATCTTTGTACTCTAAACAAGACAAGCCATGAAAATAAGAGATAAAGTAATGCGAAGATTGGTTATCGAAGAAGCAACAAAGTTGCGAAATATGATAACACAAGACGAAGCTAATAGACTAAATTTTAGTAAGTTAGATTCTAGTGATTTGAATAAATGTATTTACGGTCAACTTAGTGGTAGTTGTTTTAATAATAGGGCAACTGAATTGATTAAGGCATGTGCAGCTAGAGTTTATAAAAACGATTCTCGTCATATGGATTTACGTGATTCTAAATTGAATGGTTCACCTATTGGACTTAGTAGAAATGAATTTTGGTCACCAATTGAAGTTTTCATTGACCAAGAAGAAAACATATGTAGTAATAATAAAAATTTGGTTAAGTTTATAAAGAAAGAGATTGATGAATTAATTTTAATATAAATTTGGTAGTTCAGATTATTTAACTATCTTTGTACTCTAATCAAATAAGCCATGACAAAAAAACCATTATTAAGTACGAACAATAACAAAACAATGAAGGGTGAAAAGCTAGGTTATAAGACTTATATCTTATATCTTTCAGCATTCACACAAAACTCCAAGGGTATAAATATTTGTAGTCACGCCTCAAAGGGCTGCGCTGCAAGTTGTTTGGTAGGCTCTGGTTTTGGGGGTATGTATACAAATGTTCAGCAAGGTAGAATTAATAAGACTGAATTTTTCTTAAAAAATCGTATTGAATTTCTTACTCAACTTAAGAGTGAAATAGAAAAATCAATTTCTAAAAATGTAGACAAAGCAATACCTACATTTCGTTTGAATGGAACAAGTGATTTACCATTTGAAAAGTACGGTATTTTTGAGGGTGGAAAAAATATCTTTGAATTATTTCCTGACGTTCAATTTTACGATTACACAAAAAATCATTTACGTTTTGACAAAGTTTTGCCTACCAATTATCATTTAACATTTTCACGTTCAGAAACGAATAATGAAAAGTCATTAGAGCTTCTTAGACGGGGTATTAATGTTGCGATGGTATTTGATAAGACACCTGAAAGTTATCGCGGCTATGAGGTTATAAATGGTGATACGGATGATTTACGTTTCTTGGATAAACGTGGTGGTATTATTGTCGGATTGAAATACAAGAAAATGACTGGCAAGGGTGCTAATAATTCATTGGCATTTGAAAGTGGTTTTGCAATCAAGGTAGAACAAGATGAATTAATTTTAGCATAAATATAAAATAAGATTTGGATAAGTGAAAACTTATCCTTATCTTTGTCTTAACTTAAAAACTGAAAGCTATGAAAAATCAAAAAAGTGTATTTGAATTTGGTGATGAATTTATTTGTACTGAATTTTATAATGTAGATACATCAAGTGGTGGTGTGGAAATCAATAGAAATGGTGTTGAACATTTGGGTAGTATTGCAGTGTTAAGTATACCTGATATTGAAGATGAAGAAGAAAACATCAAATTTGATAAGGAGGTAATTGATTGGGTTGCAGATAATTCTTAATATAAAATAAGATTTGGATAAGTGAAAACTTATCCTTATCTTTGTCTTAACTTAAAAACCAAAAGCTATGAGAAGTCCTTTTTACACAATGGAATTGACTAGAATTTATCCAAATAGGGTTGAAGCATCCACGCCTGAAATGGTAGCGGTCCATATTAAGAAATTGGTTGAAGATAACATTATAAGTTATAAAACCTTGATGGGATTGAAATTTGTATATTTACAGACCAATTATTTTTTGAATGCGAGTATTGATACAATTTGCCAAGGGCTTAAAAACTATTCAGAAAATTTGGTAGTGTCAAAATAATTACTTACTTTTGTATAAACTTAAAAACTAAATATGAAAAATAATTTTTACATTACTAGGACGTTATCAGTAATTTTTTTTCTAATTTCTTTATTTCGAATAATAAAGATAGTTGAACTATACGCGGAAACAAGTCATTCCTTTATAAAATTTTTCGAAAATATTTTCGAATTATTGACAATTCCGACATTTATTTTTTTAGCTATCGGAATTCTTTTATGGAATAGCGTTAATAGTAAAGATATTTGGTAGTGTCAAAATAATTACTTATCTTTGTCCTGTTGGTGATAACAAACCAACGGGACGTTTTTTATAGGAACGGGAGGTATACTCCAAGGTGGGTTATATTTTAGTGATGGATAAAAAATAAAAATAAATTTGGTAGTTCAGATTATTTGACTATCTTTGTACTCTAAACAAATAAAGCCATGGCAACAAGTGAAGAAACAAGAGAAGAAACAATGGAAAAATTGGTTATCGAAGAAGCAACGAAGTTGCGAGATATGATAACACAAGAAGAAGCTGATAGGTTAGAATACGTAGAGTTAAATTCTCTTGACACAGAAAAATGTATTTACGGTCAACTTAGTGGTCATTGTGATAATCCTAGAGCTGTTGAATTGATTAGGGCTTGTGCAGCTAGAGTTTATAAAGCCTATAACGGTGTTCAATTGAATCTAAGAGATGCTCCATTGAATGGTTCACATGTTGGACTTGGTAGAACTAATTTTTGGTCACCAATTGAAGTTTTCATTTCACAATTTGAAAATTCTTATAGTGGTAATAACCTAAGATTGGTTAAGTTTATAAAGAAAGAGATTGATGAATTAATTTTCGAATAAATTTGGTAGTTCGGAATATTTGACTATCTTTGTATTCTAATCAATTAAAACAAAACAAACATTATGAAAAATGCAAATGAAATTTTAGAATCAACGGGGTTAGATTTTTCAATCGAGAAAGCACCTTTGTTCGCATTAAACAGTTTAGGTGAGCAAGTTTCAACACCTTACTTTGGTCTTATCAATAGCAAGACACAACAAGTAATCAATACGGTTAAAGAAGGGTATTCCGTTTCACAGAACAAAGAAGTTGTTGAATTGGTTGTTGAAGGTTTGAGCAAATTTGGTGATGACTTAGAAGTAGTTAAGGGTGGTTCAATCAATGGTGGGCGTAAGATTTATTTACAATTAGCTATTGAAGGTGATGGCTTGGTTGGTACTGACAGAATCAAGCGTTTTATTACGATTATTGACAGCAATGATGGTAGCACAGGATTGAGCATTGGAATTGGTGATTTGACAATGAGTTGCCAAAATCAATTTATGAAATTTTATAAAGCTGGCGAGTCAAAGTTTCGTCATACTGCATCTATGCAAGCAAGAATAATTGAGATTCCATTTCTTATTGAAACTGCTTTGGGTGAAAGTTTAAAGCAAGTAGAATTGTACAAGCGTTTTGAGCGCACAGATTTGACCAAAGATTTGGCACATCAAATGGTGAAACACGTGTTAGGGTATGACCGTGAATTTACATCAATGGATGTTTTATCAAAAAAGTCAACACGAGCTATCAACATAATGGATAAGTTGTATGCGAGTATTGATACTGAAATTGCACAGAAAGGTTTCAATTTATGGGGCTTGCATTCAGGAGTTACACGTTTCACGACACATGAAATGGCTTCGCCTAATCGTCTTAATGGTGGTGTTGAAAGTCAACTATTTGGTAATGCTTACAAAGCTAATCAAAAGTCATTGGCTTTTGCTACGAACAAGAGCAATAGTTTAGTTATGGCATAAGGCAAAAATTGAGCAGGGTTTAATCGCCCTGTTCATAAGTTGTTAATAAGTATATTTGTTTGATTAACAATTAAGTTGTATCTTTGGTGGTACGACTTTTTTGTTATCCTATTATTAGGAAACATTCATGTAGGGTGGAGTATACTCTCCTGACTTGTTAGGTGCAGCCCGTTCAATTGAACAGTGTAAAGATAGGGAGAATATTTGACACCACCAAATATTTTTTTATTTAATTTTGATGAATAAAATTAGGTAGTGTCGATTTATTGTTTTATATTTGTCTTATGAAAATCGAACTAAAGAATCTAAAAGTAAATCTTCAATTCAGTGAAGAAACCACTCTGTTTAAAGCAGATGTATTTGTTAATGGTGTCAAGGTTGGCTATGCCGATAATGATGGTCATGGTGGTTGCACCAATATTAGACCTTATGAGGGTAAAATGCCTTTACTGATGAGTGCTTACGAGTATGCAAGAACATTACCTAACATCATTATTGGATTAACTGATAGTGGTTTTACCTTTCCATCAAGTTTGGATTGGTTGGTTGATGATATTGTTACCAAACATTGTATTGAGAAAACTAATAAAGCTACTGCGAATAGGTTAAAAAAGCATACAGAAACGTGTATTGCTTGGGGTGTTCCGAATTCGGGCAAATATACTACGGTTGGTTATAAGCAGAAATTAAGTCAGGTTGTGAAAACTCACCTATTACTTGTTCAGGATTTATTAGATAGAACGAGAAAAGGGTTAAAGGATGGTGAAGAAATTCTTAACACGAATTTGGCTGAATTAGGTTTAAAATAAACTTATATAAATCGACATTATCATTAGGTAGTGTCGATTTATTGTTTTATATTTGTCTAAACAAACACAAAGAAATTATGGAATTTGAATTCAAGGTTACTACATGGGAGCGAGTTAATGTATCCCCAGAGAATGAAGAAAAAGTACTTCAAGCTATCAAGGATGGTAAAATTACTTCAAGTCAGGAAGTTTTTGATTTATTAGAAACATCTGATATTGAACTTACCTGTAATACAATTGATGAAACAGAAGAACAAATGTCACCAAACGAAAACGATGGTCAAAATACTATCGAGGTACGGAATGATGATGGTAATGTAATTTGGGGTAATGGTGTTGAAACTAATTAAAATAAAATAAGATTTGGATAAGTGAAAACTTATCCTTATCTTTATCTTAACTTAAAAACCAAGAGTCATGTCAAAAGGAACATTTGTAAAAAAAGTAATTGTAGTTGACTCCGATACTGGGAGTGATGTAGAATTGGATATATTTAAATTAGAAGGTGGTGGTATGGTTGGAATTGATTCAAGTTATCTTGATACCGAAGAACCAATATATTCACCATTTGATAATGGTGTTGAAATTGAAATTCAATAAATTATGAGCCGTTCAAAAAAACCACAGGCTAGTTATCGTTCACAGAATGGAACTGATGAAACTCGTTCATTTGAGAATTATGTTAAATTGCGTAGGTCAATGAGGGCTATGATGTCAGATAGTATTGATAATGTAATTGATGTTGTTCGAACACGTAGGGGAGAATGGGGTGAATGGTTTGAAAGGTGGAGTATCAATGAAGGTACTAATAAATTGGAAAAAATCAAAGAAACTTGGTTGTAAATTAGGTAGTGTCGAATTATTGTTTTATCTTTGTCTTAACTTAAAACCCAAAAACTATGTATATTGAAAATATAAATAAAATCACACCATCTTGGTTTAGTATAATATCAAGAGTGGTTATTATAGTAGCATTAGTTGTTATTATAGTTTGGATGACATTGTATACAATACCAACCGAACCTGAAATCGGACAAAAAGTTGTTGAGTATCAAGAACAATTAGTGAGTGATGAGGAACTTGCTTTTCTTGGTCGCCATCAAGAATACGGTAAAAAACCATTTGATGGTAGGTATGTTTTGAATACACGTATACACATAGATGATTTTCCTGATACGACAATTGTTGATACTGGGAGTGCTATATTCATTGATAGTATTAGGTGTGTTCGTTATAACGAAGCTGTTGAACTTTTGAAACATAGAAAGGAAAGATTTTATTTATTAACCAATTTGAATAAAAATTGTAAATAAATTAGGTAGTGTCGAATTATTGTTTTATCTTTGTATTATATAAAAACCAAGAGTCATGAACAAAATCGAAATTAATAGAACTTTATTTTTAAAAGAATTACGTTCGGGAAACTACAAAAAAGGTACTATTAAGTCTGATAAAAATGGTCATCCAATTTTTGAAACTGATGAAGATAAGAACGGTCATTGTTGTTGTGCTATCATGGGTGAAATGTTTGGTGAAACTGAAAAGGGTAGAATATCCTTACCAAAAGCTATGAAAGCACTTGGATTAAAACGAAAAGATTGTGAGTATATCCAAAAAGACATAAATGATAATAGCAGCACTTTGATTGAGAATGCTGACCGTATTGAATTGGAAATTTTTAAAAACAAAGCGAAATGTCTATAAAATCTATTTTTAATAATAATCACGGCTATGTTAGATTGCTTAGCACGGGAAAAAAGCATATGGTTAAGAGGGATTTATCTAGTCGTAAGGGTGTCATTTGTGATTGTTGTAAAAAAGAAATATTTGGTGTTGCGCCTTTTAGTATTTATATTTCACAAACAAGTATTACTAGTTTTGCTGATGGTAAAAAAACCATTAAGAAATTAAGTATGAATAGCAAAGAAAGGGCTGTTGAAATATTGATGGCAGGTGGTAGGGGGCAAACAGATTGTTGTCACAGTTGTGTTGGGCAAATGAGGGATTGGAGGGAGCAATTTAATGCTAAAATCAAATTAGGTGCTAAACGTAAATTACAACAAAAATAAAATAAATCGACATTATCATTAGGTAGTGTCGATTTTTTATTGTATCTTTGACCTAATTAAAACGGCAATATTGCCAAAACATTTTAAAAACAAAACACACAATGGTATTATTTATTATTTTAGTATTAACATTCTTAGGCGGTTTAGCCCAAATTAAAAGAAGCTACGATAAAGAATATATAGGTGCAATAGTGATGATAATTTCTGGAATTTATTTGTGTTTACACACGATAGGGTGGTCGCTATCGAGTTATAAATTTAATAAATATGTTACAGAACGAGAAGCATTTGTAGAAACGTTGGAATTCGCAAGAAAAAATAATTCTCAAATTGAATTAGCTTCACTAGCTCGTGAAATTTCAGTATGGAATCGAGGGTTAGCAAAAATAAAATACGACAACAATTTTTTTCTATTAGAGGCTTATATTGATAATAGAATAATGACTTTAGAACCCATACGCTAATATTAGTAAGAACTAAAATAAATCGACATTATCATTAGGTAGTGTCGATTTTTTGTTTTATCTTTGACCTAATCAAAAACCTAAAAGCTATGACTACTGACTCACTTGTTATATTGAAAAATTCTGAACAATTAGAATTTGAAACCTGTACATTTAGACCTAACCATTTTTATCGACACAGGAAAAATGAAACCCAACATTTGGTTCATGGTGTCATCTTTGATGACAAGAAATTCAATGAGTTATTTGAATTAGCCCATACGAAAGTACTAAGAGATTTCAAAGCTATTGGTCTGTTACCTGAAAACAATAAACCTGTTAGCAAAACCAAGTTTACTTCGTTGGCTGATATTCACCTATATGGTAGAAACAGTAGAACGGGATATAACATTTGGTTTTTTAGAAAATTCAAAGATATGATGTATGGTTTTTATCCAATGCAAGGAACGAAAGTTGAAAACCAAAAAGAATGTTATCAATGGTATTTGGAATTGATTGAAGGTAACGTATCATGTTTAGATGAGGCTGATGTTCAATTTGGTAACACGGGAATTCCTATTGGTTACGGGAACTTAAGAGTTTGGTAATGGAACAATTCAAAACCAAGTTAAGCAAAAGTTCATATAAACTACTATGTGAGTTGGTAAATGATTTACATAGTACTCACAAACCAGAAGATAGAGTTTATCGAAAGCAAGATAATCCTAGTTTGATTTATAATTTGTTTAACGGGAATTATGGGTTTTCCTTTAATAACTACAAAGAAATTATAACGGTATTATATTCAAAATAGTTTAAAGATGACAGCTGAAGATTTATATATAAAGAATATTGAAAATGGGATACGGGGTATAAGGTCAGGGACCAAAACCCCCAAAGATTCAAACGTTGGGACCAATTTAAATCGACTCAAGGCACTTAACCTAGGTTTATATCAAGATTATCTGGCTGAGTATAAAGTACTCTTAGAAGAGCTTAAAACGAGAACTAAATAAATTAGGTTGTTAAATAAATTTTACTTATCTTTGTATTATGAAACTGAGTAATAAACGAATCATCAAGGTTGATTCAAATAAATTTGAACGAGCGTTGGAAACACCACGACACATTTACTTTGTAGATTTTAGTGAAGGTGATAACACCAAGAATGTTCGGGTGTATAACCGAGAAATGAAATTGGTCACTGATGGTCATTTAGCTGGTGTTGGTATACTAGAAGATATCAAAGATGAAATTTATTCTTGGGTTTCACCAAAAGCAAAAAAACTGGTTGAACTCGTAAAAAAAGCAAAAGAAGATGAGCTGTCCTAGATGTGGGTTAACAAATAGAAAATTGATTGAGTCCAATAGGTATGCAACAATCAAAACAATAGGTTTTGAGATAACCAATTTATGGATGTGTTTATCATGTAAGAAGAAATACTCTATACAAATTTTTGAACCAATAGGATTAAATATCGGATAAGTTTGGTAGTTCGGATTATTTAACTATCTTTGTACTCTAAAGAAAACAACATGAAAAAGACACACATAGTTTTAATTCCAGTAGCGTTTGAAAATGCTAGATTGGTTTGTAATCACATTCAAGAAACCGTTTATGTCGATATGGCAAGGGCAAGGGTTGATATTAAAAATCGTCTTTGTGAAACGGATGAACCTGATGCTTTTGTTCAGATTTATTCTATGGATGAGTTTATGGAAGAAGTAAATGAAGACCTTCTTAATTTTGAAGGGTGTTTTATATCATATTTTAAGATTGAAAAGTTATGAAAGCACATATGTTAGGATTGATGTTTGGACTTATGATGGGTTTTACACTCTTTGTATAAAAAATTAAAATCGACATTATTATTTGGTAGTGTCGTTTTTTTGTTTTATATTTGTCTTAACTTAAAAAACCAAAAAGCTATGTTACATTTCAAAGTAAAATTAAAAAAACAAGATGATTCGGTATGCTCACCTGATGGGTATTTAGGTGGTGAAAACACTACCAAAATTTACACTAGAGGTGAGGCTTTAAAAAAGGCTAGAATGTTTGGTGGTGGTACGTTAGAAATCATACCATTATCCAAAGTGTTAACACCAGTGTCAATGATTCAAATTCCTAGAAATGCTTTATTGTATGATGTTGAAAGACTTTTAGAAGGTCGTGAAATGTTCGTTGATGCTGATTTGACTATTGATGAAAAAATATATTCGGGTTGTGTGTTTCAAAATATTTTATCTGAACAAGATGAAGATAATGTTCTACCACTATCGAAAAAAGCTATTCAACAGTTGGATGAGTTAGCCCAAATGTGCAATTCAGATTATATCCAAATAACCAATAATTAAAAAATAAAACGACATTATCATTAGGTAGTGTCGTTTTTTTGTTTTATCTTTGACCTAATCAAAAACCTAAAAGCCATGAATAAAATTGCAAAATTAGTTGAGGTATCCTTTTTAGTAAGGATTATCGTAGATGAGAACTCAAGTGAATCAGTTATCCTAGAAAAAACCAAGGATAAGATTCAAGCTTTGTTGGATAACAATGATGTTGGTGAGAACTTGGTATCTATTGAAGATGATGAAGAAGTACCATACGGTGACGCACCTACCGATGATGATTACATCACACAAAAAATGATAAACAATGCTAGACATTATTTATCGTCTGACACTGAAGAAGGACTTATTGTTATGATTAAAGCAATTTTGGATTATGAAGATAACAGTCAATATATTGATTATATTCATGGTGTTGTAGTTTGGGAGAAGGTAGGGCTTACTTTCACTTGTTCAGAATTCATAGAAACCATGAATTTTTAATAAAATCAAATAAGATTTGGATAAGTGAAAACTTATCCTTATCTTTGACCTAACTTAAAATCCAAAAAGCTATGGCACAGAAATTTAGAAAAACTTGGCGACACGAAGTAATTATTGAAGCTGAAACAAAAGAAGAAGCTAAACAAATATGGGAAAATATTTCATTAGGCAAACTTGACTCAGAACAAGACATTGGAAAAATATACGCCCACGACTTCGTAGAAAATATATCGTTTGAAGATGAAAATTACGATGATATAAACTCTTAAAAAAAAAACGACATTATTATTTGGTAGTGTCGTTTTATTGTTTTATCTTTGACCTAATCAAAAACCTAAAAGCCATGAATAAACCAAAAATTGACGGAGTAATTTTTCTATCCTTAGAAATAAGCTTTTACTGTCAAATTGATAGAAACCTATATGATGTAGGTTCTGTTAATTTAGAATGTGAAGGTAGAAATTTTGTTCTTGACGTATGCCAATCGCATACCGAAGAAAACGACCTTTCAGTTACCATAACTTGTAAATTAGAAGTTGATACTGAAACTTTCCCTATTGGTGATGAATACAATTATCAATTGCTTAAAACAGATTTATATTCACCTAATTTAAAGGTTTCAACCTATTTAGGTGGTGAATTTGAAATTGCACCTGAACACATGACATTGTTTGTTAAGGTGGATGAAACTACCAAAGCAATTGATGTAGACCAAGATTAATTTAAATAATCGACATTATCATTTGGTAGTGTCGATTTTTTGTTTTATCTTTGACCTAATCAAAAACCTAAAAGCTATGAGCAAAGACGTATTATTTCGAGTTGAATTATCTTTCAAAGATAAAATTGTATCTGACGAAGAGTTAAGAGA
>Ga0209702_10000736_pt1 | contig 67912 bp, 63 predicted proteins | sample FRY01_FD_187210 | JGI IMG/M metagenome (GOLD analysis project Ga0209702, IMG submission 187210) | Freshwater microbial communities from Lake Fryxell liftoff mats and glacier meltwater in Antarctica - FRY-01 (SPAdes) (version 2) | ecosystem: Environmental > Aquatic > Freshwater > Ice > Glacier... | reverse complement strand
CAAAGACAATTGCAAAGATCATGTCTGATATCATAAGACGATAAGAAATATAGTTACTACACCAACCATCCAGCGATACATCATAATTCATCGCATAACTAAAGCACTGCCAAAATAGAGAAAAAACAGGCAAATACAACAACAACATATCAAATAAAGAAACAATGTGTTGACTATAGACAAGAAATATATAGCTATATAATGTAAATTTATTGTAGCATAAATAGATAAATAGAAAAAATACTAACAGAAAACAAAACAATAAAAATAGACAAGAATAATATGCCAGAGCCTAGAGACGTTCTCAATCATTTTAATAAAAATAATTATCCAAAAATACAATCTAAATACGAAAAAATATTAAACCCTATAAGAAATATGTTATTGTCAATTTTGGGGAAAAAACCAAAGGATAAAGACGAAATATACAAAGAATGGGGGATCGAATCATCAAAGGATATGTTTGAATTTGTTATAGGCAATAACACTAACGACATAGCAAGAATAAAATTACTTCTAGAAGTAATACGACTTGAAATGGATAGAGCATATGGAAATGTATATCTAGATTACATACACTGTGCAGATATGTACATGAACCAAAAAGAAGATATAAAGGCAAATATTATAAAGAAATGCCTAGACATCTTGAGTAAGAGATTTCGAGATTCCGTAGCTATACTAACAATAACTGAAAATCATATTATTATCGAAACAAGCACAAGTAAAACTCTTGTACACAAAGATGATTTTCTAAAAAACACTAACGACTAGATACCCCCACCACAAACTCACCCTTCAATGGAATCTGTCCTGCTTGAAACATAGCCAGGACTTTTTCTATATCATCAGTCAAAATTTGCTCATGCATCTTCGTCAATTCACGGCCAAGACTTACTTTTCCACGAAATCATAAATCATATAACTCTTGCAATACCTTCTGTATCCTATGCACCGATTCATAGAAAAAATACGGTCTTTCACTAGCAATCATCTCTTTCATCAAGGTTTGTTTTCCTTTTTTCTTCGGTAAAAATCATACAAACACAAACTGACTGGTGTCAAATCACGATGCGACCACTACAGGTACAAGAGCATTTGCTCCAGGCAATACAGTGAAGGGGAGTTGATGCTCATGACATAAAGCCACCAAACTTTTACCTGGATCAGATAATCACGGCGTTCCAGCATCACTAACAAGTCAAACATCTTGTTTCTTGATCGTATCGACATAGTGCTGTATTTGCTTCCCTCAAGTAAAACTCGTCAACGAATAAAATTGCTTCGTATCATAAGGAATAGCTAACAACTGCATAAGTTTTTTGGTACTCCTCGTATCTTCACAAATCAACACATCTAAACTTTTGAGCAACTCAACAGCTCTCAATGTTATATCTTGCAAATTACCGATAGGTGTAGGAATGATAGAGAGCATTAACAAGAAAAAACATAAAATATCGTCATTCTGAGTGTAACAAAGTGAAACCAAGAGTCCAGGAAATATGGGAGGAAATATATCAATCTAATTATTATATACCATCAACAACACAACAGCAATCAACCACACAATAATTATCCCATAAAACCAATACAGAAAACTTCCTTTCACGGTCTTATGGCGAAACAGCTGCATCCCAAGCAATCCACCCAACCATCATCACACACCACACAATAGGAGCAAACTTTTTTCTGAAATACGCCATTTTTTGGCAACAGCTTGTCGCTTATCCCATCACCAAAGCGTGAAAGTAACTAAGTTCATCAACACAAGATATCAGAGGAGATAATACATGAATACTTAAGATATAAACTCTCTACACATATATATTTTTCGTACCAGAAAAAAAGACTATCTCTAAGACACTCAGTAATCAGAGAAATACACTAACCATCATTTTTCTTGAAAAAGAGACATCATCCATTGAACAAAGGCCTGCGAAGCAAAACCATAATCAATAGAAAATTTAGAGAATGTAACAGTTTTCAGTTCATGATTCACATCCACAACTCATCATCCATACACAAATGGATTTTTTGAACGTACACGACCATGTTCTTCACTATCAGACGTTGATCAAAAATACAAACCATTTTCCAACAATACAAATTCACAATGTGATGATGTATCAGAAATAAGATGTATCGTATTATCTTTATCTGATCCAGCAACCACAAACTTATATCTTCCCGAAAGTGCAGGGATCGAAACATGTTTCGCAAAAGGAAGATCGTGCTTACATTGTTCTACAATACGAGAAAATTCTTCTTCAGGAAAATGCTCTTTAAAGATATCTATCAACATGTCTTGTAGTGACTCATCATATTCTTTTTTTATATCCACAAAATGCATTGATTCTTCTTCTGTATTTTTCTTAAAAGAAAAAACATTAGCCAAAGCAACACACAGTCTCTTTTTTAATGGACCTAGAGCGTTGAAATATCTTTTGCTACCATCGAGTCCAACAGGTATTTTTAAGCCAAACAACATACTACACAAAGACAAAAAATAAAATAGCTCTAAAAGATTTGTAGATAGAGTTACTGCAGTATAGATTGTTTTCAAGACGCAGGCACTCTTACAGGATATCTACAAGAAAACTCTTCTTTTTCCAACAATGAAACCACCTTAATTAGATATTCCTCATTAGGAAATTTATAATGATTACCTATATCAATTTGTATACACTTGGTTTTATAATCTACCCACAATTTCCCTGCTCCAATAATACTATTATTAGCGAAGCCATCATGGTCTAATACGATATCCTTTGGTCTACTAAGATCAGCAATCAAATGACAACTAGTTCCTTTTAGTAATAATACAAAGTTGTACATACCACTAATTTCTGGCAAATCAAGAACAAGTGGATCTTTCCCTATACTTTTCTTTCATAATACTTGAGAAGGAAATAGTGATTGTATATCTCCTTTTATAGAGTTTATAAATAAGATACCCTTACGGCACAAAGACAATGAAGTCCCTTCATAAACAAACATATGTGGTTGAGTAGATACATTCATAGATGATATAGATGAGATAAATAATATCAGTTCCATAATTCCATAGTTTAGTTGAATGAAATTATAATCATAAAATAGCATTTGTCAATAGATCATGATAAAACTATTGCAGCACAGAGAAAATTCAGTACACACAGACATATTTATACTATAAGAAAAAAATAAACCAATACGCTCAAGAAGAAGCTAGTACTATTATTATAACTGATAGTCAAGATAATATCCTAGAAAATGGTGATGCGGCATTTATCACCCAAGACCTTCCTGTCAAAGGGATGAAACCCATAAAGAGAGGAGCAATACTCAAAAACATTCGTGTCAAATGAGATCCTGATGCTGTTGATGGGAAAATAGATGGTGTATCCATGGTTATCAAAACCTGTTATCTCAAAAAGAAAAAATAACACTCGTCATTCTGAACGAAGCGTAGCGTAGTGAAGCCTACCTGCGGTAGGCAGGAATCCAGAACATTTCTATATACTTTATACCTATGATAAACCTACGACATACCTACATCCTCCAATGTGCAGACAACACTCTCTACACAGGTATTACCACAGATTTGGAAAGAAGAGTACAGGAGCACAATCATAGTCCAAAATGAGCCACCTATACCAAAGCAAAGAGACCAGTTTCTCTCGTCCGATCCCAATCATGCAAAACAAGATCACAAGCCGCAGCCAAAGAATATGCTATCAAAAAATTAACGAGAGAACAAAAATTGGCACTCATCACACAACATACCTAGTGTTGCAAATCATACAAACAACGATAGACTCTTCCAATAAGATATTTTTATTACATGACCCACAATCCTAATGCAAAAAATCGCAATTATTACTATCCTCAGTATGACAACAATCATCGCATGATGTGCATCACAACCATCACGAGACGTACCAGCAACAGATATAGTACCAACACAAGAAGCACAAGTCATTCCCACACCAGAAACAACAACCGTAGAATTACCAACATATACACTCACAGATATCGCAACACACGATAACGCAGAATCATGCTGGACTGTTATCAAGGGAAACGTCTATGACATGACAGCATTTATCACCCAACATCCTGGAGGAGAAAGAGGAGTTCTCAAAACATGTGGAAAAGACGGAACCCAAGACTTCCTCTGAGCTCATAGTAGAGGACCAGCAGAAAAATCACTTGATAGCTTCATTATCGGAACATTGGGACAATAAATAAGATAAGACAAAAAAATAGATAACAATCAACCCGTAAATCGCTGAAAAGACTGCGCTGACTTCAAGTATGGTAAACACACTCCTGCCTACCGCAGGCAGGCGCCGACTGTGTTTGCCTAGTCTTTTTTGGTTCTTTCGACGTGAACGAAGTGAACTAGTCCCCTTGTGGGATAGGGACGATGCCAAAAAGAACAAAGACAAATTATAATATATTTTAATAAATAACACACTTGCAAAATAAATATTTTTTCGTATTTTTTAAAAAATATTTACCACATAATAGAGTATGTTTGACTTTCAATCAACCATCCGACTTCGAAACAACGGCGAACAAGCAGCCTCACGACATTTTGTCAATATACCAAAAGATATATCCGATGAAATAAAAAAAAATAGGAGGCACGCCAACAAGAAAATGACGATGACTCGTAAAAGTAAAAGCAAGAATAGGGTTCTTAGATCGAGAGACGAGTATTTTTCCTGATAAAAAAAGTAATGCGTTTATTCTTCCAATCAAAAAAGATATCCGTAAACAATTGGGTATAAAGGAAGAAGATGTGGTGCAGATCAATCTTACTCTACTATAAATACTTTATTCTTTGATCACGTAATAGTATGTTAAACCTCCTAAAATACGCACAACGTATCACCAAACAATTTACACTCACCGATCGAGCAGTAGTTAAAATCGATCTTGTCATCATTGGTTTATTGCTCGCAAAACTATTCCCGATACTCACATCACTGGCTCGAGAATATTATGTTGCTATCATCCTCCTAGCTGAGGCATACTTCATCTGGAGGATTAAAAATATGAAAAAATAAAAACCCATGTCACACAAAATCAACCCTACCGTTGTATGATTTGAAATTTTGGGACAAAGTCTTACAGCTCTCAATTGATGAAAACATCCAGCAGGCAAACTCAACACAAGCGATGCTATAGATGAAAAAACTTGATATTGCGAAGTTGGAGGAGGCGTATAGTGGGGGATAATTATATAAAAACAAACAACTAAAGTTTACATTCTATTGACTTTTAGATATTTTTATGTATAATAGAGATACATGCCAAATATATTTTAACATCATCAATAAAATGAAAAAAAAAGAACAACAATATTCCCTCAAACAAAAGTTTCAAGAGAGGGCAGCTGAATTCAAATATCTCTTGGAGCACACATCTATTGAGATAGTTCTTTTTGCTATATTATCAGCAAGTACATTATGATATAACAGATATAACAAGGAGTGTAAACGTGAAGAGAAAATAGACCTAGCTTTTTCCGAAATAGGACAAATAAAAAGAGATGCAGCCAGAGAAGGGAGAGAGATATGACCTATAGCACAATACAGTATGGCACTCAATGATATGTGTATGAAAATTTTTGAAGCATACAATGATGCACAACGCCCATTTATTCCAGGTAAAAATACAGAACTATTTGCAAGCAATATATATAATGCACGAGATCTAAGAAATATTTATAGATACAATCTCCAGGACCTTATTGATACCATACCTAGCTATATACCAACAGTCAATACAAAACTAGCAAAATATAAAGACGCAGCTATAAGACTATCACAAGCTAACAAAAGTATGAGAGATAGTCGAGATGAAGATCATAACGACCAATATCGTACCGAGATAAAAACAAGAACAACCTATGACAAAGACGGCAATGCAGATGGAACTGAAACATATACCGAGGAAGTATACGATCATACTATACATACATATAATTATAATAATAAACACGGTGAAGCGTCAGCAAAACAACTCAACGTCATTTTTCAATATATTCCCATACTGCAATTAGAAGAAAACATTAAAACAACATCACAAACAAACGCTGATGGAGAATATGCAGCAGAAAGAAGTAGGAGCGAAAATTCCATAACTACACAAAGAATAACAGCCGAAGATCTACTTACTATAGCAGACAAACGATACAATGGATCGACAATTATGAACAACACTAATCATATCCAGAAACAATATCCATTACTCAACAATAATAAAAATGAACGAAATATAGCTAAAAATACAGCGAGAAGTACAAAATATACAACATATAGCTCATTGGATGATGGACCAAAAGAATTTCAAACTGCAGAAAAAACATTACATCTGTGACAAAATATAGAAAGTAGTATTCATGAGATGCTCAATGCTATTCAGATAACACAACAACAAGTACCTATATTACAACAGAAGATAGAGGAGTTTATTGATAAATGATATATACATTACTCATCATCAAAACCTGAAGCAAAAAAACTCGAGAAAGAAATTATGATTATCACAAAAGAAATATATAAAGCAAATTTCAAAGAATGAGTAAATGTCGATTGATTTAGAATAGGCATGGTTTTTTTACGGATACTCATAGGAACTGTAGTGTGATGAGCAATCTGAGCTGGAGTCAATTACGTAGCGCAACAAACAGGGCTCTATAAAAAACTATTTCCTAAAAAATAACTCCTACATCTCATCCTGCAACTTCGCCAATATCTGTAACGCCTGCAGAGGAGTGATATTATTCAAATCATAACTATGGAGAATATTCTTCACTTTTTCATATTTGGGATCTTTTTCAATAATCGGCTGTTGCAATAAAGGAGCTCTATTGTCCGCAACCTGTGTTTTAGCATCTTCCAAGTGATCCAATATATACTTTGCTTGGGCAATCACACCTTCTGGGATCCCCGCAATCTGTGCAACATCGATACCATAACTCTTACTCGCTCATCCTTTCACTATCTTTTTCAAAAACACCACTTCCTTATCAGTTTCATACACACTCACCGAATAGTTGTGCACACCAGGAAGTTGTTTTTCCAATCCAATCAACTCATGATAATGCGTCGCAATCAATGTCTTAGATCTAATCGTCTGTGCAACATGAACAAGAATCGCCTGCGTCAATGCAAGACCGTCATAAGTCGATGTTCCACGCCCAAGCTCATCAAATATAACAAAACTCTTACTAGTCGCATTGTGCAATATATTTGCTACTTCGATCATTTCAGTCATAAAGGTTGATTGGTTTTTTGCGATCACGTCACCACTTCATACTCTGGCAAATATCCCATCCACAAGTGATATCTGTGCACGTTTTGCTGGCACCCACAATCCACAATGAGCAAGCAACACAATCAAAGCATTTTGCCTTAAAAACGTTGATTTTCCTCACATATTTGGTCCAGTAATAACATGGATACTATCATCTACACCAAAATGCATATCATTGGGGATAAATGATTGATCTATGGGCAAAAACGCTTCTATCACCGGATGCCTTCCTCCAACAATATCCATAGTCCCATTGGGGACAAACTCTGGTTGTATTCGCTGTTTTTGTTCGACAAACAAGGCATGTGATACATACACATCCAACGCAGCCACACATTCAGCAAAACGATGCAATATTTTATGCAACGATGCAATCTTTTCCTGTGCTTTACTAAGAAGCTCATATTCTTTTTGTGTCAAATCATCTTTAGCTGACAATATCTTCTCTTGTATACTATCCAAGTATGTCGTGCTATATCTTTGTGCTCATTTCAACGTCTGTCTTCTCTGTAGATCAAATTTTTCATCGCCATTCTCTGATCATGCTTCAAGTTTTTCAATATCTTTATTGGTCACTTCTATATAATATCATTGATTTTTGACGAACCTAATTTTCAGACTAGAGATACCAAGACGCTGTGCGAGTTCTTGTTGATACTCTAACAACAATGTATCGCTATGGAAAGCAACTTTTTTGAGCTGATCTATCTGTTCGCTATATCATTCACGCACAAAATCTTGCCCATATTGCATAGCCTGTGCGTCTTGTAGCAGCTGATCTAGATAATTATACAGGTTTCTTATCGAATCCAACGTAGTATCTTCTAATCCAATATATGTTAGCGAAGCAATCACTTCTGCTTTCAATTTAGTATCTTTTCCTTGATCCAAAAACACAGCTAGGGTCGTTCTTAGTTTCACAAAATAGAGAGGATTAAGTGGTTTATATAAAATAGTACTCACCATTTTTGGAACATCATGCACTTGACGCAATAGGTTATATATTGCAGTACGATCAATATGTGCAGAAAAATAGCTAATATATCTCTGACGTTGTGTTAATTGTGCTATATCATGAATAGGATGCATAAGCATCGAACGCAAAAGCCTAGATCCACCAGCAGTCTGTGTAGTATCAACAATCCCTATCAGACTATATTTTTCACTATGCTCATATGACGACGCAAACAATTCAAGGTTTTTCACCGTCACTGCATCAAGTAGCACTTGTTTATCATCCATATGTAAGGCAACACGAACAACACGCACAGCTATCGATTTTTGTGTATATTGGAGATAGTTCAGCAACAATGCAAACGCTCACAATCTTCATGATTCCAGTGCTTTTCCAAAACTAGCTACGGTTTGAACACTACAAATACCTTGTACATAATCTGCAGTATCTCTCGGAACATCATAAATCGACAAGAGACATTTATTATATTGTTGCAAACGGATCTTTACATCATCAATATAGGGAAACTCTGGATCGACGATACATTCCACAGGAGCAATCATGAGTAACATTCTATACAAACTATCAATATCAGCAAAACTTTTTGTTTTATAGTCCCCAATACTAAAATCTCCTCGAGCCATATGATACAACATCCCGTCATCATGTGCAGCATAGTATACACTACAGGTATAGGCAAACTTCTTCTGTGATTCTTGAATATAGGTTCATGGAGTGATAACAGACTGCACTTGTCTTTCCACAATTCTTCCTGGCACAGGATCAGTCATCTGTTCTGCGATAGCAACCTTGTATCCATGAGAAACCAATTTTTGGATATATTTTTCAGCACTATGATAGGGAATACCTGCCATAGGAATAGGATTATCGCTATTTTTATTTTTACTCGTCAATATAATATCCAACACTTTAGAACAAATCTTCGCGTCCTCAAAAAATATCTCATAAAAATCCCCCAAACGAAAAAACAAAATACAGTCACTATACTGCTTTTTCATATCCACATACTGCTGCATTGCGGGAGTATAAGTAGTGTTTTCCATTACTGTCATTGTGAACGAAGTGAAGCCTGCCTGCAATAGGGAGTGATCCAGGGTAGTATTATCTATGTATAATGCATAATTCATCAATCAAGATTTTACAACGTTATGAACTTTACAACTTTATACTCATAATTCATCATTAATTTAATAACTTATACATTTTTATTGACAAATTACAACTCAAGGATGATATTGTATTATCATAACAAATATATAAACAAACAATAGATTTACTTAAGCTATCCATCATGAACATCATCAACGAACTAGGAAAGTTTTTCCTCTCACTCACAACACACGGATCTACAAGTGCAGAAAATCTTGAGTATCAAGAAGATTTTTTACTTAATCTCATACAAACACATCGCAATACACTCTATGGGAAAAAATATAATTTTGATAGCATTCACACTATCCAAGATTTTCAGAAACAAGTACCTCTCACACAATACAGCGATTATAAATCATATATAGAACAATCTATGAAAGGAGAAAAAGATATCCTAATACAGGGAAAAGTAGACCGATTTGCTAAAACTGCTTGAACAACAGCAGGGGAGAGTAAATATATCCCCGTCACCAAAGAAGCTCTCAAAAAAAACCATTATGCCTGATGACAAGAAGCACTTGCTCGATACTGCAAAACATATGATACAACAAAAATATTTGATGGAAAAAGTGTAATGATAGGCTGATGATTTTTCACCAATCCATACACCCAAGAAGAAAATATCGGCTACATATCAGCAATCTTACAGAAAAATGCTCCTGTTATCACAAAACGAAGTAGAGCAGTAGATGAAGAAACTGCTTTCTTACATGATCGAGATGAAAAACTGTATAAGATGGTACAAAGCACCAAAAACCAAAACATTACAAATATATGATGACTCCCAAGCCGATTACTTGTTTTTTTGCAAGAACTTTGCAACCATACACACAAAAAAACCGTCAAAGAAATCCGACCAAACCTCGAATTATTTTTCTCTGGTGGAATCAATATCCAACCCTATCGCACACAATTTGAAGAACTATTTGGAGGAGAGGTCAATATCCGACAGATATACAACGCATCAGAATGATTTATTGCCGTACAAAGCGATAAAGAAGGTAATGACATGCTTTTACTCACCCAGCATGGCATCTTTTTTGAATTTATCGATATGAAGACATTTGATACTCCCAATCCTACGATACACACCCTCAAACAAGTACAAACAGACAAAAACTATGCAATCATCATCACAACGACAACAGGACTCTATAGATATATCATAGGAGATACAGTAAAATTTACTAATACAGACCCATACAAAATCCAAATCACCGGAAGAACCAAAAACTATCTAGCTGTGTTCGGAGAAAATCTCATCGTCGATCAAGCCGATCTCGCTATCCATAACGCCTGCCAAGCACTATGATGTAGCATTACCGATTATACCGTTGCTCCATTATTTTTTGAATGAAAACACAAAGGGACTCACGAACGATATATAGAATTTGGTAAAGCCCCACAAGATCTTCGAATATTTGCAAATACACTCGATGCAGAACTCCAGAAAGCAAACAATTTTTATGCTGGAAAAAGATTCAAAAATATGATCATGGATGTTCCCATTATCCAATCATTACCCAAATCAACCTTCCATAAACGACTCAAGTCTAAAGGAAAATTATGACATCAAAACAAAATCCCAAGACTAACTAATGACAGAAATTTTGTCGAAGAGCTCCAACAACACATACAATAACCATTGCAAATATAATCTCTTTTTCTATAAATGAAAAAATATTTATCAGTAACCACAACAACGATGAGCAACCTAGAAAACACCGACCCAGCTATTTACGCAGCTATCCAAGCAGAAAAGAAAAGACAATCCGAAGGGATGGAGCTCATCGCATCAGAAAATTATCAATCTGCAGCAGTCCTAGAAACACAATCTAGCCACCTCGCCAACAAATACAGCGAATGATTTCCATGAAGAAGATATTATGGATGACAAGAAAATACTGATATCGTGGAACAACTCGCTATCGACAGAGCCAAAGCTATTTTTAGAGCAGATCATGCCAACGTCCAAGCACTTTCCTGAGCAGCTGCCAATGTTGCTGCCTATGCAGCTATGATGGAACCAGGTGATACGATATTGTGAATGGATCTCAGTCACGGATGACACCTTACACACGGAGCACCAGTCACATTCTTATCCAAAGTATACAATTTCATCAGATATAAGACAAGAGAAGATGGATCTATCGACTACGATGCACTCAGACAGACAGCATTGACATACAAACCCAGAGTTATCTTAGCAGGATTTTCTGCATACCCAAGAGAACTAGATTACGAAAAATTTGTCGCCATCGCAAACGAAATTGGAGCTATTGCTTACGCAGATATGTCACATATCGGTTGACTTATCGCTGCAGGAGTACTCAAAAATCCACTTGACTACGGATTTCATGCCATGATGACTACCACACACAAATCATTGAGATGACCAAGAGGAGCGCTTATTTTAAGTAAATGAATCGTTTCAAATCCACTCAAAAAACCAGAATGATCAGTCATAGAAAACCTACCAACGATCATAGATAGAGCAGTCTTTCCATGAACCCAAGGAGGACCACATATGAACACTATCGCCGCTATCGCAGTCGCATTGCTCGAAGCACAAACACCAGCATTCAAACAATACGCAACCCAAGTATTAAAGAACGCCAAAGTCATGGCAGAGGAGTTTACCAACAGATGATACAAACTCGTTACCTGAGGAACAGACAACCATATGATTGTACTAGATTTCTCCACAGGAGCCCCGCAAGGCGGTGGTTCATGAACAGATCTCAATGGATCTATTACCGAAAAAGCACTCGATAAGATTGGTATCTCCACATCCAAATCGACAATCCCCGATGATCCAAACCCACCATTCCGCCCATCAGGACTGAGAATAGGAACTCCTGCGATGACTACCAGAGGAGTTAAAGAAGACGACATGAGAACCATCGTCGATTTTATGCATCAAGCATTTACCATAGCACAAGAGGAATTGTCATCCTGAGCAGATAGTCATTCTGAGCAAAGCGAAGAATCTTTTGCGTTATTAAGACAAGAAGTCATCTCCTTTTCAAAAAGATTTCCTGTTCCTGGGGTGTAGAAATAGATTGACATAATAACCAATATGCTTATATACCGGATATGTCGTACAGTATACAAATATGGATGTATTTCAAGAAAACATTGCGTACAACGACTAGTTAGATGATATATCCCCATTTGGATTAGTAAAATAAGAAGGAGCCCTCTTTTTAATTTAATTTAATTTTTTTTAGAAGAACTAACTTACTGACCTTTCTCGTCAGACTAATTGTTTACTTATAGATTCAATCAACACGTTTACCTCAACAAATTTCTTGAGATCAATCAACTTCAAATCTTTACACAAACGAAATAGTAATCTCACAACTTCAATATTTTCTCTCGCTTTTTGGATATGTTCTGATTTCGTTTGAGCACAATTCGCCTTGAAAATGGCAGAAATAAGCTCGATCAATTCCTCCTGAATCTTACTTCCTAGTGTATATTTATAGCTTTTAGAAAATGAAAGAGCAACATTTACTGTTTGCATCAACAAATCATACGCTTGCTTATAGACGGGTAGATTATCGTACGTTGCCATTATAGCATCATTGAGGATAAAGTTTTTTTAGTTCTGATGATTTGAGTTTTCTGATATTGGGAATTACCTTTTCATAAGATTTGGCAAAATGAAATTGTGACCAAAATCTATTGGAAAAATTGCGGATCACTTTTTTTCTGATTTTGTAGGTTTTGTAATGATTGAGAATTCATAGGTAAGAATTAACGATTGACTGCGTAAGTTCCTTATCAAAAACAGGATTTTCATTTATTTCTTGCACTTTTTTCCAAAAATGGCCTATTGTTCTCTTGCGAATATAGGTGCGATATGGTTTGATGTAAGCTCAAAGGAACAGCACTCACTTTTTGATTTCTTGCAGATAAATTTTCTTGGGATGAAGCGTAAGTTTTAGTTTTTCTGAAAGAAAACTTTTTATTTTTGGAATTGTTTGAAGTAATATTTCCTTCGATGGATGAATAATAACAAAATCATCCACATATCTTCCATAGCACGAAAATCACAGTTCATATTTAATATATTTATCCAAACTATCCAAGTAAATATTAGCAAACAATTGGCTCGTTAAGTTTCAGATAGCAAGTCCTGTGTTTGATGGAGAATGAAACAAACTTTTGTCATCTGGTAATCAATTTCGATCAGATTTTTTTCATTTAATGATACAATCACGAGTTGAATCGTGGAAAATGACCTGATGAATAAGTGTGATAAGAAAATCGTAATCAATAGTCAGTTTGTCTTTTCTTGATTGAAGAAAGTTTTCTATTTTTTCAAACAAGATGTATTTGTCGATGTGCATAAAAAATCATTTGATATCGAGCTTGAGGATATAAGATTCTTTTGTATAATTTTCCGAACAAGCTCTCATAAAACGTTGTGTTCTTTTTACGCCAAAATGAGTTCATTTGCCGATTCTGCAACTATAACTATCGTAGATAAAATGTTTATCGAATAACTCATACAGATAATTGTAAATCAAGTGATGAATGATTCTATCACGGAAATCGGCGGCGAATACTTCCCTCTGAACTGGATCTTTGATGATAAAGCAAATACTGGGACTAATGACGTATGTTCCGTCTACTAAATCATTCCGCAACGCAAGAATTTTTGATTCATAGTTCATTTCAAATTTTACAGCAGTATTTGTATTTCTTTTGTGCTGACGGGTATCATAATATGCCTGAAATAAGTCATAAAGTAGTTTATCTTTATCCAACATTTTTTGAGATAATCAATAAAAGCTGACCATTCACCCCGCAGAATTGCAGGGCGGGGATCAGCTCAAACTCCAGTTCTTGAGGAGACGCAACGAGAAGCCAAACTCTGGATTGAAGTAGTTATGATTCATATTATCCTTATTGAGTTCTACATTGTTACCGTCTGCCAACCGACAATCCGTTCGTTTACCAATATTGTTGAATTTCTTATTATTTGGATTCCGATAACCGGAAAGCATAAAAATAGCCACTATATTTGTCATGATATCGTAACCAATACCATGATCTTTGACTTCCCGTAGTACTACGGGAGGGCTATTGAACTAGACATGCACGCTCCTTATTCCCGTACACTGCTTTGGCAGCATACCTCTCGCATCCAAAAAAAATGAATATATTTTTTGGCGGTCGAGGTAAGAATAAGAACTCTGGCAAAAAATCTTATAGAGAAAAGGAGAGAAATCGCCTTGCGATTTCTCTCCGTATATTTTTTGAAATGGGCAAATAGACAAATAGTCAAATAGACGAATTAAAAGTCTAGTTCTTGAGGAGACGCAACGACAAGCCAAACTCTGGATCGAAGGAGTTAGGACTCATATCATCCTTATTGAGCCCTACATCGTAACCGCCTGCCAACCGACAATCCGTCCGAGCACCAATACTGCTGAATGTCTGAGTTAGTGGATGCCGAAAACCGGAAAGCATAAAATTATCTCATTTCTTAAAGTTTTTATCCATAGCATCTTTATGATTTTCGACAACAAATCACATTTCTTGATATTGTGCGTATGTAGGCAGTCTGTCTTGTAATTTAAGATTTAGCACCGCTTTTCGATTAAACAGTTGTTCACCCACAAGATGTGAAGGCATCTTCCCATCGTCTTGATATTCTCGGACATAAGCCCCTTTTGCGAGTTCTTTTTTAAGGACTTTGATTTTCATCTCTGTACCATTGATATATGCAGGTCTTTCTTCCTCTTTCCATCACTGTGCCAATTTTTCTTTTTTTGATAATCATGTATCGATTTTATAATTTTCGCTTTCAAGTTCAGGTGTTTTCATTTTTTCTTTAGATTCTGATTTTTCCTGCTTTCCATAGACCGTTTCTTCTGCTTCTTCTTTTGATTTTCCAGTCAATTCTATGATTTTTTTGACCAAATCTTTTGCTTGTTTCTTTGTCTCCTTAGCATCTACATACTCATCAGTTCCTCTAGCGGAAGCAAGTTTTGTCCATGCTTCAGCTTTTGCTTTTTCTGATCTCATTTTTTGAAGCAAGGATAATTCATCCTCAGATAAGGCTTTTTTGAGTTCTTCAGAAATTTCAGCAGTTTTTCTGATTGTTTTGATGTCATGTGCCAAAGTATCTCTGTAATTTTTAGCACTTGCAGCTTTGTTTGCCATGGTTGTAAATTTAATAAGTAAATGATGACAGTTCAATTATAGTCAGAATTTTTTATTTTGCAAATTTCAGGGGGACTTTTTTTCTGGACCATTTTTTGCTTGATTTTGGTGGAAAATTAGAAATACTTTAATTTAGTTTAAAGAAAACCGCGACCTTGTTATTAATTTATCTTTTTTTTAATTTAATTTAGGAGGGCTCCTTGTAATTAAGTCATAGAGTCAATCCAAATTGGGGATACATACCCTCCCCCACAACCAGTACTGGTGTGGGGTCGGTCATCTAACAGCTGCTATCCTACATCCCGATTATATCTATTTCAACGGAATATCGGGACGTCGGACGAGCAGCGAACGTTATACGAAATCGCAGTTTTTACTTCCGACAATGCAAACATGAAACAACAATTCACGATAGGTGTTTTAGGAATAACAAAACCACAAACCAATCTAAAGTAAACAAACAAAACAAAAATCGCTGGAAGTCGGAAAACGACTAAGCAAGTCCGCCAACCAAACTCGCGGTCCTCGGTACCCCCTTGAGGGGTGTTTTGGTTGGCTAGATTTTTTTGTTACTTTTTGCAGCAATGGCAAAAAGTAAAGTAAATAATACAATACAAAAAAAACAAAGACAAATTATCTTCCTAGATTGCCACACCCTACAGGATCCGAATGACGTCAATATTCTCCTTGCAAACCATCCCCATTTTGCTATACATCAGTTAGCACATTTTTATCCAATCGTGATATAATAATGCACTTGGACAAACTTTTCTGAAGCAAAACCAAGGTCGATATCCTTAAATACCTTCTTTTTAGAAGGCAAGGGATTTCGATGAGAGCATTGGAATCTGAATTGGAACGAACTTTCCCAGCTATCAAAAAACAAATCGATTCACTCAAAAAAGCAAATATCATAGAAATAGGTGACGATGCCAACAAACGATCTATAGTACTCAGAAATGAATGCACCCTTCCTATTAGAGGTATTTTTATGTTTGGTATTGAACAAGAACTCAACAATACGTTTAACCAAAACGAATCCATTGTCGATAGATATTATCTTGGTAAATTTTTTGGTACAGCACTAGATATGGATCTTATCGTGATCTATAAAAACTGCGAAAGACCAGAGATGGAATGAGTAAAAACAGAAATCGAAACTATTTTCAGATGATCATTTATCGAAACCATCTCAGTTGTATTTATGTCGGCACAAGAGTGGGATAAACGCTATAGACTCGCAGATAAGTTTGTACTCAATATCATGAAACACAACATCACCCCAAAATTCTCATTACATTAAAGAATAAACTCCCATGGCACAACCAACCAAAGACAATCAAACCATCATCAATGAACTATACGCAGAAACCACAAGTGAACAAGTGATGATTTTTGCTATACGAGCACATAACCATATCCAAGTACCAAACCAAAAAAAAGTAACACATGTCCTTTCATCATATGATGAAGACTATACACATAGCACTATGTACGCAGCGATATATGGTTTTCGAGCAATACACAAAAAAAGAGTTATATTTCTTATCCCAACACAAGACGATACAGTCAAGATACAAAACCCACAAAAATTTTCTTCTATAGCAAAATCATACAAATCTGCAATACATAAAAGTCCATACTATATATCACAAAACAATCGCATATACCCCGGTATTACAAAACATATGCAATACCTCTGATTACTAACACAGATAACACAGATGAGTATAATCCATATCCCTACCACACAGATATTTCAAGAATCAATCCATAGTTACCTGCAATCCCTCGTTGATCAAGAAACTATGTTCATCTACTGTAGCAACATTGATCCACAACAAGAAAATCAAACACATGACATACTCATGCACAAACTCCGAGAACATATGACACAAGATACAGAAAAAGAGACTCTAGAGTACAAGAACGATGTAACAAATACAATCAATACAACATCCAACTACCTTCATATTGGAGCATAAAGAGAAAAACATACACAGCAATCATACACCATAATTAATTACATTTTCCCTTGCAAACATACAGAAGATAACTAAAAATACTCATGTTCTGCAAATTTTTATGTACAAACAAAAAATCCCATGATGCATTTTGTTTATGATAGTCTAGAGACTGTCAAAAACCTCAAACATCCTACAAAGAAAGATTACATCAATCTAAGTATTGGTATCTTTGCGTTGGTTATTATATCAGGACTGTTTTTCGTCCTAGCTGATACAGTATTTAGTGGACTATACAAAATATTTTACCATATCATGCAATAAAAACCCATGCAGAATCAATCCGCAAAAGAAATAAAAAAACAAATAGAAAACAACGATCATAAATGGTACGTACTAAGTGTTGTATCTGGACAAGAAGAACTCGTTGTCGAAAATCTCAAAGAGAGAATAAAAAAACAATGACTACAAGAAGACGTTGTAGACTTCTTGTCTCCGGTTATTAACGAAAGTTCACTCAAAAAAGGAGAGAAGATCATCAAGACGAAGAAGATATATCCGGGATATGTCTTTGTAAAATCGAAGATGAACGACAAGATCCGATATGTTGTCAGAAACACACCAGGAGTAAGACTAATTGTTGGAGCAGAAACTCGTCCTATCCCACTCACTGATGATGAATACAACAAGATCATCACACAGATGGAGGAGTCAAAGGAAAGAGCCGAACTTCATATCCCATATAAACAATGAGACCTTGTTCTTCTTAAAACAGGTGATTTCAAAGGAATGCAAGGAACTATTAAAACTATCGAGGCAGAAAAATCTATCGCTGTCGTCAATGTAGAGATGCTAGGAAGACTGACTCCGGTCGCTGTTGGATTAGATAAAATAGAATTGATGAATTAAATAGTTTATTTTCATCATAATCACTATGTTCTCAAACAAAAATGACACCAATATAGTATGGAATGCTATGATTGTATTATTCCTTTCGTTGTTGATAGTATATGTCATATGGTATCAGGTACGTGGAGCGTCACATCAGACCTCCATCACACAAACTACCGATTCCATTACTGATAGCCTTATTATCACAGAAAGACCAACAATAAGTACTGGAACAACTCTTTCTAATCCTAGTACAGGACAAATAGAAACTGTTCAATCTACAGGGACTATACAAGAAACAGGAATACAGATAACTGAACCAGCTAAGGAGGAATCTCTCGTTATCGAAGAATCAAACGATATACCTGAAGATATGATTATCCTATCCGGAACAACATTATACTTTGGACCTATCGAATGAATTGATAAATTGTGAATATCCTATCAATATGCTCTCAAAGACGATAAAAACATATATTTTAGCTTCTTGGGAGATAAGGAACCAGATCTCAGCGCTATAGCTAGATCATTGGGTGGGACATTATATACGATGAATACGGAAACGGAGATTGTCAAAAACGAATTGTTTGGGAAAAGAGTCATCTTCATTAACATTCCTGAATACAAAGACAAACTCGTACTTATCTATGTCGAAATAGGCGATCAAAAACGGCTTCTACAGGTATCATATAGCATATATCACCAAACAAAGCGCTACCTACAAGATTTATTTACCAATTAACTATCTTATTATGGCAAAATTACAAACAACCTTATACCTCGAAGTACCCGCAGGTAAAGCACAACCATCTCCACCTCTTTGACCAATGCTTGGTGCAAATGGAGTAAACATCGGACAGTTCATCAAAGAATTCAATGAGAAAACTATGGATCTTATGAAGCAATTTTGAGGTGCTGATGTAAAAATCAGATGTGTTCTCAAAGTATTTATCGATAGAACCTTCGAATTGATCATTAATGGTCCAGTAACATCTAATCTTATTCTTTGGAAAGTTGGTCAAAAATTAGGATCAGGAGAACCAAATAAGACAAAAATCGCTACTATCAAAAGAGCTGATCTTGAAGAAATAGCTGATATGCAAAAAGAATACATGAATACTGAGGACAAAGAAGCTATTATCAGAACTATCGCTGGTACTGCAAGAAACATGGGAGTAGATATTGAAAAAGGAGCTATTCCGATGGCTGTATAACAACAGCACAGTGAAGAGACGGGAGGCGTATGCCACTATGACCGATTTTATTAATAAATTACTCTAACAATGACAAAGATTGGAAAAAAGTACCGTGAATGAAAAAAATTAGTATCAGTAAATCAAACATATGATATTGCTGATGCTATAGCTTTGGTAAAGAAAGTAAGTTACACAAAATTTGATGGAACAGTAGAAATATCTATCAAAACATTTGCTGATCCTAAATACAACGATCAAAACATTAGAGCAACAGTCGTATTGCCACATGGAACAGGTAAAACACTTAAAGTTGCTGTATTTGCAACTGATGTTGATGCAGATGCTGCTAAACAAGCAGGAGCAGATACTGTTGGATACGAAACATTGATCGCAGATATGAAGGCAGGAAAATTAGATTTTGATGTATTGATTACTTCTCCTATGTTGATGAAAGAATTAGCACCAGTTGCTAAGGTTCTTGGTCCAAAAGGATTGATGCCATCACCAAAAGCCGGAACAGTAACAACTGATATTGCTACTGCTGTACAAGAAGTTAAAAAAGGTAGATTAGAATTCAAACTTGATAAAACAGGAAATATCCAAAGTAAAATAGGAAAACTATCGTTTGATGATGATAAATTAATAGAAAACTTCAAAGCATTGATGAAAGCTATAGAAGAAAACAAACCATCAGGAGTAAAAGGAAAACTTATAAAGAAAATAGTCATCGCACCAACAATGGGTGCTGGAGTTCCTATTACATACTAATAGCTAATGTAATCATAAAAAAACTCTCCATATGGAGAGTTTTTTTTATGCAGCCATTGCATAAGGATCTTCTTCGATAGATGATGGAGATCATGAGATAGGAGTCGGGGATAGAAATCTATCTCATGTTGATTTATTTTTTTTAGCATAATTTTTAGCTACACGAGCTCATTGTATTGCTGCTTTAGCTAACTTAGGAGATTTACGAAGTTTCAATAACTTGATAACATCTGCGGATGGAATGATCGATATAGTTGATATACCAGCATTGATAATATGTCTTTTTCTCATATCTGATTCTGATGCCAATGCAGCCCTAGCCAATGATATAACAGAATTGATAACATCTGCGACAGTACCAACTGTCGGTTCAAATCATATAACATCAAGCATCAATTGAATTTTATCCAACTTAGTCATTTTATTAGAATTGGTATCTAAGTCTTCATGAAGTTCATTTTCAGTATTATGAACAACACGCAAGTGTGGTACAACATCTTTGCTTTGCTCAAAACCAGTTTCTATAGTATTACGAGAATTATAATGCATAAAAAAGAAAAGAATATAAACATAAATGATTATATTCTTTGATAACAAAAAAAGCAAATTTTACCCTTCTTTTTCAATCAGTTTCTCTACATAATAGTAAGCAAATCATATCGCTAGTCCACAAACAAGAAGAATCTGTACCAACATAATAAGCCAGAAAATCAATCCATACGAACCAATAATCGACCATACCGTAGTTTGAAATAATATATGCAAGTATGAAGATACCACAATACCACTAATCAAAAGCAATCCTCATGCAATCGCATAAGCCATCCCAACTACCCATCCTGTCATAATCAAAAATGGCGCTATAGTTTGTTCAAGAGAGGCTCCAAGAAGTTTTTTAACGTCTATTTTTCCATGAAAATCTACATACAATGTATGTAACATATAACCACACACAGTAAGAATAACAAGTAGTAAGAATCAAACCAAGACATAACCGATTATAACTGCAAAACGACTAAACCCAATCATCATCAAAACTCTATTTTCTTGCTTTTTTAGTGTATTGGCTTGATCTAGATCAGCAACATTAGAGATAATACCTTTATAATCCACAATAATATTTTTAAGTGATTGATATTCTTGATCACTACCAAACATCACATACAGCGTTGCAGGAAGAGGATTGTTAATCCCAAATCTATTAAAATTTTCTATCACATTGGGAATTCTATTCTGGAGGAATCCAAATGCTTCCTCCTTTGATGCAAAGACCGTTTCCAATCAAGCATCTTGCAATCTTTTACTCAACTGCGTTACCTTAGCGTATACAGCATCTTCTTGATCAACTCCATCAGTAATATAGAAGTACATCCCCAATTTTTCTTTAATACTTCCTGAAAATTCTTGTGCATACAGAGAGAATCACAAGAAGACATTTAACACAAAAAGAAGTCAAGCAATAATCGCAGTAATAAGGCACAATTGTTTCTTTTTTCTAGCGAACATAGAGCGAACATCATCGCTAATAAGAGAAGAAAACATAGCCATAATTAATAAGAACAAAAACTAAAAGCCAATAGCTGGAATATTACTTTTTACCCATCGTATCAAAAAACTTCTGAGTATCAATAAATTTTTCAAATAATAATATTTTCATATCGTAATAATCTATATCTTTATCAATAGTTTGGATCTGTGTGTGATATGTATGATAGTGCTTAATCAATTTTTTTGCGTTTTTATAGTTATGCTCAAGCAAATGCAATTCGATAAGATTATAGATAACTTCAGCGTCCCTATCATTGAGAGCAAAAGCATCTTCAATCAACTCTAACCCTTTTTCTCTATTACCATACCAGTATTCACACAAACCATAACACCTTACAATTTCGTGGTTTTTACTCTGTGTAAGCGTCAGTGCTTTGTGTAGAAATGTTCTAGCAACTTTCCAATTATTTTTTTCCATTTCCAATACTCATTTGATATATAATCCAAGGGGGTCTTCATTTTTTTTCTTAGAATTGAGAAAATCAATAGCTTTACCAGCTTTTCCTATTTCTCATTGCCTATATTGAATATCAGTCACCTGCAACAAAGCATCATCATCATTGGGGTTTTTTATCAATATCTGATTAACTTTTTTTAAAGCTTCTGAAAATTTACCAGCATCTTTGAGTGCTTCAATATCTTCCATCACAGAATCATGTGTATAATGTGCCATAAACCCACCAGCTACAAAATAAAATACATATTCTGAGCATACGACATATAACAACAAAAAGCAAATCAAGCAAAGAAACACAAGAAATACTAGTTTACTTACACACAAAAAATGACATATTATTGGTTTGCACCAAGTATGACATCACGATAGATTCTATCACCATTTCTCAAAATATGCAAACGCAAAGTGTCTCCAGATCTATATGTATACAATTGATATAAGAATGGTAAACTAGCATCGATAGACACATCATTGATAGAAATTACGATATCTCCTCATTGTATCCCAGCTATGCTCGCAGGTGAATTTGCTATGATATCATTCACATAGATACCATTATCCACAACTGATACATTCATCTTTTTTTGTACAATGGGGGTTATATCCGTATAGACAATACCAAGATAGGGTCTAATGATAGCAGAATATTGTTCAACCGAATCTATTGTAGCAGCAATAAATTCTTGTGTAACAGGAAGAGCAAATCCTACTCATTGAGCAAATTGATTAATAGCTGTGTTGATCCCTATCACTTTACCATAGACATCCAGCAGAGGACCACCACTATTTCATGGATTTATCGACGTATCTGTCTGCAAAAGTCCAACATACATATTTTCTCCCTGCATCTGGAGTTCTCTATTTTTAGCACTAACTATACCAAATGTCACAGTATTTTGGAGTTCAGTAAGTACATTTCCTATTGCAAAAGCAAATTGTCCGATAGCAACATTCTCTCAGAGAGAAATAAACTGCGCTTCCTGTATATCTCATGAAAAAGTAACAGAGGAGTCATCAATACGCAAAACAGCAATATCAAGAACTAGATCAAACCATACCTTCGTAACTGGATACGTTTTTCCATTGTAAGTTATAATTGTATATGCAGCATTTGGATCTTCAACAACATGTCTATTGGTAATAATATAGCCACTTTTAGAGACAACAATCCCACTTCAACCACCTAATTTTGTTTCACTTTTAACAAGTGCTGATCACTGTCCTAGATTAAGATAGTCTTGCACATTTTTAGTTGCAACAACACTCACCACAGACTTTCTGGCTTGATCTATATTGGAAACAATAGCTTCCTGCATAATAGACAAACTCGTATCAAATGTTTTTTCTATAGAGTCCTGTTGTTCCTGCAATAAGCGGACAACCGATGATTGTGTATCAGTAATATCCGAACGCAAAAGCAAAAATAATACAAAATATCACAGTATTGCTACCACCATACTCGTCGTCAAGGCAACCCAGAACGGACTATATTTTTTTTCCATAGAACAAAAGAAACACAATGAATAAAGCTAATCGCATTGAAAATAAGAGTATTTGAGCTGATCTACGATTTTTTATCAGAAGAATCATCAGCATCTTTAGTATCTACAGCAAACAACCCTGAGGCAGCTTCAGCTTGTTTTGCCTGTAGTTTCTTATCCTCTTTATATTTCATATTTTCATCTACTTCTTCCCATGGTCTATAGACAATTTCAATAGGTTTTTTAACCATATCATACAATGGGCTATCTGGTTCATCTAAGCTTACATCATTGGAATGAAGCGTCTCAATCGTTCCATCAGTAAATCTGATTCTAATAGAACCTTCTTCAATACCTATCGCACCTTGAAGTTGTGGATTATCAGTAGCTACATGTACTCATTTTCTTGCTCTCTTCCATATTCTCAAATCTTCAAGATTAAGAAGTTTTCCTTTCTTATCACCATGGACAAGTATAAATGGTTCTCCCTTATGTAAGAACATATTGGTTACAACATCTTTATCTTCCAAATCAATACCCTTGACTCAACCAGCAGTTTTCCCCATTGTTCTCAATTCTTTTTCAGGGAACAACAGCATCCAACCATTTTTGGTTATAATACCAACATTGTCTCAGTCGGTAATAGGGATAACTTTCACTATCTTCTCTTTATCAGCAAGTTTCATAATAGTAGTTGGGAATTTCTTGAATGATAATACAAGTCCCTTTTCAGTCTTTTTGATATTGTTATGATTAGTTAAAAATATCAAATCTCTATAATCAAAGTGCAATGTCTTCGCAAAGACAATGTTCCCCTTAAATCCATAGTGAGATTTCAAATCTAACGGATCTTTTTGCATAGTAAACTGTCCAAACTCTTTAAGTCTTTCAACAACCAACTCACCTCTATCAGTAATAATAATAAGCTGATCTTGATTGTGTGTATAAATCAAATCAAGAGTTTCTTCTGGAATATTAAGTATTCTTGATTGGTACAAGACTCTTATTTGATAGTTATTACTCATCCATAAGATTACGTCTTCTTTTTCCTTATCAGCAGCATCTCTCAATGATTTCAAACTCGCAGCAAGATTGTAAACACTCGTATCATTGAGAAGTTTAGTTCTTCTTTCATCTCCATATGTTTTTTTCATATAATTATATTCTTCCACAACGATTTCATCCAATCTCGCAGGATTGTTGATGATTTCTTCTAAGAACGCAATAAGCTTCTTCTTTTCTTCAATTTCATCAATAATTCTCTGTATTTCCAATCCAACCAACGACTGCAATCTCATAAGAAGTATATACTCAGCCTGTTCTTCAGAAAAATCAAATTTCGCCATCAATTGTTCTTTGGCATCTTGTTTGGTAGATGATTTTTTAATTGTATCAATCACTTCATCAATAATATCAATCGCTTTTTTCAACCCTTCCAAAATATGCAATCTATCTTGTGCCTTCTTCAATTGATAGACCGATCTACGATAGACGACCAATCTTCTAAAGTCAACAAACTCCATAAGAAGATCTTTAATATTCAATAAGTTTGGCTGTGTACCAGCTTCAATAAGTGTTACATTATTGACGTTAAAGTTACATTGTAAGTCCGTCAATTTATATAACTGGATGAGCATTTTGTCTGTATCCATACCTTGCTTAAGATAGATAGCTATTCTCATTGCATCTCTATTGGATTCATCTCTAATATCAACAATTCATTCTATTTTTTTATCAACAACAAGTTCTGCTATCTTAGAAACAAGTGTAGATTTGTTAACCATATAAGGTATTTCATCTATCACAAGAATAGATCCATTTTTACCATCTTCAACATGTATTTTTCCACGCATCACGATACCTCCTTTTCCTTTCTTATACACCTCCAATATATTTGCAGGATCAAAAATAAATCCTCCTGTAGGGAAATCTGGACCTTTAATAATCTGCATAATCTCTTCGATAGTCACCTCATAACGAGTACCATCTGCCTGTTCTTTTCCTTCTTTGGCAATAATAAGCATACATGCGTCCAATACTTCATTCAAGTTGTGTGGAGCCATATTGGTCGCCATACCCACAGCGATACCCATCGTTCCATTACAAAGATGATTAGGGAACTTTGTAGGAAGCATAATAGGTTCTTTCAATGATCCATCAAAGTTATTTCTCCAATCAACCGTCTCTAGATCAATATCTTCGAGCATTTCTTCAGCTATCTTCGTGAGCTTAGCTTCAGTATACCTCATCGCCGCAGCTCCATCTCCATCTATACTTCCAAAATTACCCTGTCCATCGACAAGAGGATATCTCAACGACCAAGGTTGTGCAAGTCTTACCATAGCTTCATACACCGAGCTATCTCCATGTGGATGATATTTACCAAGTACTTCTCACACTACGGTCGCAGACTTTCTATATCTTCCATTTGCCTTAAGTCAGACATTTCGCATAGCATACAATATTCTTCTCAATACTGGCTTAAATCCATCTCTCGTATCAGGCAACGCACGAGATACGATAACAGACATCGCATAGTCTATATATGATTGCGTAATTTCACTTTCAATAGATTGATCAACAACTGAACCAAACATACCAGCCTCTTTTTCTCCTTCAGCCATAGTTTTCACAAAAACAAAAAATAAATATATCCCATTAGATATAGGAATATCAGCTATCAATGCAAGAGTTTATAGTGTTTTTTAATAAAAAAATCATGGTTTCTTCAACTATGATTGCAGTCTAGTAAATAGCTATACAATTAATCCTCAAATAACTTTCTTATTTTCTGAAAACATTCGTCTATAGAATCATCATCCTTGATTCTTTTTTCGTGAATATCGATAAGATTTTGAACCAATTCTGAATCTTCTGACAATACAGTATCATTATCATTAAAAGAAGTTGTATTCTTACGCTTTAATAACCAACCAAAATTTTCAAGAACTTCTCGTTTTTGGTTATAAGAAGGATTTAGAGGCAAACCAACCAACGTCTCAACAAGATTATCAAGATCAATCTCTCTTCCCTCAGCTTCTTGCTCTATAAGATTTTCATATAAATCTCAACTACCTACTCCTTCATCTGAATTTCATCCAGAATTATACCCATATTCTCCAACTTCAAATTCATTATAACCCATTACTATACTCATATTACAAAAATAAATGTAACACAAGTATACTCATCCCAAACCCAAATAGCAAAAAATCACTCACCTAGAATGGCAAACGCTGGACAATTTCCGAAAGTATGGTATCTTCATTTTTATTTTGGAGCTTTGCTTCGTAAGTTAGGATGATCCTATGCCTCAATGTAAGCAAAATAACCATATGTACATCGTGGATAGAAACCTTCTGCTGTCATTGTATATACGCAACGGCCTGTGATGCCTGCATCAGTGATAGCGACCCTCTAGGTGATGCTCCATACATAATAGTACTGTGTCCTGCGCGAGTTTCCTGAACAATACGAGTAACATAATCCTTCACACAGGAGGGAACATCGACAGCAGCCACTTCTCACTGCATCTGCAACAATTCCTTTTGTGAAATTAGTACATCATTGCGAAAAGATGAAACACTACGTCATTCTGAACGAAGTGAAGAATCTAGGGGCTTTGTATTGTGTCCTGGATCCTTCGTTACATTTCATTTCACTCAGGATGACAACCTTTCCAAACTCTTCTCCAGCATCTCTCTTTCCTGCTCCAAGCTAGGATATCAAACCAGTATCTTACATAAAAACCTATCTATTTGTGCTTCCGGCAGAGGATAGGTCCCTTCTTGTTCCAATGGGTTTTGCGTTGCAAGAACAAAAAAAGGATCAGGAAGCTTGACTGTTTTTCCTCAGATCGTTACTTGCCTTTCCTGCATTGATTCTAACAATGCAGCTTGTACCTTGGGAGTTGTTCTATTGATCTCATCCGCAAGCAAAATATTGGTCATAATAGGTCCAATACTTGTTTCAAATGCTCTCGTAGCAGGATTGAATACATCCACACCCGTCACATCAGACGGCAACATGTCAGGGGTAAACTGTATCCTTCAAAAATCTAGTCACAATAGTTCAGAAAATGTACGAATCGTCTTGGTCTTCGCCAATCATGGAACTCATTCAACCAAGGCATGTCCTCAGGCAAGCAGGGTAACAATAATCGCATTGATAAACCCATCCATCCCAACAATCTGCTCATGGATAGCGAGTTTCAGCTCCACCAATTTTTCATGTTTGATAGTAAGTGTATCGAGCCCCTGTGATAATAGAGAAATAGAAACATAAGATTTTTGATCTATAGCATCTGTTTTACAATATTGAGGATCTTTTTTTTGTTGCAACTGGAAAAATATCACCCATCCAACGATACCTATAACAACAACGATAGAGAGAATAATTCGATACATAGTACAATATACATACGTAAAATAACCCTACCTATACATATATAAAGAGCAATCACAACAGGCAAAATGACAGAAAAATAACTTTCTTTACAAAAAGACTTGACAAATACATAAAAATCATTATAATGACATAGTAAGATTTTATTCTTTTACAATACACACTATGTGATTATTTAATAAAAACAAAGCTGAGAATGAAGAACTTACTCCTGAACAGAAAGCAGGAAAATTATTGGATGCGGTAAAGACTTACATTCAAGAGAATAAAGACGTACTAGAAAACAATGAACATAAAACAAAAAGACTCAGAGATATCACAAGCAAATTAGAAGAAACGGAAATAACTGAAGAAGAGGTGCAAACATTAGCTGAACAATTACAAGCTGAAGGTATTGAAGTAAATCTTGACGCTGAAGCAAATGATGAGGAATTAGAAAGCAAATCATCAAGAAAGAAAACAGCTGGGTTTATTCTAGCTGCATTACTAGCATTATGAGTCGTTGGATGATGAGCATATATGTACAATTCATCAGATACGTCTGATAAGAAAGAAAAAACTGAACAAGAAGGGAAAAAAGAAGACAAGTCAGGAAAAAAAGAAGGTACTACGAGTGATTCAGATGCTTCATATCAAGATAACGTGGAGCAACTTGAAAAGATAAGACAGAAAAACAAAGAGATCAAAGAATCACTAAATAATGTTAAATAATTAAATAGTTATACCCTTTTATACTTTATAATCACAACCATGACAAATTTGAACCAAGCAAAACCATCATCAGAAAAATGAGTTTTTAACTTTAAGAACTGAGCACTTGCTGTTGGACTAGCTCTAACAATGATGTTTAGTTCATGTGGAAAACAAACAAAACAAGATGTTGTAGAATTACAAAAAGATAACAAACAAACAGAACAAGTAGATAGCCTACAAACAGTCACAATCAGTGAACATACAGAAATTCTTGAAGCAATCGTAAAAAAATTAGACGAACATGGAGTAAAAATCGAAAATATGGACTCATTGAATACAAAACAAACAGAAGCCATCACAAAACTATATGAAAGTGATGCAGAGTTTAAGGAACAGATCGATCAGCTAAACAAAGTAATTGGTAAATGTTGTGATGCTAATGTTGAGAAAACATCAAAGAAAGAACAAAAGAAAGTAGTAAAAGAATCTACTATCGAAGATGAAAACACTCCATCTGACACAACCAAAACAGTAAAAGAAGGACCAAAAAAAGATGGAGAAGCTTTTTCATTCTAATAGATACTATAAAACATTTTATCTATAAATAAATGTATGGTAAACAAAGTACAAAGTATACCACAGAAAAAAAACAAATTATGAAAGTTGTTGATGACTGGAGTCCTTGTTGCTACGATGATGCAGGCGACAAGTTACGCACAATCAAATAATGAGAAACAATGATTTACTAGTGAGGAAATAAGTCCCAATTTTGATCTAAATAATGCAACAATAGATGAATTGGAAGCTTTTTTAAAGCTCAGAATAACATTAGAATCTGATATCACAAGAAAACTCAAAGCCGAAGATATTTGGTCAAAAGATATTGATAAGGGACTAGTAAGTAAGCCAAAAGATTGTGGAAAAGAACCAAATATTTTCTTGATGGGCCAAAGAAAAGAGTATAAAGATTGTTTAATAATTGCTATCAAGCAAGAAGATAAAAGAATCGATGAATTAGTGGCATTGTTGCCTGATGTAGAAAACACAACAAGCAGCGATACAATACAAGTTACACCATTTACCATCACTACATCAGACTCAACAAGTACAGAATCAGAAGCTACAGATGTTACGTTAGATCTTACAAACAATGATTTAAAAAACACAGATGTAGAACAAGTAACAAAACTAGTCGAAGGAAAACTTGAAGAATCAGAACCTGCTGTAAAAATAGAGAAAGTTGTTAAACAATGAACTAAAAAAGACGGAGAAGCAATGCCGTTCTAAATAAAACCCAGCAGTATAAAAAAAGTGCCAATTGTGGCACTTTTTTTTACTTTCTATAATATATATTTTAACTCATCAATCATGGAGTAGTAGCAAATGGGGTAACGTATACTCTAGATCCAGACTGAAGATGATCCCAAAATTCAGGGAAATATTGCGTTGCAACATTAACACATCCATTAGAAACCATTTTTTTATCAATATTATTTTCTTTATAAAGAGGAGATCTTTCCGCTGCGCTTGCTTGATAAGTTTCATGAAATCATCGAATAGAATGTTTAGGTGAACGGTTAACTTTCCCATCAACAATTTTATCATCCCATTCAAAATATTGATCAGGATACGTCCACTCTTCCTTCTTTCCAATAGGAGTCATTTCCATATAATAACTCAATCAACCAGTACTTTGGATAGTACCATGTACCTCAAACAATCATGCTGGAGTTGTTTGTATGACATCTGGTTTTTCCGTAGGCGCTTGTTCTCTTGCTATCCATTGACCATTATACAACACTTCCTTCTTACCATTTCTTACACCAAAAGCATCGATATGACTATCTTTTCATAATAATACAGATTTTTTGGAAACCAGTTTATGATCTTGAGAAAATAAGTATACCTGAGCATCTTCTTTAGATAATATTGCATATGGCTTAGCAGATACATCCATCAATTTTGCTGGCTTTTCAACCCAATCACCAAATTTTTGTTTTAATGATGATTCAGTTTCTCCTATCTTTATCAAATCATTCCATACAAATCCAAGGTATGCAGTTTGTACAGATAACGGAAGTGGTCAAATGTTACCAAACTCATTATGAAGTTTCTGCGTATTTTTCGGATCCAATATCTTCGCATAATCCCAAAGGTAACGATTGGGCTTTTCAAAGTTTTTTAATATATCGTTTGTTATTTTTCCATTAGATGGCATCTTATTTTTAGCAAAAATAGAAGTCGAAGACATACCAACGAGCTCCATCGCCTCCTTCGATTTTCACTGCGAAAGTAGTCTTATAAGTGCTTCTCTTAGCGAAATATCTTTAACAGAATTCAAAGAAATTTTTAACATATTTACCGTGACCCCAGAGGCAAGAGTAGGTACAAGTAATGGATTTGAAATATCGATAGAAGTGAACACAACAGATGACTCATTGTTATTCTGCACCGGAGAAATTACTTCTCCAGTTGTCTGCACCGAAGTAGCAATCACAGGTTCATCAATATGACCTGGCTCTACATCTTGCGTCGAAGGAGAAGATGCAGCAGTAGTCATAGGAGAAGTCATAATCAGCAACGACGGCATATTTCATTTTATTACCTCTTTTGGAATCTTTCCATCACGCAATATATCACCAGTAGATGTATTACCATAGATCATTTTAGCATCCTGCTGAGTCCAGTACCCATTTATTTGACCATTGTTTCATGCAACATCTAGATACAATACACGCTCATACAATGGATTTGACAGAGCCTTTCTTTGTTCATCTTTATTTCCATACAAAACAACTATCTCAGTTGCTCCATCAGACTTGCGGACAAGAAAACGATTTGGCGAAGCTGTTCAAAGAAGATTTTCATTCAAATTTTTCCCAGGTCTTTTCAGCGATCATAACATAGCTATATCTACACCAGTAGGTATGCTTGTCCAATCTTGTATATCATCAGTATGAGAAAATTCTAGCTTTCCATTTGGATAACGAATAAGCAATCACTTAGCTTCTTTTTTCAATCTTTCCAGATCCTGATATTCCCCACCAAATTTTCCATTATCCAAAGAAAAATCCGTAAGCATAGTCCCATTTTCATAGGTCTGTGCCGGCACCACAAAATCTATATCCAGTCATTTGTTAGCATAATAATCTTGTATTTTAGTAATATTAGGAAACCAATTGCCTTGTGCATCTTTATCAAACAACGCTGGCTGTCCAGCTGCTGTAATGATATCTCACTGATTATGAGAGAAGCTAACAACAATTTCATTTGATTTATTCTCTACTTCCACAGATGTGCGAGGAACAATATTTTGTACGACAGGAGTAGGGTTTTGGGTATTTTTCCCTTTAGCAACTTTAGACAACAATACTTCAAATGCAGGAGTAGTAGTGGAGGGAGCCATAACCTTCGACACAACACCAATAAATCGATCTAAAGACTTTTGTGTCGCGTCATCAGCAATCACATACCTATAACCATCAAGCCCTAAATAACACAATCCATCAGACGTATATCATACATCCAAAACCGTTTTTCATGAAGATATATCTTTTATAGAAACAACAGTATCTCCATTGGGAAGTTTTGATCGATGAGTATAATCATACGAGTATGTAGTATCCCAGAAAACTAGTTTGCCTGCAGGATTGAGTACCTCAGCAATAGCATTCTGTATAGTCAACAATGGAAGAATATCTATATTATTTCCTGGGGCTTCTGGTTGGTCTATTACTGGTTGGTCTACTTCTGGTTGGTCTATTACTGGTTGGTCTACTTCTGGTTGGTCTACTTCTGGTTGGTCTACTTCTGGTTGGTCTACTTCTGGTTGGTCTACTTCTGGTTGGTCTACTTCTGGTTGGTCTACTTCTGGTTGGTCTACTTCTGGTTGGTCTACTTCTGGTTCATCAGTTGGAGTTGGAGTTGGAGTTTGTGTGTTGTCTGGACTAACAACATCTGCCTGCATAGCAATCTTTACATTGATTTTTCTATCAACAAGCTGGTTCCCACTATTTCATATAACACAATCATTCCAAGGTATATCATACGAGATAGTCATCGCATTTCCTGTTTTAGCAATTTTTGCTGCAATAGTTGTAAGAACTTCAACATATCCAGAAGCAATTCTCGCTGCGATAAGTCTCGCATTTCATAGATTACTTCTCTTGTCTACTCTAGGATATCTATCTGCTAGACTTTTATGATGAGTTGTATTGGTTAATTCAGCGATAAGCTGATCAATCATCGTTGCATTTACTCATGAAAAAGATGATTTGAGTGCTTGGAGTTTTGTAATTTCCAGATCCAATACTTGCTGTCATTTTGATTCAGGCATAAACAGTTGATCAGCACCTCAGCTAATAGTGATTTTAGTGTCAGAAAGTGTATCACGAGATTCAATAGCATGAGTGACATCATCCAAATCACCGCTTTCTACCTTAGTTTGTCAGAGAAAATAATATTGTTCATCTGATTTTGTTTGTGTTTCTACTGTTTGAGATAAAGATGGATCTATATCTTTTTTAAGATCATCAAGATTTTTCTCTGTATCCACGACAACATCTTTTTGAGCATCAACAAAACTAATGGCATCATCAGGAGTTTCTATATAATCAAGATCGAATTTTTCGCCGCTCATAGTGCAGATATTGAAACTAAACTATAATAAGTATACATACAATAGTCACATTTGTCAAAAAATCACACATAAAAATCACATATTGCAATTTACTAGCCAATACATATAGTCATACACAACAAAACATTTCAATTCATTAGACAAAAAATCATATGCTTCAGCGAAAAGATGTAACCATCCAAATCCAAGAAAAATCTGTATTGCAAAACATATCCCTTGCTTTCGAAAAAGGTAAAAACTATTGTATTCTAGGGAAAAACGGATCAGGAAAATCATCTCTTGCATTGACGACGATGGGACACCCGTCATATGAGATTAGTGAAGGCGATATCACTATTGATGGACAGTCCATCAAAGATACAAGTCCAGATGAAAGAGCTAAGCTATGAGTGTTTCTTGCTTTTCAATCTATTCCCGAGATCAAAGGAGTGAAACTCTTTGAATTTCTTAGATCTATCTATAGTGCTAAGACTGGCATCAACCAAAGTTTCGTCCAGTTCAAGAAAATCGTTATACCACTATTAGACGAACTAGATATCAACCATGAGTTTCTTCGAAGAGATCTCAATGTTGGATTTAGTGGAGGAGAGAGAAGGAAGATAGAAATCCTCCAACTCAAGCTATTAGAACCAACATATATATTCTTAGATGAAGTAGATAGCGGACTTGATGTCGATGCATTCAAATCTGTTGCTGAACTTATCAAGTCACTGAACGGACCAGACAACACATTTGTTATCATCACACATTATTTCAGTATCCTAGATTACATACCTATAGACATCGTCTATGTTCTGGAAAATGGTAAACTCATCAAAGAATGATTACAAGAAATAGCAGAAAAAGTAAGAGACAATTGATTTAATTCTTTATAAGAGAAAAAATGCCAAGAGGTCACCATGCAGAACACTTTGTAGACAGTACCCAATATCCAAATACCCGAGAATCATTAGGATCTAACTGAACAGTGAGAACAAATGTTTCCATACAAGACTTCTCTGTTAATGATAGAGATCTATATGCAATACTTATAACAAAAAATCTAAATGAAAATATAAAAAATAAATTTAAAACCATGGTATCCCATTACAGTGACATATTATATTTTGATAACTCATGAAATATTGTTGTTCAAACAAATATAGATAAGTCAAAAAACAATATAAGCTTCATGATAAACTGAGTATTTGACGGTGACGTACCAAAGACTGATACAATAACAGGAGAAGAAGAAAGGGCATTTGGTTTGACTATAACTTGGAAAGAAAAAAAGAGAAAGACGAATCCTTTTAATAGATGAGAAGACCTATAATAATTAATTTATTCTTAATAAAAAAATGCCAAAAACAACTGCACGACATATTTATTTTGCTGGCGCCGTTTCAGCACAAGAATACGATACAGCAGGATACAGTGATATCCTCAAAGAACTCAATAAATACGGAGACCTTACCAACAAAGAAAACTATGATCCAGCTGGCGCAGATCTCAACGCAGAAGAAGTCTTCATGAGGATGGAAAAACAACTTGAAAAAGCAAACATCATCATCGCAGACATCTCTACACCAAGTCACGGAGTAGGACGAGAAATCGGCTATGCACAGTTTGAAAGAAAAATCCCTGTACTGTGTTTATATAAAGCTGATCAAAAACCATCTCCTGTCATCGAATGAAACGTCGATATCGATGTATTTCCCTACGAAACTATTGATGACGTAAAAAAAATAGTTAAGATGTATTTCACCAATTGGTTAGAAAAGTAGTTTTCAAGTACAGATTCATCAAAAATCCATTGCAAAAGAGAAGAATATATATATACTATATAAATATTTTTTATTAATCTTAACAGCAATCATGGGAAATACACCACATAATGATAATTTATATTTAGGACCTGAATGAAGACCAGAAACTGGTTGATTATTTTCATTCCAAAAAGAAGAAGTGAAGACTAATGATAAGCCAGTAAATTTAAGTAGATTTTGAATCGGATCAGATGGAACAAATCCTAAAGAATTTTTTCAAGCCAATGAAAATGCGACACCTCCAAAGGAAAATTTAAAAACCTATCTTCTGAAAAATTTCTCAAGCAGAATAACATCACTTTTCAAAAGCTAAAGTATATTTTCAATGAGCAGAACACTATCTCCAATCGCCTGATGACCGCAAACCCAAAATAACTTTGGTATCTTTTCTGCTGCTACATCATTGGTACAAGATACGATAACTCGATGACGAAACACCACTAAGAATATCGTCACCGGGACTAAAAACACTCTTTTCAATTTGCTTAAATAAACAAAATAACACAATAAAAATCAATAATCTCTTTGCTTTGCAAGAGGTTTTTTGTATACTCAACACACTATTTAATATGCAAGAAATATGACAAACCTCCGCGCAGCACTCGAATGATCCGACGATATACAGTATGACATCCACCTCTCAGGTATCACTGAAGAGACAGTGAGAGCCATTTCTGCTGATCAAAACGAACCCAAATGGATGCTTGATCTTAGACTCAAAAGCCTTGAGATATTTTTCCAAAAACAACTTCCGAGTCGATGACCAAGCTTGGAAAAACTCAATCTCGACGATATAGTCTACTATGCAAGAGCAGCTAAGGGACATGAAGGAAAATACGCATCATCACGAGATGACGTTGATCCAACTATCAAAGCAAAATTTGATAAACTAGGGATTCCTGAAGCAGAGAAAAAATACCTCGCTGGCGTTGGAGGACAGATGGATAGTGAAAACGTCTATCACAAGATCAAAGAAAAACGAGCAGAAAAATGAGTAATTTTTGAAGATATGTCTACTGCAGTGACAAAATACCCAGAATTAGTAAAAAAATATTTTATGAAACTCGTCCCTGCACATGACCATAAATTTGCAGCACTCCATGGCGCAGTCCGAAGCGGAGGAACATTTATCTATATTCCCAAATGACTCCATGTTACCGAGCCACTTCAGGCATATTTCCGTATGAATACCTATGGAGGAGGACAGTTTGAACATACATTAATTATCATCGATGATGACGCACAAGGCGATTATATCGAATGATGCTCAGCTCCCAAGTTCGACAAAAAATCTCTCCATGCCTGACTCGTCGAAGTCTATGTAGGGAAAAGATCAAAAATGCGTTATTCATCCGTCGAAAATCGATCAACCAACACCTACAACCTCAATACCAAAAGAGCACTCATCGAAGATGATGCATATATGGAACGAGTAAACGGAAACCTAGGAAGCTGTACGACGATGCTCTATCCTTGTTCTATCCTCAAAGGAAACAATAGTAAAACCGACATGCTCGGTATCGCAGTTGCTGGTGCAGATCAAAACCAAGATACAGGATCCAAAGTCATCCATATAGGAAAAAATACTTCATCTACGATTATATCAAAATCCATCTCCAAAGACGGAGGTATTGCTACCTACAGAGGTATCGTAGATATCAAAGCAAGCGCAGAAGGAGCAGTCAATAGTACCGAATGCGATGCCCTTCTCTTAGATGACAGATCAGTCAGTACCACATTACCATATATCAACAGTGACTGTGGAACAGCAACCGTTGCACACGAAGCAAGTGCAGGTAAGGTCGATGACACACAGTTATTCTATCTTATGGCACGTGGACTGGAAGAAGAAAAAGCCATGGCCATGATCGTCAATGGATTCTTCTCTCCTATCGTCAAAAAGTTACCCCTTGAATATGCCGGAGAACTCAATAAACTCATAGAAATGGAGATGGAAGGAAGTGTAGGATAGAAATATAATTAGGAATAGTCGTAAAGATAAATTATACATCCAGCTAGAATTTTTTTTATGTATACGATAAATATGCTACATCATACAATCAGTGATCTATGAATACAAAAAGATCCTGAGTTATTAGAGCTTGGTGAAAAGAATTTTTGATCACGTGCAGCATTTGAATCACGACTCAATAAAGAAGGAGTTCCAATAACACATTTTGCTGCTCCAAAAGAAATGTTACTAAGGAAATGAATTTGTAGAAGAACCTTACAAAAATCATAAATACACTTATATCTCTAGCAGAAAAAATAAACCAAACACAAGGGACAGGAAGAAAAGAACTATTAGAAATCCTTAATAAAATGTCCAAATAATCATTTTACTAATAAATAAACTCTCATGACACAACTCTCTATCACTGGTATGCAATTCCATGCTTTCCATGGATGCAATCCCGACGAAAAGAAATGCGGTAAAAAATATACCGTCGATGTCTATTTTCACGCAGACATAAAAAAATCCATGACTACGGACGACCTCACTGACACCATAGATTATGTTGATATTCATACTATCACTGCCCAGGAAATGCAGATCTCATCAAACTTGATAGAACATATTGCCAAACGTATCCTTGATAAGATAATAACCACTTTCCCACAGATGACTTACTGCCGTGTCAATCTTACCAAACACAACCCACCCATCCCAGGAACCGTTGACCAAGTATCGATCGAACTCATACATACAAAATAATAAGATTTTTTATCAAAACATTCATAATAATAAGTAAATTATATATCAATTATTTACAAATAGATAAAAGATGCCAAACTACCGACTCATCAAATCAGAACCATACAAATACTCACGAGACCAGTTCGTAAAAGATGGTAAAACCATACGAGATGGAGTTCGCAACTACCAAGCAAGAAACAACCTCAGGGCTATGAGAGTATGAGATCTCTGTTTTCGATACCATAGTAATGAAGGAAAAGAAATCGTCGGTATAGCACAAGTAACCCAAGAATCCTTTCCTGATCCAACAGCCGACCAACCCAACACCAAATCACGAGTCGTTGTCGAACTCATTCCATACCAAAAATTAGATACTCCTATCACTCTCGAACAGATAAAAAAAGACCCGAATCTACAAGATATTTCACTACTCAAACAACAACGTCTATCAGTTTCTCCAATCACAGTGGAGGAGTTTAGATACATACAATCTCTATAAAGTTGACAAAATAATAAAGTGTTGTATAACAACATTTTTTCATTATAATATCTCAAGAAGAGACATTTAATCATCATAATGTCATGCAAAAAATAGCCGCATTCTTAGGAGCAGGATGATCTGGAAAATCAACACATGCAATATATGCAAGAGAAAATTTTGAATTAATAAAACCGATAAATTATACTACTCGTCAAAAGAGAAATCAAAAAGATATCGACTATATACATACTACTGTAACTGAATTTCAGAATAAGCTTATGCAATGAGAGCTATTTAACGCAATCAACTTTGATGGATACTTATACGGATTTGAGAATGATACTATAGAAAATACGAATGAACTCATTATCTGTATTACTCCACAAGCACTCGATTACATAAAAGAATATACAAAAAAAACAAATGCAGAATTATTAACCGTATTTTTTAATACTCCAGAAGATGAATTAAGAAGAAGGATCCTGAAAAGAGGAATAAGTAGAGAGGAAACAGAAAAACGTATTATTACCGATCAAATAGAGATAAAAAATCGACCACACACCTATGATCATACTCTAGACACAAAAAAACCATTAGAAGAAGTAAGAATTGAACTCATGCCTATACTACAAAAATTTTTCAGTAGATAAAAAAGAAACAACACTTTTCCCGACAACATACCCAGCAGACCAACAGGCCTGTAAGTTAAATCCACCAGTCACCCCATCCACATCAAGGATCTCTCCAGCAAAATATAATCACGGAGATATGTTTGATTCTAGGGTAGAGGAGTTTACTTCATCCAACGACACCCCACCTGCAGTCACAAACTCATCTCATGGACGACGCTGTGTACATACAATAGGAATCCCATATCACAACAAACCCGCTAAGCTCTCGCGTTCCTGTTTTGACACTTCTCCAATAGCGATATCTTGAGAATAACGTTGCACAAAAGCAGCAGCAAAACGCTTAGTCAAAGGACTCTGTGCTAAAATAGTAGACAACTGTTTTTTGGGAGAACCAACAGCAGCATTTTGCAGAAACTTAGTCCAAACTACCATATCCATATCCCCAATTGGCTGGAGAAGAGGAATAACACTATTTTCTTTATCAACCAACTCAAACGCACTGTGTGCAGCAAAAATAAATGTTGCCGGTCCAGAAATCCCAAAATGAGTGAGTAACACCGGACCGTATGCATCTTTAAAAACCCCGCCTTTTTTGCTATCAGTATATTTCAATACAGCAGTAGGAAAACTTAAACCAGATAACTCATGCATCCAAGGTTCACTTGTCATAAAACTATTCAACGATGGTCATAATGGAGTAATACTATGTCAAAAATGTTGTGCAAAGGCATATCAGTCTCCGGTTGAACCTGTATGCGCGTACGCGTTTCCTCCTGTGGTGAGAACTACAATATCAAAGACATATTCTTCGTTATCTGTCTCTAAAAGAAATCCGTCATTCTGAGGCGTAGCCGAAGAATCCAGTATATGATGAGTTATATTCTTTACTCCTTCCTTAAAATGTACTTTCACGTCATACTCAGCAAACAATTTTTCAAAAGCACCGACAACATCCTTTCCATTATCAGATACAGGAAAGACACGCATATCTTTTTCCAATTTCAAAGGGACTCCATGATCCTCAAACCAATTATATACCTTCCTCGGACCAAAAGCAGCCAAAGATTCTTTAAGAAAATCAGATCCACGTATATATTTTCAGAGAAAATCCTGTTTTTTATAATAACCAGTAGTCACATTACATCTTCCACCACCACTTATTAACACTTTATTTCCCAATAATGAATTTTTTTCAAAAACATGAAGTTCATAACTTCCTGCCGGAGCATGTTCACATATCGTTGCTGCAGCCATCATCCCAGCGGCTCATCATCCCACTATTGCAATACGCTTCATATGCTACCAAAAATAAAACCATAACATACTATATACATTTTCTACAAAAATACTAACAATTCGTATCAAAAATTTGACAAAAAATACATCTGTCTATATACTCAAGTGTAAAACATTTATTTACCTTTATAATAAAAACATGAAAAACGAACTCGTTGCAATTCTAAAAGACTTCCCAAAAATAGATTTGGATCAATTGAATGCAAGCGCCAAGTTTATGGAAAGAATCGAAAATAAGTACATCGTCGACAACGATCAACTCCAACAATTTTTTAAAAAAGCCCACAAAAAATATTATATCTTACAAATCAAAGAAAAAGTAGTTTTCTCATACCAGAACGTATACATGGATACCAAAGATTATTTTTTCTATCACGAACATGAACACAAGAAACACAAAAGAGTTAAACTCAGAACCAGACAATATGTCGATAGCAAACAAGCGTTTTTTGAATATAAGCAGAGAGAATGAGAACTGGTTCGTAAGTTTAGATATGAATGTCCAGTCCTTGATCATGGAAAAATGACTAAAGACGCTGAAAGATTTTATGCAGAACTAGTTACACAATTTAATAAAGACTACACAAAGAGCCCATTAACTCCATCTATATCAACTAACTATCAAAGAATAACACTCTGTAGTAAAAACAGTGATGAAAGAGTTACTATTGATTTCAATCTAGAACTTGGAGATCTCAGAGATCCAAAAAGTAAAGTAAAAAAGTTTACTCACTTTGCTATTATAGAAAACAAATCATCACATAAGAAAGCAACAAGTCATCATATACTCAAGGAACTAGGTATCAAAGCAGCAAAAAGCTGTAGTAAATACTGTCTTGGAGTATATTATTTTAATAAAGCAGCAAGTCGAAAGACTTTTGAAAAAACAATTAAACATATCGAAAACATGAAAAAGAAAAAACCAGCAACAGTAAAAAAGGTAGCTAAAAAATTACCAATAAAAAAAGTGTCGACTACATAGATTCTCTAGTATATTGTTTAATGTTCTCATAGTACTTCATCAATCATTGACTTCAAACCGTCAGCTGGACATGATGTTCCAGCTGCAATTTTTTTATCCAAGAAAATATCGTTTTTGTTCAAGAAGCTTCTATTTCTAGCAGAGGTGGGATACTATCATACATATCGATATCAAAAGCCGTTCCATCAAGAGCATAGGAAACTCTTTTCTTAGCTTTACAACGATAGGGAACCAAACCAAATCATAATAACATACACATAACAGTAACAATATCATGTACAATAAATTCATTTTCTATCATAAGTTTCGTTTTTTTATCTTTTTTCTTCTGCTTAAATGCAATAATACAAGTATTATCTTGAAATCTTAGTCTAACCGAATATTTGTATGGTTGAAGGACATAGTCTGGAGTATCAAAGTACAAATCGTAAATATATCCATCAAATGTCTGTACCGCTCCATGTTGCATAAGCATACCAGAAATTACTAATGGATCTATATCAATAACCTTGAGTTCTCTTTCTAGCATATCTAGCAAAGGACAAATAAAATATCCTAACAAATTTGAACCACAATAAACATATAGCAGAACAAGTCGAGGACAAAAAACACAAAAATTTGACAAATCTACATAAATTATATACTATTAGAATACGAAATCAAGAACAACATTTTATAATCCTAACATAATCGCATGAATCTATCCAAAACATCAACAAAAGCACCTAAATCAGCCAATGAAGAAAAAATTAGAAAAGAGACCGAAGAACTCATCATTAAGATGAGAGACTATCAACAGAAGATGTACGCACAAAACAAGTATAGCGTTTTGATTATTTTCCAATGAATGGATGCGTCAGGAAAAGATAATGCCATCAAAAAAGTCTTTGGTGGACTCAATCCACTCTGATGTAACGCTATATCATTCAAAAAACCTACCGAAGATGAATATGCACATGATTTCTTATGGAGAATCCATCAACACGCACCAGCGAGAGGTATGGTACAGATATTCAACCGTTCATATTATGAGGATATATTGGTTCCCACAGTTGAAAAGATCTATGAACCCAAGATGGTGAAAGCAAGATATGACGATGTAAACAACTTTGAAAAACTTTTGAAAGATAATGATACTATCATTATTAAGTTTTTCCTACATATATCCAAAGAAAAACAAGAAGAAAAGATCAAAGAAAGACTTGTTATAGAACATAAATTTTGGAAATTTGATCCATCCGATATCCAAGCTCGTCAAAAACGAAGTGAGTATCAGGAAGTATATGAAAATATTTTTGACAAGTGTAAAGAGACTTCATGGAACATCGTACCATCAGATCAAAAATGGTACAAGAACTACCTTATCGCTAAAACCATTGTGGAAACATTTGAAAAGAAAATGAAACTTGAACGACCAGACCTAGATCCAGGAGAAGAAGTATATCAAAAGATGTATACTGAACAAGATCAAAAAGAGAAAGTAATAGAATTAGAAAAAGAAGTTGAAAAATTGGAACAACAAAACAAAAAGTTAGAGCAAAAAAAGAAAAACAAAAAAGAAAAAGTAGAAGTAGAATAACAACAGAAAATAGAAAAAAGCTGAAAATATCAGCTTTTTTTATTTGCAAAAAACAATATTTTTACTATGATAAAAGAAGATTTTTTTACGTTTTTAGACTAATGATATGATAAAAGCGATTATATTTGACCGACATGGCGTATTTGATAAAGTAACAGCACAATCTCTGATAGAAAAAATAGCATCTCATAAACAATACGAAACACCAGACACCATAAAAGAAAAACTCCAAGAACCGCGAATACAATATGACCTATGAATACTTACTCCAAACGACTTTCGAGGTGTCGTACAAGATATACTATCTCTTACAGAAGAACAAACACAAGACTGTAAAGCACATCTCAACACGATACAACCCATACAAGAACTACGAGATATTATACCTTCCTTAGAAAAATTGTATACACTCGGTATCCTATCTGACTGTCCAAAAGACAAAAAAGATGTAATAATAAAACAATATAACAACATGAAACCATTCACCTATCAGTTTCGATCATGCGACTACACCAAAAGCAAATCACAATGACTAGATTTTTTTGAGATAATGTATATGTATTTGAAGGAAAATAATGTTATCGAAAAACCAGAAGAAATACTCTTTGTTGATGATTCCTTATCCAATGTTCAAAAAGCACAATCATTAGAGATGATGGCATGCCATTTTCATGAAGTCAGCGATCTCAAAAAGTTCATCCACCGATAAATAATAGATACTAGTGTTACATATTCTTCTTTATTTTGGAGCTTTTTAATGAAAAGACAGATAATATTACTAATAGTATCTACTATAATACTCTCAGGATGTTCAATAAATACCATACCAACAGATACAATGCCTAGCACGACACAACAAGAAGCCGTACAACAGAGCATATTCATATTGTGAGATAGTCTAACAGCATGATATCAATTAGCATACGAAGATTCATATCCAGCACAATTAGAAAAAAAGCTTAAGAGCCTATGATACAATATTCGTATAATCAACGCAGGAGAATCAGGAGATACGAGTACATGATTAAAGTCAAGATTATCACGAATTACTGCTGATGCTATCTCAGGAGATATATCATTGATAGTAATAGGGGGTAATGATGGTCTACAATGACTTCCTACCGATGCACTAGAAAACAATATCCGTGATATCGTTATATCATTGCAAAATCGTGGGATAAAAACTATCATAGGAGGTATGCAAATACCAACAAATTTATGAATACAGTATAGAACCGCATTTGCAGAACTCTATCCTCGTGTTGCATCACAAACCAATACAATACTTATTCCTTTTATTTTATCGTGAGTTGCAGGGATTCCAGAACTGAACCTCCCTGATAAAATACACCCAAACGCAAGCTGACAAGCGATCATTAGCCAAACAGTAGCAGACACATTACTAAAGAACAACCTTCTTTCACAATAACCAGATAAAACTGCATTTTAGCCTATTATACAATGGTTATGATATCCTGTAAAAATATATCCAAATCATATACGACAAACAATCAAACTATTACTATTTATGAAAATTTGGATCGATCAATTCAAACAGGATCAGTAGTGTCCATCATGGGTCCATCCGGATCTTGAAAATCAACACTTTTGCATCTCATATCTGGATTAGATACCCCTGATAGTTGAACTATCCTCGTAGATGATGTCCTTGTGTCACAGTGAGATGAAGATAAACGCACACGTCGAAGATCTGAGCATGTCGCATTTATTTTTCAGCAATTTCACTTAATACCAAATCTTACTGTAACAGAAAATATAGATCTAGTGATTGACATAGCAAAAGTAAAAAGGAGATTCACAACATCAGAAATACTATCCAAAGTGTGATTGCAATGATATGAAAAAAGATACCCACATCAACTAAGTTGAGGAGAACAGCAAAGAGTCGCTATTGCTAGAGCATTTGTTTGACAACTACCTATTTTATTAGCAGATGAACCAACCTGAAATCTAGATCACGCAAATGCGGTCATTATTATGGATCTTATGATGCAACTACAAAAAGAATCAGGGATAACAACTATTATTATAACTCACGATCCGAATATAGCAAAATACGCACAAGATATCTACACGCTGCAAGATAAAAAACTCATACTAACAAATCCATAAACTTTCATATATCATAACATACACTATGTTTCGTCCTCTTTTTTCATTGTTTCGTACACACCGATTTCGCCTCATAAGTATGAGTATTATTTTTGCCAGTGTCGTATTTATTATTGCTCTCATAGAACAAATCATAGTTAATATCGACAATCAGATTATTAACCAAACCAGACCTATCGTATGAGCTGATTTAACAATAGAGAGCAATACATGATTCTCTGATACTATATGGAATGATATCAATACATTAGTCAATAACACACAGGGAGAAGCTTTGCGTAGTATAGAGTTTTTTACTACACTTGATAATGCACAAGAACCAAAACTAGCACAAGTAAAAGCCATAGAAAGCTGATATCCATTATATGGCGATCTTATTATCACTAGCGTAGATAATACAACGACACGGAAAAGCCAAGAAAAAAATCTACAAGATGGCGTCTGGATAGATCAACAAAGTTATGACCTTATAGGCAACAATAAAACCATCAAACTTGGATCGTTAGAATTACCCGTTCTAGGGATCATTACACAACAAGCAAGCGTATGATTCAACTTTTTAGATGAAGGTAGAACAATCATTATCCCTTATGAGTTAGTAAAGCAAACCAATCTTACTGACTTTTGATCAAGAGTAGATTATGAAATCCAAATTAAAACTAACAATGATGAACAAACAATCAATCTACAAAAACTATTGGAAAATAAATTTGGAGAATGAGTACGTATTAGGCTTGCAAAAGATCGCATAGAACAGTTGTGATCTATTACACAACAATTAGATCAATATACAAGCATTTTACTGATTATTACAGTGTTACTCTGTATTATGGTAATGACAACTGCAACCACTACCATGACCAATAAAATACAATCTTCCATAGCAGTAATGAGAGTTCTAGGATTGTCTCGCTTGAGTACATGAATAATGACAAGTATATTGTTTGGTTCTTTGTTTGTACGAGGATGAATACGGTGAAATATATGAGCATATTTTCTTTTTAATACTATTGGTAATTTTATACCACTTGCTAATGATTTTCTTCGATATCCATGAACAACATGGACTATCATTGCATTATCATGAGTATGTTTTGTAATAGCCTGTCGAAAAGTCATTTGGCAGTTAAGTATGACAAAACCACTTATCTTACTGCAAAAACAAGATACTACTTGGGATAAAAATGAATGATTGCAGTATTTTATATTCTGACTATGAGCATGGATTATTATGAGTATACTGCAAGGAAATATAGTATTTGCAGCTTTTGTGGTAGTTATAGCATGAATAGTATTGTGGTTATGATATCACTGATTAATAAAACGATGTAAACGACTTCATCGTAGCGTAACAAAACGAAGAACAACAAATTTTTTATGGTTTGATGCGAGTAGAAAAACAATTTTACCAGGTAACCAAACATGATTGTTAATAGGGTGACTAGGTAGTGCTTTGATTGCGTTTGCTATAGTAGTATCTTTATCAAGTAGCTTCATTGATAGATTAGATACAAGTGCTATCGAGCAACCAAACCTCTTCATTCTCAATGTCCGCAATGAAGATATAAAAAATATTGAACAATTTGATAAAACAGCAAGACTCTATGATACTATTTTATGAAGAATCGTATCAATCAATACGGTACCATTACAAAAACACATAAATACAAAAGAGCTCAGAGGAGAAGAGTTTAATAGAGAATTTAATATAACGAGCGTTGCCTTAGCTAATAGTCCTATTGTCCAAGGCACACCTTTGACCGCAGGTGGAGTTTCTTTAGATAAAGATTTTGCTAGAAGCTTATGAGTAAGTATAAAAGATACACTGACCATCAACATTCAATGAAGAATTTTTGATCTAACAATCACGTCATTAAGAAAATCTATCCGCACATGAGCAGAACCATTTTTCTATATACAACTTGATAAAACACAATTTGAACAAGCACCAAGATCACGATTTTGGATCACCAGACAATCAGACAATGAGATCATTCCATTTAAAAAATCTGCTTTAGATACTATAGGAAATCATCTATCGTTTATCGATATAAGTACAGTTATTGGATTAGTAACCGATATTTCCAACAAAATAGTGACCGTCATACTTGTCTATATGAGCATTATTATAACACTTATAGTATTGGTAAGTATAGCAAGCAATGAGGCATCAGCTATCTTGTCACAGAAAGGTTATCAACTCTATCATATACTCGGAATGACCAAACAGGAACTTACACAGATATCTAGAAACATTGGCTTGATATATAGTATCATAATTACAATTCTTCTTGTTGTTTTTGTACCATGAATACTATTTCTTATTTATAATAGTGCAAGTATTTTAAGTTTTTCTATAAAAAGCATCATCCCAGTATCGATAGGAATCATCATAACAATATGAATAATGGTACTCTCTTATCGATTGTTTCATAAAGCTATTATCAAAAAATTATAAAAGTGTATAGCACTTGTATATCAATGGTTGATATCTACATATATCAAAATAGCTTTTATATACTATAACAGCAACTATGCTCGACCTCATAAAAAAGTTTCCATCGCAATTAGAAAAAGCTATGCAAATAGGAGAATGAGCAAAACTCACCCAACATCTCAAACCTATAACCAAAGTATGTATCGCTTGATTGGGCTGATCAGGAATCTGAGCAAGTATCGTCCGTGATTATGTGAATACACACTTCTCAGTAATAATTGAAGTGACCAAAGACTATAACATCCCAAAACGAGTGGATAGTTATACCCTCGTGATCATAAACTCCTATTCATGAAATACTGAGGAAACAATATCCGCTATGCATCAAGCACTAGAAAAAGATGCGAAAATTGTCGCAATAAGTTCATGATGAAAGATACAAAAAATTGCAGAAGAAAACAACTGCGATCACATACAAGTCCCTACCTGATATCCACCAAGATCTGCATTAGCTTATTCTCTTATTCAACAATTATATGTTTTCTTGTTCTTTTGACTTATAGATAATACATTTAAGGCTCAAATAAAGCAAAGTATATACTATCTAGCCTATCACCAAAAAACCATAGAAGAAAACGCACAAACCTGAGCCAAACAAATACACAATACCTATCCTGTAATCTATTGTGCAAGCGACAAAGAATGAATAGCTATTCGCTTCCGTCAACAACTCAACGAAAACGCTAAAATTCTCTGCCATCATCATGTTGTTCCAGAGATGAACCACAACGAACTCGTCGGCCGAGCAGGAGCAAACACTAACTACAGCGTCCTTCGACTACAAACATCGTTCGACCATCCAAAAATCACACAACGTATGGACATAAATAAAGAAATCATTAATAAACAGACACACAAACAGTACGATATCCTCGCAGAAGGTGAAACTTATCGAGAACAGATGCTCTATTTGATTCATTTTACTGATTATATCAGCGTGTACCTAGCGGCTGAAAGAGGAGTGGACGCAACAGAAGTCAACGTCATCGACTACCTCAAAAAATCCCTAGAAAAATAAAAATCCATCCATTACCTTCGTCATTCTGAGAGAGTGAAACGACACGGCAATCTTAATATCCCCAAGATTTCTTCACTCCTTGCTTTGGTCGTCGAAGTGACAATAACAATTCACCATTTATCATGTACAATATATCATCCATGACAACCAAAAACTACAAACACCTCCTGCGAATAACCGCTTTTTTCATAACAGTCTTACTCGTATCCAATATCACCTCTACCAAAATTGTAGATCTGAGTTTTCGATGATTGCCTATTATCTTCGATGGAGGAACGCTGTTATTTCCACTAAGTTATATCTTTGGAGATATTTTAACCGAAGTGTATGGATATAAACAGTCAAGAAAAGTTATCTGGCTTGGGTTTGCCTCTGCAGCGTTGATGTCATTGTGTATCATAGCTATAGGAGCATTGCCTGCTGCTAGTGACCGACCATTCCAAGCAGATTATATGAACATCCTAGGATATACACCTAGAATAGTCCTAGCAAGTCTCATCGCATATCGAGCAGGATCGTTTTCCAATTCATTTATTATGGCAAAGATGAAAATATGGACCAAAGGAAAACTCTTTGGTGCTAGAGCCATAGGATCGACTGTAGTAGGGCAGGGGATAGATACGATAGGATTTGTACTTATAGCCTTCGCAGGAACCCTCCCACGAGCTATTATTCGAACGATCGTAATTACCAACTATATCTTCAAACTTCTGATAGAAATTGTTCTTCTTCCAGTCACCTATCGCATCGTGAATTACCTCAAGAAAAGCGAAGAGGAAGACTACTATGATAGTGATACAGATTTCAACCCTTTTCACATCACCACAAAATAGACTTGACTTTTGATAAAAAATAAGTATATTAATAGAGTTATATTTTATTTTTTTGTAATTATGATAAAAAACCTAATTGTTGCAGCTACAGTAGCAATATCAAGCAGTTTAACCGCACAAACAACTCAACCAGAAACTGAAAAACAATTAGTAAAAACGATGACAATAAACAAGGACGAAATGAAGTATAGCCTTGATAAAATCACACGAAAGAATACGCGCGAACTATCAGAAACCATAAAAATATTAAACAAAGAACAACAAGATACTATAAACGAAACCTTAATACCCAATGACGCAAAGATTGAGGTAGAAAAATATGAAACCTATACAATAATTACAGTAAAGTGAGCAGATAAAGTTCTAAACGTAATGATAGAAAAAAACGATACAGTTACATATTCAGTTGCTTTTAAAGACCCCTGAACCTGAATATGATTAACTGTTTGAGATTCCGAAATGCCAAACGATCGACAACAAAAATTTTATAATGAGTTAAATACATTAATATCAAAATTGAGACGAAAAGTTTGAGGATAGAAAACATAATATAAAAAAGACAGCCAGCCGGCTGTCTTTTTTATATCTCACAATATATAATTACATAATACAATACCCTTCATAACACGCATCCAATACTTCATTTTGTCCTTCAAGCGATAGTTTTGCTACCGCAAGTAAGGCAGCATGTTTTTCTGCTGGCATACCATCAAGAACATCTCTCCATAAGGCAGCATGTCTGATATCAGCCTCAGAATGGATCACAAAATAATCCGTCGCATCTGGACTAGTCATAGCATAGAACTCTTTCAATCATTCCAGTTTCGTCTTACTAATCACAGGTATCTCTTTTTCAAACGCATACATAACAGCCGAAGCTGTAGAAAAATCTTGTGCGGCATCTGTCATTTTAGCTACAGCAGCATTAGTCTTTTCCATACCTTCATATGATTGCAAAGTATCTACATTTACATCCAAAGAGCGAGCAAACCTTTCCCAAAACTCGATATGTTCTTTTTCTTCCAAATATACTCCTTCTACTTCCTTCTTTAGCGCCATAGGACTATTAGCTAATATCATCCCAGCAAAAACAGGCACTGCTTTGACCAACTGATAATATTCCTTAGTGTATCCAGCAAGCATATCCTTCGTCAACGTACCTGCTGACCAAGACTGATAAAATGGGTGTTTCAATAAACTATATTGTTCTATAAGCACATCAATTTTTTGTGATAGAGTTTGCATGCAATAATTGTTACAATATAAATAACCGTCATTGCGAGGAAGGTAACGACCGCGGCAATCTAGGTCTATAGGAAACACAACTTCGCTAAAGAATTATAACTACAGATTAGAGATATTATTTAAACTCAAAACTCTATATTCTATACTCTTAGTTCAACCCTGGCATACCACCTCCTCACATCATATTAGCCATATCAGAAGGATCAAATCCAAGTATTTCCTTTGTTTTTTCCTGAACAACTTCTTGTGCCTTTGTTTGTGCTTTAGAAACGGCTACCATAAGTTTTTTCTCTAGTGTTCATTTGTCGTTTGGATTGAGCAATGAGTTATCGTTGATCTTGATATCTTGTATTTTCATTTCACCAGATATATCCACAACAATTTGTGGTTTTTCCTCACCTTCGTCCATAAAACTTCCTTCTTTAGCTCTGATAATAAGCTTTTGTAGTGCTTTTTGGAGCGTTTTGTATTTATCATACATCTTCTTTAATTCTCCTACTTTTCCAAACATCGATACAATCATAACAAAATAAAATCCAGATCATAAGATAGTGTTTTTCCTTTCACTTGCAAACCAAAAGAGCTAATAACTTTTTAGGAATCTATCAATCCACGTACCACCAAAAATTTTGCAACATCTTGAAATATTCTTCATGCAGTCTGTCATCACCATTGAGAATTTCTTGGACGACGTACTTGCACCACAACAATATATTCTGGACTATCTTTAGTAACCAAACCAACAAATGAAGCATTGGTCCAACCAAGTCATTGCTGATACTTCCCTCTAAATGCAATCTGTGACGTTCAACTTTTTCATCCAAGTGTATATCATTCTATCCCTGCTAGTTTTTTCAATCACGGACTCATATCAATAATTTCAAACAAAGCTTCTTTGATGGCATCAGCAGTATCTGGTCTAAATATCTGCCTAATTACCGTCGGTGGGTTTTCACTATATTGATCAGTTAATCCATCACGCGATCATGCAATAATTGTTGGTTTCAAATAATATCCTCCGTTAACTAGTGGTGCATAGGCGGCAGCTATCTGCAGTGGAGTAGTCAATAACCCTTGACCAAAAGCATTATTAAAAAATCTAGCAACCGACACACTAGAAACACCTTCAACAAATCCGGCTTCTTCTTGTGCCAATTCTATATTAGTCAACTGTCCAAATCCAAGTTTATACAAATAATTATAAAATATCTCTTTCCCCATCCTTTGGGCAACACGAACCATTCATACATTACACGACCGAACAAGACTATGTAAAAATGTATGATCACCATAGCATTCTGGTGCTGCATTTTTAATAGTAAATTGTCAAACCTTTACCTTTCATGGGTCATTATAAAAATCATACAAACGGACTTCATCTACATCGTATGCAGCTCCCACCGTAAATGGTTTAAATATACTACCAGGCTCATATGGCGATGAAATATTTTTATCAACAAAGACACGAGATCAATAAGTATTTTTAGCAATATACTTCTCTAAAGAAACATCTTCCCTTTCTGTGGATGTAGCTATTTTATATGCTCATCAAGTATTAATATATAACGGTATATCAATATGTGTTGTATCATCCACGATATTGCCAAGATCCGGACCAAGTGGCATAAGTGTATATGCATCATCAAAACTATTGGGATCATAAGTAGGAGCATTAACCATCGCCTTCACATGACCATTTTGTGGATCATAGACGACAATACTAACCGAATCAGCTCTCAAAGATTCATGATATGATTTTGCGATCACTTCTACTTCTTTTTGAATTCATGGATCTATCGTCAGATAGACATCACCACCAGGAGTCATAGCTTCTATCTGGAACTCATTGGCTCATACTTGTCAAATCCAAGCTGATGCACGCCCAACAATACGTCCATCTTTTCAACGTAAGAAATTATCAAAAAAAGACTCTATACCATAGTAAACTTGATTATTCTTGTTAAGATATCAAAGAACATGAGACATAAATTCACCATATGGATAATATCTTCTCGTATATGGCTCCAATCCCAATCCATGGAATAAGGGAATATTTCAAATTGTACGCTCACGATAATATTGTGTTTTCAATTCTCTAACCATCTGAGCAATGATAGGATTTGCATCAGCAATTATTCTTACATATCTATTCTCTTGTGGGTAAAATTGATTATCAATATTTGGTAATGTCTCCAGATATCCAAACCTACTCAATAAGTTCTTAAATGTAGCACTATCCCTATCTGGATTAGAAACTCTTGCTGGCTCTATATACACATAATAATCATACAAAATAGTGACATACGGAAGGTTCAAGTCCTTCAATGCCTCCAAAAACGGCTCATTAGAAAAATATCCAACATAGTTTCTTTGCTTTATTCCTATTTGGATACGTTGATCAAGTCTCGACTGGATAAGTTGATAGACAACTCCTGTTGTAAACCCACTTAACACAGAAGCATATTGTACATCAAATCCCGTTTGATCAAATGCTGCAGCTTCCGGAGAAACAATACCACTACCATAATAAAAAATATCAGGCTTCTTAGGAAGAAGTGTTGTCTGAGAAAAACGTTCAATATTTTTGACACATCAGACCGTATCAACTGCCTGCATACCATTAACTATACACAGATGATGATAAATAATGGGAGTGAGAAGATCAATAAAGCGTCTTTTATCTCATACAAAGGCAGGATCTACAAAGAGATTATACATAGTAATATTCTCAGTCAATTGTAGTGGCTGTCCGGATGTATCTGATACATATATATGTCATCTTTCTGCAGTAAGATTGGATTGACTAATATGTTGATTACTCAACAATCCATCATAATAATCAGCCTGTATAAGCTGTAAAAAAGCTAATCTTAAAATAATAATCAAAAACAACACAGCAAAAAATACGAGCAGATTAAACTCTCTCGTCAACTGTCTATAATCCCATATATGGGTATATTTGAGGATACTTTCCAGCCCATTTATAAAACGCTTTTGCCACTTTATCGCCATCCAACTAATATATAATTCTCTAAAAAACTAGAGTATATTCATATCTACATTTCCATCATTTCATTACAAGCAAAAAACAAAAAACAATACCAATAAATATCTGATAACAAATATACACATCTTTTACCTATACATCTTTTCACTCACTATCCCTACTAAAACACATTTCATAGCATATGGCAAGAAGAAAATACACAAATATAGTTGCTTTTACCTATGCATTGGCTATATAGTCGTCGTATACATTATATTTTTTATCTGTTTTATACAGCAAACACATGAAAACACGTAGCCTCAAAGTATTGATGATTAGCGCACTTGCGTTGTTTGGATTTGGTCTAGCAACAGTAAGTCAAGTATCTGCACAAGGTGGTAACTTTACACAAGGACAAAATTATTTGGGAGGTGTTGATGTAGCATGACAAGGAGCTTTGCAACAAGATAGTCTTATCGGATCTATCCAAACATTCGTAAATCGAGCATTGGGTATCTTATGACTTATTGCATTGATCGTGTTATTATACGGAGGATTCCAGATGGTTACTGCAGCTGGTGATGAAGAAAAATACAAAATTTGATTCACTATATTGAAACAAGCTGGTATTTGATTAGCGTTTATCGGACTAGCATGGTTTGTCGTAAGTATCATATTCTTCTTATTGAACCTCGTAACAACATAATATTTTACTCACAATACATACGGAGATGAAAGCCATAAAAATACTAATACTCTGAGTTGTTTCAGTACTCATATGATGAGTCAGTCTTGCACAATGGGGATGAACTAGTGGTGTAGGTTGAGTAAGTCTTCCTGGAGCAATTACTGTTTGATCAAATGCTGGAAGTGGAGCATTGGTAGAAACAGTAATACAAACTGCAGTAAATCGAGTACTTGGTATTCTTTCACTCATAGCATTATTAATCTTACTTTATGCAGGATTTCTTATGCTCACCGCAGCAGGTGATGACGAGAAATACAAGAAATGATTTGATATACTCAAACAAGTAGCACTCTGATTAGCATTTATCGGACTGGCATGGTTTGTCGTAAGTATGATATTCTATCTCATAGACGTAATAACAACATAACAATTTTCAACAAAAAACTCTGTCTAACCGACAGAGTTTTTTTGATAATACAAAAAACCATGACCTTGCATTTCTTCTATAAATCCTTACCCTAATCAAGAGCTAAAGGCTAATAACCCAAAGCCATTATTTATGAAATACTACAGGATGGATTTATTTGAATTCGATCTTCGTTATCGTGCATACCACGGACTCAAAACTAGACTTATTCTTGATCGAGATCAAGAAACTTTGATCGATCTTATAAAAATATCAGCCCGTTGAACTCCAAGCAAAAAGATTCAAGATCTTAGTCCTGATGAACTCAAAGGAATCACCATAGAAACATATACGGAGTTTAAAACAAGATTTTTAACCTTCGATGCAGATACAAACATAGGGGATATCCCTCTACATATTTACGTAGAACGCTTAGAGTATGAACTCAAAGTTATCAAAGAAATGTGATTTATATCCTACTTCTTGATCGTAGCTGACTTCGTCAATCGAGCTAAAGAACATAACATTGTCGTTTGACCAGGAAGATGATCAGGAGCCGGTTCCCTTCTTGCACGGTGTATCAAAATTACCGATATCGACCCATTACCATACGGACTACTTTTTGAAAGATTTCTCAATCCTGCACGTATATCGATGCCTGATTTTGATATCGACTTTGAAGATACACAAAGAGATAGGGTTATTGAGTATGTAAGAAACAAATACGGTGAAGAAAAAGTAAGTGCTATCGGTACCTATATGCAGATGGCTAGTAAGGCAGCATTTAAAGATGCAGCAAGAGTAATTGGACTACCATTTGATAGAGCCAACGCATTTTCTGCTATTATGCCAGATAAAATTTCTTTAGATGAAGCATTGTGAGATGAAAAAAATTATGCTGATCTCATAAATCTGCACAACAATGATGAAAAGGTAAAAGAAGCGGCCGAACTAGGAATAAAACTTGAAGGAAATATGAGACAATTATGAGTACATGCATGTGGTATCATTATATCACCCGAAGAAGTATCTCACTATACACCAGTACAGTTTGCACCCAATGACCACAATACTGTTGTAACACAATATGATGGACCAACACTCGAATATATAGGATTATTGAAGATGGACTTCCTATGACTCAGAAATCTATCAGTCATAAAAAATTGTATAAAAATCATCAAAAAAAGAGCAGATGTAGCAGAAGAAGAACTACCGTTAATTTTCCAACAATTTTTTATTGATTCATCATTTCAACCACCATTTGACGATACATATACATTTAGTAAAGTCTTCCAATCTTGAGACACAACAGGTATATTCCAGTTTGAATGATCAGGGATGAGAAGATTTCTCGTACAACTTAAAGCCGATACGATAAATGATCTTGTCGCAATGAATGCCCTCTATCGTCCAGGTCCTATGGAATTTATCCCTAATTATATCAAAAGAAAACACAAAGAAGAGATAGTAAGTTATATGTCTCCAGAACTAGAAGAACTCCTAACAAGAAAATACGACAAAGCAACTGCAATGCAAGAAAAAGAAAAACTAGAAAATGACCTTAAGCCAATTTTGGATACAACATACGGTATTGCAGTGTATCAAGAACAGCTTATGTTTCTTGTACAATCTATGGCAGGATTTTCTCTCGCCGAAGCTGATCTGCTAAGAAGGTGAGTTGGTAAGAAGAAAATAACTATCATCGAACAACTCAAAAAAGAATTTATGCTCAGAGGAGAAAAATATAAAGAATATAGACCAGAAACCACAAGATGGATTTATGAAAAGATGATTGAACCTGCAGCATCATACTCGTTCAATAAATCACACTCAGTATGTTATGCGGTTATTGCCTATCAAACTGCTTACCTCAAAGCACACTATCCCGTACCATTTTATGCTGCACTTATTAGATCGGTAGAAGAGGACACAGAAACTATGAGTATATTTATTGCAGAAACACAACAACATGGTATAGAAGTAAAAGTAGCAGATATCAATGAATCATTCAACCATGTAGCAGCAATCCAAAACGATGTAAGATTAGGTTTCATTAGTATTAAGGGAATAGGACAAGAAGTTGGAGAACAGATCCAAGAAGAAAGAAAAAAATGAGGAAAGTTTTGATCACTAGAAGATTTTCTGCAAAGATGCCAACATAGCCTCAACAAGAAATCTATTGAATGACTGATCAAATCATGAGCATTAGATACCTTTGCTGATCGCAAAACACTACGAAACAATGCATCTACGCTCCTAGAACGAGCAAAAAATACACAGACTGCAGCAGGATGATTATTTGGAAATGAAACAATCACAACAAAACTCGAACTCAAACAAGAAACACCGATCACACACATGGAAAAACTCATGATGGAACAAGCTGCATTTAAAACTTTCGTGTCATGACATCCCTTGGATGGGTTGTATATGTACCTAAAAAAATTCTCATTCATTTCTGCAATCCAACAAGAATCATATGTATGACCATTTACTATTATCGGATATATAAAAAACATCCAAAGAGCAAAGAAAAAATGATTTTTTATTAGTATAGAAGACGTAACTGATTCATTAGAATTCTTTGTAAAGGATGTTCTCGACTTACAAAAATATGATATTATTTATCTAAGTTGAAATAAAAACGGAAGAATATCTATAGAAAAGATAACAAGAACATCTCGCGATATTCTAGTCCAAGAAGCACAGTTAGCAAATAAATACAATACAGAACACACTGCCATCTATGTGAAAATTCTCAGAATGGCAGAAGAAGAAAAAGTACAAGAATTAATCAAAGAAGATAGTCAAGAAGATTTCATACAAGAAGATATAGAAATAATCGAGGCTGATGAACAACCAAACACAGGAAAAACAGAATTTTCATTGCCTGAATCACTCTCCACCATCACACACCTAGCAACAATTATCAAAGAATATCCAGGAGAAACAAGCGTAAAAGTATGAAATAAGAACTACCAAGTAAACGAAAAATGACTACACTCTATCCAAGAACTTTTATGATAACATAATAACATGCAAACACCTGAGAAAATAAAAGCACTCATGGAATCGGCAAATACAATTGCTATTTTTGGGCACGAATATATTGATGGAGACTGCCTCTGATCTATGCTTTGATTAGGAAAATTACTTGAATCCATAGGGAAAAAGATATCCTATTTCACTCCATACTCGGTCGCAAAATCACTCCAATTCGTCCCACATCGAGAAGAAATACAAACCACTTTTGATTATGGAAAATATGATATATTATTATTTCTAGATTTTGCAGGATATGATCGTATCAAATCATTTACTCAAGAAAAAGAATCATATTTTGATGACAACACACTCATTATCATAGATCATCATATCGGTGACGGTCCAGCATCAACAGATCTAGTACTCAAAGACCAAAGTGCAAGTAGTAACTGTGAATGGATATACGAACACATAGTATGACGACGACCAGAAAAAATAACACCGGAGATAGCAACATATCTCTATCTTGGACTAACGACTGATTCAGGAAATTTTATGTACGAATCCGATAGTGTAAGGATTATGCACAATGCTCTATGACTTATACAAGCAGGCGCAGATAAAAAACGAGTACTCCAAAATATATACTATCGCAACAACCTCCAAATGATTCAATTTGGAAATACCCTCATTCAAAGGGCTAAACAGGCATGATGACTCTTACGAACATACTATGAAGACGAAGAACTAGTAACTATAGATATCGATAAAGAACAAGCTGACTATTGATTTCATACACTAAGAACGATAGCCGGACCAAAGATATATATTCGCATAAGAAAATCATGAAACACCCTCAAATGATCAGTCAGAGGAAATGGAGAAATAGACTGTGCTGCACTCTGTAATAACGTATTCAACTGATGATGACATCACAACGCAGCAGGATTTGGAATTGATCGATTCCAAGACTTTCCATCAGGTATCACATACATTGTAGAAAAAATACAAACATATATCCAAACAAAACAATAGATTTATTACACAATAGAATATGACTCTTCGAATTCGCATCATAAGACCAATATTTCATATGATCATCATTGCATGAGCATTTTATGCTGCATATCTCATTCGTTTAAAAACAGATCTTATACCATTTGTACAACTCGGGATTCCTCCAATACCACTACAAGAAAGTATTATATACGGAGCTATTGCCATAGTGTCATTTTCGATATTTGGAATGATAAAGCATCTGTATACACTGACCAAATCTGTACACAATTATTTCACTATTCTGAGTAAGGTACGATTATATTGGATAGTATTCATTACGTTTGTAGCTTATTTTTGACAGTGATTTATTTTTATTGGTGGTATATCAAGATTTATTATTGTGGCTTGATGAGTGATTACAGGAATAGGAATACTAGTGTTTGATATCATACGAAATTATAGTGAAAAACAATCCCTTCGCCGCAGTAAGAAGAAAATTCTTATCATCAGTGACAATAGAGAGAAAGCTGAAGAGATAGTAGAAAAACTAAAATACAATGATCGACAAGCACAGATAATTACAACAAAAAACTGGAAAACGATAGATAAAAAAAACTACCATACAACACTCGCTATTGGATCGATACAACCAGATATGTTACAGAACATTATGGATAGCATAAGACTATCCAGCAGTAGATTTTTACATGTAGCCGAAGGATATTTTCTGGAAGATATCGTCTACACAACAGAAACACTCTGACCTATTGTTGCACTAGAATATAAACATTCGACACTTGATGGTTGGTCAAGGGTTTTTAAAAGATTATTTGATATAATTTTCTCATTAGGAGTTATTATTGCTATATCACCACTCATGGTACTTACTGCCATAGCAATAAAACTAAGTAGTCGCTGACCAGTATTTTATATACAAAAAAGAGTGGGGCAGTATGGAAATTGTATAACATTTATCAAGTTTCGTAGCATGTATAGCCACCTGAGTACAGGCGATTGATTTGGTGGAGAACAAGCAAATAAAATATATCAAGATCTTATAAAAAAATCAAATACAAGAATATGAGTCATACCAAAGATAGCAAATGACCCAAGAATTACCCCTATTGGTAAGTTTCTTCGTGCAACATCTATCGATGAACTACCTCAATTTTTCTTATCATTACGAGGAACTATGTCTGTCGTCGGACCAAGACCACACCTTCCAAATGAAGTAAAAAATTATGACACACGACATACAAGACTCTTAAGTATCAAACCCTGAATAACTGGCTACGCACAGATATTTGGAAGACATAAACTCAACTTCGATCAAGAAGCAAAACTCGATCTGTACTACATCCAAAACCGATCCGTCCGACTTGACTTGTACGTTATCATCATGACTATTAAAGTATTATTTCAAGGAAAATAAAATGACAATACAAAAAACGACAAACAATCTCCAACAATACATCCAACAAAATCCTTCACCAAATACATTGAGTGAAGAGCAAATTTCTCCTTTATATCAACAATTTATTGACTGCCTAACCGATCATAATCATCTGTATTATATAGATAATAATCCTATTATTTCCGACAAAGAATACGATGATCTCTTTTCGTATATAAAAAAAATAGAAGAGTATTTTCCACATATTATATCATCGAATAGTCCTACGCAAAGACTGATAGGGCAAATTCAGGATGGCTTTCAAAAAGCAAATCATCTCATGCCTATGTTATCGTTAGAAAATTCATATAATGCTAAAGATTTAGAAGATCGAGATATAAGGATTAAGAAAATAATAGAGAAAAAAAACAAAGAAAAAAATGACCGAGAAGATGAAATACAACAAGAAGATATATTTTATTACATTGAACCAAAGATTGATTGAGTAAGTATAGAACTAATATACAAAAGTGGCGAATTGCGAAAAGCAATAACAAGAGGTGATGGGATAATAGGTGAAGATGTAACAGAAAATGTAAAGACGATTAAAAATATACCAAAAAAATTAAAAAACATAGATTGAATATCATGACTTATATCTCTTAGGTGAGAAATAATAATATGAAAATCTGAATTAAATAGAATAAATCAAGATAGAGAGGTTCACGGACTACCAATATTTGCTAACACTAGAAATTTAGCATCATGAAGCCTAAAACAATTAGATCCAGCAATAACTGCATCAAGAAATTTAAAATGCTTTGTATATGAGCTATATATATCAGAAGAAAACAAAAAAAATGATGTTTATTTTCAAAATGCAGACAATAAAAATTTTACGTTATTGTGATTTGAATATTTAAAATTAGAATTTATAAGAATCGGAGTAAAAGACATAAATGAAGTAATAGATATTTGTAAAAATAGGGAAACTCAAAATAATCTATACAAGCAATTCCCAGATATAGAATTTGATTGATTAGTAATAAAAATTGATGATTTTAGAATGAGAGATATCTTATGATCAACCGAACACCACCCACGTCGAGCTATCGCATACAAATTTCCCGCACAACAGATCAGCACACAGATCCAGTCAGTCGACCGACAAGTAGGTCGCAGTGGTGTTATCACCCCTGTAGCAAACCTCACTCCTGTGCAATTATCATGAGTAACGATCAGTAGGGTAAGCCTTCACAACAGCGATTTTATTAAAACCAAAGATATCCAACTCCATGACTATGTTCGAGTCCAAAGAAGTGGCGAAGTAATTCCATATATTGTAGGTGTTATCAAAGAAAGAAGAAAAAATACTCAAGAAATCATTGCTCCATCCCAATGTCCATCTTGCTGACACAATACAAGTCATATCGATATGCACACCTACTGTACCAATCATGCTTGCCCTGCACAACTCCAAGAAAAAATAGAACATTTTGTCAGTAAACAGTGTATGGATATCGAAGGGATAGGGGAGAGTATCGCACAGATTCTCATAACGCATAACATCATCAAAACAGTAGACCAACTCTATGATTTCACGCAACTAGACAAGCAGGCAATGCTCCGCAGTCTACCATGATTTGCCGATAAAAAAGTCGCAGAAATCGTAAACCAACTCGAAGCATCCAAATCTAAACCACTCCGAAGACTTATCCATGGGTTAGGGATCCCAAATATCGGAAAAAAAACAGCAATGATGATCCAAGAAGCTATACAAAAACACCGTCATCCTGAGCCGCGCGAAGGATCTAGGTTGTCAATAGACCATCTCATATCGTACCTCACCAACCAAGAATTCTTAGAACAAATCTATGGTATTGGGATCAAAATGGTCCAATCTCTCCAAGCATTTTTTCATGATCAAACCAATATCTCTATAATACAAAACATTATCAATGCCTGAGTAAACATACAACCAATAGATAGCAATAAAAATAGCAATAGCCCATTTACAGGACAACATTTTGCTATAACAGGGACATTTCCTGTATCTAGAGAGCAGATCATCACTGCCTGCGAAGCACAAGGGATGATTTTTGATGCAAGTCCTAGCAAACAAAGTTCCTATATGTTCATCGGAGATAATCCAGGCTCAAAGAAGACAAAGGCAGAGGAGTACAACATCCCATTGATACAATCCCGAGAGCAAATCATTACCAATTTTCCATTTCTCAAGCAAATCCTTATACAAAACAAACCATCAAACAGCCCAACAGCCCAAAGTTTGTTCTAAAATTTGCAATATATAAGAAATTATTATATACTATAGAACACACTTAGATTGTAATTACAACGGATGAATTGAACAATAGGCACTAGCACAGATCAAAACTTTTGAACAGGAAGTCTTTTTCCTATAACAGGGGAAAAACAATGAAAAATGAACCGATCTACAGAAATTCTTGATATAATACAAAAGAAAAAATTCAAAGTAATTGAAATGAATAAAGAGGATCCTTTATGATATACAAAATCCGAAGATATAAAAAAATTTATACATACTCCCATGACACGTAACAGAGACCTAAAAAAAGTTAAAGAAGGGTATCCCAATCTATATTCCTACCTTGAAGAGTCATACAGCAATAATCCTGGAAAGTCTTTAATAGAGTTTTGAAGTTGAGAAGGGAGTTTGTTAGATGATCTTATTGATACCTACAAGATAAAATGAATCGGTATTGATTGAAATCATCCTACAAGGAAAACAAAATATCTAAAATGGAAAAAGGATATTAGAGATTTTAACTCTCTTCCGAAATGACTATCAGACGGGATATCTTTGTGTACGTTTTTATACATACCAAATAGTATATTTTGATTAGAGACGATTTTCAATAAAATGAAACCTTGATCAAAAATACGAATAGATATGGGACCTAAAAAAATGTATTCGAAATCGATGAGAGATTATCTTAAAGAAAACAATAAAAGCACTTGATTAAGCTTATATCAAGATACCCCAGTTGTAAATGATAAATGAGAAACATATTTTTCAAATTTAGCTGTATACTTATATAAGGAAAATGAAGATAGTAAAATAAATGTCCCAGATAAGTATACAGTAATACGCTGAAAAGAATATAGAGCATGATCAGAAGAATCTCGAGAAGAGATTAAAGCTTCTCCATACTTTTGTCATTATTTTTTAGAAAACGATGAAGAGTTAATTTTAAGTGAAAAAGAACTAAAAGAAAAATATCAAGAAAATACAAAAAATAGTTTCAATAATTCCAAATAAGCTTAATCTACATAACCAAAAATTTCTCCACACCACCAACTATCTGCCCATCCACATCAGCCAAAGAATCCAAGTCAGCTTTACTAAAATTTTCCAATACATAATCTGCAACACTTTGTTGGCTATCAGCCAATGGTCTTCCAACACCTATTCTCAACCTCCAAAAATCCTGTGTAGCTAGCTTTGCAATAATATCTTTCAACCCATTATGTCATCATGAACGCCCTCATAACTTCAAAGCAATTTTAGCAACAGGAAAATCAATCTCATCATGGATCACAAGAATATCTTTTGATTCTATTTTATAAAAACTTGCAATATGTTGGACAGGTCATCATGAACGATTCATGTAGAGGAGTGGCTTAGTAAGTATTATTTTTTCTCCATCAACCATACATTCAGCAACCTCTGATGCCCATTCTTTTTTCAAACTCCATGATCATCACCACTGTTTCACCAGATCATCAATAATCACAAAACCTATCGTATGCCTATGTTTTGCATAGTCCTTTCATGGATTTCCCAATCATACAATAAGTTTCATTATGATAATATTATGTAAATCTATGAGAAATTACAACACTTCACCATCTTCTTTTACTTCTTCTATAACCTCAACAGACTTCTCTACTTTTTCAATTTTTTTATCTGATTTTTTTTCTACTTTCTTTTCTTGCATCTCATAGAATTCAAGAATATCTCATACTTCTATTTTCTTTCCTACTCTTACTTTCATTCCACATTCATGTCATTTTGCCATTTCTTTAACATTTGTTTGATCTTTTTGCAATGAAGTTATCTTTCCTGAAACAAATTCAACCATTTCCTCTCATTCTCTTCTCATGACTTTAAATGTTGCTCCATTTCTCACATGTCACTCCAAAACTTTTCATCAAATAACCATATCTTTTCCTTTTCTGAAGAACACTCACAAAATATTTAGCTTTCAGATAAACACTTCTTCATATTCTTTTTTCAACATTCCAAGAGCCAATTGTGTAAGGAAATCTGTCAATTCGTAGATAATAGCAAATGATTTCATCTCTACTTGTAGAGCTTGTGCTTTCTTTTTTAATATAAGTGAAGTTGCAACATCAAATCATAATAACAATGCTTTTGACGCTTGAGCAAGAGACAGATCTGAGTCAGTAAATTGACCAACATCCGAACGAATAATTTTAACAACAACATTATCAGGAACCTCTACGCTCTGCACAGCTTGTTTCAGTGCATCCAAACTTGATGAACCTTCAGCTTTCAATATCAATCTCAATTCGGTTTTTTCTGATCATTGTAGATCTTGTAAAAATTGATCAACAACAGACGCATGACTTTCAACAGATTCTTTTTCCTGGATAGCAGAGACTCTCGCTTGCGCATCTTTTTCTTTAGCAACAACTTCAACCATACGGCCTGGTTCTGGCAATTCGGACAATCATAATATCTGCACAGGTTCTCCTCATTGAACTTTGTTAACTTGCTTTCATTTCCAATCTTGCATTCTTTTTACTTTACCATACGTATTATATGCAACAATAACATCACCAACTCTCAATGTTCCAGTAAGCACGATAATACTACTCACTATTCATTGCTTTGCATCTTTGTAGGCATCCAAAACGACTCATACGGCAGCTCTCGTCGGATCATACTGGAGATCCAGCATCTCCGAATGAAGCAATATTGCTTCCAATAAATCTGGTATTCCTTGTCCTGTTACAGAAGAGACCCCAATCACAGGGACATCTCAACCCCAGTCTTCAGGTATAATATCATGGATTCATAAATCCGTCTTGATTCTATCAAAATTATTGTGTGGCTTATCGATTTTAGTAACTGCAACAATAATAGGAACTCCAGCAGCTTTTGCATGATCAATAGACTCAGCAGTCTGTGGCATAATACCATCATCAGCAGCAATAACAATTACTGCAACATTGGTTAATTTTGCACCTCTAGCTCTCAGTGTCGTGAACAATTCATGTCCAGGAGTATCAATAAATGTAATTTCTTGTCCATCATGTTTGATAACAGAAGCTCAGATTGATTGAGTGATTCACCCGGCTTCACCTCAAGCTATATTCGTTTTCCTCAAATAATCAAGCAATGATGTTTTTCCATGATCTACATGTCACATCACAGTTACAATAGGTGGTCTCATAGCTTTATGTTCAGCATTTTTATCCAAAGCTAAGACAGCCTGCAAATCTCCAAGCATAAAACTGTCAACATTCATAGTTGCTTGTTCTTTAGTTACTCCTACACCAAAATCTTCAGCAATCAATGCTGCCGTTTCAAAATCAATAGAGGAATTTATCGATACCATTATTTTATTTTCCAACAACTTTTTCATCACCTCCAAATGAGATACTCCCATTTTTTCAGCAAATTCTTTAACACTAATAGTATCTTGCATAACAAAGGTATCTTTTTTAACAAGATTGGCTGATGTTTTCGCAACTTTTGGTCTTCTTGCAGCTGGAGTAGGCGCCGACTTTATAACCTGTGGTCTAGCATAACTATTATAAGTCCCATGAGGTTTCTGATGTCCACCATGTTGTGGAGCTCTTTGTTGTCCACCATGTTGTGGAGCTCTTTGTTGTCCACCATGTTGTGGAGCTCTTTGTTGTCCACCATGTTGTGGAGCTCTTTGTTGTCCACCATGTTGTGGAGCTCTTTGTTGTGGAGCTCTTTGTTGTCATCCATGCTGTGGTCTAGGGCGAGATATTGGTCTTGGACGAACTGGAGCAGGTGTAGGCATCAATGCAGCAAAATCTTCTACTGAAGCAACAACACTATCTTTTTCAGGCTCTTTTTTAACCTCTTCTACCTTCTTTTCCTCTTCCTTAACTTGTGATCCAAATCACAATCAAGACAAAAATCAGGTATTTTGCAATAGATCATTTCACTTTAATACAGAAACTTCCTTGTTCGAGTCTTGTGTATTCTTTTTTGGCATAAAAAATTAAGCTATAATAAAACAAACATCATACATCAATAGTAACAAAATACCTTCTTTTTGCAATGTCTTTTATTAAATAATGCAATGCAATTATTTGACAAATCAGCATAACAAAACTATAATCAATAAACCACAATTTATATTTCTACACAATAAAATGAAAAATTTCATAATAATGGCGTTTAGTCTTGTCCTCATAGGATTTATGTCTGCAAATTTACAGATCCAAACCAATGTAGAAAATGCAGTACAAACAATAAAAAAAATATTTATCACCAGTGATTGACTCGCAAATAATGCAGCTAACGCACTCGTTACCATCAATGCTGCCAATGATGGAAAAGTATATATCAAAAACGCACTTGAAACAAGTGGCGCGGTAGTTCTGAATTGAATACTTGTGAACAACAGCCCGGTAGATTACAAAGTACTCACTATAGGAGGAGATAACAACACAGTATACAAAACTGATCCCGCTATTTTTGGAAGTGGAGGAGTATCTACAGAGAGTCAATGGGCTGAAACTACAACAGGATTATCTACAAACAAACAAGTATGAATAGGAGAAGCTCCTATGGACGAAAGTTTACGTGTTCTAGGTAATAGTACATTCGGATCAGGATGAAATCGCATATATCTATTTCCAAACAACTCTATTGGTGTTGGCTTATGAGGTATTACCTCATATAATAACAATCTCAAAATCAATACAAAATCTTGATGATCATTGTTTTTAAACTACGACGTAACTGCAGATACTAGAATAAAATGAAAGATTGCAGCAGGAGAAGTACATACACCAACTTCAGTGATTGATATAGAAAGTACTAGTGGATACGATCAACTCAGACTAAGAAAAGACTATAGACCATCTTCATCTGGAGATATTAATGGAGAAACAGGAGATATTACACGATGAAACGATGGAGGGAAATACTATATATACATAAAAACACCTGAATGACGACGTAGAGCTGCTCTTGAAATTTTCTAACATATTCCTATTGAAAGCAAAGGACAAAACCATATTATAAAATCATCATTTATTCTTTTCTTTTTTGTATGGAAAAAAAACTTAACAAATCAAAACTATCAAACTACGAAGTAGAATTGCACGTATCTGCTGATGAATACTCACAAGCAGAAAAAAAAGCACTCAAACACTTCCAGAAAGACATAGCTGTTGATGGATTTAGAAAAGGTGAGGTGCCATTGGATATGGTCAAAGAAAAAGTAAGCCAACAATATGTGACTGTCGGTATCTATGAAGAACTCATCAACACAGGTATCCAAGAAATTCTTGCTGATGATAAAAGTGCTAAGTTTATCGGAGAAC
>Ga0209702_10000734_pt1 | contig 68026 bp, 55 predicted proteins | sample FRY01_FD_187210 | JGI IMG/M metagenome (GOLD analysis project Ga0209702, IMG submission 187210) | Freshwater microbial communities from Lake Fryxell liftoff mats and glacier meltwater in Antarctica - FRY-01 (SPAdes) (version 2) | ecosystem: Environmental > Aquatic > Freshwater > Ice > Glacier... | reverse complement strand
GGAAGATCAATGTTTAGCTTTTTTAGCAGCGACAAAATGGGGCGAAAAATATAAATGTAGAAAATGTAAAAACGAACGATTTAACGCTGGAAAAAAGAAGTACAATAGACGTTGTTCTCGTTGTGGATATGACGAGTCACCAACCTCTCAAACTTTGTTTCACAAAATCAAATTTGGCATCGAAAATGGTTTTGAAATGGCTTATGACATTGCTACGAGTAAGAAAGGCGCAAATAGTATTTGGTTAGCGGAACACTTTGGTGTTAAGTAAACTACGGCGTGGTTGTTTCGTCGAAAAGTGCAGGAAGCGATGAAAAGTAGCGTACAATTTCCTCTTGAAGATGAAGTACATGTTGATGAATTTGAAATTGGAACCCCTCAAAAAGGAGAGCAAGGAAGAAGTATGTCTGAGAAGAAAATGGGAATCGTAATTGCATTAGAATATCGCAACGGAAAACCAGGTCGAGGTTATGCAAAAGTAATTGATGATTACACTGCAAAATCGCTAAAAACTATTTTTGACGTTCATATTGATAAGGAGGCGAAAATCACAACTGATGGTTGGACAGGGTGCGCTCCACGGAAAAAGACGTATCCTCAATTAGAACAAAAATTATCCGATAAAGGGCAGAATTTTAAGATGCTACATATTCAAATCAGAAATTTCAAAAATTGGTTGAGAGGAGTACACTCATATTGCTATGAAAGCTATATAAATCAGTACATTTAAGAATATTTCTATAGGTTCAATCGTTTAAATTTTAGAACTACAATTCTCGAAAAGCTGATAAACAGAATAATCGGTCACACGCCAACCACTTATAAATCAATTAAATACAATGCGACTTAAAGGGGTAACCCTATTATTAAATATGGAAGAATCAGCCCTTCCTCTTGTTCTTCTTACGCATTGCCGGATCCCATAATTCATGCCCGCGTTTTTCAGTTGGCTTGCCTACGCAATCTTCGGGTTTTCGGGCGCTTAACCATTGAAAACGAATACTTAAAATGAGAGGGCGATATCTGCTGGCAAAATAGGGTAGGGTTGATTTGCCTTCTTCAAATGGTAATACATTTAAAATTGGCGTTTCAAGCGATGGAATTACAAAAAGGTTAGATTGAAGTTTAAATCCATATCCAATTTTAGCATGAGCTTGTATCAATAAATTATCCGGAAAAACACTTGGTAAATAAGCGAAATCTGCTTCCCGGTTGGAGAGTACACGGTAATCAGCATTTAATCCGAGTGAAGCTAGAATGAAGCTATAGTCGCCCGTTTGGAAGAGCTTTCCAAAATTTACAGAAGCGGCTGCATAACCTTCACTGAATTTAGAATTACTGCTGAGCGGCATCAAAATTGTTTCTGTTTCAGGAACTCGGTAATCTCCCGTAAACGCTTCTTTTCCGCGAAAAAGTTTGAATGACAAGCCATAATCTATATAATCAATGGGAACCCAATAAGGTAAAAAATGCGCATGACCCACTTCCAGATATAAGCCAATTTTCCCTCTTGCTTCATAAGTGCCATGCAAAGCAGTATCTGGTAGTACCGTTTGATTGATGTCCCTGCTAAACGGACTCGGCAGCATATAGGTAATGCCGGGAGCAAAAAACCAACCCCTAGTATGCAATGGACCGCCTTTTTCATCATAGAGCGGCCTAAATTGCCTACCACTTTGAGCTTTTCCGGATAAGAAAAATCCTATACTGATAAAGATTAAAATGGCAGCCTTCATGATAGCAGATTTAATGTTTAAACGTAGTACAGATCATGATGTTTCACATCAGTTGATTTCTTTCAAAATGGCCTGCACTATTTCATCGCTGTTCCAAACTTCTTTGATGTCGGGACGATTCATCACTTTTTTCATAATCGCATCCTGTTTTTCACCATTTTTTAATGCTTCCGAATATGGAATGTGTGAAAAAGTTACTTGCGAGTAAAGCGGAATCCATTTATCAGGATGTAAAGCGGAAAAATTACGTTCAATTTTTTTCTGCAATAGGAAGTCAGGATCAGCAGTCTTATCGCGCATTTCGATATAATTCCTCAATGCCAATTCCAAAATAGCATCGGCATTTGGTTTGCGTTCTTTAGAGAATCGCTCAAAAACATTTTGCCAATCACCCTTTTCTTCTTCAAATAGCTCATCAAAAATTCTACAATCTTCAAACCCGGCATTCATTCCTTGTCCATAAAAAGGCACAATAGCATGGGATGCGTCACCCAGTATGCATACTTTATCTTTATAATTCCATGGAGAGCATTTCACCATTATCATGGAGCTGGTTGGATTGTCATTGAAATCATTTACTAAATCTGGAATGTGCATCAATGCATCGGCAAAATTTGCTTTGAAAAATGCAGTAATTTCTTCTGGAGTATTTAAATGTTCAAATGAAACCGGCCCTTCAAATGGAAAGAATAATGTAAGCGTAAAACTGCCATCTAGATTAGGAAGTGCTATGAGCATATACTCATTTCGCGGCCAAATATGTAGTGCGTTTTTCTCTAGTTTATGGCTGCCATCGGCATTTGCAGGAATGCTCAATTCTTTATAGGCATGACTCAAATAACTTTGTGAATAATCGAAACGATCCAAACGCTGCATTCGGTTTCTCACTACAGAAAAAGCACCATCTGTTCCAAATATTCGGTCGAAATGGCGTTCAACAATTTCTCCACTTTTAGTGTGTTCAAAGCTAAGACTTGCCGTTTCCAAATCAAGTTCCATACAGCGATGATCGAAATTGAACTCTACATTCGGGTTTTTATCTGCAAATTCAACTAGCTTTTGATTAAGTCCGCCGCGCGAAACAGAATATATAGCCTGATCATCTTTACCATAAGCCTGAGTAGTAATAGTGCCGTCAATTGCATGTATTTTACGAGCATACATGGGGATGGATATTTTCATAATCTCTTCTGCCATTCCTACTCGTTCCAAAGCTTTCCAGCCTCTGTCGCTCAATGCAAGATTAATAGACCGCCCGGCAACTATTTCTGCTTTTCTAATATCAGATCTGCGCTCATATACAGAAACGTGAAATCCTTTACGGGCCAAATAGAGCGCTTTGAGACTTCCAACTAGTCCGGCGCCAATTACGGCAATACGTTCATTAGACGGCATATCAGTAGTTTAGTGCGTTCTCTAGATCGATCAATAAATCTTCAATATCTTCAATCCCAACACTTAAGCGGAGAAGAGAATCGGTAACCCCAGTTTTTGCTCGCTCTTCTTTAGGAATGGAAGCATGGGTCATAGTAGCTGGATGTCCGATTAGTGATTCTACACCACCAAGCGATTCAGCACAGGCAAAAAGTACACTTCTTTTTAAAAGTTTTGTGGCATCTTCCATACTGTCTGAGGCCAATGAAAAGGAAACCATTCCTCCAAATCCGCGCATTTGCTTTTTAGCCACTTCATGATTAGGATGATTTTCAAATCCAGGCCAGTAAACCTTATTCACACGTGGATGTTTAGCTAGAAATTTGGCGATTACTTCAGCATTTTCACAGTGCCGTTGCATCCGAAGATGAAGTGTTTTAATTCCACGTAATGCCAAAAAGCAATCTTGCGGACCAGGCACAGCACCGCAACTGTTTTGGATGAATCTCAAATCTTCAGCAAGTTTTGAATCAATTGTTACGATGGCACCCATCACTAAATCGCTATGTCCGCCAATATATTTCGTTGCACTGTGCATTACAATATGAGCCCCAAGGTCTAGAGGATTTTGTAGGTATGGCGATGCAAAAGTATTGTCAACAACAAGGATACAATTGTGCTTCTTGGCCAGATTTGCCATTGCTTCAATATCAATTATATTGAGCATTGGATTGGTTGGCGTCTCCACCCAGATCATCTTAGTAGAAGGTTTGATGAGGGCTTCCGCTTCATCCGCTGTTTTCATCGGACAGAAGTTGAAAAGCACACCATATCTAGCAAAAACCTTGGTGAAGATTCTATAAGTTCCACCGTATAAATCGCTTGTTGAAACCACGTGATCGCCGGGATTTAACAATTTTATGATGGCATCAGTAGCTGCCATTCCGCTGCCGAAACACAATCCGAACTTCCCATTTTCCAAAGCAGCCAAATTAGCTTCCAGTGCGGTTCGCGTTGGGTTTTGTGTTCTGCCGTATTCGTAACCTTTATGTCCGCCCGGACCGTCCTGAACGTAAGTTGAAGTCTGATAAATAGGTGTCATTATTGCACCTGTACTTGGGTCAGGTTCCTGACCGGCGTGTATGGCTTTAGTTCCGAATTTCATTTGTATTTAATCTAATGCCGCGCAAGTTAAGAAATCAAAAGAGCAGCATAATGATAAAACTCATTCTCTTTAAGAGGAGAATTGAATTGCAGACCAAGATTTTTGCAATAGCAGCCTTTTATATTAGGCGGTACGTTTGAGCCATTTCGGCAAAAGGGCTGCCCCAATGAATAAATAGGGGAAATAAGTGAGCATTCTCCACAAAATAGCTATCACAGCTATATAAGCAATCGGAATAATATCATGAGAGAAGAATGCGCTCAGGGCAATTTCGGCAACACCGCTGCTGCCGGGCGTTGGACTAATAAGCATAATTACCCACATCACCAATTGTCGGCCGTACACTACAAAGTGATCTATCCCGCCCAAAAAGATGAGGATGATAAAATTGAGCGTAAAAAATCGGGCTGTCCATGATATACATGTTGCAATAAAGGCTTTAGACCAAAAGGAAATTGGTTTTCCACGGAGCTCAGCACTGGATATAATAATTTCATCACCCAGCTTGACTACTTTTTTGAGCCAACGCCTCAGTAGTTTGGTGCTAAAAATGCGCATCAAAAAACGCTTAAAAGTGAAAGGCAGCCAAAAAATGGAGAGTACTATTGCCAAAGTGAGTAACAAAATAAATGAATATCCAACCCAAAATAGGACGTGAATAGATTGGATTCCAAAAGAACTCCCTCCCCATTCTCCGGGAAAAAGTGCATCGGTTCCAACAATCATAAATACCATTGGCACCATTAGGATGTAAAAAATTTCATCCATCATTGCCGTTACAAATACAATGGCCGTGCTTCTGCCAAGATTTATCCCTTCTCTGTTGAGGATAAAAATGGCTACTCCGCTGCCCCCAACTACGGATGGAGTAAGAGCAGAAGCTGATTCCCAGAGCATAATGACATCAAAACCTTTTCGCCAGTTTAGAAAATTATCGGTTAAAACCCTGATTCGGTAGATATAGCCTAAATCGCGAATTACAACCATCAACAGAGCAATAATGGCAAAAAAGGTCATGGATCCTTTCCATTCCAGTTCTGATAGCATGTCAAAGGAAGTTTTGCGAACGTAATCTCCTTTATTATCATCGGTCAAACTAAATTCGGCCCCATCTTCTAAGTCGGGGGTTCCGCTGTTATCCTTGTCAACCCAAACATAATTTCCCTGGTCTTGGCCAACCATTACAAAGCGTTCTTTGTTCAGGTTATTGATCAGCAAATAGCCGGCAGCAAAAAGACCTAGGAATACTGGAACGATGATTTTTCGCCAGTTTAAGCTTTTGCTTATGTCTGTTTCTTCTGCCATACCTCTATCAGGTTGTTTCAAATGTATGCAAAGAGATTGTTTTACCTCTAGGATTCACTGTTAATTAATCGAATAAAAAAGGATACACAAAAAAGAAGCCGCTATCAGGCGGCTTCAATTTATTGATTTGGATTGAATTACATCCAATTACGAAGAAAGTTCATAAAATCAGCACGCAGTTGTTTCCAAATTTTTTCAAAAGTCTCCATACGATCTACCAGATCAGTGTGGTTTTTGAAATAAACATGCTCCACAGCAACTGGATGCTCTTTGGCAAACTCCACTAAGGTGTTTTCGTGTGCATTGATATCATGCTTAAGGATGTCAATTACTTCCTTTTCGCGAATAAACTGATTTTGGAAACGTTCAACATTCGCCTTTACTTCCACATCATTATGCCTGAATGATACTTCAGCCAATCGATTTTCAAAAATATCAAGTTCTTCTTTGTAGAATTTCAACGAATTAAGCCACATGTGATGATCAAAATGCAGATCAGCCATATATCGGCGCTCATTTACAGGGATATTTTCCATGTTATACTATTATTAAGTGGTTTAGCGATGCTAAGGTCGCGCCAAGCATTAGTTTTTCAATTGAGCCTCCTCATTTAGGAAATTGATAATTGTCATGTAATTTATGAAGAAAAACAAATGCTATCAATAGCAGGCATCAGAAATCAAGAAAACATGTTTCGCAGCCTTATTATCTTAGCTGTCACTCCTCAATAAATCCTTATTTTTGCAGCTTTACAGTGTATTTTAGCGTATGAAAATTGCATATCGTTGGCTTTTAAAATATTTGCCCCTGGAAGAAAGTCCGGAGCAGATAGCGTCCGTTCTTACTGCTATTGGTCTAGAAGTAGAAGGAATAAATCCGGTGGAAGGAGCTGCTCATAAATTGCAGGGACTGGTAGTTGCTGAAGTTTTGGAAACATGGCAACACCCAGGAGCCGATCGACTGAAGATTTGCAAGGTGAATAGTGGAGATCTTGGGGCTGAGCCATTGCAAATTGTATGCGGTGCGCCTAATGTGGCCGCAGGTCAAAAAGTTGTGCTTGCTAAGGTTGGCGCTACTCTGTATCCATTGGATTCGGAGCCATTTAAGATAAGTAAAAGCAAAATCCGAGGCGAACATTCCATGGGCATGCTCTGCGCCGAAGATGAAATTGGAATAGGAAAATCACACGATGGAATTATTGTGCTTGATGCAAATGCCATTCCCGGAACACCTTATGGTCAGTTAATAGGTGCTGAACAGGATTTTACTTTCGAAATTGGCCTTACCCCAAACCGGGCAGATGCCTTTAGTCATATTGGCGTGGCGCGCGATCTTGCTGCGGCTATGAAGAATATGGTGGGAATTTCCACAACAAAAAAAGTGGAGCTACAATGGCCCGATATATCAGCATTTAAGGAAGGATCCGATAATAATCCAATTAATGTAGAAGTATTGGATGCCGAAGCCTGCCCGAGATATGCAGGCCTTAAAATTAACAATATCAAAGTTTCCGCAAGTCCTGAATGGTTGCAAAATTGTTTGCGGAGTATAGGTCTCAACCCAATTAATAACATTGTGGATGTTACCAACTTTGTGCAGCACGAGCTCGGACAACCACTACATGCATTTGACATATCTGCAATTGAAGGAAATAAGGTTAAAGTTCAATGTCGCAAAAGCGGAGAAGCCTTCCTTACCCTTGATGGTATACAGCGAAAATTGGATGCTACAGATTTGATGATTTGCAATGCTCATGAAGCCATGTGCATTGCCGGTGTGTTTGGAGGACTTAAATCAGGAGTAACGGAAAACACAACAGAAATTTTTCTTGAAAGTGCCTGCTTTAATTCGGTGTCTGTGCGAAAAACGGCCCGAAGACATGGTTTAAATACAGATGCTTCTTTCCGATTTGAAAGATGCGTAGACCCCAATATTACACTTGTGGCCCTTAAAAGAGCGGCCCTGCTCATGGAAGAAGTATGCGGGGCTAAAGTGAGTTCCTCCATTTTCGATAGCAATCCCGCAGGCACAAAAGCATCCGAAATTCAATTTGATCTTCAGCGTTGTTTTGATCTTTTGGGATTGGAAATTCCTTTGGATATTCTTAGAGCCATATTGAAAGATTTGGATATCGAAATACGGAATGAAAATAACAATAAATGGCTCCTAGCAGTGCCCGCTTATAGAGTTGATGTGAAACGTGAAGCAGACATTTCAGAAGAAATTTTACGCATTTATGGTTTTCACAATATTCCGGTGCCGGAAAAGTTAAGAGCATCACTTTCTTATGCACCTTCTCCTGATCCTGAAAAAGTGCGCAATCAAATTGCTGATGTGCTGGCTTCGAGAGGATTTACCGAAATGATTTCGAATTCATTAACCAAGTCGTCTTATTTGGATCTTTTCAATCAGGAAGAAGCTTGGGCTGGAGATGCCGTAAATATTCTCAATCCACTCAGTCAGGAATTGGGAATGATGCGTCAGAACTTGCTTTTTGGAGGTTTGGAAGCAGTACTCAGAAACCTGAATCAAAAGCAAAGTGATCTGAGACTTTTTGAATTTGGTAAAATTTACGGCAAAAAAAATGGGGCTTTTGCTGAACATGCGCATCTTGGTATTTTTGTGAGTGGAAATCAATTCACTGAGAATTGGAATATGCCAAAACAGAAGTCCGGATTTGCCCTTGTTTATGGCGAGGTAGATCAAATTATTAAAAAATTTAGCATTAGATCTAGGGTCGTTTTAACGCCATCCAAAAGTTCAGTTTTCGCTGATGGAATGAGGTTGGAAATGGCTGGAAAAACCCTGGCAGAAATAGGTAAAATCAAGAATTCTTTCTTAAAACATTTTGATATAAAACAAGATGTTTGGTACGCTGATATTTTTTGGGATAATTTGTTGAGCATTATTCCTAAATCACATTTACAGTTTGTGGAGCCGGATAGATTTCCGCCTGTGCGAAGAGATTTGAGTTTACTGCTCAACAAGAGCGTGAGATATTCAGATTTAATGGAGTCAGCGTTTAAAGCTGAACGCAAGCTATTGAGAGAAGTTGGACTTTTTGATGTGTACGAAGGTGATAAACTCCCAAGTGATAAGAAATCTTATGCACTTAGTTTCTTGCTTATCGATGCTGAGAAAACACTTACTGACGATCGCATAGAGCAAAGCATGAATCGGATTCTTGAAACTTTCATAAAGGAGTTTGGAGCTGAACTCAGATCCTGATGGCCAAGGATTCCTACACATACGCCATTTTGAGAATTTGGGTAGGAGCCGGATTGCGCTTGTATTTCAGAAAAATTAGGCTTAACGGTAAAAGTGAGTGTTTAGAAAAAGACTCTACGAAGCCTGTAATTCTTTTTGCCAATCATCAGAATGCCCTGCTTGACGCCATTGTGTTAGCGGTGTGTAATAAACGTCAGATTAATTTTTTGGCGAGAGCAGCTGTTTTTGCTAAACCATGCTATGCTCGTATATTGAGAAGTTTACTCATGCAACCGGTGTATCGACCGGTAGATGGAGTTGACGTGAGAAAAAGCAACGAGCCAATATTTGAAGCGTGTGTTGCACGACTGAGCGAAGGGGCCGTTATTGGCATTTTTCCGGAAGGAAATCACGATCACCCTAAAAGATTAAGAGTATTGAAAAAGGGAGCAATCCGAATGGCTGTCGGTTATGGAAAACCATTTTGTTTTCAGGCTATTGGGATTGATTATCTTCAGCACATGAAACCTTTTACGGATCTTGAAATTTCGATTTCAAATCCACTTGAAATCAAATTTGATGAGTCTGATTCTGACGAACATTGGATGCTGGAGCAATGCAGGTTAATGATATCTAATGCTATGCTTGATATTCAAAATGAAGAATTGCGGTTTTTAATTTTAAATCTTGAGCGAATAGCTTGGTCATTTGAGGGTAAACCATTTGATGTTTCTACCAAGAAGAAACTACTTCTGAAGTTGGCTGATAATGAAGGGATGACGGCAGTATTGAAACCGGTGTTAAATGATTATGCCGATGTGCTTCTCCATAATTCACTCAGCGATGAAGACATACTTCGATTTAAAAATAAGGGTATATTTCACATGTATTTTCATGCCCATTTTAGCAAAATTTCATATTTCGCCCATTTGCCTTTAATTTTACTCTCTAAATTCTTAGAGGCTAAGCTTATTGAGGACTTCGTATTTACCGGAACTTTCAGATTTCTTTATTGGTTTATGGCGGTTCAGTTTTACTGGATTGGAGGCTATGTAATTTTGGCTTTGCTGAGCAATTTTCTTGTGGCTAGTTTGGTGTTTGGCATTCTATTATTATCCAGCATAATATTAAGAAGCAGAGGGGGAAATCCAGGGCCAATTTTCGTTTCCGAGGCTGTTCTCAAAAGAGCCGTAGAATTGCGTTCTGCCATTGCGCACAACATCAATTTTTAATCACAGAATTTTAGGGCATTATACTTTTGGCATGACTTTAGAGAGGCCTTCATAAATTAATATGGAGGGCAAAGCCATGAAAGGTAAAAGTGTTTTTAACGATGCAGAAGGATATATCCGCTCAGCGTTTTTCGGTATCGCCCTGCTCCTCACCGCGCAGGGAAGTGTTTTGGCCAGCAACAGCAGCTCAGTTCTCAAATTGAGCGCTTGGAACAACGAAACATTTGAAGCAACATTGAACGGAAAAGTTTATCGCAGTGAAAGCGATTTGCGAATTAATCCCATCGCTTCAGGTTTGTACCAGCTTAAAGTAGTTCAGCGAAGCAGAAATGCCTATGGTTATGGTGGAGGAAAAGTTACTACTATCTTCAATGGAACCATTTGCATACCTAAAAATTCGCGAATGAATGTAATAGTTGACCGCAACAGACAACTCCGATTTATATCTGTAGAACCATTGAGACCTGCGGCGCATCGTCCCAACAATCCGCGACCGCGACCAATTGCTCAGCCGCGACCTGGAAATGGAAATGGTAATAACAATGATGTGAGTTGCGATTATAATGATCATGATGGATGGGCAAACAATCATGACTTCGAGCCGGTGTGGGAGTATGAAGATGAAGACGAGTATAACACCGACTACGTTTACAATTCCACAGCGGTTATTGATCACGAAGAGTTTGAAGATATTTTGCGACGCATGCAAGATGCTTGGTTCGAAGAAGATCGCATGATTTTGGCTAGACAAGCCATTGGAGATCGATTAGTGCAGAGTGAACAAGTATTGCAGATGTTAGAAAGCTTCAATTTTGATTCAACCCGATTAGAATTTGCAAAGTTCGCCTACCATCACGCTGCTGACCCCGGTCGTTATTATGTGGTTAACGAAGCCTTCAACTTCAGTAGCAGCATTCGCGAGCTTGATGAATATTTAGCATCTGTCATCTAAACTAAGTGAGTGTTAATCGAGAAAAGGTCGGATTATTCCGGCCTTTTTTTGTTTGACTAATTGGTGAAACTGTTTAAAAGATCAAAACTTATCGCCCTTAAGTCTTGATATTTGGCAGATTAGACCATGAAATTAATGCGCATTGTACATTTCAATTAAGGATTGGTTAACTTTGTTTTAATATTGAGCACAAGGCTTATATCGACCTTTGCACCATATAAATTAGCTTCTTGAAAGCATGCCAGCACAAAAAATCCTCCTCGTAGATGATGAACCGGATATTCTGGAACTCATTAAATACAACCTCGAGCGCGAAGGTTATGATGTGAGTACTGCTTCAAATGGGGCTAGAGCGGTTGAAATAGCGGAGCAAATTTTACCCGATCTGATTTTATTGGACGTGATGATGCCGGAAATGGATGGCATGGAAACCTGTGTTGAAATGCGCAGACGCCCAAGATTAAAGGAAACGCTCATCGCTTTTCTCACTGCAAGAGGGGAAGATTACTCTCAAATTGCTGGCTTTGATGCCGGAGCAGATGATTACATCACTAAGCCAATTAAGCCTAGGGTGCTTGTGAGTAGAGTAAAAGCTTTGTTAAGAAGAGGCCCAGCCGAACCTGTGTTAAAACAGACTTCAGGCAAAGGAATTTCCGTCGACAAAGACAAATACATCGTTTTAAAAGATGGGGAAGAGCTTTCACTTCCTAAAAAAGAATTTGAATTATTAGCACTTCTTTTATCTCAGCCCGGAAGAGTATTTACCCGTGAAAACATTCTCGCCACCATTTGGGGAAATGATGTTATTGTTGGTGATAGAACCATCGACGTTCATATTCGCAAACTCAGAGAAAAACTTGGAGATGATTATTTCAAAACGGTTAAAGGAGTAGGCTACAAATTTGAGCCTCTATGACAGAAAGAAGCCCCAGAGAAGTTGCTTTAATAATAGCAGTTCTGGTTGCTTTACTTCCGGGTTCCGTTTCTCTTGCAATCAAACACTATTTTCAAATTAATTACCCTTTTTGGGTACACCTCGCTGTATTCGCCATTGCTGCGATATTGGTGTATTTTATTGTTTTGTTTTTTATTGAGAAATTCATCTACCAAAAAATTAAAATTATTTACAAAACAATTCATCGATTCAAGGCTGGTCAGGATGAGAAAAAAGACCTAAATATGAGTGGAGACGTGCTTGGGAAAGTGAATAAGGACGTTATGAATTGGGCAGAAAATAGGATTAAAGAAATAAGAGACCTTAGAGAAGAGGATTCCTTCAGAAAAGAATTTGTGGGCAATTTAAGTCATGAATTAAAGACTCCGATTTTTAGCATTCAGGGCTATATTTTGACCTTGCTTGAAGGAGCATTAGAAGATCCTGAAAACAATAGGAAATTCTTGCTTAAAGCGGCGAAAAGTGTTGATCGTATTACTGCTTTGCTTGAAGACCTCGATCAGATCAATAAAATTGAATCAGGAAATCTAAAGCTCAATAAAACCCGATTCGATATAGTGGATCTTACCAAGGAAGTGTTGGAGTCACTAGAGCATAAGGCCAAAAAGAGCGATATAAGTCTCAAAATTAATCAAGCCAGTCAGCCTGCAATTATGGTTTTGGCAGATCGCCCCAAAATTGCACAGGTACTCACAAATCTTGTGGTAAACTCCATTAATTACGGTAAAGAAGGTGGAAATACCAAGGTTAGATTTTATGATATGGATGAAAACATTCTCATTGAAGTTGCGGATAATGGTTTGGGCATGAGCGAAGAACATTTGCCCAGGATTTTTGAACGTTTTTATCGTGTTGATAAAAGCAGATCCCGAAACGTTGGCGGTTCTGGCTTAGGCCTTGCTATTGTTAAGCATATTATTGAAGTTCATCACCAAAGCATAAATGTGCGAAGTACTGAAGGAACCGGTTCCACCTTTTCTTTCACCCTTGAAAAATTTTAATTTTCGGTTCTGGATCCTCATCAAACCAGCCTAGATCCGCCTTCAAAAACAAAGTAGTTGTTTCTTTTTTCTTCGCCAATGGTAGTGCTTTCGCCATGGCCGGGATGTACCACGTAATCCTCAGGTAAACTGTAGAGCTGTTTTCGGATAGATTGATCTAGTTGAGCCGCATTCCCTCCTGGCAAATCTGTTCGGCCCACACTACCCTGAAACAAAACATCGCCCCCAATAACTGTTTTGCTCTTATGATGAATAAGAACTACATGACCGGGACAATGTCCGGGGCAGTGTCGCACTTCGAGTTCATCATTATTGAATTTCATGATTTGCCCATCTGTAAAGAAGTGCGCGGGTTGGGGAGATTCTTCCAAATTCAAACTGTATAAAGCAGCTGATCTGGCCCCCATGGCTAAAGTCACTAGATCGTCTTGGTGTAAATAAAGCTCCAAATTAAATGTAGTTGCGCAAAAGGCATTACCAAAAACATGATCCAAATGAGCGTGAGTATTGAGCAACCATTTTGCTTGAAACTTGTTTTCATTAATAAAATGTAGGATTTGTTGCTGCTCATTGGTACTATACATACCCGGGTCAACTATTGCGATTTCGTGATCGTCAAATTCGAGTATATAGGTGTTTTCCTGAAAAGGATTAAAACAGAATTTATGGACTTTCATAGGCTTTTGAACTTCTATAAAACTACGAATTTTGCATCATTTTCAGGTATCGCTGAGGCAATACCGGGGCCTGAAATTAGTTATATTTACGTCTTGCATTCAGCTAATAGTTTCAAATGATCCGTTTTTACTCTTGTACTCTCTTGCTATTTCTCCTGCTGATCAGTCAGTACGGGAATTCGCAGTTCTATTCCGGAACGCAGCAGGAGTTTGGCAAGAATCGAATCCAGTATCGCAGCTTCAATTGGTTGTGTTATGAATATGGGCCTATGAAGGTCTATTATTACCAAGGCGGGGAGCAGCTTGCTTCATACACTTTACAAGTAGCCGTTGCGGAATTGCCTGAAATGGAAAAGCTTTTGGATTATCCTTTGCAAGACGATATTCAGATTATTGTTTACAATAAACAGAATGAATTCAGGCAAAGCAATGTGGGTATTACCGGCGATGATCAGAACAATATTGGTGGCTCAACTCGTATTGTAGGATCAAAAATCTTTGTTTATTATGAAGGAAGTCACGCCGAACTCGAAAAGCAAATTCGCGCCGGTTTAGCCCGAATCTTGCTCAATCAGATGATGTATGGCGGAGACTGGAAGGAGGTTTTTAAAAGCTCAACCCTGCTCAGTTTGCCTGAGTGGTATATGGAGGGATTTATAAGTTATGCTTCCGAAAAATGGAGTTCAGAAACGGATGCATTTGTTCGCGATGGTATTTTGAGCGGAGAATTTGATCAATTTAATCGGTTAACGGGCACAAACGCTAAATATGCCGGGCATAGTGTTTGGAAGTACATAGCTGATGTCTACGGGGAGTCCGTTATTCCCAACATTCTTTATATGACGCGTATCAGCCGAAATATTGAAAACGGATTCCTATTCGTATTGGGAACATCGCTTAGCACATTGGTTGACGATTATCATGCTTATTATCAGCAGCGTTATGCTGATCAAGACAGGCGAAACCCTATTCCAAAAGGGATTCCATTATATAGCGCAAAGCAAAAATCTGCCCTAGATAAAATTGCGAATTTGCCTAAAGACAAGCAAGTTAAGGCCATGGCGCGATGGGATAAAAAGATGGCTACCAAGCTGGGTAATCTTCCCGTGAAATACAAAAAGAAGTATGAATATGACCAGTTTCACCTCAGTCCTGACGGTAAATTTATTGCCTTTGCTACCGATCAGATGGGGCAATATAAAGTGTGGTTATATGATGTAGAAGAGGGCAAACTCAAAAGGATTTTCAAAAGAGAGTATAAGCTTCAAAGAATTGTAGATAATTCATATCCTATTCTGGCTTGGCATCCTTCTTCAAAATTGTTGTCCTTCGTAATAGAAAACAAAGGGAGGGCATTTATAGTGAATTACAACCTCGAAGAAAAAAAGATTCTTGAAAAGGAATTATTTAGAATCGATAAAGTAATTGACATGAATTACGCTGCGGATGGACGAAAAATAATCTTCTCCGGGGTCAAAGAGGGTCAAACAGATTTGTATTTGTACAATGTGATAGGGAGCAATCAGGAGCAATTAACCAATGATATTTATGACGATATGCAGCCTAGTTTCATCCGAAATTCAGAAGCTGTAATATTTGCATCGAATCGTCCCGATGACACGCTCAGAACCAAAGTGCCCGTTGAACCCTTTCCCACTGAAAAGGATATTTATATTCTTGATTTGAAATCTAAGTCTTTGGAGCGAGTAACTTCAACGGCAGGGGTAGATGACAATTTTCCATTTGGCTATGATGCCAAACATTACACTTACCTCTCGGATGAACTGGGAAAAAATAATAGATACCTCGCCCGCATTGATAGCAGTATCAGCAGAATCGATACAACCATTCATTATCGCTTTTTTACGGTGAGCGAAGCACTTTCAAATTTTGGAAGAAGTGCTCTGGAATATGATGTAAATCCGGGCAAAAAGAGATACACACTCAGTTTTCAGAAAGAGGGACGTTTTCAGGTTGTACAAGGTGATTTCAGCTCAGACAAAATTGTAAATGCAAATTTAGAAACCAATATCAATTCAGAAACAGGTGAACCGGTAAACATAGGAGGCTTACAAATTTTGGAACCGGAGCGCAAAGAAAAACCTGAGGTTGATATCGATAACTATATATTTGAAGATGACCAGCAGGATTATGCTTTCGAAAAAGAAACCATAAAACTAGAGGTAATTGACCCTGATGGCACCAATGCAGAAGTGCAAGATAATACAGCGAAAGTGGAATTTGTATTACCCAAATCAACCAATTACAGAGTTAATTTCGCAACGGATTATGTGTTAAGTCAGATTGATAACACTTTCACAAATCGCTTTTATCAGCCTTATACGAGCCCAACAAGTATTTCGCCAGGATTAAGCGGATTGATAAAACTCGGCATGAGTGATTTGTTTGAGGATTATAAAGTAATTGGAGGATTCAGATTGTCTGGAAGTTTAGACAATAATGACTACGGTTTGCGCTTTGAAAATTTAAGCGGAAGGCTTGATAAAGTGTACACTTTTCAACGTCAGAGCTTGAGAAGATTTGTTGATTTTTCTGCACTTCAGTATCATACGCATAGCTTTGAGTACCAATTGCGTTGGCCATTGGATGAACTAACCAGTATACGGGGTTCAATCATGTACCGAAATGACCGTCAAGCAACGCTGTCAACTGATTTGGTAACACTCGGTAGGGGCAATGTGAATACCAATAATGTTGGACTAAAACTCGAGTATGTTTTTGATAATACCATCAACAAAGGACTCAATTTATTTAACGGAACCCGTTATAAGCTTTTCGCAGAATATTACCAGGAAACTAAGGCTGGCGAAACGGATTTTGGGGTGCTTGGAGCAGATTTCAGGCACTATCAAAAAATTCATCGCGATATGATATTCGCGCTCAGAATTGCTGGTAGCACTTCATTTGGTTCAAAACGTTTAGTGCATTATTTAGGAGCAGTAGATAATTGGCTTTTCCAGAAAATTGATAACAGCATGCCTATTTCTGATGATCAGAATTATCAGTATCAAACCTTAGGCAGCCCAATGCGAGGGTTTTATGTGAACAGCCGCAATGGAAATTCATTTGCAGTAATGAATGCCGAAGTTCGATGGCCAATATTTAAATATTTCCTTAACAAACCCATTAAGTCTGATTTTGTGGAGAATTTTCAGCTAATCACTTTTAGTGATGTTGGTTCAGCATGGACCGGGAAGAACCCATATTCAGATGAAAACTCTTTCAATACTCAGGTCTACCAAGGTAATCCAGTAACGGTAACCATCGACAATAACCGTGAACCTATTATTTACGGTTATGGTTTTGGCTTAAGATCCCGATTGTTAGGCTATTTTGTACGTGCTGATTGGTCATGGGGAATAGATGATGGCCTAGTTTTGCCAAGAGTGTTTTATCTTTCACTCAATCTTGATTTCTAATTGCAAGCAAATAAAAATACATTTGGCCTTGGCATGAACATGGATTTGAATAGCATTTTAATTTTAATTCTTATCGGTATTTGCGCCGGAATGTTAAGCGGTTTCATTGGTGTTGGCGGTGGTTTGGTAATCGTTCCCGCACTTATTTATTTTATGGGACTGAACCAGCTTCAGGCACAAGGAACGAGTTTGGCCATTATGATTCCACCCATCGGAATAATGGCTGTGATGAATTATCACAAAACCGGAAATGTAAATTTTACATACGCCCTAATTATTGCTATCACTTTTGTTCTCGGCGGATATTTGGGTTCTAAAATAGCATTGAAAATATCACCTGTAAAAGTGAAATTCTTTTTTGGAATCATCTTGCTATACTCCGCTTTCAGAATGATCTGGACTTCTGGAACCACCTTATTTTCTAATCATGCTAACTAGAGAATCCGTATTACAACTTTCGGCAGAAGTATTTGAAAGAGTAAAATCATATCGAAGACATTTGCATGCTAATCCGGAATTGTCTTTTAAAGAATACAATACTTCAGCATTTATTTGTTCAGTACTGGAACAGGAAGGAATTCCTTTTCAAACGGGTTTTGCCGGAACGGGCATTACCGCTCTTATTGGCGAAAATGCTGGCCCTGTAATAGCATTGCGCGCTGATATGGATGCTCTGCCAATCATTGAGCTGAATGATGTAGAATACAAGTCGAAAAATGAAGGCATAATGCATGCCTGCGGACATGATGTTCACAGTGCTTCCTTGCTTGGAGCCGCTTTGGTTTTGAATAGATTGAAAAAAGATTTGCCGGGAAAAGTTAAACTCGTTTTCCAACCCGGAGAAGAAGTTTTGCCGGGTGGTGCATCTTTAATGTTAAAAGAGGGAGCACTTAATAATCCATGGCCTGGGGCCATTTTCGGACAACATGTTCACCCTGAAATAAAAGCCGGAGAAGTTGGTTTTTGCCCTGGCCCTTATATGGCATCAACTGATGAAATCTATGTAACCGTTAAAGGAAAAGGGGGTCATGCAGCACTTCCACATCGTGTAATTGATCCTGTTTTAATTAGCGCTCATTTAATTGTTGCATTGCAGCAAATAGTGAGCAGATCAGCTAATCCGATTATTCCAAGTGTTTTGTCATTTGGAAAAGTGCAGGCTAATGGGGCAACCAATATCATTCCTGATGAGGTAAAAATGGAAGGTACATTCAGAACATTTAATGAAGACTGGCGAGCAGAAGCTCATATTCGAATGAAAGCCTTAGCGGAGCAATTGGCAATAAGTATGGGTGGTTCTTGTGATTTCGTAATTGAGCGTGGATATCCGTTTCTAGTGAATCATGAAACACTCACTTTGAAAGCCAGAAAATTTGCGCAGGAACTCTTGGGAGAGACCGCTGTGATTGATCTTCCGCAGCGAATGACAGCAGAAGATTTTGCCTATTATTCTCAAGTTATGCCGGCATGTTTTTACCGTTTGGGCACATCATCAGCTAATGGAAATTATACTGCCGGATTGCACAATGCACGATTTAATATTGACGAATCAGCATTGCTCACCGGAACATCACTCATGTCATGGCTTGCAATCCGCTGGATGCAGGAACCTGAATTATAATTAGTTTGCTACTTCGCTGAGGAATTTGATCCGCACCAATCTCAATTCTTCTTCTGAAAAATCATCTTTGAATTTGCGGAATGCATCTTCGAGAGAATCCGTTTGAGCATTTAAAAAATACTCATGAATTTCCTCTTGTGAATCCTCATCCAAAAGATCGTTCAGATAATATGCAATGTCGATTCTGGTGCCGGAATGAACAATTGCTTCAAGTTCTGAAAGCAAATCTTCATATTCTAATCCTTTAGAAGAAGCCACATCAGGTAATGGTATTTTTTTGTCGATATTCTGAATAATCTGAACTTTAATTCCGGATCGGTTCACAATCGACTTCACAATCATATCCTGTGGTCGGTCAATTTGATTTTCTTCAACATAATTTGAAATCAGCTCAATAAACTCAGCGCCAAATTTCTGCGATTTTCCTTTTCCAACACCGCTTATTTGAGTGAGTTCGTCTTCGGTTATCGGATAAGTACTTGCCATTTCTTCCAAAGAAGGATCCTGGAAAATAACATAAGGAGGCAGATTTTTTTCTTTGGCAATGCGCTTTCTGAGATCTCTCAAAAGGTTTAGGAGTTCATCATCGAGTGCGCCGCCACCATCGCGGGCATTTACAATAAGTGATTCTTCCTCATCGATATCTGAATAATCAGCTTCACGAAGAAGCATGAAGGATACAGGCTCATTTAGAAATGCTTCACCTTCCTCAGTGAGTTTGAGTGTTCCATAGCTCTCGACTTCTTTTTTCAGAAAACCTCCAACTATACTTTGTCGTGCAACGGCGTGCCAGAATTGTTCTGAATAGTCGCGCCCAGCGCCAAACAACTCGTGAGCATTTGCCTTGTAATTGCAAATTTCAGAGGTTTCAAATCCGGTTAGCACATTAACGATGAAGCGGTTTTTATGAGCCTCACGGAATTCTTTAACGGCTTGCAGAAAAAGAGCTACTTGCTCCATTCCTTCTACTTTCTCTTTAGGATTTCTTGAATTATCATCCATCATAGCCCCAGGGCCATTGATTTCGTCAAACTCCTCGCCAAAATAATGAAGTAAATATTTTCTTCTCGACATGGAAGTTTCTGCATAAGCAACAACTTCCTGAAGTAATTGTGATCCTATTTCTTGCTCACCTAAAGGTTTGCCTTGCAAAAATTTCTCAAGCTTTTCTATGTCTTTATAGGAATAGAATGCTACACACACCCCTTCACCACCGTCCCTGCCAGCTCTGCCGGTTTCTTGATAATATGACTCAAGACTTTTGGGCATATCGTAGTGGATTACGAAGCGCACATCTGGTTTATCAATACCCATTCCAAATGCTATAGTTGCAACAATCACGTCCACATCTTGCATTAAAAATTCATCCTGAACTTTGCTTCTATGGTGCCCATCCATTCCCGCATGATAAGCCAATGCCTTAATTCCATTGGCCTGAAGTAGATTGGCAATTTCTTCAACCTTTTTTCTGCTTAGGCAATAGATGATGCCACTCTTACCATCATTTTGTTTGATGTACTGTATGATCTGTTTTATAGCATTTTTCTTCGGACGTATTTCATAATATAGGTTGGGTCGGTTAAAGGATGCTTTAAAAACTTTGGCATCCGTCATGCCCAAATTCTTCTGAATGTCTTGCTGAACTTTTGTCGTTGCAGTTGCAGTCAAAGCAATGATAGGAACTTTTGCTATCTCTCCGATAATTGGCTTTAAGCGTCGGTATTCCGGCCTGAAATCATGGCCCCATTCTGAAATGCAATGCGCTTCGTCAATAGCCACAAATGAAATAGGAACGCCGCTTAAAAAAGCAACATTTTCTTCTTTTGTAAGTGATTCGGGAGCTACATATAAAAGTTTAGTTTTTCCCTCGAGAATATCATTGCGTACTTGCTGTAATTCGGCTTTATTCAGTGAAGAGTTCATGAAATGAGCAACTCCGTCATCATCGCTGAAACCCCGAAGTGCATCTACCTGATTCTTCATTAGTGCAATGAGCGGAGACACAATAATGGCTGTTCCCTCACTCATGAGCGCAGGCAATTGGTAACACAATGACTTACCACCTCCTGTTGGCATAATCACAAATGCGTCATTTCCATCAAGAAGGGCTTGGATCACAAGTTCTTGTTCCCCTTTGAATTTATCGAATCCGAAAAACTTCTTAAGCGCTTCCCGAGGCGCCATCTCTGTAGTGGTCATTAAATACTTACTTTTGCCTTTCTAAAATACAACTATCGAACCGATATCCAACATTTTTTTTTAAAACCCTGTAATTGGGTGATTACTATGGACATTCAGAGCTCTGCAAGACATACTTTACGACTAGAAGCCCAAGCAGTTTCAAAGCAGATCGACCATATAAACGCAGAATTTGAACGCGCAGTGCGTAAAATACTCGAAATTAAAGGTCGTGTTATTGTAACTGGTATCGGTAAGAGTGCAAATATCGCTCAGAAAATCGTAGCAACGTTTAATTCAACCGGAACTCCTGCCGTTTTTATGCATGCTGCCGATGCAATTCATGGTGATTTAGGCAATGTGCAGAAGGATGATGTTGTAATCTGTATTTCAAAAAGTGGCAGTTCTCCGGAAATTAAAGTATTGGTGCCTCTGGTGAAAAGTATGGGTAATACCTTTATTTCTATGGTTGGAAATCTGGATTCTTTTTTAGCGCAAAATGCAGATATCCTTATTAATACAACAGTTGATAAAGAAGCCTGTCCTAATAATCTCGCACCAACCAGCAGTACTACAGCCCAATTGGCGATGGGTGATGCTTTAGCGGTTTGTTTAATGGAAGCCCGGGGATTTAATTCCAATGATTTTGCGCGTTTTCATCCGGGTGGTGCTTTAGGAAAAAAGCTCTATCTGAGATGTGCTGATATTACTGATGCTGGCAAAAAACCTCAGGTTGGTCTTAATGCCCCTTTGAGAGATGTTATCATAAATATATCATCTAATCGTTTAGGAGCTACTGCTGTAATTGATCAAGGTAAACTCGCCGGAATTATTACCGATGGAGATTTGAGAAGGATGCTTGAAAAGCACCAGGATCTGGATGGTATTGAGGCTCATCATATTATGACTGCAAATCCAAAACATGTAGATGCTGAGAGTTTGGCTGTACAGGCATTTGAAATCATGGAAAAGTATAATATAACCCAACTGCCTGTGCTGGCTGATGGAGAGTATGCCGGAATTATTCATCTTCACGACATCCTGAAGGAAGGCATTTACTAGAATTATGGCTGAGGCGCAGGAAAAAGACATGTCATTTCTTGATCATCTGGAGGAGTTACGCTTCAGAATCATGCGATCTGCTATTGCAATCTTAGTAGGAGCAACGGCAATTTTTATTTTTGATGAATTTGTTTTTGACGTAGTGATTTTTGGCCCCATGAAGCTTGATTTTTTCACCTACGTACAATGGTGTAATCTTTCGCATTGGCTCGGTATTGGCAACCAAATGTGCCTAACTGAAGTGTCATACGAAGTGATTAGCACCTCAATGGCAGGGCAGTTCACAGCGCATATTATGGTCTCTATTGTTGGGGGAATGATTTTCGCATTTCCCTATATTTTTTACGAGTTGTGGTCATTCGTTAAGCCGGGCCTTAAACAAAAGGAAATCATAGCGGTAAGAGGTATTATTTTTTCCGCCAGCGTGCTCTTTTTCACTGGAGTGCTTTTTGGCTATTACCTTATCACCCCGCTTTCTTTGCAGTTTTTAGGCTCCTATCAGGTGGGCGATGTTAAGAGTATGGTGGCCATTAATTCATACATGAAAACAGTAGTTTCATGCACCTTTTCTGCAGGACTCGTTTTCCAGCTCCCGGTATTGGTTTATTTCCTCACTAAAATTGGAATCATTGGGCCTGCATTGCTCCGTAAATATAGAAAGCATGCATTTATTGGTGTATTGGTATTGGCAGCCATTATTACTCCACCTGACCTCACTAGCCAGATTATCGTTACCATCCCTATTATGATTCTTTACGAGCTTAGTATTTTTATTTCTGCAAGGGTTGAAAGAAGAAAGGCCAAACAATAATTTACATCTTTCGTACAAGGAATTACCTTAAATGCGCTGTGAATAACTGTTGTAAGGTGTAAGCATAATGTGAACAAAGCATCCGTTATTTGTAGTATTGTTTATACCTATGCCCAGAATAAACCTCGTTACAATTCTGATCCTATTACTCCTGCTTCCTTTTGGAATGTCTGGACAAAAAACCGTGGTTAAAGGAGTAGTGCGTGATGCCGATACCCAAGAGCTGCTCCCATTTGTAAATGTTCATTTCCCAGGCACCAAAATCGGCGCTACAACGGATTTGAATGGCAAATACCGCGTTGAAACCTATTATGCTACTGATTCATTACAGGCCTCTTTTATAGGGTATAAAAGTCAAACTAAAAGCATAAGAAAAGATCAAGAGCAAACCATCGACTTTGCTCTGTCTTCTGGGAGTTTTGAACTCGATGTAGCAGTAGTGAAAGCTGGTGATGAAGAAAATCCTGCCCATGCAATCGTACGTGGGATCCTTAGGAACAAAGACGCTAACAATCGCGAAAAGCTGGATGCTTACGAATATGAAGTCTATAACAAGGTTGAATTCGATCTCAATAATATCAGCGATGAATTCAGGGAAAAGAAACTCCTAAAAGCATTTGACTTTGTTTGGGATAATCTGGACTCCACCTCGGAGAAGGTCTATTTGCCAGTGTTCATGACCGAAACACTCAGCAATTACTACTACCGAAAAGAGCCGAAGAATGAACGAGAACTAATACATGGCACTAAGGTTTCCGGCGTTGAAAACCAAAGTGTTGCTCAATTTCTGGGCGATATGTATCAAAATGTCAATATATACAACAATAATATTCTGGTTTTCGGAAAGAGCTTTGTTTCACCAGTATCTAATTCGGGATTCCTGTTTTATAAGTATTACTTGTTGGATAGTACCTATATCGATAACAAGTGGTGCTATTTAATTAAGTTTCAGCCTCGCAGAAAGCAGGAATTAACTTTTAACGGAGAGTTTTGGGTAAACGATACCACTTTTGCTATTAAGCAAGTGGAAGCTAGTATCGCAGATGATGCCAACATCAATTTCATTCATGGTTTTTCGGTGAAACAAGAGTACGATGAGGTGCAGGATGAAGTATGGATGCTCACCAAAGACCAATTGATGGTAGATTTCAATCTAACGGAAAAATCGATGGGTTTTTATGGTCGGAAAACCACGACCTACAAGGACTTTATAATCAATGAACCCCGGAATGATAAGTTCTTTAGCGGCATTAGTGAAATTATTGTTTCTGAAGAGGCTTATGAGCGAGATGAAGCTTATTGGGAAAAGGTAAGGCATGAAAAACTTTCAGAAAATGAAGCTGCGGTTTATGCCATGGTAGATTCTATTCAGAATGTTCCGCAGTTTAGGACTGTGGCCGATATCATAACCATTTTTGTAACCGGTTATCACGTTTTGGGAAATATTGAATTGGGACCTTATTATACTACTTACAGTTTTAATCCGATTGAAGGTCACCGATTGCGCTTGGGCGGAAGAACAAGCAATGCATTTAGCAAGCGTGTGATGTTTGAAGGTTATTCGGCTTATGGATTTAGTGATCAAAGATTCAAATTCGGTGGAGGGCTTCAGTACATGGTTTCGAAAAATCCCCGACAGGTGGCAGGATTTTTCATGAAACGAGATATCGAACAACTCGGACAGGCCGAAGGAGCTTTTCGAGAAGATAATATTCTCTCTTCTATTTTCAGACGGAATCCAGCGCTTAAGCTAACTTCTGTTACACAATACAAAGGGTTCTACGAGCATGAGTGGTTTTATGGATTAATCAACCAAATCATTTTCACCCATCGGAGTCTCAGGCCGCTTGGCTCATTGTCTTATGAGCGATTTGCGGATGATGCTCAAACCGTAATTAAAGTTAATGAATTAACTACCAGTGAAGTAACTTTCTACACGCGTTTTGCCTACAAAGAGAAATATCTCAGCGGGGAATTTGAAAGAGTGAGTTTAGGCACCCGGTATCCCGTTATAGAAGCTGCGTTTTCGGTTGGTGTACCAGATTTGTTGGGAAGCGATTTTCAGTATCAGAAATTAGTTCTGCGCATAAAAGATAAGATCAGAGTTGGACCTTTCGGTTATGCTAATCTGCGCGCTGAGGTTGGAAGAATCTGGGGAACATTGCCATTTCCTTTGCTGGAATTGCATCAAGGAAACGAAACTTTTTTATATGACGAAACAGCTTTCAACACTATGAACTTCTTCGAATTTGTGAGTGATGAATGGGTGAGTGCTTCCATGTCGTATCACTTGGATGGCTTTTTCTTCAATAAAATCCCCCTCTTTCGAAAACTAAAATGGAGAGAGGTAGTTTCTGCCAAAGGGGTAATGGGCAATTTTAACCCTGATAATGAAAATCAATTAGTACTTCCGAATAATACTTTCACATTGAGTAAGCCTTTTGCTGAAGTGGCTTTGGGAGTAGAAAATATTTTCAAGTTTTTCCGCGTTGATGCTCTGTATCGTTTATCTTACCTCGATAATCCAAACATTGTGAGGTTCGGATTCAGAGCCAAATTTCAAGTCGAATTCTAGTGTATGATTTTAAGAGCAGAAAACCTGATGAAGCGCTATAAGCGCAGATCCGTTGTAGACGGTGTATCTGTTGAAGTAAATCAAGGCGAAATTGTTGGTTTGCTGGGCCCAAATGGAGCTGGCAAAACCACTAGTTTTTATATGATTGTGGGATTGGTTAGGCCGGATGAAGGTCGAATATTTCTGGATGATAAAGAAATCACAGATGAACCAATGTACCGAAGAGCCCAATTAGGTGTTGGGTATTTGCCGCAAGAGGCCTCCATTTTCAGAAAGTTGAGCGTTGAAGATAATATCAAGGCGGTACTTGAAATGACCAAATTGAGCAAGGAAGAGCAGCGTGATCGACTTGAAACGCTCATTGATGAATTTAAACTTGAAAAAGTGCGTACTAATCTCGGTATTCGCTTATCAGGCGGAGAACGCAGAAGGACTGAAATTGCCCGAGCTCTTGCAACTGACCCTAAATTCATTCTTCTCGATGAACCTTTTGCCGGTGTAGATCCTATTGCCGTTGAAGATATACAACGCATTGTTGCTCAATTGAAAAATAGAAACATTGGAATCTTAATTACAGATCACAATGTGCAAGAAACGCTTAGCATTACTGATCGTGCTTATTTATTGTTCGAAGGTAGAATTTTGAAATCAGGCTCTGCTGAAGAACTCGCTGCTGATGAACAAGTAAGAAGAGTTTATCTGGGCCAAAATTTTGTGCTTAAGAAAAAACATATTATTTGATTCCCCATTCTCAGTAAGAGGCTGTGATGTTATTGTATTCAAGAAGCAGAATTCAGAAATCAATTACTGAATCCTAATCATAAATTTTAGCGTTGCGATTATGTAATAATTGCAATCATTTCTACCGAATTCACCTTGCTCCTATGAAAAGCCCAAATTCTTCAGGAATCACTAATTTTGCTACATGTTAGTGCAAGTTTTAAAGTCTAAACTCCACCGGGTAACTGTTACTCAAGCCGATTTGAACTATATCGGAAGTGTTACCATTGCCGAAGATCTAATGGAAGCTGCCAATTTTCTTGAAGGAGAAAAGGTGCAAATCGTGAACATCAATAACGGTGAACGTCTAGATACCTATGTGATTAAAGGCGAACGCGGATCAGGTAATATTTGTTTGAACGGACCTGCCGCAAGGCGCGTTGCCGTTGGTGATATCATAATCATAATTACTTATGCTTTAATGGATTATGAAGAAGCCAAAACCTATAAACCGGTTATTGTTTTTCCTGATACTGCAACCAACAGAATCCTCTGACTTTTGAATACTAAACTCAAGTATACCATTCGTTATATTCTCTTCCTAGGTCTGGGATTTGTGCTTCTTTATTTTGCCTATCGCGATACCGATTTTGATTCACTTTGGAAGGGAATATCTGAAGCAAATTTTTTATTGATTGGATTTAGTTTCGTTCTTGGTTATTTGGCAATTATTAGTCGTGGATTGCGATGGGTAATGATGCTCGAACCCTTGAATCACAAGGTTAGTAAAATCAATAGTATTCACTCAGTGGCCATAGGATATTTTGCAAATATTTTCGTTCCACGCTCTGGTGAATTGGCTCGATGTGTGTCGCTCTATCGCAGTGATGGTGTCCCGGTAAAGCAATTAATCGGTACTGTTATAATGGAGCGGATTATAGATTCTGTAATGCTCCTTATTTTTTTAGCACTCGCCTTTTTCTCCCATGTGGATGAATTCTACCAACTCATGGAAGAAGCAGATACAAGCGGTGGCTCAATTAAGAAGTTAGCGATTATTACGTTTGTTCTGGCTTTAGGCGCAATTGTTACTTTTCTTGTATTTCGAAGCCGATTGAGGAAATTAACGATTTACCAAAAAGTGCTCAATTTTTTGAAGGGAATGTACGAAGGGCTGAAATCTGTTTTTGCTATGAAGCGCAGAGGCTTGTTTGTTTTCTACACCCTTTTTATATGGATAATGTATTTCTTAACGGCTTATGTTATTTGTTTTGCCATTCCCGAAACGCAGAATATTACCGTAATGGATACCTTATTTATTGTGGTTGCAGGTGGTTTAGGAATGGTATTCCCATCTCCAGGAGGTACAGGGAGTTACCAGTTCGCAGTTAAATTGGCATTTATCACTTTGGGTTTCAGTGGAGATGTAGGGCTGAAATTCGCTACCATCGTTTGGTTTACTCAAACCATTATGTTTATCATTGCTGGTTCTATTGCTGCTGTATCTTTGTTTCTTGCCAGAAGAGATCAAATAAACATTCCCGGGCCGCATGAATAATAGAATTTGGACCATCGAAGAGGCATTGCCAAAGCTCGCTGAATGGAGAGCTTCAGGAAAACGTATCGTGTTTACCAATGGCGTTTTTGATATTCTGCATATAGGTCATGTTACCTATCTCAAATCTGCGCGCAATCAAGGTGATTTTTTGATACTTGGATTAAATAATGATGCCTCTGTAAAGAGACTGGGAAAAGGGGATGAGCGCCCTATCAATCCTGAGCAAGCAAGAGCAGGAGTGCTTGCTGAGCTTAGGTCGGTGGATGCTGTAATTTTGTTTGGAGAAGATACTCCTGAGAAACTTATTCGCGCTTTGGAACCGGATGTATTGGTCAAGGGCGGAGATTATGATCCAAATGAAACAAACATCTCAAGTGTGCAATACATGGTAGGTTCAGACTTAGTAAAAGCCAGAGGCGGCAGAGTGGTAGCAATTCCTCTGGTAGAAGGGTTTTCTACCACATCCACCATAGCTAAAATGAGGAAAGGAAACTGATTCTTTTCTTAGTCCTTACATCGTCCAAGTATCCAAAAAATTAGTAGTGAAATTTCCGGATCTGAACTTCGGATCTCTCATCAGTTTTTGATGAAATGGAATAGTGGTTTTCACCCCAGAAATGATGTACTCATCCAATGCCCTTTCCATTTTGGTAATTGCTTCTTCACGAGTTTGAGCCACTGTGATTAGTTTAGCAATCATGGAGTCATAGTAAGGAGGAATAGTATAGCCAGCGTAGGCATGAGTGTCAATACGGATCCCATGTCCACCCGGCGCATGATAATCGGTAATTTTACCAGGAGAAGGAGCGAAGTTCTTATAAGGATCTTCAGCATTTATTCTACACTGAATAGCATGAAGCGCGGGGTAATAATTTCTTCCTGAAATAGAATCACCTGCTGCCAATTTGATTTGCTCTTTTACCAAATCGTAATTGATTACTTCTTCAGTGATGGTGTGTTCAACCTGAATACGGGTATTCATTTCCATGAAATAGAAATTCCGATGCTTGTCTACCAGAAATTCTACCGTGCCAACGCCTTCGTAATTAACGGCTTCAGCGGCTTTGATTGCAGCTTGACCCATTTGCTCACGAAGTTCATCCGTCATAAATGGGGAAGGTGTTTCTTCCACTAATTTTTGATGACGCCTCTGAATAGAACAATCTCTTTCAGAAAGGTGACACGCTTTACCGTATTGATCACCAGCAACTTGAATCTCAATATGTCTTGGTTCTTCGATGAATTTCTCCATATAAAGAGCATCATTACCAAATGCAGCACCAGCCTCTCTTCTGGTCTTTTCCCAAGCATCTTCTAATTCAGAAGGATCATGACAAACCCGCATTCCTTTTCCACCACCACCGGCAGTAGCTTTGAGCATTACAGGGTATCCTATTCCTTGAGCGATTTCTTTGGCATGATCAAAACTCTCAAGTAAGCCTTCAGATCCTGGAATAGTAGGAACGCCGGCATTTCTCATGGTAGTTTTCGCGGAGCTTTTGTCGCCCATTGCGTCTATCATTTCCGGAAGTGCACCAATAAATTTGATGTTATTTTCCTGACAAACCTTAGAAAAATGGGCGTTCTCTGAAAGAAATCCATAGCCCGGATGTATAGCATCAACATTGGTAATCTCTGCTGCAGCAATGATACTTGGAATGTTCAGATAGGACTTTCGGCTTTCCGGCGGACCAATACACACGGCTTCATCCGCAAATCGAACGGGCAAACTTTCACGGTCGGCAGTGGAATATACAGCAACAGTGCTGATCCCCATTTCCTTGCAAGTCCGGATAACACGCAACGCAATTTCGCCCCGGTTAGCGATCAGGATTTTCTTGAACATAGGATTTCATTTGTATCCTTCGAGAAGAATAGTTCTTCAGGAAGGATCGATGAGGAACAAAGGTTGATCGTACTCAACCGGAGAATTGTCGTCAGCAAGAACTTTTACAACCTTACCAGAAATCTCCGATTCGATTTCGTTGAACAGCTTCATGGCCTCGATTACACAAACCATATCACCTTGTTTAACGGAATCGCCAACATTTATAAAAGCTGGTTTGTCCGGAGACGGGCTTCTATAAAATGTTCCAATCATTGGAGATTTAATAGTGATATATTTTGAGTTTTCCTCAGCATTAACAGCCGTTGCCACTTGTGGCGCGGCTTGTGCAGCAGGGGCTGCTTGTGGCATCGCTACAACCTGAGGCATCAGGGCCATGCCCGGAATTGCCCCCGGCATTTGCTGCATAACAGGTGCCTCTAGCGATTTTCCACGCTTTCCGCCTTCATTGCCGGTTTTAATGGTGATTTTGAAATCTTTTTGTTCGATTTCAACCTCAGTTACACCGGATCTTGATACGAAGCGGATCAATTCCTGAATTTCAGTCAATTTCATTTCCACAAAATCGGATTAGATGGTAAATATAACAGAATTCAAACAGAAGCTACTATTTCGGATCATAAGCCCATTTTACCCAAATGGCACCCCAAGTATACCCACCACCGAAAGCAGCAAGAATCAGGTTGTCGCCTTTTTTCAATTTGCTTTCATAATCCCATAAACATAAAGGGATGGTTCCCGAAGTAGTATTGCCGTACCTCTGAATGTTAATCATTACTTTATCATTGCTAACACCCATTCTTCGGGCGGTAGCATCAATAATACGCAAGTTAGCTTGATGAGGAACTAACCATGAAACATCTTCGGGTTTTAGCCCGTTTTTTTCCATAATTTCCCCACTCACATTAGCCATATTAACAACAGCAGATTTAAATACAGGCTGTCCATCTTGATAAAGAAAATGTTCTTTATTGTTGATGGTTTCGTGAGAAGCGGGATGTGCAGAACCTCCAGCTTTCATATTTAGAAATTGTTTACCGGAGCCATCAGAGTAAAGGATAACATCCATGATACCGTTTTCTTCTTCTGTTGGTTCGAGAAGCACGGCTCCCGCTCCATCACCAAAAAGAACGCAAGTTGATCGATCGCTGTAATCAACGATCGCCGACATTTTATCGGCCCCAACAACCACTACTTTTTTATGTTCGCCGCTCCTAATGAATTGAGTACCTACATTAAGCCCGAATAAAAATCCGGAGCAAGCAGCACTCAAGTCAAAACCCCAAGCGTTTTTTGCGCCGACTTTATCACAGATAATGTTAGCCGTTGCAGGAAATGCGTGGTCGGCAGTGACGGTACAAACGATCATCAGATCAATTTCCATTGGAGAAATTCCTCTTTTGGCGCAAAGTCCGAGAACAGCTTCCGCCCCCATTACTGAAGTTCCTAATCCGGGCTTAAGAATGTGCCTTTCTTCAATTCCCGTTCTGGATTTTATCCACTCATCGGTGGTATCTACCATTTTTTCCAGATCAGCATTGGTTAGCAAATCTGGTGGAACATATCCTTGAATGGCCGTTATGGCGGCATTTACTTTACTCATCTTTTTCTTGCCTAAGTTCAAAAGCAGTGCGCAAATTTAGGAGATTGGGCGCTAAACTGACCATTAAAAGTGCTGCTAAAAAAAAAAGGAACGGCTAAACCGTTCCTGAATCAGAATATTATTTTGAGACTAGGCTACAGCCTGTTCTTTATCAATTACAATTTTACCGCGGTAGTACAACTTACCTTCAAACCAATGGGCGTGGTGAGTAAGGTGCGGCTGACCGGTGGTTTGACAAGTTACCACGTGTGGGGTATCCGCTTTGTAGTGAGTTCTACGTTTGCGACTACGGGACTTGGAGTGTCGTCGTTTTGGGTGTGCCATATCCTAATCGTTTTGCGCCTTTCGGCTTAATTCGTGCTTAATCCTTTTAATCCATCCCATCGAGGGTCTACCGGCGGCTCATCATTCTTTGCTTCGATCTGGCGCAACCGCTCTATAGCATCCTTATCACAGGATTCCGGACTGGCATGCAGTCGGCGAGAGGGTAGCATAAGGTGAACATATTCGTAGAGGTAATGCGAAACATCGATTAAATGTTCCGAAGGACCGAGTTCAAGGATGTCTTCATCCGTTGTTCCCGTAGTTTCACCCATTTTCACGATCAAACGCTCAGTGCCTTCAAAAGGAACTTTTGCATCTTCACCGCAACGATCACAGGGCAAAATTGCCGTGCCGCTGAGGGTAAAACTCAATACCATCATGTTCATCTGACGGTCGAGATCAAGCTCGACATGTATGTCGCCATCTTGAACTTCTCCGTGCCCGAACGATTCAAAGAACTCTTTTAAAAGGCGGAATTCATAGTGATGAGTTCCGACTTTCAGCCCCAGGTAAGGGATCCGGTATTCTACCAATTGATCCATACTTTCGATAAGGGAGCGCAAAGATAATGGAATTTGTGTAATTGACAAACAATTAGCAAAAAGCTTTATGTTCTTGTCAATTTTATCAATTATCCCTATCGCGCTCTAGTTTGCGTGGTTGTAATGGGTTTGCGGTTATTTCCTTAAACTCTTTGCGCTTGCGATATACATCACAAGCTACATAAATAGCCTCTCTGAATGATGCTTCCGAAGCCTCATTCTTTCCGGCAATGCCAAATGCCGTCCCGTGATCGGGGGATGTTCTCACAATGGGAAGTCCCGCCGTATAATTTACTCCGTTTTCAAACGATATTGCCTTAAATGGGGCTAATCCCTGATCGTGATACATGGCCATAATGCCATCAAAATTCTTAAAATTATTCGAACCAAAAAAACCGTCCGCGGCATAGGCTCCATATACAAGGTGTCCTTCGTCTTGCAATTCCCGCACCGTGGGATTGATAATTTCCTTTTCCTCAGTACCTAAAAGTCCGTTGTCACCAGCATGCGGATTTAACCCCAATACAGCAATTTTCGGCTTCCGAATGCCAAAATCACGCTGAAGACTCTCTACCATCTTGCGAATCTTTTTGGAAATCATTTGCTTATTCAAGGCTTGCGACACGTCTTTCAGTGGAATGTGCCCAGTAACTATACCTACTCTTATGTTCCCATTAACTAGCAGCATTAAATAATCATCCACATTTGACATGGAGGCTAAGTACTCCGTATGTCCCGGAAACTTGAAACCTGCCTTGGTAATGTTGTCCTTATCTATTGGTGCCGTCACCAAAACATCCACTTTGTTCGATGCCAGATCTGCCACCGCAGCTTCTAACGATTTCAGCGCAGCAAAGGCAGAATCCTTGGTAGGAGTGCCAAATTTCACCTCGGTTTTTTCCGTCCATACCGTTACGAGATTAGCCTTTCTGGGATGTGCTTCATCAGCCGAATTAATTTGCTGAAAAACAAAATCTCCTGCATCGGCAATGCTCTTCCTGTGAATTTTAACTACCTCAGGATTCGCATATACAATAGGTATAATGTCTTCCAATATTCTTGGGTCAAGCAATGATTTTATCACTACTTCTAGGCCAATTCCATTCGTATCACCAACACTTATTCCAACCCGGATTAAACCGGAATCTCCTTTTGAACTCATACTTTATAGTGTCTTTTCACAAAATCATAAACCAAACGTACACCAATTCCAGTTCCACCTGCGGGTTGATAGCCATTTTTTGATGTTAAAAACGCAGGACCGGCAATATCGAGGTGAATATATGGGTAATCTGTAAAATGCTGCAGGAATTTCCCCGCTGTTATTTGTCCAGCATAAGGCCCACCTAAATTATTCAAATCGGCAATTTCACTTTTCATTTCTTCGCCATATTCATCCCAAAGTGGAAACTCAATAATGCGTTCCCAAGTTTGACGACCACTTTCGTGCAAATCGCTCATCACTTTTTCATCCGCAGTGCCCATACCAGCAATGGCTATGGTTCCGAGTGCTCTCACTGCTGCACCTGTAAGTGTAGATGATTCAATAACCAGCGAAGGTTTGTATTTTTTGGCGTAGGCAAGGGCATCGGCTAGAATTAAACGTCCTTCTGCATCAGTGTTTCTTACTTCTACTGTGGTGCCATCAAACATGGTGATGATATCGCCAGGGGCATAAGCATTCAATCCGGGACGATTGTCAGTGGCGGGAATCAAAACAATAACATGAACCGGTAATTTATTGGCAGCAATAGCGGAAATAGCGCCAACCATCATAGCTGCTCCTGCCATATCGCACTTCATCATATCCATTGAAGCTGGAGTAGGTTTAAGGCTAAGGCCACCTGTATCATACACAACACCCTTTCCAACAAGTACAAGTGGCGCTTTATTCACCGCTTTTACGGGCTTCCATTCCAGAATGTTAAAGGTAGGCTCTTCTACACTTCCTTGATTTACAGAGAGTAAGCCTCCCATTTTGAGTGATTCTATTTTTTTCTTGTTTAGAACTTCTGTCTTGAATCCCGAGTCTTTTCCGGCTTTCACGATTTCTTTTGATAATCTCGTGGCGGTGAGTGTGTTTTGAGGTTCATTCACAAGATCACGACTCAGAAACACAGCGTCTAAAAGATTTTGAAACTCTCCCAAAGAAGACTCATTCCAATGTGAGTCAATCAAAGTGATTTTGGATGGTTCAACATTGCTCTTCTTGCTTTTGTACTTCTCAAAGCGATAACTTCCTAATACAATGCCTTCAATCACTGCCAAACTGAGATCAGGAACTTCGTGAAACCTGCAAATGCTAATTTCATCCAAGGTGTTGTCTTTGGCTAATTGCAACACTTTTAATCCGGCAAGTCGAGCCTTTTCCAAACTTTTAGGGCTAGCATCATTTGTCGGAAAAAAAGCAAACAAATAGTGCCTGTCAAGTTGCTGATAACTGAGTGTACTGAATTCTTCCCTAGATTTTTTTTCCAAGAGAGCCCTACCTTCAGAAAGTAATCCCGGTGCTTCAGGCAAGGATCCGGCATCACAAATCACAATCACAGCTCCATGACTAGCGACTTTCTTCGATTTCTTAATCTTCATAAAACTGCTTGTTAGGTTATTTGTACCTAAGACTGTATAATATTGCGTAAAGCTACAACAATGTAATAATTGCTGTGTTTTATAGTTCAATAGAATGGTGTGTCGACTGCTGATTCCGTATCTTCGTAATGTAAATGAGAGATTTTAAAGTTGTAATAGGAATTTTCGTCTTTGTATGTCTAAGTAATTGGGCATCAGCTACACACAATCGTGCGGGAGAAATTACTTACCGGCATATAGGTGGCTATACTTACGAAATAACTATTACTACCTGCACCAAAACCTCAGTAATCGCAGACCGCGAATGGTTAAAAATTGCTTGGGGCGATAATCTTAACCCTGGTGCTGATTTGGATAGCATTCAACGAGACAATATCGAATTTTCGCCTCCCGGTGAAGACTGGCAAATAAATATTTACACCGATATTCACACCTATCCAGGTATTGGTTCCTATTTACTTACGATGGAAGATCAGAATCGGAATGAAGGTGTAAATAATATTCCGGAATCAGTTAGCGTAGCATTTTGGATTGAATCATTGCTCGTAATTAGCCCTATTGGTTTTAATAATTCCGTTGTGCTGCTAAATCCACCTAAGGAGCAAGCGTGCCTTAATAAATTGTGGATTCACAATCCTGGAGCCTTTGATCCTGATGGGGATAGTCTGTATTATTCCTTAATACCCTGTATGAGGCAAGATGGAGTGAATATTGAAGGGTATAATTATCCTGATAATACCACATCCAACCCGAATGATGTTTTCAGCATTGATTCTCAAACGGGTGATGTTACTTGGAACGTGCCCTCGGAGCCGGCAGGGGAATACAATTTTGCGATAAAAATTGAGGAATTCAGAGAAGGGTTTCTGATGGGTTATGTGGTGAGAGACATGCAAATAACAGTTATTATTTGTGATAATAATCCTCCAGTAATTGCCGAAATTCTTGATGTTTGTATTGAAGTTGGTCAGAATTTAACAATAGATGTAGATGCCTCCGATCCTGATGGCAATCCTACGGAGCTAACTGCCGTTGGTGGACCACTCACTGAGGTTGTTAATCCTGCAACATTTAATGAAAATTCAGGGGTGTTTAATTGGGTTCCCGGTTGTGAAGAAGTGAGGCCAGAGCCTTATCAAATGCTCTTTCTTGCCCAGGATTTTAGCAATCAAATTAATCTTGTCGATATAGAATCAGTATTCATTACTGTTGTGGCTCCGGCGGTTGAAAATCCGGTTGCAGAAGCTCTGGCAAATTCGATAACTCTTAATTGGGATGTAACTCCTTGCTTAGATGCTGTGGCAAGACCGGAACTAGGATCTTACAAAATCTATCGACGAAATAATTTGTATGGTTTTGAACCCGCTGAATGTGAACTCGGCGTGCCGGAATACACGGGCTATCAATTTATTGGCGAAGTGCAGGGTTTGGAAAGCACAAGTTATTTTGATGATTTTGAATTGGGTTATGGTGGCACTTATTGCTATATGATTGCAACTTGTTTCCCTAACGGAGCCATTTCTTATGCTTCGGTAGAGTTTTGCACAGAGCTTATCAAGGACGTGCCGGTTATGACCAATGTGAGTGTAAATTCTACTAATACAGTTAGTGGAGAAAATGATGTGGCTTGGTCACCCCCAACTGAAATAGATTTAGAAACTTTTGCCGGACCTTATTATTACGAATTGTATTATGGAACTGGCTTTAATGGCGCGTCTCAATTGGTTTTCACTTCAGATACAGAAGCTGATTTGTTTGACGCCGATACAACTTATGTGCATTCCGGTATAAACACCCAAAACAATCCGAACAATTACCGGGTGGTATTCTTTTCTAATAATGAAGCTATTTCTCAAAGTACTTTTGCCTCTTCGGTTTTTTTAGAAATGGAAAGCAATGACAATCAACTCCGATTGTTTTGGACCACCTCCGTGCCTTGGTTTAATGAATCCTTTGAAGTTTTCCGTTTTGACAATGACTTTGGGGATTTCATTTCTATAGGTACTACAAGCGAAATGGAATTTACAGATACTGAATTAATTAATAATAGTGAGTATTGCTATTACGTGGTGAGCACGGGTAGTTTTAATGCAGATGATATCATTGATCCAGTTATTAATTTCTCGCAAGAAGCTTGTGGGATTCCTTTCGATTTTACTGCACCTTGTCCTCCTGTACTTACTATAGATCCTGATTGTGATGAAGAATTGGCCTTTCTTACTTGGACCAATCTAAATGACTTATGTGCTGATGATGTAACTGCCTACAATTTGTACTATACTCCTATACTTAATGGGACTTTTGAATTAATAGAAAGTTTTAGTTCTGCAGTTGAAACTAGCTTTACATATAATTTGGGTGTTGAAAGTGGTTCCATTGCAGGATGCTATGTTGTAACAGCATTGGATTCACTATTGCCGGGTCCGGGTGGAATTCCCAATCAGAACGAAAGCGTTTGGAGTGAAATGGTGTGTATAGACAATTGTCCTTTCTATTTCTTGCCGAATGTTTTTTCGCCCAACAACGACGGGGTAAATGATTTCTTCCGCCCATTCCCATATAGGTTCGTTGAAAGTGTAGAGTGCAGAATTTTCAATCGTTGGGGCGGATTAGTATTTGAAACTACCGATGCTGATATTAACTGGGATGGAACTAGTAATGATAGTGGCGAAGTGGTTTCAGATGGCGTTTATTATTATACGATAACGCTTAATACCATTCGCCTAACAGGCATTGTGCAGGTGGAGATGTCGGGAAATCTCACCATTCTAGGCGGAGACAAAAACAATAAGGTCACAAAATAATTCATGTTTACAGGTATTATTGAATGTTTAGGTAAGGTAGAAGAAATTATACCTGAAGGGAGTAATGTGCATTTTAAGATTCGATCTGCTATCTGGCCAGAACTGAAAATTGATCAGAGTATTGCTCACAATGGAGTTTGCCTTACCGTTGTAGAATTAAAGGATGGTATTCATACCGTTACTGCCATCAAGGAAACACTCGAAAAATCGAATCTCAATGCTTTAAAAACAGGCGCTAATGTTAATCTGGAGCGCTGTATGAAAATGGGCGATAGGCTTGATGGACATATAGTTCAGGGTCATGTTGACGGCACCGCAAAAGTGTATGCCATAAATGAAAATGCAGGGAGTTGGGAGTTCAGATTTAATTATGACAATGCCTTTAAAAATTTAATAGTTTCAAAAGGATCAATTTGCATTAACGGTGTGAGTCTTACCTTGGTTGATGCCATGGATAATAAGTTCAGCGTTGCGATTATTCCCTATACATTCGAGCATACAACATTTAAATATTTCGAATTAGGATCAGTTGTGAATCTTGAATTTGACATATTGGGAAAATATGTCCAAAGGATGATGGAGCGGAGGTAAGGGCTTATCGCGAAAGGCAGGGAAATATCAATCAAAAGGGATTTTGGAATTTGACCAATTGAATTACCAATCTTATAATAAATTCATCCTTTCCATTGGATCTCAAGTACCAATCCAAGCCCAAAAGGCAGAGATTATTATGGGAATTACAAAACGGCCTTTTGTATATAGTTCTGAGTCCGGAGGGCTTACATTAATCTAACTTGTGAAAAATCATTTCGCCTTTTTTAAATTTATGCGCATCAGCTAAAATTTGACCGCATACCTTGCTAATAAGTTTTGCCCTTATTATACTTGTTTATTATTCCGAACCTTATCTTTGTTGCCCGAATTATTACCACAGCATGACGCAGATTTCTAAGAATCTTACCCCATCATTTTTCATTATTATTTTGAGCCTGGCCTTCGTTGAGGCTCACTCGCAGCAAGACTCTTTAATGGTTATTGATCTGATAACAAAATCAACGGAGCAGCTACAGGCAGGAAAAAAGAAAGAGGCCTTAATAAAGGCAGATTCTGCTTTGCTTTTGGCAAAAGGGCTAGGTTTAGATAAATTTATAGTATCCGCACACCACTCAAAAGCAGCTTGCCTAGATGCGCTTAAGAAACCCAAATTAGCTATTGCCGAGTATACCGCTGCGCTTGAACTTGCCAAAAATAATGGTTCATCGCCCCTACAAATGAAAGCACTTGAGGGGATTTACGCTTATTATTTCAACAAACGCAAGTATCCCGAAGCGTTTAATTATCGTAATGAATTGGCAACTTTGCGAGATTCAGTATTTAAAGACGAAATTAAGCATTGGTCAGCGGCGAATGACTCTTTAATAAATGTTCTGGAGATAGAAAGAAACCGCAATGATGCTAAAATTGCTTCAATCACTGAAGATTCTAAAGAAAGTATTGATAAGTCCAGCCTGTATATTGGTATATTAATGGGATGCTTGGTTTTAACTTTTTTAGGTTTTATTATATTGATAAAATTGCATAGAGCAAAGATCAAAAATGGGGAAGATGAATTGGCTTTAGGGAACAAGAAGATTTCCGATTTGCATCTGATTACAGTTAAAGAAAGGAATTTTTTGCAAGCCTATGAAACTAATAATTTGCAGTTAGAATACAACTTTTATCAAGAAGTTTTCGAAAAGTTTAGTTCCGTAAAAACGCAATTGGAACAATTTGCCAAAGTGGCCGGTTCAGCATTTCCTGTAGATAAGTATTTGGGATTGCAGAACATTGTGTCAAAATTGGCCAGAGATTTAAAGGCAAAATCCTCGAACGTAGCACCAGAAGTATTTGTAGAAAAAGGCCTGTGTGAATCTTTGAAATTGGCGTTTGCAAGCGCTGAGCAAACAGGCGATAGAATTGTCTTTAGTTCTATTTGTCAGCATTGGTCTCGCGGTTTTATAGATGATGTATTGATTTTCCGTTTGGTAACAGGAATTGTCGGGACGATTAAATCTGAGAACGGATTATTTAATGGTTCTGTAGATTTGAATTTTTTAGCTGATGATCTTGAAATTGTTATCAAAAGCAGCGAAAGAGCATATATTGGCGATTTAGCTAATCATGCTTATAGCCATTTCCGCCAATATCTTCAAGCGGAAATAGCCATTAATACCGACAATGGGAACCTTATTGATATAAGAATAATAGTATCAAATATCAGTAATTAAGTTTCATTTATTTGTTATAATAATTTCGGTTCTTCTATTAATAGCATGTTCATTTTCATCGCAATCTGCTTGATCATTGCAAGGATTGAGAAGTTTAGATTCACCCATGCCTTTCCATTCAACGCTACTTTTGTTAACTCCTGATTTAATTAGCATTTCAGATGCGTTTTTAGCCCTGTCTTTAGATAGGTTTAGATTGTATTCATCGCTTCCTCTACTGTCAGTGTACGACCTAATTTCGACTTTTATTTCGGGGTTTATTTTTAGTAATTGAGATAATTTTTTCAATTGCGAAATTCCGCTTGAATCTGGCTCAGTTTTGTTAAATCCATATCCTATTTTGGACACTAATAGCGCTTCACCATTCTTAAACTCTATTTTTTGACCATCAGATAAAATGAGCGTGCGGATATCTGCCGTTTTCAATCTTTCCACACTTACGTAGGAGTCCTGAATTATTGCGGGTTCCAGTCCTTCTAGCTGAAGTTTTTTTGCCACACTGCTGTCGCTCAATGAAAACGCATAATTGGCTTTTGGTAACACTTCATTAAAACTGAATTTCCCATCTTCATCGGTATAGGTCAAATCGTCGGCTTTGCCCTTTTCATCAAGCAAAATAACAGCTTCGCCACTGCCAATATCACCAGGGTTGTCCTTAAAAACCTGACCGTTGATTCTAATGCTCAGCAAAACTGTTTCATCTGGGTTATCAAGTCGTTTTAATGGATCCATGTCTTCATAAGGGAGCATTTCAAACCAAAATGAAGAACGCGAATTGGCATTTATCACTTTTACAACTTCGTTCTTCGCATTGAGTAATTCAATCTTCGCAGCTTCTTTCAGTTTTGGGCTTCCAAAATCAGCTTCCATTCTATACCTTCTTCCCATTGCCAATGCGGGCATGTCGAAGAATCCCTGATCATCGCTTATGAAACTTCCCGAAAATACACCTAGTTCATCAAACACCCGAATTTCTGTTTTACAAATAGGTTCAGAACCTAATACTAATCTGGCTTTTTGTTTCGAGAAGGATTGAGATATTTTTCTTGTGATATATAAATCCTCTGCACCCATTCCTCCTTTTCGCCGGCTACTTACAAACGCCCAATCATTTCCCCCGAAAATAATATTTAAGTCATCTTCGTTGCTGTTCACGGGAGGCGGAAACTGTTGCAATGTGCCTTCTTCATGTGGCAGACAATGGTATAAATCCAAACCTGTTTTTTCGCCATTTCTGTTGGACGAGAAACATAATTTGTCAGCCCAGAATGATGGGAAAACTTCATCCCATTTTGAGTTAATGTTTTCTAATGCAAGCGCTTTGGTCCATTTATCTCCTTCTCTATAGCAAATGAATAGATTGAAGCCTGTACCATTTGATTTATAGTCACTTGCAAAAACTAGTTTATCCCCATTTTCTGATATGGCGGGATGAATTATATTACAATTTTCCAAGCCGGTATCTATCCATTCTGGTGCTTCTAATTCTTTCCAATTAGCTAATTGCCACTGCATTTTGCCATCTTCGTTTTTACTAAGGAAGCAGGCATACCAAGTTGAAGTGTATGGGCACCATGAGCGCGTTCCACATTCTTCAGCCATGCATGTTTGTTGAATAATTTCATCATTAGGATGCAAATCAATGAGGCGTTCAGAACCATCTAAAACCATTGGGTACAATCTTCCTGGTAAACGCCATTCTTCATCATGCAAGGGGTCTTTATTTAAATCGTTGAGAATGTAAATTTGCTCTGCTCTAATGGCGTTAATTATTTCGGCTCCTTCTGTATTTCCGTTTTCCAATTGGATTATTTCCCACTCTGATTGTGAACGGCTCATGAGTGCAATGAGCACTAAAACAATTATTGCTGATAGCTTCATCAGAAATAACGAATTGAGGGCGCAGTGCCGCCTTTGCGTTTAAACTGTATGCCTGCAAATACTTCGTGCGAACCACCTGGTTTGATAGTCCCTGTTGGGATGTCGTAAGAATAGCCTATCCTGAAATAAGGACTTAGTAAAAGCTCCGTGTAGGCAAGAAATCCGAAATCCTTTCTATAGCCCGTGCCAATCCAGCATTTCCCCGAATATAATGCAGCTATTTGAATCTCCGGTTGTAAATCCAAATTGGAGGTGCTACGCATTAAGAATGAACTCCTGATCTGCCAGGCTACATTTATTGGCGATACATATCCGGTTATGAAGTGGAAGTGTTGGAAATATTTACTTTCCGTATTTGCGCTAATATAGGAGGATGATAGCAATCTGCTTGCCTCCAATCCGGCATAAAAATATTTACTTCTATATAGAACCGCAGCAGCGAGTAGGGGAGACCATCTGCTTTGAGATCCAGCCATTATTTTAGGGTCATCAAAGTCTATTGACCTTAATTTTCCAATGTCAAAATATTGATTGCCTAATCCGGCGCGGATAGCAAAGGATAATTTTCCTTTGCTGTTCAATTGAATTTTGTAATTCAATGATCCACTTATTTCAGCGTCTCTATGTGCTCCGATTTCTTCCCTGAATAACTTAATGCCGTAAGCTAATTTTTGATTGCGGAATGAGTTGTGCATGGATGCCATCACACTATTGGGAGAACCTTCAATACCAGTCCATTGATTCCTGTATCTGAAAGCCGCAGAACCATGTGATCCATCGCCTGCGTGCGCTGCATTTATATCATAAAGATTGAAAGTATGCTGTGTGAAGAGCCATTCCTGTTGTGCTCGTATGCTAGAGGAAGCAGCATACAATGCAATGCAAAATGATATTTTTAATATTAAATATTTCAACGTAATATTTCAATATATCCCGTGAAACTTTGATCGCCGGCTTCCACTTGATAGAAATAGGTTCCAGTGGGTAATTGTTTGTTTTTAAGGTCAATACCATTAAAAAATACACTGCTATTGTCATAATTATTTCCTTTCCATACTTCATTACCCCATCTACTGAAAATGATAACTTTATTGATGGCGAATTCAGGCAAGTCTATGTTTTGAATAAACCAGATTGAATTTATATTGTCTTCATCGGGCGTGAAAACATTGGGGAAGAGTAATGTGCATTCTGCTGGAGCTTCATTTACTATGAAACTAACACTGGCAGCGCATCCAACAAAGGCATATACTTCTAAGGTGTATGCACCAGGTGCCAATTCAGGTAATGGCAATTCCACTGGATTTCCATTGAGCAAATAGATAAAAGTGTTCATCGTTGCACAACCTGAGAAGCTCGCTATACTGATGCTTCCAAGTTTATCATTGCTGCAATTTGGCTGTTCAATATTCAAGACTATTTCTAATGGTTCCAACACATCACCTTGCTGAAATCCTTGACTTAAGATTACTGAACTTCCAGTTTGAGAAATGTATTCAGGTTGACCGGATGTATCGCTGATGTATGTTCCGGATCCAGATGTATATGATGCTGCCTGACATGATATTACTTGTCGGCTTAAACTTACTTGAGCCTGTGTTGAAAGAAGGCACAAAGTAAATGCATTCAGAAAGCTGATTATGATTTTTTTATTCATTACTTGAGCGATGAATTATCCACCAATTAGTTCCGTCGGAAATGATACCGATTTCCTGCCGAAAAAATGTGTTCAAAAGATGGTTTGGACTTCCATCAATGCTTTGTCCCGCTGAGGCTATAAGATTTAAAGTATTGGTGATAGGAACTCCTTCAGCTTGATTGCTGATTTTTTTAATGATGTAAATTCTGCCCTCGCATAAATTAGCATCAGGCAGATTTACCGTCAAATTTTGATCATTTACATTTGCAATCAGTACATGGTGTTGATCGCTCAAATTGAATTCATTTGGACCATTATGCACGGTAATTGTCCCAGCAATCGAACCTTGAATATGTAAAGTTGAACTCGGCTCAGATGTGCCTATACCAATGTTTTCATTTATGTTATAAACCTTTCCGTCTTCTTTCACCCAGTCTTCGTCATCTGCAATAGCTGACAGATCTAATTGATGCACCTGACCGCTTTCAACAATGTTAAGCATGTTGCCTTGGAGTTGCAGCAAAGTGAGTGATTCATTGTTGGGGTTTTCATCACCATCGCTCAAAACATCTCCCAAATCAACACTATGCGTAATGTTGGCCTCTAGAATTTCCAAAATACTTCCATTGATGCTCAAGTTTGTTATCAATTCATTCACAGGATCGGAATCATCATCATCTGTGTTCAATGCTCTCCCGGCCACCAATGCGTATGGAACACTGAGTAATTGGCTCGTCCCCATCAGTTCATAACTTCCCATTCCCGGATCAATCCAAACAGAAAGAAAATGACTGTTATCTGCCCATGAAATTTCTTCAAAACTTGGGGATGACCCTTCTCCTGTTGAAACGCCATCGCCAATAACCAGATGAAAAAGGCCGTATGAATCGGTGCTTACACCGTGTTCTTCAACCCATGATAATGGACCGTTAATGCTTTCGCTACGGATTCCAAGTTTAACATCAATAAACGCATTCACCAATGGGTTTCCTTCAGCACCGCGAGCCAGTGCTTGATATGATATTCCTTGAGGAATAGATTGGGCTTGAATTGGAGAGCGGTTAACCAAGACCAACAATCCAAGGCAAATACAATAAATAAAGAGGTATCGCATGAAAGGAAAATTACGATGAGAACCCCTTGACGAAACCTCAATGCTAAACAGATTTCCACATTCGATTATTGATAGCTAGTGTAACAAATTTGGACTTAGTTGTTAATCTTCAATATAAACATTATCAGTCATTTGGAGAATAGTCTTTGCCCAATTTTGCGTTATCCGAAAATGCGTACTTTTGCGGTCTGAGTTCGGGATGTAGCTTAGCCCGGTAAAGCGCACGTCTGGGGGGCGTGAGAGCGGAGGTTCGAATCCTCTCATCCCGACTTTTTTCCTTCTTTTTGATTTCTCTTCGAAATAGTCACCTTAGATCCTATTCCAAAAGATCCTAATTCAAATTCAATTTTTCTGATTTGACTGCATAAGCGGTTTTGAATTCATTTATTTCTTCATCTAAATTCTGCGGACGCCAAAATCTATGCCCTCCTCCCAAATTTCCATTTTTTCACATTGTCTCTTATATATTTTTTGATTCGTATTAAAGACATTTTATCTCGTATAACATGATCATAATAGCTCATTTGCCATTAAAAAAACGATTTGGTTTTGGTTTGCGTATCTTTTTGCAGATTTTTTAAATGCCCGAATAATTGTTGGCAGATTCATGGATTGAATGCCAAATTTATTAACCTGATGTTTATGATTTTTTGGCCGTTTAATATGGATAATTCCATGAAGATGATCAGGCATCAAAACAAATTCATCCAAGGTTACCATTGGATAATGATTTGGAATTCCATTCCAAATATCGATGGTAATTTGGCCGATGGGCCTGGGTTGCATGATTTGATATGGACCGGATAGAGACGGGCAATTGCCCGTCAATATCCCTGTCCCCACCGCATCCCCTTTTCCCACTATTTCGCCAAAATGCCTTTGTCGATTTTTGGTGCAAATGGTTATAAAATAGGATCCACCACCACCATAATCATGTTTGCGCAACCTGGTTGATGAAATGCGATATTTCCCTTGAAATTTCCCTGAAGCCATAATAATTCGTTTTATCAAAACATTGTAAAAATCGGAATGCATTGTTTTGTTAATACCTGGAATAGATAATATGGGATGAAATTGGACGATTTACCACCAACCCGCATACCACGTGTACCCCGTAGATACAGACAATTGCCTGTATCTGAAGGGTATACGGCATGTTCGGCGCGGTGTTATTGCCACACACAGGCATTCAAACGTCAATAAACGTTTAAAATATTTACCGAATAAATACAGTTTTAAAAATGAAATATATTAACCCCAGACTTTGGTGCCTTCACTACAGTTTTTACAAATGTCGATCTCTTTTCTAGATTTTAAGAGGCTTGAACGGAATGATCTATACTGTTCGCTTTGCCAAACTTCTTTAAATGTTTTTGCAGACAAATGGCCCATTTCATGTTTGGCATCTTTATCGAAACAACACGGTACTACGGCACCATCCTGAGTTACAACGGAGCTGTGCCACATCTTCCAACAATGATTGTCCAGTGAATTTTTGATGCTGAATTTGCCATCTGGATTCTTTTTGTACCTCGAATATTTTTTAATCGTCGGCATCAATTTGTTGCCATTTTCAAACTCGTACAATTGCGCAGTTTTAAACCGCAATTCGTTAACACCAAGTTTCCTGGCTAGTTTTTTTATTTCTGGAATTTGATGCTCATTAGGTTTAACAACTAAAAATTGGAATATTACATGTGGGGTAGATGAATTCAGTTTCTTTTTCCAATGCAAGATCGTTTTTGTTCCCTCAATTACTTTTTCTAAACTCCCATTTACACGGTATGATTCATATACTTCTTGGGTGCTGCCATCAATTGAAATTATTAATCGGTCAAGGCCCGATTCAATAATTGCCTTGGCTTTTTCATCATTAATGAAATGTGCATTAGTGGATGTGGCCGTGTAAATTTTGCGTTTCGATGCAGCCCTGATCATATCCAGAAGAGCCGGGTGAATAAATGGCTCCCCTTGAAAATAGAAAATCATATAAGCAGTAGTTGCACTTATTTCATCCAGTAATTTCTCGAAAAGAGGCATTTTCATATTTCCCGTTGGCCGACTGAATTGTTTTAGCCCGGATGGACATTCAGGACATGCTAAATTACATGCAGTGGTAGGCTCAACAGTGATGGAAATGGGTAATCCTGGGGCATTTATATTGCCTGTTAACCGCGACCAGTAATAGGATCCGAGAACAAGCCCGGCATTACCGATCCTGCGCCCGCTGAGCTTGCTTAAAAATCGCATTCCATCTCGCATCCTGCTAAACATGTCCCAAATGTAGTATTTAAGAAGATTAGCCTGTAACTTCGTATTCTGTTTACACGTCACTATCACATGAGAAATTTTGCGAGTTTACTTTTTTTGAGCTTGTTAGCGTCTTTTTCGATTCTTGAATCTACGGCACAGCATAGCCTTAGTGGTAAGGTAATGGATTCAAAAAGCCTAAGTCCATTGGCTTTTGTTACAGTAATCGCAAATGATTCACGCAATGGAACATACACTGATATTGATGGTAATTTCAAAATTGAATCCACACTTCCGCTAAAAAAATTGGCATTTAGTTACGTAGGGTATAAATCCATGAATTTGAATGTATCCGGTGAAAATGTGATTAGCGTATATATGGATGTAGCCGTAGTTGAAATAGGCATTGCAACGGTATTGTCAGGTGAAAATCCCGCAGAACGCATTATTAGGCGGGCTATTGAAAACAAGAAAGATAATAATCCCGAGCGAGGACTTGGCTTCAGCTATGATTCCTATAATAAGTTGGTTTTTACAGCTGATGTAGATTCCGCATTAATATCGAGTCCTGAGAAAATTGCAGAACTGGACTCCTCTGACCAGGATGCAATTGATTTTTTAAGCAAACAACATATTTTTCTGATGGAGTCGGTGAGTGAAAGAAAATTCTTGCCGCTTTCAAATAGTGTAGAAAATGTAAAAGCTTCAAGGGTATCGGGATTAAAGAATCCCGATTTTGCACTGTTGGGAACGCAACTGCAGAGTTTTTCTTTTTATAGTGAGCAAATCAATGTGCTCGACATGGTTTATCTCAGTCCATTATCTTATGGAGCAATAAACAAATATCTTTTCACCATTGAGGATACCACTTATCAGGATGCAGATACTGTTTTTGTTCTCTCTTATCAACCCCGCTCAGGAAAGAACTTTGATGGATTAGAAGGCTTGTTGTACATTAATTCGCAGGGATATGCTATTCAGAATGTAATTGCAAGTCCTGTAAATCAGGCTGATCAAACTTTCGAGATTCGGATTCAACAACAATATGAATTTATAGAACGCCGCAAATGGTTCCCCGTTCAGTTAAATACTTTAATATACTTTAATACAGTCTCTGCCAATAGTTTCAGATTAGTAGGTATTGGAAGATCGTACATTAAGAATATTATTATCGATCCCCCTTTACGTAAGCGGGATTTCGGCCATGTAATATTGAAAATGGAAAACGATGCAAGCGATCAAGATTCCGCTTTCTGGAGCCGGCACAGAGTGAATCCATTAGACGAAAAGGAACTTAAAACTTACCATGTAATTGATAGCATTGGAAAAGCCATGAACCTAGATGCTAAGCTATTGATCTTTCAAAGTTTGGCCTCAGGCAAAATCCCCATGGGAAATCTTGAATTCGATTTGAATCGTTTGCTTGCATATAACGCATACGAAGGATTTAGACTTGGAGGAGGGCTTCATACTAGCAATAAATTTTCGCAAATCTGGAAAACAGGGGCCTATGCAGCGTATGGCTTTCTGGATGAGAACTGGAAATTTGGAGCAGATACAAAAGTTACTTTTGATCGCAAACGTGGAATATTTCTGGAAGCGAAATATGAAAAAGATGTAGTAGAATTTGGGTCCCAGAAATTCAGTACAGACGGGCGTTTATTTTCTGCAGCGGAGCAATACCGAATATTTGTTAGTAGAATGGAAGAATATGAGAAGTATGGGCTACATTTTGGATTTAGAAGCATGGGCTATTTCACCTGGAAAATTGGCGCTGAGCAAGAAAGAAGACTCGCTTTTGGTGATTATAATTTTGTTTCGTCCATTTCTGATGAGGTTCGAGTATTTGATAAAGATTTCGATCTGAGTTTAGCTTCTGTAGAATTGCGCTTTGCTTTTAAAGAGAAATTTATCGAATCATTAACGAGAAGAATAGCCGTTGATTCACCTTATCCAGTGCTCGAATTGAAATATACTAAAGCGCTTGAAACAAATTCTTCTGATTATGGATTTGACCGTATTGATTGGAGAATTAGTCATGCTGTACCCATAAAAAACCTCGGAACTTTTAAATGGAGAGTGGCAGGCGGATTAACTTCTGGTGATACACCTGGCGGATATTTATTTAATTTAAAAGGAGTTTATAGAAATATTGGACTTTTTAGCCCGTATTCATTTGCAACTATGAGAACTAATGAGTTTCTGGCAGATACTTATACAAGTGTTCACTTATATCATGATTTTGGAAGCCTATTATTTAAAACAAAAAAATTCAGACCGGAATTGTTAATCGGTTATAATGCAGCTATGGGATCACTTGATAATCCCAACAGGCACGAAGGATTGAGCTTTAACATTCCTAAAAAACTCTATTCTGAAGCAGGATTGCAGTTTAACAGATTGGTTAGGAGTGGATCTGCCAGTTTTGGAATGGGGGCTTTTTACAGAGTGGGAGAATACGCTTTTCCTGATTTTAAAGATAATATTGCCCTGCAATTGACTTTAGTAACTCAGTTTTAGTCTTGGGGGAAATTCCTCCTATGGTAGCAAGTACAAGCTGAAATTGAGATTGAATTATTTTGTTTTGGAAAAAGGGGAAGTGCTGAATAATCCGTTTCAAATTATGAATGCAATTCTTTTCATTTTAACACTGTCAAAAGCATTGTTTATCTTTGTTTTATGATTCAAATTGATGATTTCACTGTCCTTTCGGACGAACTCTTCGAACAAAAATTCGTTTGTGATCTTAATGCTTGTAAGGGTGCTTGTTGTGTTCAAGGAGATAGTGGAGCTCCCTTGGAAATGGAAGAGTTAGATATTTTGGAGAGTATCTACGAAAAAGTGAAGCCATTTATGCGTGAGGAAGGTATTGAAGCTGTTGAAGAACAGGGGAATTACATTTTGGATGTTGATGGAGAGTACGTAACTCCCCTAGTGAATGGTGCCGAATGTGCTTATGTTACTTTTGATGCTGATGGTACTGCTAAATGCGCCATTGAAAAAGCATTTCGTGCAGGAGTAGTCGATTTCCCTAAACCAATTTCTTGTCATTTGTATCCCATAAGAATTGCCAAGCTTCAAAAAATGGATGCTTTAAATTACCACCGCTGGCCAATATGTGCACCGGCTTGTGATTGCGGCTCCAAATTGGATGTGCGGGTATATAAATTCCTCAAAGAACCCTTGATCAGAAAATACGGAGCGGAATGGTTTGCAAAAGTGGATCACGCATTCCAACTCTATTATAAAAATCCCGAATCGGCTCCTGAAAGCTGAAATCAATTATTTTTTTGGTATCCGAAATGAAATTGGCAATATGAATTTGCTGATTTCGGGACTTCCATTTCGCGAAGCCGGTTCCCACTTGGGTAAACTGCTCACCAATCTTTCCGCTTCTTTATCTAAAAAGTAATTTAGCCCTTTAAAAACTTTTACTTCACGCACTAGGCCCGACTCGTCTATTACAAACGAAATTTCTACTATCCCTTCTATGTTTTGTTTTAGAGCGGTTTCAGGGTAAATGAGTTGTTCTCTTATGAATTGAAACAGCGCTTCTTCCCCACCTTTGAATGTGGCTCCTATGCGCACTGTTTTATCCGCCATAACCGATTCCACAGTAGTACCTGTATAGTACTTATCGGCCCTTGGAGTGCCGTCCCATTCAAACCGTTTCCATGTGCCATATTTCACTCCACCGCTGCACATACCTTCACTTTCTAGCTGACCATTGCGATAGAAGTAGCTGAATTCGCCCTCTGCCAGCAATAGTTCAGCGTCGGTATAATGCCCCTTCATTTTTAGTTGTTCGCCAGGATAAAATACCTTTACGTAAAACAAATTATGCTCATTTTGAACTACACTGCGAGTATATGCAGATTCTTCAGAAGAGAAAACTTGTTTAAATGCAGCGTCAAGATATTGTATTTCAGGGCTTTGTCCCACTACATTCAGGGCAATGAAAAGCACTGAAAAAGATATAATTGCCTTTTTCATAGTTTTTTCGGGTTAGGTTAGGCCGAATTGAGCGAAATTTAAGCCCTGAAACAAGGGCCAGTAGAGCACCGCGCTGTACTTATCCACAATACAAGGTGAATTGGACTATATATTCGAGAAGAAATGGCAGGATACACTGCGCAGAGTATCAACAGATTATGGTGATGAGCTCGATCTGCAGGCTGTTCTGTTTTTAATTGGCGTGCAGGAATTGGGATTGGGTTATCGCAAATTCAAAAAGGATGAAAAAGTGGATTTAATGCACATTGCGATTTGCACTTTGTTAAGTCCTTATGGTTATTATAGCTTTGATTATCGCGATGAAGAGGGCTGGCCTCATTTTGAAAGACTGCACAATTTACCCCCCTTGGAGGCTGCCCAGCAGGAGATACTCATCAAAAAAGCAATAATTACGTATTTCGGAGAAGATGAATAATGTGAAAATTATTCAACCGTTACTAATTCCTCGTTCGTTTCTTCCTCTTCAATTTTAATAATACCAGTGCCATAAAGAGATCCTTTGCTGGCTTCGATATCTAACACCGCAAAACCAGCTTGACCGGCCTTATAGTATTCGCTGAAGTTGAAACTCACTTTTCCGCTTCCATTGGTAAAGGCGGTGGTGTCAAATCTGATTTCGCTGATTTGAGGAACATCCGGTGAACCAATGGCATAAAGCCTGACCTGACAACCCGGAATTATATCTCCGTTGTTACTCTTAATAGTAATGGTTGCAATGGTGTCCTTCTCTTTTTGACAAGAAGGAAATGCTAGCATAATGCTGGCGGCCAATACAGGAATGATAATCTTTCTTTTCATTTGAGCCGATTTTAACTAACTTCGCTGCTCTTTCCAGGTTTGCTACAAGAACGCAAGATACTTAAAATTTCGATGAAAAAAGCAATTCTATTCGCATCAGCTATCTCAGTCCTGTTTTTAGCATCATGCGCAGCGTCTAAAAATAAATCAGACGAAACCACCAGTGAAAAAACAGAGGCTGCTCAAATTGTTGATAATCAAAAAGATGACAAGAAAATGGATCAAATGAAGACAGAACAAAAACTGGGTGCAGTAGTAAAAATCTCTACTTCTATGGGTGATATGGAAGTGCTACTTTATGATGAAACACCATTACATCGCGACAATTTTCTTAAGCTGGTGGACGAAAAATACTATGATAACACGCTTTTTCATCGGATTATTAAAGATTTTATGATACAAGGAGGTGATCCTGATTCAAAAACGGCTGCTCCAGGAGCCCCATTAGGAATGGGTGGTCCGGGTTATACTATCGAAGCTGAAATTTTGCCGCAGTTCTGCCACAAAAAAGGAGCACTCGCCGCAGCACGTCAAGGTGATAATGTAAATCCGGAACGCAGATCCTCAGGCAGCCAGTTTTATATTGTACAAGGCAAAACATTCGATTTGTCTGCAATCAACGCAATGGAATTGTCTATGAACAGGGGAGTTACGCCTGGTAAAGAATTTAAATATTCAGAAGAAAACGTTAAAGCATACACTAGCATCGGCGGAACCCCCCACCTCGATAATCAGTACACTGTTTTTGCTGAAGTAATAAAAGGTCTTGAGGTGATAGATAAAATTGCTATGGCTCAAGCTGATAACCGCAGCAGACCGGCGCAAGACATCAAAATGACAATCACAAGACTGAAATAATTGCTGTTTCAATGATGGAGCAAAAAATTCAAGATTTACTTTCCGAATTTCTATCTTTAAGTCCATCATCCGCTGCTGAAACGGAAGAAATTCGTCTGCGTTTTTTGGGTAAAAAGGGTTTGCTGAAAGAGCTTTATGCCGAGCTAAAAGATGTTCCCAATGAAAGCAAAAAAGAAGTTGGACAATACATCAATACGCTTCGGGATACTGTAGAAGCGCTTTTGGAGCAATGGAAGGCTTCATTTGAATCTATTGTGGATGAAGGCCCAAAGGATGACCTCAGTCGCCCGCATGGAGCTTTAGCTATTGGCTCCAGACACCCTTTGTCTATTGTGCGCCGTGATATTCTTGAAATTTTTTCACGTATTGGTTTTACGGTAGCTGAGGGCCCTGAAATTGAAGACGATTGGCATGTTTTTTCTGGCCTGAATTTCCCTCCTGAACACCCAGCCAGAGATATGCAGGATACTTTTTTCATCGAAAAAGATCCTGACATGCTTTTGAGAACGCATACTTCCAGTGTTCAAGTGCGCGAAATGGAAAATCGAAAGCCCCCAATTCGCATTGTAATGCCGGGAAGAGTTTTTAGAAATGAAGCAATTTCGGCCCGTTCACATTGTGTTTTCCATCAAATTGAAGGGCTTTATATTGATGAAAAAGTTTCATTTGCTGATCTCAAACAAACACTGCTATATTTCACCAAAGAGTTCTTCGGAAAAGCAGAAATACGCATGCGACCTTCGTATTTCCCGTTTACGGAACCCAGTGCTGAAGTAGATGTGTATTGGGGACTAGAAACTGAAGTGGACCATAGAATTACGAAAGGAACAGGTTGGCTGGAGATTTTAGGATGTGGAATGGTTGATCCACAAGTGCTCAAAGACTCAGGAATTGATCCTGAAAAATACAGCGGATTTGCTTTCGGAATGGGTATTGAACGTATTGCGATGCTGCGTTATCAGATCGGTGATTTGCGTATGTTTTTTGAAAACGACACTCGTTTCTTAAAACAATTTTCAGCCGCAGACATCCAAGGAAGCTAATTCCCCCACATCCCATTACAATCCTGTATCCTACTACTGCCGAGCCTGCCGAAGCACCCCATCGTCAAATATTCACGTAGGCTGCTGAGCTTGTAGAGGATCATTCCATATATACCACTTTCGCCACTACTTTACCTACCGCCTCTAAGGTATTCTTATCTATGCCTTCCATGGTATCATCATGGGTGTGATGAAAATGCCCATAGCCCAAATGTTCCCCCTCTGTATGAAAGTGAACGATATCAATGGAAGGAATTTTTGCTATTTGATTCACAAAAAGGTGGTCATCAATAGTCTCTCCACTCACATTATCAATAAAGTAATTTCCATACCCCATTTCTTTTGCTGTATCCCATACTTTTTTCACAATTCTTGGAGCGAAGTACATGGATGTTCCTTCTCTTGGAAAAACAGCGTCTTTCCCACCAACCATATCGAGCAAAATTCCATATCGAGCGGTATATCCTGCAACATGGGGATTTTTTGACCAGAATTGAGATCCCAGGCACCAATCGGTGTATTCTCCCGCTTCAATTCCACCTTCAGGAGCGCCATAGTCTTCAGTGTCGAAAAAGATAATGTCTACTCCCAAATCAGGTGATTGTATTTGAAAAAGTCGGGCTAATTCTAACAATACCCCAACTCCACTTGCACCATCATTGGCTCCATCAATAGGTTGAGATTGACGGTCCTCATCTTTGTCAGCATATGGTCGGGTATCCCAATGAGCAAACAATAAAATGCGATCCTTTTTTTCAGGCTGGTATGAGCCGATTATATTGCGCATCGGAAGTTCTTGTCCATTATAAGCCGTTACCGTGCCTGTTTGTGAAATAACTTCAGCCCCAAATGATTTGAGCTTTGCTTCCAGCCAATCGCCACAAGCTACATGAGCATCTGCACCAGGAACCCTGGGCCCAAACGCTACTTGCGCTGCCGTATAAGCATAAGCTGAATCGGCATTAAAAACCGGAACATTAACTTGCTTTGCAGGTTTGGTTATAACCTGTTTGGTTTTAACTTTGTCCTTATCGTCTTGGCAAGAACTAAGGATTAGAGCCGCTGCTCCGCAAAATACTAACAGTAATTTTTTAGTTTTCATATTCCCAGCTTGTACCTTCTTTTGAATCTTTTAGCGTCACATTTAGACCAGTAAGGCCATCTCTTATTTTGTCGGCAGTTCCGAAATCTTTTCTGGTTTTGGCATCAGCTCTCAGGCTGATAATCAATTGCATAAGTCCATCACTCAAATCATGCACTGACTCTTCTTCAACACGCATTCCGAGCACTTCAAAAACGTAATTGCTAAACAAATGTTGCAGGTTTTCTATATCTGAATTACTCAATTTTGTGCTGCCGTCTTTTGCTTGATTGATCACTTTAACAGCCTCAAATAATTCAGAAATCAAAATAGGAGTATTAAAATCATCATTCATGGCATCCTCACAGCGCTTTTTTAATGCCTCAACGTCATATTCGGATTGATCAGATCCTTTCAAACCGCCCAAGGTTTCTATCGCATTGAGTAACCTGCGCAATCCTTTTTCAGAAGCTTGCAGCGCTTCATTGCTAAAGTCAAGCGTGCTGGCATAATGACATTGCATCATGAAAAAGCGCACCGTCATTGGGCTATATCCGCGTTCAAGCAATTGATGATTCCCTGTAATTAATTCTTCCGGTGTAAATCCATTGCCTTCTGATTTTGCCATTTTTCGGCCATTCACCGTTAGCATATTTCCGTGAATCCAGTAGTGCACAGGTTCACTGCCGGTTGCCCCAACATTTTGGGCTATTTCACATTCGTGATGTGGAAACTTCAAATCCATACCACCTCCATGAATATCGAAAGTAGTGCCGAGGTATTTAGTGCTCATGGCAGAGCATTCCAAATGCCAACCCGGAAACCCAACTCCCCAAGGAGAACTCCATTTCATTAAATGAGTTGTATTAGCGGCTTTCCACAAGGCAAAATCAAGCGGACTTCGCTTTTCTTCTTGGCCTTCCAAATCGCGGGTATTACTGATAAGTTCGTCGATTTTCCGGCCACTTAATTTACCGTAATTATGACTTTCATTGAATTTCGGAACATCAAAGTAAACGGAGCCATTAGCTTCATAGCCATAACCTCGTTTAATAATTTCCTGAATCATTTCAATTTGCTCAATAATATGTCCTGTAGCTGTTGGTTCGATAGAAGGAGGAAGGATATTAAAAAGATTCATCACATCGTGAAAACCATTGGTATAGCGTTGCACTACTTCCATTGGTTCCAGATTCTCGAGTTTAGCCTTTTTGCCTATTTTATCTTCACCGGAATCCGCGTCATCTGTAAGGTGTCCAACATCTGTAATGTTTCGGACATAGCGGACTTTGTATCCTAGAAATTTAAGATATCTGAAAACAATATCGAAAGTTAAAAAAGTGCGGACATTACCTAAATGCACATCGCTGTAAACGGTCGGTCCGCAAACATACATCCCCACAAAAGGTGAGTTTATTGGTTGGAATACTTCTTTAGTCCGGCTGAGACTATTATAAATTTGCAACTTACTGTCCATAATGCAAAGAAAACAATTAGCGTTGATATTATATCAGATAATCCACAATGATATTTGATTAGATAAACAGATTTTTGAACTAGCCCAATTATATATAAAAAGACCGCCGGCCATTTTCATAGCCGGCGATCTCTTTACAGTTCAAGACAGCTTATTCATCTGTCTCTAACACACCATTCCCTACGTATCTTCCACTTTTATAAATCTCAGTTCTGATTAGAATTCCATCTGAATTGTAGCGGTTCCATTTACCATTCCACAATCTGCCATTTTTGAATTCACCAACTTGGCTAATTTGTTGACTAGAGTCATACAATACATTGTATCCGTTAGGCTTGAATTTCTCTGCTTCATTCGTTTTATCGGTTGCTGGAGCAGTGTTTTTAGGCTCAACGTTAGTTGCTATTGGCTTAGTTGCTGCACTAGGCAAATCATAGCGCTTTAAAGAGCCTGGCTCTAGTAAGCCACCTTTCATGTCTTTCTCTTCAACGAGTTTCCCTTTTTCATCCCACCTGCGCATTCTGCCCTCTTCTTTTCCTTCTAAAATGCTCACTTCCAGAGCTAATTGCCCATTTTCATGGTAATAGCGCTGCATCCCGTTTCTGAGGCCTTTATCGGTAAAATAAAAGACCTGTTGGGGTTTACCATTGTTATGAAATCTTCTGAATTCGCCCGTATTCTTGTTTCTGGCCCAATTTCCGCGCTCTTCTACCTGCCCATTTTCATAATATACCGTGTACGAGCCGTTGGGGCGATCAGCGTTATATGTGATTTCAGAACGCATATTGCCGTTGTAGAAATATCGTTTCCAAATGCCTTCTTTGCGATCATCGGTATAGCTACCTTCTTCTACAATGGCGTTTGGGCTGAAATCGGCTTCATTGCTCATGAATCCTTTAATTACCCAATAACCTTGCTTACGACCGGATTCATCGCGGCGATTGAGCTCTTTTCCGTTATTGGCAAACGCCGTAACTGAAGTGAAGATCATTAGGATCAACACCGAAAAGAGACTTGTTCGAAGATTTGGTGAGTAGGACATCTTGAGGCTTTTTATGCCTCATTTTACGGCTGCACTCAGGAAATGGTTGCGCTATTTCCAGTTTTTTTTGAAATCTCTTCCATCATTTCCTCCACCATTGCGTCAAGTGTCCAATCGGGCGACCAATTCCAGTCTTTGCGAGCAACACTATCATCAATACTTTCCGGCCATGAAGCTGCTACAGCTTGTCTGAAATCCGGAGCATAGTCAATGCTAAAATCCGGAAGGTTTTTGCGAATTAAATCGGCAAGTTCTTTAGGTGTGAAGCTGAATCCCGCGAGGTTGTATCCTCCTCGGTATGGAATCATGTGAGCAGGGGCTTCCGTGATGTTTATGGTAGCTTTAATCGCGTCGTCCATGTACATCATTGGAAGGCGAGTATTTTCCTCCAAAAAACAGGTGTAATGACCACTTTTAATAGCTTCATAGAAAATATGGACGGCGTAATCGGTGGTACCTCCTCCTGGAGCAGAACGGTGCCCTATTAAACCGGGATAACGTAAACTTCTTACATCTACTCCCCAACGTTTATGATAATATTCGCACCAACGCTCACCAGCCGATTTTGAAATCCCATAAACTGTACCAGGCTCACAAACGGCGAGTTGCGGAGTATTTTGCCTTGGAGTAGTGGGTCCAAATACTGCAATTGAACTTGGCCAAAACACTTTTATCGTTTTTTCTTTGGCCAGTTCTAATACATTAAATAAGCCTTGCATGTTGAGATCCCAGGCTTCTTTCGGGCGCTGTTCGCCACTTGCAGATAAAAGAGCCGCCATAAGATAAATGGTATCCACACTGTACTTTTCTACAATTCTGCTTAGACCTTCAGCATCCATAATGTTATGCTTTTCATAGGGCCCATCTTGAAGTGCTTCAGGAACTTCGTCTTTCAAATCAGAAGCAATTACGTTCTCTGCACCAAATAACTTTCTCAATGCAGGAACCAGCTCTGTTCCTATTTGTCCGCCGGCGCCTATAACCAGAATTTTCCTCGTGGAACTCATTTTTCTATAATTGGAATGCGAATTTAGCGAATTCAAGTTCAAAACTTCACAAAGCGGGCCCTCAACCATTCAGAAATGAGCTCCAGACTTATCTCAGACATGGTTTCTTCTATTGAGCCATACTCCGAAGGCCTGCCGGATTCCGTTCTCTGAAAAAGGTGATTATGATTTCTTAGACTTGTGATACTAAAATCTTCATTCATGGACACCATCAATGATTGTTCAATTGCGTTGAGGTTTTCTTCATAATTTACTTGGGTATCTTTAGTTCCATTTATAGCCAATACCGGACAAGTCACTTTTCGCCAGTAGTCTACCGGATTCACTTGAAGAAAGTAACGCATCCAGCGGTTATTCATACTTTTAATCTGCTCTGTTTTGAAAGCTTCATAATCAGGAATCATAGCGCGGTATTCTGAAAACAAATCATCAAATTTTTTAGAAGCTAAAACAGAAGCCAATGCTGAGTCCGCCTCATTTTGAATGATGCTCAGTAACTCTGCGGATTGATTTGCCTGAGTTTCAGCCGTTTTGACGTTCAAACCTTCACTAAGAGCAATATCTATGCTTTGTTTGTGAAGAATTTTATCGCCTTTTACCCCCGTTCCTGCCAAAGAAATCAGAAAAGCAACTTGTTCATTTGAAGCAGCCACAATGGCAGCAATTAATCCACCCTCACTGTGCCCTATCAATCCAATTGGGCCGCTGTTTTTGCGCATTTTAAGGTATTCTATTGCAGCGTTAACGTCGCTGGCAAAATCTGCGCTGGTGGCTATGCTAAAATCACCCTCACTTTCAGCTACCCCTCGATCATCAAACCTCAGGCTTCCAATTCCATTTTTAGCCAAATGATCAGCAAGAACTAAAAAGGGTTTGTGACCTAGAATTTCTTCGTTTCTGTCCTGTGGTCCTGAACCGCTAATCAGAATGGCTATTGGAAATTCCCCATCCCCATTAGGCAAACAAAGAGTGCCTACGAGTTTTATTCCGGCAGCTTTGTTTTCGAAAACAACATCTTCAGTGTAATAACTAAAAGGAGGTAGGGGTTCCTGTGGTCGATTTACAGACTTTTCAATTTTCTCTCTTTGCAATGTACAAGGGTGGGCAGATCCTCTTTGATAAATATTTCCATGGATCACATTAGCATCGATTTCCAGGTTTCCTTCGAAATATAATTCTATACTTGGCAAATCAATCCTGATTTTTTCGCCGCTCACAGTCACATTTTCAATTGGAATAGAGCCATCACCTTGATCAGGACTCCGGAATATGCCGTGATTATTCTTATCAGTTAGAGAAATAATTTCAAATTCTGCTCTCAAAGGCATACCACTAAAATCTGCGTTGCCATTCCAAAATCCCAAAAACTGATCTTGTGCATTCACAGAAGCACTTGTTGACAGGATAAATGAAATTAACAACATCAAAAACTGAGCTTTAAGCGGGTTATGGAGCACAGGATTGTTGGGGAAGCCTCTTTTTTTATTTGACATGTTCAGAACTTTGGGGTGAATTTGAGACGAATTTTTTGAATCTTCGCATTAAACCTGTTAAAATTTTATCTTTTGGATCTCGATAGCTCTTCGCCGCATTATCAGGAACTCAGTCAAGCTGAATTTCGGAATTTGTTTGAGGAGCTTTTTCCTTCAATCCGTAACTTCTTGTATTACAAAGTTTCAGATGCAGATGTGGCAGAAGATCTGGCACAAGACACCTTTGTAAAAATATGGGAAAATAGGTCTAGAATTGACAAAAAAACGCTCAAATCTTACACTTATACCATTGCAGGAAATTTGGCCATAAACCATTTAAAAAGGCAGCAACTTCAATATCGTTTTGTAAATGAGTTTAATGATAATCGCGGCGGTGAATCGCCCGAAGCTGTGATGATAAAGAAAGAGTATGAGGCAAAACTCATGAATGTACTTGGATCTTTACCAGAAGGCAGCAGACAGGTTTTCTTGATGAATAGAATTGAAGATTTAAAGTATAAGGAAATTGCAGACAGGCTAAGCATTAGCGTTAAAGCTGTTGAGAAACGAATGAGTAAAGCCTTGCAGATCATACGAGAAAAACTTAACGTTGATCTTTGAACCAGATCAGCGATTGAAAACTTTTATCACGCTCATAGCTTTCTTTTTTATTGCCAGCCAAGCAGTTGCGCAGGTGGATACTATAGTTGTGGAAGTTCGTTTTACACAAAAACCATTCAATCAGGCTATTCGTGAATTACATAGGAAGACAGGTTTGAGCTTTGCAATGGAAGGAAAGGTGCTTTCGGATCATCTAGTTAATTTTAATCTACCCAATGCCCGCTTGTCAACGGTTCTCTATCAAATGCTTAACGGAACTGGCTATTCTTACAAACTTTTAGGTGAAGCAATTGCCATATATCAGTTGCCTGAAGAAGCCATTTTATTTGATGGCACTTATGCAGGAAGAGTAGCAGATGCATATTCGGGTGAGCCATTGCCTTTTTCTTCCATCATAATTGTGGGGACAGATTTAGCTGTATTAGCTGATGCAAATGGGCATTTTTATTTTGAAAATGTGCCTTCCGATTCTTTGGTTTTGTTGGCGCAATTCATTGGCTATAAACCGCTCAAGTATCTCCCCAGAAGTGAGAAACGAGATGAAATACTGATACTTCTTGTTCCGGATCCTGAGAATTTACCCGTGGCCGAAATTGTTTCAAATGATCAGGGAATAGGAAATTACGAAGCGCTTACCTCGGCCTATTCTTTCAATCATAAGTTGATTTTGGATGTTCAGGGCGCAGGCGTTCGTGATGCGCTCAGACCATTATTGCTCATTCCCGGACTAAATGCTGCCAATGAATCCTTTGCCGGATTTGAAGTCAGAGGTGCTTCTCCTGATCAGGCCAGAATTTATTTTGATGGAATTCCGGTGTATCATACCGACCACTTTTTTGGCGTCCTGAGTGCTTTTAATGCAGAGGCTATACAACACGTAAAAACCAGTCGCGGAGGATTTTCAGCAGCCATGGGTGATGCAAATTCAGCTTTAATTCAAATTACCGGAAAAGAAGGCAATCGGTATTTTGCCAAAACTACTGCTGGTGTCGATTTGCTTTGTGCCGATTTTAGCTTAACAGCGCCATTTCCGGATCGCAGCGGTTCTTTTGTAATTGCTGGTAGAAGATCGTTTACAGATTTTTTGCCCGGACCTACCTACAAGTCGCTGTACAACAATGTCTTTGCATCTTCTACAGGAGCAGGATCACAGGATCTTGCCGATGCTTTCAGTCAGAGTGCAGAACCCGATTTTTACTTTTTTGATATCAATTCAAGAATTACTTGGGACCTGAGTTCAAAAGATCAGCTTAAACTGAGTTTTTTCAGATCGGAAGACAATCTGAAAGCCTCTTATTTACTCGAAATCCCTGAAAGTCTTAGGAGTTTGCAGCTAAATGATGGCTCCAGTTGGGGCAACACAGGTGGCAGCATGCACTGGGACAGACAATGGTCGCCAAAATCCGCATCTTCTTTTCTTGCCTCTTATTCATCTTACTCTAGCGCTTTTGATCAGAAAGATGTAATAAATAATCTGGTTCTGAATTCCTCAGACACCCTCATTTCACAGCAAACTGGTGAATTGTTAGATTTTACATTGAGAGCTGAGCATCATTTTCAAACCGTAGCTCATAATGTGAAAGCCGGAATTTGGTATTACTCCAGAAGTATAGATTATCGCTCTGTATCCCCATCTGAGCTTGACACTGCGCGTGTAGCCCAGCGCGGAAATGGTATTGCAATTTTTATTGAAGATCGATTTCCTTTGAGAAAGAATGTTGAAGTTTTAGGGGGAATACGTGCTACCTATTTTGATTTGGCAAGGGATTTTAGAGCAGAACCCCGACTTGCATTCACCTGGAAAATCAAAAATCTTTTGGGATTGAAGCTGGCAACTGGCTGGCACAGTCAAACCATCCGGCAAATTCGTTCTCAGGACCTTTATCTCAATACCGCAGATTTATGGCGAATTTCCAATGGAAAATCTGTTCCGGTATTGAATTCCCGACATTTATTATTGGGTATTTTCGGCGATGTTGAAAATTTTCATTGGGAATTGGAAGGCTACGTCCGCGATTCGGAAGGCGAATTGCTTGATCCGCTTGATCTCAGTAATACTTTAGGCGATGAAGGTGCTGATCCCTATTACCTTGCAAAAGGCCGATCTATTGGATTCGACTTATCAATTAGCCACCGATACAGAAACTGGTCAAATTGGCTCAGTTATAGCCTTGCTCAGAGTACACTTCGAAGCGAGCAATTAGCATTTGGAGAATGGTTTAACGCCCCCACCGATCAAAGACATTTGGTAAAATGGTTTAGCCAGTATCAGCACAAAGGATGGAATCTAAATCTTAATGCTGTGTTAGGTTCTGGCCGACGTTACACTCCTCTGATTGGCCTATTTGATGCGGAACTTATAAATGGAACGCAAATAAGCTACGCACAATATGGAGTCGCCTATTCTGGTAAACTGCCTAATTACAAAAGATTTGATTTCGGTTTAGGAAAGTCCTTCAAATGGCAAAAGGCCAATTGTTCAGCAGGAATTTCAGTTTACAATATATTCAATGAGATGAACGTTAAAAATCGGGTTTTTAGCATAGATAATTCAACATTAAATCCTTCCGTAAATCAACGTGACATTCCTTTTGTTGGAATAATTCCAGGTATAAATTTTAGGATCACATGGGAATAAGATTGCGATATACTTGCTTATTTTTTCCGCTGCTGTTTTTGGCTTCATGCACTGAAACAGAAAGTCCGGAAGAACAATTAAATGAGCGATTTGGTGTTGAAAGCATAGTAGTGAGCGGAGAAAATAAAGCTCAACTCAGAATTATCCCATTAAATGAATCTGCAGAATTGTATGATATTGAAATGTTTGATGTGAGTATTCAGGGACCTGACGGGACTTTTGAACTCGATTATATAGGAGATAATATGTTTAGGGCTGATGAATCGGAGATTACTGTTTTTGCAGAAGCCCTTTATAGATTGAAGCTTAGTGGAGAAAGTGCTGAAATTACTGCCCAAGTAGAAACGCCACCGGCATTTGATGCCATTGATAGCCCGGGGAATCTCATTAGCCCAAATCCCAATCTTCCTGATGAAATTTTAGCCCTAATTTCTTGGGAGAATCCCGGGGATTATTTATTCGTGTTAAAATTGGAGTTTCTTGGAATAAACCCTGATCCAATTCCCTTTGATGGCCCATCAGGACTGTTTTATGAGAATTTTGCTTTCCCTATTCCCGAGTTAGGAATTCCCCTTTACGCAAATTATTTTTCTGATTATGGACCGCATAGATTAACGATTTACGCCGTATCAGAGGAATATTCGAGCTATTTTTATCCGGAAAATAACGGGCTACTTCCGCTCTTGAACTCCAATGTTTTCGGAGCTTTTGGATACATGGCTGGCCTAACTTCCATTAAATTTGAGTTTGATGTTAGCAATTAGGTAGGGTATAAAAAGGGGTAATTGTATAATAAACTACGAAATATAGCAATTGATTTTGCTAAAGGATATTAGGAATAGCGATGCAGCATAGTAAGAAGGATATTCTGAATGATGTTATGAAGGGTTGGAAAGTTCCTGCTTCTCATTCGTCATCTGAATCATGGAAGGCGATTCAGGATAAAATTGAATCAGGAAAAGTTATACCAATGCCAAAAGTGGAAAGGAATCTTCCCTGGAAATGGCTTGGAGTTGCAGCGGCAGCATGTTTTGGCGTGTGGATTATATTGAGTTCTTCTGATAAAGTTTTTACAGAATACGAAAGTGCAATGGCTACTACCAGGTATTTTTTACCTGATTCAAGTATAGTGGTCCTTAATGCTGGTTCTAAACTCAAATTTGATCCTTCATCTTATTCAGAATCACGCGAGATTGTTCTAGATGGTGAGGCCTATTTTGATGTGCGTAAAGGCAAAAAATTCTCAGTTAAAAGTGAAGGGGGCGATGTAATTGTTCATGGCACCACTTTTACAGTGAAAGGAAGAAATGAATCTTTTGAAGTAAAATGTTTCAGTGGAAAGGTGGAGGCCGTTTTAGATGGCTCTTCACAGATCTTAGGTCCCGGCGAAAAAGCATGGGCTGATGCCGGAAAATTGAACATCAAAAAATTCGACACTCAAAATTCCGACTGGAGATCAGGTGAATTCTATTTTGAAGATACTCCTCTCAATGAGGTTTTGAGAGAAATAGAACGTCAGTTTGGTGTAATCATCAAATGTGAAAATACCAGCGATAAATATTTCTCCGGCTCATTTGTTAAGTCGGATGTTAAAGAGGTATTGCAACTCGTATCCATCACTATGGGATTGGATTTGGTTGAATGTGGCCCATCCACTTTTTGCCTTAATTAACATTCTGCTTTTTTCGGGTAGGGTATTAGATCGTATTTTTGTATCAAATTAAATTAGCTCTAGCGGAATTCTTTCTGAATTCCCATTGCTTAGTATAGTTAGTTTTAGTTAAGGTTTAGAGCAAGCCCCTGAAAAACGTTTCGGGGGTTTGTGTTTTTAATAACCTGTGGCTCCTATTGGTTTTCAGATTATAATCGTCTCTTTTGAAATTCTGATCAACTTAACAATTAGCCCTCCTAACTTCGTTCACATGATCAGCGAAATTAATTTTCCGATTATGCAAAATCCCTATAATAAATCCCTCTTCACATTATTTCCCGATTTTTGCAGCATGAATACTCAACAAAAGGAAATCCTACTGAACGATTTTCTATATGATTTGCCTGAAGAAAAAATAGCGAGATACCCGCTCAGCGAAAGAGATCTTTCTAAACAACTTGTATTTAAAAATAACAACATAATTCACGATCAATTTCGGAATTTATCTTCACATCTTGATGCCCATGATCTGCTGGTTATTAATGAAACCAAGGTTATTAAAGCAAGATTGAAATTTAAAAAATCTACTGGAGGAAGTGTAGAAGTATTTTGTTTACATCCTCTTAAATCGCTGGATCCTTCGGAAAGTCTTAGTTCTAAAAGTGGAATTGAATGGGTTTGTTTAATCAAAGGAGGGAAAAGGTGGAAGGATGAAATTCTAAGTTTGAGATTGAATATTGATGGGGATCAAAATATTAATTTATTCGCTAAAGTAGTTCACAAAAGCGAAATGCACAGCATAGTCCGCTTCGAATGGGATTCTGCAAATTATGTTTTTGCAGATATTCTTTTCTATTCCGGAGCTGTTCCAATCCCACCTTATCTTAAGCGGGAAGCGGAGTCTGTGGATGAGTCGAGGTACCAAACAGTATTTGCTTCTATTGCTGGCTCAGTGGCCGCTCCAACCGCTGGTTTACATTTTACAGATGCAATTTTAAATGAGCTCTCTGCAAAAGGAGTTAAACGCGCAAAATTGTTGTTACATGTGGGTGCTGGGACTTTTAAACCTATCCAATCAGAAAATGTGTTGCATCATGAAATGCATGATGAAAGTTTTTCTATAAATACTCAAGCTCTGAGGGACTTACTTCAGGCTAAAGGCAAAATTATTCCGGTTGGAACCACTGCCATGCGAACTTTGGAAAGTCTTTATCAATTGGCGATGCGACATGCCCTTAGCAATTCCGGATGGAAAAATGGAGTTCTCGCACAACATGAAATATATCAATCTTCTCTTTCTAGAAATGAATTGATCCAAACTCTTATTGATTTGTCAGAAAAGGAGGGGGGGGTGCTCAAAGGTCAAACCGGAATTATGATCAGCCCAGGCTATTCTTTCGGCTTTTGTGATGGACTTATTACCAATTTTCATCAACCGGGCAGCACTCTCATTTTGTTGGTGGCTGCTTTTGTAGGGCCAATTTGGAGAAGCATTTATAACGAAGCATTATCGAATAATTACCGCTTTCTCAGTTATGGTGATAGTTCATTGCTGTTGCCTTAATTGATGTTTGGCTAATACAAAAGAGGCTGTCCATTACGGACAGCCTCTTCTGTTTTACAATAATTAATTCCAATTACGGACAATAAGTACCAAATACAGCCAAGAGCAATAATAGATCTGCTGTGTTGATGATATAGTCATTATTGATGTCTTCAGGACATGAAACATTCACAAACACACATTCCTGATCAATAGGATCCCAGTAATAATAATCAGGGCACTGATCATAATCGCAGGTGCCATCGTCTATGGTAGCATTAGGATTGTAATTTGCGGCCTCCGGATAAGTACATCCACTGATAACAGTCAAGTTACATGATCCATCGTCATACGTAGCAGCAGGATTATAATTATTCGCTGCCGGATCAGTACATCCGATGTAAACGCATGTACCATCATTGATCTGCGCAAATGGGTAGTAGTTAATCGCTGCCGGATCAGTACATCCTTCCAAATCAGGACATGCGCCGAGTAAACATGAACCATCATCCACATTGGCAGAAGCATCGAAGTTTGGAGCGCCAGGATAGGTACAACCAGGGAAAATACAAGATCCATCTTCTAGATCGGCATTTGCATTAAAGTTGGCTGCTTCAGAGTCCGTGCAACCTATAACAACACAAGAGCCATCATTAGTGGTAGCTGCCGGATTGTAATTGTCCGCTATATCATCGGTACATCCAAGAATACAAAGTGGTGCATCTATAAATGAAATAATCACTAAACCATTGCCTGAATTAACACCGGCAAGATTCACCTGATTATTTCCGGCATTGAAAGAACCTCCGCCTCCGCCATTACCTCCACCTCCGTAGTTACCTCCACCACCTGAGTATCCACCGCCGCCGCCGGCACCATTGCAACCTCCGCCGCCTCCGCCGCCGAAACCGCCGGTAATTCCAGAACCACAAGCAGAAGTACCACCACTACCTCCATTTAAGAAACTTTCTCCGCTAGCAGGATTACCTGGTTCTGCGCACAAAGGCTCAGCACCGTTCGATAGCAATCCACCACCGTTTCCACCGCAGGGGGCACCGGTCATTGAGTTACTAGCACCTTGACCACCTGTGCCACCAACGCCATAGTTCGTAGGTGAGTTTGGACTATATCCATTCTTACCATTGCTACCAATTGCGCCGTGTACATTAGCATTCACAGGGGCTCCTGCAACGCCACCGCCACCTCCGGCAACTAACATAGCATTATTTGAACTTGTTGTGATAAAGGTAGCACCGCCGCCTCCAGCATAATTGAATTGACCATCGCCACCTTCACCCGCTTGTCCAACCATGATCTTAATCTGATCACCTGGAGTTACGGCGAATGTTCCAGTGATACTTGCTCCAAGTCCACCAACTGTTCCATCGGTATTACCACCTGATGCGCCTCGCGCCTGAATGGATATCTCACTAACGTTTTCAGGAATTAGGAAAGTCTGGAGATACCCGCTATAGCTGAATCCTATCTGAGTTCCAACCACAAAAGGATCGTAACAAATGCCACAATCATCTAGAATGCTTGTGCCGCCGCAAACGCCCGCGCAATCTATGATATAAATACAACTGCCATCTTCCAGATTCGCATCCGGATTAAAGTTGCATGCTGATGGATCTGTACATCCGCTATAAATACAAGAACCGTCATTGAAATTAGCCGTTGGATCAAAGTTATCAGCGATTGGATCATCACATCCGGGCTTACAATTCGGAATCATGTTATAGCTGATCACTACATAGCCATTACCTTCATTAAATGCCCCTTCATTTGATTGATTCTCCCCTGTGTTATATGATCCACCTCCGCGGGCAGTAGTAGAGAAGTTATCCCCACCGCGGCCCCCATTGTAGCCACCTCCAGCACCGCCAGGATGATGAATAGAACCGCCGCCTCCGCCAAATCCGCCATTACCGCTATAGTTGGATACACCACCATCACCGCCATTGGTAAAGCTTTTTGCATTTCCTGAGCAGCTTGAATTACCTGTGAATCCTGCACCGCCGCTATCGCAATAACTACCTGAATCGCCGCCATTTGTTGTGCCGTTGTTTGTAGTTTGACCGCCCTGTCCAGGTTGATTAACGCCTTGATAAAAAGCAGTTCCGCCACCACCGCCACCGGCAACGAGCATCGGACTAGCCGTCATGTAATTATCACCAGTAGCGATAAAGGTACCACCACCACCACCTCCGCCATCATATTGAGGATCCGCAGCATCACTACCTTTTTCACCAACTAAAATTTGAAGTATAGTACCTTGTGTAAGGTTGAATTCTCCACGCATAGTTGCTCCTAAACCTCCTTTATTATTGACATTAACGGTGCCACCTTCAGC
>Ga0209702_10000732_pt1 | contig 68150 bp, 40 predicted proteins | sample FRY01_FD_187210 | JGI IMG/M metagenome (GOLD analysis project Ga0209702, IMG submission 187210) | Freshwater microbial communities from Lake Fryxell liftoff mats and glacier meltwater in Antarctica - FRY-01 (SPAdes) (version 2) | ecosystem: Environmental > Aquatic > Freshwater > Ice > Glacier... | reverse complement strand
GTCGATGGGTGGATGCTGGAAAGTCGCTCTTCGAAATGGAACTGGACGCAATCCAGGCAAAAAGAGCTCCGCCAATCTGAGCCCAATCGGCCTGACTGACAATTTACTGACTCATACGGGGCTCAAACCCCCGTAAAACGCTCGGGTACGCAAAATGGGCAGCTACCCAGCGAGTTGGCGATTCGAAAAGTGCGAAGTGAGAAGTTCGTTTGGGATTGTCGCTCAACTCGGAAGTCTCGCCAACTTTCGCTACAGTCTTAGGCAATCGGCAGAACAAAAAGGCCCATTGAGCCTGTGCACGGAGTGGCGTAAACCCTTCGGTACCTCGAGATTGTTTCTTGTACCGGCAAGCTGACGCGTGCCGCTCACCGCTTTTTTCAAGATCTTCATTCCATCGGAACATTAAGACATGCCTCGCCACGACGATCGCTCGTTCGATCAATTGCGCCCCGTTAAAATTCAACGTGGCTTTGTAAAGACTGCGGCCGCCAGCGTCTTGATCGAAGCCGGACAAACCATGGTGCTGTGTACCGCCAGTCTGGAACGCACTCTGCCGCCATGGCGAAAGCCCAGGAAGGAAGGCGACGTCGCGTTGGGTTGGGTCACGGCCGAGTACAACATGCTTCCGGGCAGCACAACGCCTCGCAAGCAGCGTGATCGCAGCAAGGTGGACGGCCGCACAACTGAAATTCAACGCCTTATCGGCCGCAGCTTGCGAGCTGTTGTTGATTTTGCCGCACTTGGTGAAAACACCATCACGATCGACTGCGATGTCCTGCAGGCTGATGGCGGAACTCGGACGGCCAGCATCACGGGGGGATTCATTGCTCTGGCCGACGTCATTCATCAGCTTGGACTGCCGAAACCAGTGCTGCTCGACACCGTTGCTGCGATCAGTGTCGGCGTGGTCAATGGCGAATCAGTGCTGGACCTGGACTACGTCGAAGACAGCAGTGCCGAAGTCGATATGAACGTTGTCATGACGGGTTCTGGAAAATTCATCGAAGTTCAAGGTACCGCTGAAGGTGCTCCGTTTTGCGAAGAGACGCTGCAAAAGATGCTGGCTGTTGGCAAGTCGGGGATTCGGCAGCTGACGGAATTGCAACGTGAAGCGTTGGGCGCAGCATGGCCGGTGAAATGATTTTTGGTGTAGGCTGACCTGTCCTCAGGTCAGCTTCCATTCCACGTCGCGATTTCGACACGGGACGAGACGTGGGCGGCTGGGCGTTGGCGATTGAGACGTTTTCGATCGATCTGCGGTTTAGAATTTACCATGCCAAAGGGTTCTCGACCTGAGGACAGGTCGAGCGACGTAGGCTGACCTGTCCTCAGGTCAGCTTCCATTCCACGTCGCGATTTCGACACGGGACGAGACGTGGGCGGCTGGGCGTTGGCGATTGAGACGTTTTCGATCGATCTGCGGTTTAGAATTTACCATGCCAAAGGGTTCTCGACCTGAGGACAGGTCGAGCGACGTAACACGTTCGAAATTCCCGAGCGGATACTGTACAAACTCATCACCGATGTTATGCAATCTTAGTTCTTACGCGGACGCAGTTGATATGTCATTTAAATTTTCACGTACCGTCACAGTGTTCTTTCTGATTGCGTGTGCGGCCTGTTCCTGGAACAAAAAGTCGGAAGCGGCAGACAAGACCGACGTCCTGCGGCGCGAAAATCTGGTCGCATGGTGCATTGTGCCGTTCGATGCCAAAAAACGTGGCCCTGCTGAACGAGCGGCAATGTTGAAAGAAATCGGTATCAAACGCTGCGCTTACGATTGGCGCGACGAACATGTCCCAACATTCGAACAGGAGATCCTCGAATACAAGAAGAACGGTATCGAGTACTTCGCGTTCTGGGGAGCCCACGACGAAGCCTTTAAGCTGTTCGAAAAGTACAACCTGCATCCGCAGATCTGGATGATGATGGCTCAGCCTGCGGGGGAAACTCAGGATGCCAAAGTCGAAGCCGCCGCGCAACAGATGCTGCCTCTTGCGAAACGCACAAAGGCCATGGGATGCAAGCTGGCACTTTACAACCATGGCGGATGGAGCGGTGAGCCTCAGAATCTGGTCGCGGTCTGCAAACGACTGCGAGAATTGGAACAGGATCATGTGGGCATCGCGTACAACTTTCATCATGGGCATGGGCACATTGATGACTGGGTCGAATCATTTGCGATGATGAAGCCGTATCTTCATTGCCTGAACCTGAACGGCATGAACGCGAAGGAACAGCCGAAAATTCTGGGCATCGGCAAGGGAACGTATGAACTCGACATGATCCGCGTCGTCGTCGAAAGTGGTTACAACGGACCGATCGGAATTCTGGACCACCGCGAACAGCTCGACGCACGCGAATCGCTGCTTGAAAATCGCGATGGCCTGGAATGGATTCGTAAGGAAATCGAAAAGCCCGGCAGTGGAGGCCCGAAGCCTGTTGCGGCGGCAGTTTCGGCAAGCATGCCGCCAGCCAACGGAACGGGTCGCGTCTATGATGGAAGCGAAGCGTACCGTCGGCCGCCGATCACAGTCGAGGTGCGAGCCACGATTCGTCGCAACGATCAGTACAACATTTTGGTCGCCAGCGATACCAAAGCATCCGCCGATCACTGGGAAATATTCTCGATGAACGGCAGCGGCACGCTCACGGCATACCTTCCCGGCAAAAAGCCGGATCACATTCAAACAGAGTCCATGATTTGCGATGGCAAACCGCACAACATCTCGATGATATACGAACTGGCACGCGTGCGGTTGTATGTCGATGGGACGCAAGTCGCCGACCAGCCGATCGCTAATCTCGACAACGGTGCAAGTGTTCCTGACGCGTTGGCGATCGGACAACTTGTTGAAGGCGTTTTTGGATTTGAGGGAACGATCGACTGGGTCCGGATTTCCAGGGGAGTTCGTGAGATTCCAGCTCAACCCGTCGCCGCAGTGTCGCGCGATGCGGCCACGATTGGCTTCTGGACGCTGACAACCGCTGACAAGGACACGGGATCACAATCTCGCGTGATGCCCGAAATTCCTTACGATACCAACATGGTTGCGGAGCTTGTTGCGGATTCGGCAAAGCATGGCGATGTCATGCGCGGAGTTGCCGTGTTTACCAATGTCAAAGTGGCTTGCATCTCGTGTCACAAGATCGGCCAGGCAGGTGGCACGGTCGGACCAGATTTGTCTGCCGTTGCGAAAGATCGCAAGCTGGAACATATCATCGAATCCGTCCTGTGGCCGAAACGCGATGTGAAGCCGGAATTTGTGAACTGGCAGATCCTGACCGTCGAAGGCAAAACTGTCACGGGTTACAAGCAGAGTTCCGATGACACACAAATAACCTTTCGAGATCCGGCGACGGGCAAATTGACATCGATCAAACGTGACGACATAGACCAGGAGATCGCGGGCAGTACGGTGATGCCTGCTGGACTCACAGCGGCAATGACCTCGCAACAACGGCTTGATCTGATTCGATTCCTCAGCGAACTGGGACGCGACGGCAAACCGTTGACTGAAGATCTGCAGCAGGCGATTGCTCACAGTCAAATGCATGGACCGGCGGAGTTCCCTTTCACAAAGGAACCCATGGTGTCGGGGCATTGGTTCAACGCATCGCTGCCGGTGAATAGCGATCGCTTGTACGACTTCTACGCGAAGCAGGCCGAATACTTTCGCGATCAGCATCATAAGCCAATGCTGATCGCTCAGTTTCCGGGTCTCGACGGCGGCAAACAAGGCCACTGGGGAAATCAGAATGAAGCCGTCTGGGCTGACGGCCGTTGGAATGAAGCTGATCTGGGTTCGGTTCTTGGAGGTGTGTTTTCCGGCAACGGCAAAACTGTCGCACGGGCCGTCTGTGTTCGACTTGGTGACAACGGCGAGTTGTCGGCTTGCTTCAATCCAGACACGCTGACGTATGACGCCGTCTGGTCGGGCGGTTTTGTGAATTTCGATTCCGTGCGTCACGGTTTTGTAAGCGGAGTGCGAATGGCAGGAACGCCGGTTGCAATTGAAAAACAGTCGTCGCCGGATAAGCCATTCAAGTACCACGGATTTTACCGTCACGGTACTCGCGTCGTGTTTGCCTATCGCATTGGCGATGTTGAGTATCTGGATGCACCCTGGGTGACCGATGGCAAATTCGTGCGCGGCGTTGCGCCAGCCGATGAGCATCCGCTGCGAAAACTGACGACCGGTGGACCCGCTCAATGGTCGCAAGTCGTTGATACAAAAATCACACCGGGAACTGGTCGTCCGTACGCCATTGATACAATCGCATTGCCATACGACAATCCATGGAAGGCACCGATGTTCTGCGGGGACCACGACTTTCTGCCTGACGGAAGCGCGCTGGTTTGCACAATGCAGGGCGATGTGTGGCATGTTTCAGGACTTGATGCGGCATCCGATAAGCCCGCGGTTGCGCACTGGCGGCGTTTTGCTTCGGGACTTCATCATGCGTTGGGACTGGTCGTGGCCGATGGAAAGATCTACGTGCAGTGTCGAGACCAGTTGACTCGACTCACCGATCTGAACAATGACGGCGAAGCGGACTTTTACGAATGCTTCAGTAACGCCTTCATCACATCGCCCGCAGGACACGATTTCATCTGCGGACTGCAACGTGATCAACAGGGCAATTTCTACATGGCGTCCGGAAACCAGGGTCTGGTTCGCATTTCTGCCGACGGTCAGACGGCCGATGTCATCGCAACCGGTTTTCGCAATCCGGATGGCATCGGCATCATGCCCGACGGCACTGTGACGATGCCCGTGCAGGAAGGTGAGTGGACTCCAGGCTCCATCATTCACGCCGTACGAAACGCGCCGACCCAGTCGCCGGGGGATCCGCCACATTTTGGATATCGCGGCCCAAAGAACGATAAGCCGCCGGAATTTCCTTACATCTATCTGCCTCGCGGGATGGACAATTCTGCAGGCGGACAGGCTTGGACAGACAGCGATCGTTTTGGTCCTTTGAAAGATCACCAATTGCATTTTTCATTCGGTTCTGGTGGCTGGTTTACTCTGCTTCGCGATGAAGTGGATGGCCAGTTGCAAGGTGCTGCTGTGCCGATGTCCGGTGACTTTCTGTCCGGGGCGCATCGCGGACGCTTCAATCCGAAAGATGGCCAGTTGTATGTTTCCGGTATGACCGGCTGGGGCTCGTACACTCCGGATGACGGCTGCTTTCAGCGAGTGCGCTACACCGGCGATCCAGTTCAGGTTCCGGTTGGATTCCACGTTTACGAAAACGGCATCCGCGTGACATTCTCGCAGCCGATCGACAAAGCGGTTGCTGCCGACGCGCATCGTCAGTTCGCTCAATGCTGGAACCTGCGCTACAGCGGGGCTTATGGTTCGCCTGAGTTCTCACCCACGCATCCGGGAATCCCAGGACACGATCCGCTGGCAATTTATTCGGCTCACGTGTTGGCAGATGGGTGTTCGCTGTTTTTGGAGATGCCTGAGATTCAACCTGTCAATCAACTGCATCTGCGACTGCACGTCAACACCGACGATGCGTTTACGTGTTCTCCAACCGGCACGGGGCACGATTTGTTTGTGACGGTCAACAAACTTGATCGACCGTTTGCCGACTTCCCGGATTATGAACCGCGAAAGAAAACCATCGCCGCTCATCCAATGCTGGCGGACATGGCGTTGAATACAATTCAAGTCCCTAATCCGTGGCGACAGAAAATCAAAGGTTCACGAGAAATCGAAATCGAAACCGGAAAGAACCTGTCGTACGTGACGAAAGAATTCGGTGTCCAAGCCGGTGAGCCACTGGCCTTTACACTATCCAATCCCGACGTCGTCCCGCACAACTGGGTGCTTGTAGAATCTGAAGCGTTGCAGACCGTGGGAGAACTCGGCAATCAGCTCATCGCCAATCCTGAAGCATACGCTCGACAGTACATTCCGGAATCCGACAAAGTGATCGTCCATACCGATATCGTGCCGCCGGGTGAAAAGCAAACGATCTACTTCACCGCCCCACCAGTTCCGGGTCGGTATCCGTTTCTCTGCACGTTCCCCGGACATTGGATGGTGATGAACGGCGTGATGGTCGTGTTACCCTGCAATCGACAGTGAAACTTCAAACACCGTTCCGCCACCACTTTCGCTGACGCAATTAATTTGCCCGTTCAGTTCGGCGACTCGTTCTGCAACAACAAAAAGTCCAAGTCCCGTTCCATCGGATTTGCGAGTGACGAATGGCTGAAACATCTCTGTCTGCAACTCCGGATCAATGCCGGGTCCGTTATCTGTGACAGTGAACACGAATCGCGCGTCATTGATGATCGAAGCCACGCGGACGCGCGGTGAAGGCGTTTCTCGCACGGCTTCAATCGCGTTTCGAATCAGGTTGAAACAGATCTCGCTAAAGTTTGCATCTGTCGCCGATATTCGCGCGGTTGCAGCATTCAATTCCACATCAAGTGTCACATGCCATTGGCGAGCCAATTGTTTCAAAATCCCTGTCAATCGCTGCACAACGGCATCCGGTGCAATTGTGGAAACTTCGTCGTCTGCAGGTCGCGAAACATCCAGCAGCCGCTGTGTGGTCTGAGTTAACCGATCAATCTCGCTGATGATCATGCGTACGTCGGCTGTCCTTTCGTCGTCGTTGCCAAGATCTTCGGCCAGCAATGAAGCGATAGTCCGCATCGAAGACAAGGGATTTCTCAGTTCGTGAGCCAGCGAACCCGCCACCAATCCAATGACCGACAGCTTTTCCTCCTGCATCGCCTTTCGCTCGGCCCGAACGCGTGCCAGCTCCTGAACTCGGTTGTGAACGGTGGCAGCAAATTGATCAAACAGCAGCGACAGTGAGTCCAGTTGTTCCTCGGAAAACGAATCATTCCGAGTGCGTGGCCCCAGCAACAGCACACCATCGACCGCATGGAATCGCAGAGCAAAGACATGCATCGCTTGGAAATCGTTGAGACAGTTCTGAATCTCCAGTGATGTTTCTTCTCCGCGGCTGATACGCATCACATCCCTGGAAGCCATCGACGCGTGAATCCTGCTCAAGAAAGCAATGGATGATGTCGTCGTGTCTGCGTCCTGCGGTGCAGCCTTCGACGCGATATCCACGGCGTCACCAATCCCCCCACGGCTGTTGTTTCGATGCGTCGCAACTCCGGAAAACAGCACAATCCGAATCCAGTCCAGTTCCAACTCTTGCGGTACAATGTTTGCGAACCACTCCAGCAATGGCATTGGATGCTGATGCGACTCCTGAGCGATCTTTAGTGAAAGACGTCGCGTCGATTCGCGAACACTCAGAATATTGCGACCGAACAAGTGCCGCAGTGCCTCACGCAACCGCCGACGCATTGGACGAAACGCCATAATCAACCCAAGGACGACGATCGCTTCCAGCAGAACCGTATCCAGATTCAAACGCTCGCTCAGCTTCTCCGAGTACCTTGAGATTGTCATTCGATGCAGCAGTAACCCAACAGCCAACGCTGCGCCGTACACGAGCGTTCGTTCCATAACCAGCGGAAGCATGCGTTGTCGCAGGACGTACCATGCGAACAGCAATGCCGGTACAAGCGGCAGTAGATTGGTCGCCGTTCGCTCCAACGCGGCAAAATCAGATTCATGCGCCAGCAGTGCATAAGTGGCCGCCAGAATCGTCTGCAGAATCAGGACCGCAGCAAGCTGAATAAAAAACAACCTTGCCCGCGGGACACTCAGGTGATTTCTAAGCCGCAGAAATAAGATGGACGAAACGAGATTGGCGGCGATTAGCCAGACCAGGTAAGCGTTTTTGAGCGGCGCAACGTTGACCAGAAAATCGCGACTTGTTTCATTGAAAATGAACCATGCGGCAGGAATCAGCCACAGCACCGGCGCATACAGAACAATGTACAACGCCCTTCGCGGTGGATGCGGGGTCAGTCCAGTACTTTGCAGCCGCAGAGCGGAATGCAGCATGGCCGATGGTAGAATCAGCAGACCTGCAGCCATGCCGATCATAAAGACGTTATCAATGAATTCCGGTACCGGTCCGACAGAATCGTATGTCGATCCATGCAGAAAACTGCATGCGTGCCAGATCCACAATCCTCCAACCTGAGCCTTCAGCCATACGGAGACCTGAGATCGATTCACGGGCTCCAGCAGCGCAAGCAGCAGAATAGTATCGATGACCGTCGCAAGGCCCAGCAGGAAAAATTCGATCTGTCCGGGCATGCTTCAAAGAACTCCAAGAGGACCTGTACTTTAAATCTTCGCCCAATGTTCTTCCAGCTTCGCCGCCGAAACGCTGATCGCCGTACCGAGTTTTTGAGCAAACATCTGAATGCGGAATTCCTCCAGCATCCAGCGATAGTGAGTCAGCATTGGATCAACTTTATGTTGTCGCTGATGATCTTTCAGTGTCTGTTCGTACCGCGCCAGCCACGGTGCAAATTCTGCTTCCAGTGAAGTTTCTGTCTTGAGTCCGCCCGACGACAAGCGTTGCAGCCGCTGACGAATCCCCATGAAATAGCGTGGATACTGAATCAACCATGGCCAGGGTGTTTCGATCAAAAACGACGAATACACTAACGCGGCCAGTTGTGACTTCATAGTGTTGACCAAATGATCCCAACCCGGCCCGCGAGTTTGCTCCAGCGCGCGGCGAGTTTCGTTGTACTGTTGAAACAGGTGCGGCATGAATTGCACAAATTCCTGTGCCACGACACCCTGACGATCACGTCCACGCTGGAGCATCTTATCAAACGCCGATTTATTGCGGGCAAGTGTGGAGTCTGGAAGATACGCACGTTCGACCATCAGCAGTGACAGGTGATTCATCAGCTCAAGCCCCTTGATCGATGAAGACAGCAACTTCACTTGCCCGATCTGCGGCATATTACCGATCTGGATCAAAATCTTTTTGCGCTCCGAGATCAGTATCAACTTCCGCAGTCCGATGCGCAGACTTCGAGTTGCTTCTTCTGGAGTTTGGCACAACGTCAGGCTGACAGATTCACCGTCATCACGCAGCGCTGGAAACGAACGTAACAACATTCCGGCACGTTTGATTTCGATGTGCTCCGGAATGTCGAAAAACTCCCACGCCTTAAAACCCGTGCGCAGCCATTTCGCTTCTTCCGGGGTTGGACCGGTTGCGGCTGCCGATTTTTCAGCAGTTGCGACTGCCGCCTGAGACCTGCGTATCAGTTCTGTTCGCAGTTCTTTCAAATCACGCCCTTCAATGATCGTCTTTCTTTGATCATCCACGACGCAGATGTTGAATTTGAGATGGTCGGCGATTGTACTCAGATCAAATTCCCGCGAATCAAAGCGTTCCCCTCCGAGCTGCGACAATCGCGATGCCACGCCGGTCAACAAATCACCCTTTCCGAATTGCAGATCCGATGCGACAAGTTTTGCGGTGTCTGGAGCTGGCACAAAATGACGGCGAAGTTGCTTCGGGAGAGCTCGCACCAATGCCAGCACTTTCTGTTCGAGTAACCCCGGCACCAGCCATTCCAATCGCGACTCGTTGAGTTGTCCGAGTCCTTCAACTGGCACCGTTACGGTCACACCGTCTGCCTCACACCCTGGATCCAGTTGATAGGACAGCGGCAAATGCATGGCACCGAATTGGGCAGATTCCGGAAACATCGCCGCCTGTTCGGACCGATGAGCTTCGTCAGCGAATTGATTGATGTCGAACTGCAACAGCCGCGCATTACGAGTGACCGTGCGATGATACCAGCGTCGCATGCGATCGCGGTCGCTGCATTCTTCCGGAATCTGCGAGGCGTAGAATTCAAGCAGCACTTCATCGCCCGGAATCAAATGATGTGATCTCGTGCGGGCCTGCAGATCTTTCAACTGTTCGAGCACATCGTGGTTGTGTTTTAGAAACGGAAACTCATGGCCCCAGCCTTTTCGTTTCAGTTTCGTGTTGGATCCTGTGCTGCGACCGGGGCGAACTTTTGACGCTCCACCAAGCAACAGCTCTTCTTCGTCATCGTAGTCTTCACCGCACGCGTCGTCGGGATCGGAATCGCCGAAGAGTAGTCCGAATTCAACCAACCCGTGCTGAATCAACATCTCTCGGGACTTCACAGGATCGACTCTCGCCAATGTGACTTTGCGACGAGTGACGATCGGCAGGCCCCAGAGGCTGATTTTTTCAAACACCATGATGTTGCCCAGAACCGGATCCCAGTGCGGTTCGGAATACTCTCGCGTAACAAGATGCGCAGCGAGTGGTTCAATCCATTCCGGTTGAATACGAGCGATCGTGCGAGCGAAACGACGACTTGTTTCGACAAGTTCTCCCGCGACGAACCATTTCGCGCCTTTCGGTGCAAGAGCTGAACCTGGCCAGATGGCAAGACTGTTGCCGCCAGCTCCCATGAAGTCACCGTTGGGTGTTTGGCAACCGATGTTGGCAAGCAGTCCTGTCATGAGGGCTTTGTGCGTTGCGGCAAAGTCGTTGTGACGTTCAGGTGCAACTTTTGCGCGATTAGTAAGATCCGTCTGATTCGTCCGATCTGACTGATCGGTCCGATCTGTTTTACGTGGCTGACCTGACACCCTTTGGCTCAGCGATCTCGCGGCCTTGGCCATTGCCGGATCGTCGCTGTCCGCCAGCAAATCCTTCAACTGCGAATGCACGTCCACCCATTCACGCATTCGCATGTAAGACAAAAAGTTCTGCTGACACCACTTGCGAACCTGACCCTGCGACGAAGACTTCTGTTTGTCGTGCCATGCATCCCACAGATTCAGAATCGTCAGGAAGTCCGAATCGCGGTTCAGAAACTTGCGATGCGCTTCGTCAGCCGCCTGTTGTTTTTCGATCGGTCGTTCACGCGGATCCTGGCTTTCAAGCATCGCGGCAATGGCCAAAACTTCCGGCAATGCGTGTTCATCGACAGCAGCCAGAATCATACGGCTGATACGCGGGTCAACCGGCAGCGTCGCCATGCGGCGGCCAATCTGAGTCATCTCGCCTTCAGGTGTGATGGCACCAAGTTCCTCAAGAGTCTTGTAACCTTCGCGAACCGTTGTGGAACGCGGTGGATCCAGGAATGGAAATTCTTCAATGTTTCCCAGACGCAGATTGATCGTGCGTAGAATTACGGCAGCAAGATTGGTGCGTTGGATTTCTGGTGCCGTAAACGCTTCGCGGCCATCGAAATCTTCTTTGCTGTACAGACGAATACAAATTCCGGGACCAACGCGACCGCAACGTCCGGCGCGTTGATTGGCCGACGCCTGAGAGACCGCTTCGATCGGCAATCGCTGCATGCGCGATCGGGCAGAATAGCGACTGATGCGAGCTGTGCCGGTATCGACGACATAGCGAATGCCGGGCACCGTGAGTGACGATTCCGCAACGTTTGTAGCCAGCACGATGCGGCGGTGTCCGTATGGCGAAAAGACTTTTGTCTGATCCGCCATCGACAGTCGCCCGAATAATGGGACGATCTCGGTCGGCATCTGCGGAGTATCGCCAGTGAATCGTCGTCCACCAAGAACTTTTGCCGCCTCGCGAATATCACGTTCCGTTGGCAGGAAAACGAGGATGTGGCCTGAATCGCTCGAAGCCACTTCTGCGACTGCATCGCTGACACCGTCAAGCCAGTCGCGTGTTTGCTGGTTGCTATCGTCACCCATCACACCATCGGGATCATCCAGCGGTCGATAGCGAATATCGACCGGATACATGCGTCCGGAAATCTGCAACACCGGAGCTGGCTTGCCATCCGTCGCAAAGTGTTCTGCAAACCGAGCCGCATCGATCGTCGCCGACGTGATGATGACTTTCAGATCGCGTCGTTTATGCAGCAGACGTTTCAGATAACCAAGGAGAAAATCGATGTTCAACGATCGCTCGTGCGCTTCATCAATGATGATCGTGTCGTACTGATCCAGAAAACGATCTGTCTGAGTCTCCGCGAGCAAAATACCATCGGTCATCAAGCGGACTCGAGTATTCGGCGTACTGCTGTCAGTGAAGCGAATGCGAAAGCCGACTTCCTGTCCGAGACTGCAATTCATTTCCTCGGCAAGTCGCGCGGCGACTGATCGAGCGGCGATTCGTCGAGGCTGCGTGTGTCCAATGACGCCGCCAAGGCCGCGTCCCATTTCGATCAGGATCTTCGGCAACTGTGTGGATTTACCAGAACCAGTCTCGCCGCACAGCACGATCACCTGATTGTCGCGAATTGTATCAATGACTTCCTGTTTGCGGGCAACGACGGGAAGTTCCAGATCCCATTCCAGTTTCGGCTTCCAGACTGCCCGTTGTTCTCGGCGCTGCAGCGATTTTTGCAGCATTCCAGTCAGTTTATCGAGCAACCGATCGTACGGCTTTCCGGATTTTTCTGCATCCTTCACGCCTCGCAGCATCTTGCGCAGCGAAAACTGATCCGCCTGCATGGCCAAAGAAATGGACTGCTCAAGTTCTCGAAGATTTAACATCGTCCCTGTGCGACACATTGAGTTGAAAGTAGGTTCTGCAACCGGGCGATCGGTGAGTGTCAGTTCGCCGGTGCAGTGAAAGTGACTTGTTCATTTCGTGAGCCGCAAAGTACTAGCGGGTTGCTGTTTCAGTCTCAGCCGAGATCGCTACCGTTTAACCCGACTCGAAGAGGAGGCCAGGCACTCGGGACCTCCTCTTCGAGTCGGGTTAAACAATTGAATCAACGCGCCGCCAGCCTCTGCCACGACGGTCGCGAAGAATCTTACAAACTTGAGGTTGACAGTGAACAGCAACTCATTAAAGTTCGCCTCGCAGCCAGTGGTGAAATCCCATCACTGCAACTGGCCTGTGATTGTCAGGAATCGAAGGAGCGTTTTTGATGAGTACCATCGGACAGCGAATCAGAGAGATTCGTAAAAGCCGCAATCTGACACAGCGTGAACTTGCCGACCGTGTTGGCATCAATTTTACCTATCTTAGCCGTGTTGAGAACGACCGTCTGGACGACGAGCAGACTCCGCGAGAAGAAACATTGCAGCGAATTGCCAAGGCATTACGCACCGATCCCGACGAATTATTGCTGTTAGCCAAAAGAATTCCGGACGCTTATCGCGACAGAATTTTGTCACAACCGGGGGTGTTTCGAAAACTCCTCAACTTGTCGGACACTGCTTTGGAAGAACTAATCCAGCAGATTGAACAAAACGGACGAACTTCGTCTATTCGTTAAAGCCTTTTGTTTCTCGTCGATCTTTTTTGCTTGCAGAGTTCGGAACTGGACGCCGCAGCAACGCTCGAAGATGAGCGTATTCATTGCAGGGAGTGCTCTTCGTGAGACGCCATGACTTGACCAACATGCGAACTCGCACCATCGACGGCATCACCGGCATGCGCATTCGTCAGTACGAACAACTGACGGGGCAGCCTGTCATGTTTCCCGTTCCCATCGAGAAAATTGTCGAACGAATTCTCGGCCTTGATTTTGACTGGATCGAAATTGACGAACAACCGGGTGAGCAGATTCTGGGTGGATTGATTCCCGAAGATCGCCGCATCGTGCTGAATAGCCGTCATCTGGATCTGTTCCAGTCGAAACCGGGACTGGAACGCAGCACGATCGGACATGAAGCTGGCCATTGGGACATTGACATTGATCGCACCAGCCTGCATCATCCACGACTGCCAGGGTTTGATCTGCAGCCGAGTGTCGTGCGGCGGCACGCGATGGACCGCCATGTGCTCGTTGAAGTCTTAAATCGCGCAGCCTATGACGATCGCTACTTTGAACTGTATCGTGAATTAACAGCGGGCCAGGATTCTCCGGAAGTCCGCAGCGCGGTGGATCGTTATCAGTCATCGATGCTGATGCCGGAATGGCTGATCAAACTCGCGTTAAAAAATATCGACGTCACCTCGTGGCCAGCTCTGTATGAACTTGCCGCGCAGGCGCAGGTCACGATTTCCAATTTGATCGTGCGCCTGCATCGCCTGGACTTCATCTACATCCCGGAAGGAACGCGCGATGTCTATGCAGGGCGCGATGCGTTTACCGGACAGAAACACTTGTTTTAATTGTTGATCGTGCGAAGAGAATGTCTCTTCGCCTTTTTTTGGACTGCTGGTTGACAGTTGCTATCAACCGGCAAATTTCAGATGGAGTTGAACCATGCTTGTATTGTCACGAAAGATCCAGGAACAGATTCTGATCCCGGGATTGAACATTCGCCTGACGGTTTTAAGTGTCGGAAAGAACCGGGTGCAGATTGGGATTGAAGCACCCAAGGGCGTCCAGATCACACGTCCCGATGCTGGAAATCGTCCTGCGGGAGCTTGTGAACGTCAGATTTTGGACGTCAACTATGGCGAATTATCTGTATTTTCAGCGTCCTAGCGTTCCCTGGAACGATTCTCCCGTGACTGATACACCGCCACCCATATTTGCAATCTGTAGCGTTTATATCGACTTTGACGATTGAGACGGCAGCCTTCCGAAGGTATTTTAGGTCAGTTGCAAGGCATGGGACGAGTGTGTGAACTCTTCCGAAATAAACAGGTATGTGTGTTGCTTTGTATTTGAGCGATCTGCAGTTCGAACGTGACGATAAACCTAAAGCGATTGCGTCGATTTGCCTTCTGCTCGTAAAGTGTTACGGGGGTATAACAAGTGGAATTCGTTACCTTTTTACGTGAGCGTCGTGCGCGACGAGCCGTTGGTTCGTTGTTCATTGCAACTTCGTTTTTAGTGGGGTCTGCCGTCTTCCCGACGGATCTGCACGCCAATTCTGAACCAACGGTCGTGATTGCAGAATCAAAGCTGAAGGTTCCTGCGGACATCACTGAAGAATCGATTGAAGCTATCGATTCAGATTTTTCAAAAGTCGCCGGACCATTGTTGCGAACGCTATTTGACGACCAGAAACCGTCAGATGAACGTGCGACATCCGCAAGTACACTCCGCGATCTGGTCGCCAATCTATCCGCTGCCACAACAGAAAAAGATTCTCTGCGTCGTCGGCTGCAGCGTCGAGTGAATTTGATTGCCGCATCGATCGAAGCATCACAATCAAGCGTTGAAGGAAGCACAACGTCAGCTTCAAATCTTCCAACGGCGGCTGCGTCAACAGGGACGTGGCTAACCACAATTCCCAATGGAAATTCGTGGGTTGGGTATCTTCACCTGGAAGATTTGCAGAAGGCCGATGTCAGCGCCGACGTGTTGAAGCAAGTGTCACAGAATCTGACACCTTCCTCGACTATGGATGACAGCCAAAAATCATTTACTTCCAAGCCTCAACTGCAGCATTTAAAACATGCAGTCGATAAGGCAATCCGTCGAACCGGCTTCGCGAATGACGCGGAAGCCGCACAAGGCGAACAAAAATATCTGATCGAAACGCTGATTGCGTCGCTCCTGAATTACGAACACGATCAACTGGGTTCAGACGCCGAAGAAGCGCGAGCTGCCTGGCGATCGCTGCGAAACGACTATCCAACTGCTGCATCTCGCCTGCGCTCAGTCGTCAATGACAATTACTTTAACCACAACTTACATTTTGTAGTGTCGGAAGAGCTTCTCTCGCGTCTGATCTCAGACTATCGCTCAGAATCCGGCTGCATCGCCGAATGCATTTTGGGGGCGTGGGTCACAGGTTCACAGAACACGAACGTCGATCTGCGTGCGGATATCAAACCGTCAGCCAATCGTGCCATGTTCGATATGCATGTGAATGGCAGCGTCCATTCCAGCACCGTCGCTACGAAAAGTCCCGCAACCATTTGGTCTCAGGGCAACAACTCTTTCTGGATGAACAAATCTGTCTTCTTCGACGGCCGCAACGTCACCAGCACTGCAGCAACATTCAGCGTCAGCACAAGCAGTCAGGTCACTGGATTGAAGACCAAGTTTGATGGTATTCCGATTGTCCGCGGGATTGTACGAAACATAGCGAATCAGAAAATTGCGGAAAGCAAGCCACAGTCGGAGGCGCTGACGGCCCAGAAGATTCGGGATGCAGCTCTGCCAAAATTCGAAGACGAAGCCAACAACCAGTTTTCAACCGCCAATGGCACGCTGAATAAGATGTTTGCCTCACTTGAACGACGTGGTGTGGCTCCGGACAGCACCAGCGCACGTTCCAGCAACACTCATATGGCTTTGAGTTCACGTACAATTGGTCTGGAGCGAATTGGTGGTTCTCTGCAACCGCCATCTGCCCTGATCGCAACGGGTGCTGCCGTCCAGTTGCACGAAAGTGCTTTGAATAATGCCATTGATGCTCTTGGTTTCCAGGGGCGTACAATCCTGGAAAAAGACGTGGCCCGTGAGCTGGAATCCGCTTTGAGTGATCTATTTCAGCGCGAAATTAAATTGACGGATAATACCCCTGAGCCTGTGAAGGCCGACGGTGAACCAGAACCGCCAACGTCATTTGTATTCAGCAAGTCTGATCCGATTCGTGTCCACTTCGATAAGAACCAGATTACGTTGGTATTGCGAGCTGGCGTATTGCAAACCGGCAAAGAAGAGATTCCGGAACAGATTATTACCATTCCGATCGACATGTCGCTGCAGGGCGGGAAGGTCGTTCTGGAGCCAGGTAAGATCGGCATCGCCAGCAAAGAAGAATCCGACCGTCTAAAACAGATCACACGAGCCAATCAGATTCGCCGCATTCTGTCGAATCGTCTGATTCGCCGTGAGCTGGATGGCACAATCGATCTCCAGGCCGCTGGCGACAAGACATTGCCGCTGACCGTCACAATGATCCAATTGCTGGATGGCTGGTTGTCGGCTGAAATGATGTAGTCGATATCCTTACGGATCGATAAAACTTGACAACCCCGTGGGTGATTCCACGGGGTTGTTTTCGTTGACGTGCCACCATGCACATCAAATCATGTTGCTCAACGGCGGCTACCCGGCATCAGGCCGTTGCCAGTTCCGTTCTGCGCTGCTTGTGGTGTTGTCGGTCCGGTGAATATCCGAGTTAAGTTGAGTGTCGGAACAGGCGCACCGGGTCGAGGTTGGAAGGCTTCAAAGAATTCTCGCATCGAATCATCGATCTTGCGGGTTCCGGAATTTGTTTGCGGATTCGCTGTTGTCCCTCGAACCTGAACAGTCACAAGTGACGTCGTACTGGACACGATGATATTCTTAATTGGATTTCTGGTAATCGGCGGGCGCGAGAAGAAGTCCAGCGAGACGTCTCCTTTGAAACCAACGCGTCCACGGCCGCGAAGAGCCAGCGAATTGCCGACAAGATCAATGGGCTCAAATTCAAACGCTTCTTCCTTGATTTTGAAGGACATCAAAGCGTAATCAAAGGCCGCTCGATTGGGCACAGCGAACTGCAAGGTGGACAATGCCGAAAGCATTTCAAGAACCACGGGAACTTCGTACAAAGCTGCCGGATAGATCAACATCTGTCCGCTGCCGTTCAGATTGGAAGCTGAATCACCGTCGCCATTCACGAACAGCCAGGCATTCACAACCCCTTTCATATTTCGCTGATCAGGCATGTGCCGGGCGGCATAATTCTCCAGCGAAGCACTCTTTAGCTCGCCAAAGAATTCGTATTCGGCACCTTTTGTAAGATCAATCATGCCATCCATTTCCAGTACGCCTCGATAGGCGTTCGCCATGATGCGACGATCTTTGGCGACTTCGGCTGGCTGCACTTTTCGCTGAATGATATCACGACAACCAAGGACCAGTTCTTCCTCGGTCATTGTGTAGGGTCCCTGAATGTCTGTAATCGTCATCTCCAGCACATCTGCCTGGTCCAGTCGAATCGAACCTTCATTCTTCAGGTGATATCCGTCCCAGGTTCCGTAGGCAGCCACCATTCCGGATACGTTTGTGAGATCCAGTCCCGCCGAAACAGCACATTGTTTCAGCCGCATGCTCAAACTCCAAGCTGCGGTCGTTGGCGCAGTGCCATTTGTGGCACCACGAAAGTCCAACTCTGATGATTCAAGACATATCCTGCCGGTTTGAGAGAGTCGCGAAATTGTATCGCGCCAGTTTCCCGGTAAGGCAGCTCGCAACTCGTCGTCTGGTCTTAAATCTGTGGCCGTCAGGTTGTTCAAATGCAATTGCCAATCACCATCCGGTGAAAGTTCAGCCCAGCAATCACTGGCTTCGATAGATGCTCCATTGTGATCAGCCTTCAGGGTTTTGATGGAGCAGTGATGCACACCCGCGAATCTGGGATCGTTTGGCTTGTAGTCAACAATGGCTTGGCTGATGTGCATTCGATAAGGAAATGCTTTCGGATAAATCGTCGCATCGAAGATCTTGACATTCTGAAGTTCAACAACCGGAATCTGTCCCGGCGCTGCGGTCCAGTCAATGACAGTGGTCAGGTTAACGAACCCTGCCGGTTGCAGCATTGTCCATAGGTCTCGCGATGAGGGATTCAGTGCATTAAACAGATCCGCGTCGAGGCTGGCATTTTCTGCATTGATAGTCAATTGCAGAACACCAGGGACTGTCAGTCCCCGAAAACTACCACCGGCAGTGAGTTCGGCCGTACCGTGCCTGCCGTGAAGATTTGTAAATCGCCAATACTTTGCTTTGGAATCATAGGACAGTTCCCCGGTCAGCTGATCAATGTCATAAGGGAATTTTCCGAAACGAACTGAGCCATTCTTGATTGTTCCAAACAACTGAATATCTGTCGGCTGATCCAGTCCGGGGTTGCGATGACAATCCACGCGAACAGTTGCTGTGCCTCCAATGTTCAGTTGGTCGATGACTTTGCGTCCGGCCTCTTCGAGTGAATCGCGAAACTTGCTGTCCAGCGGCAAATCCTGAACATCGACGTGATAGTCCAGTTCCATCTGCGGACCGGGATTTTTGATCCACCCGAAGGAAGTCACAGGACGGATTCCGACCAAACCATTTGCAACAACATCACAGACCACAGCATCCATGGAATCGGCGTTTGGTGGAAGTGGTCGTTGATGCAGCGTCGCAGCGACACCAGTTACGGGATATCGAAACTTGTGAAATCGAAGTGTGGCATTTTCGGTCGTGCCATCGATTGCAGTTGGCAGCCATTTCCCCGAAGGAAAGCGTTGAATTGTGATGTCACCTGAGACAGTTCCCGATGGTTCGAAATGATCAAAGATTTTCTGCGACTTAACGGGCAGCAACGGCTGAAGTTGTTTTGTGATCGGAAATTTTTCAAGGTGTACGGTAGCGGTTGCCGGGGGTGCATTCTCACGCAGATCCATGGCAAACTGCCCCGTCACCAACGCATCACCATCGCGTGCATTCAACAGCTTCAGATCCACGACATTGTTGTCCCAGTAAAATCTCGCCCGCACGTCGGAGAGTCGTACGGGAATCGCCGGTGAACTCAACTGGCCGTCTCGCACTTCCACCTTAAGTCGAAGATCGGGGACGTCCTTTTCAGGACGTTTTTCGATCAGAAAATCCACATCCAGAACGCCCAGAAATCGAGGGGAAACCTTACTGCCTCCCACCACAATCGCGCTGGTTTCAGGGTTGACTGAGGCCGTGCGCGACTCCACGGGGGACGGAAGAACTGTCGCAATTTTTGCATCCAGATGTTGAAGCCTCTCCGCCAATTGGGGAGCAGTGGATTTGGCTAAGTCCATCAGCGACTGATCGGCCGTGACGCCGTTCAATTTTCCGCTGAGTATCCAGCTTTTCGAAGCCAAATTGCATGTTCCGTTCAAAGCGAGATCCCCCGCTCCCGGTAACGCAAGGCTGCCTAAAAAATCATAGGCTTCGGCAGACTTTGGAATCGCTTGAAATGATGGTGATGTCACAATCAAATTTGCAGGAGGAATGCCTGCACCGTGTTCCAGTTGTATCTGTGCGCGGACATTTTCCAGCATCACGCTTGGTGGTATTAACGGATTGTCGCTGATGGGGTGGAACTTGTAATTCTGCCAGTTCCAGCGTCCAGTTTCTGAGCGTATCAGCAGCACGTCGGCCCTGGAGACTGTGACGGAACGCACGATGACGTTTTGATGGTCAAGCAACTGCGTCTCATCAATCGTCGCCGTTGCTTCACCAGCTTTCAAGATGACACGATTCGCCGCGCGGTCCCGAATTTCAATGCCCGTCACTCGCAGCGACGACGTACTCAGCAGTTCAATGTCGTCGATCCGGAGTTCAAGATCAGGGGCTGCTTTGTCGAAGGTCTGAAACGCCTGTTCGCGGATCAGCCGATCGCCGTTCTTCCAAAGCCACGCACCCCCTGCGCCGATCGCGATCACGACCGCTAACGCAATCAGGAACATCCACTTGAGAACAGGCCAAACCTTCATATTTCCTCGCCAATCGCGACTTCCATGTACGCGAACTGGACAAACTTACGTCATTCCGGACGACGATTCACTTCCAGGACGTCCTCGATGGTTCCATCTCTGCCATAGCAACACTAATCCGTGTGCTGCCAGAATCGACAGTGGAAACTCAACGGGCAAACGATAACGAATCGAGCCAACAAAGACCATATGAACCAGCAAAAACTGCAGGAATGGGCTCGCCAGCAGAGCCACAACCGACAGTCTTGCAAGCAGGTCCCAAATTCCTAGTAAAATCAGACCTGTCCAAGTGACATACCAGGCGACACAAAACAGAGAGAATAGGCCACCTGAGAAGCCTGTGGCGTTTAGTGAAGGGCTTAGGTAGCGAGCTGCTTTGATGAACGCCAACTGGATTGTCCGACCGGGATGCGACGTCACAAATTCCACAGCGCGTTTCTTGTAGTGTTCGTTGACATCAAATTCGGACATTTTGGAGAACAAATTGTCGTCCTCCAGGAACTGCATATCGCTGGCTCCAGTCGCTCCTTCGTGCAGTCCGTCGTACAGACTTGGACCGGACCATAGCGACGTAAAAATCCAGTGACCTGTGACTTCATGATTCCGCCAGGCCCAGGGCAAAAGGGCCACAAAGCATCCCAGCCCGATCAGGGCACTGCTGAGGACTCTTTTGCTGATGCTCATTCTCCCGAACAGCAGCACGAGCAATGAACTCAGTCCCGCCCACAGAATCCAGCCTGGGCGAATCAGCACTGTGAGACCTGTCAGCACACCGTTGGCAAAAGCAATGCGACCACACGATGCGGTGGGCGGCTGCAGAATCAATCGCGCAAGTGCAAGAAGACAGATCAGCAAACCGAAGCCGAACCAGGCTTCCGACAGAATCTGGACATTGCTGCCGATCTGCAACGGCGACACCGCAACGGACAGCATCGCCCAGTTTGCGGTGCTGTAATCAAATAAGTTTTTCGCCAGCAGCCACGTCAACCAACAACAGCCTGTCCCGACGACAGCCATCAGCAGGCTGGCAGCGAAGACGCTGTTCCCAAAAAGTTTCAGGCTCGCAGCAAGCAGCAGAGGAAATCCGGGCGTGCGTTCAACATATCGTGGTGGTTGATAAATCGAGTAGCTTTCGCCAGCCGCGATGCGTTCAGCAAGTTCCCAATAGCCGTTGGCGTCGCCTTCGATCAGAAACGTGCGACCGACCTGAGTGACATGCCGATCAATGACAATGGCGGCGACAACGCGTAACAGCAGCGCCAGTGCCAGAATTGACCAGAACATGTAACGCGACTGACGCATTGAAGACCCTATGGTCGAACGAACGCGACATAGTAAAACAGCAAGCCTGTGACTGATGTCAACGTGATATCAACCGTCGATGCCCAACCAAGCACTTTGTGCAGACGACTATGAGGTCCGGGCTTTGGCGGGTTTTGAAATCGCAGGAGTGCCAGAGTGATCGTTATGATCCACAAGAGAGGAGTCGTAATGGCAAACAGCAGATGGATCAATAACCAAGGCCTGACTGCAGCAATTTTGGATGCAAGTTCTTCTGGATTCAACGGTTGCTTTGCGACAATATTCTCCCAACCGCCATGGACCATTTGCACATCAACTTCAAATGCAGTCACGGCCACAAGCAACACGATTCCCAGAGCGATCTGCAATCTTTTATGAAGAGCATAGCGACGGCGGAATTTCACCAACCATAAACTCCACAACAACAGCGGCACGATCAGCGCCAAAGCGCAGACGACGAAGTCCAGCATAAATGTTGTGGGATAGCCGAGAAATCCGTTCGACAGCATGAATACGTTTCAGAAAAGAAGTCGCCTAAGAAGGCGACTCTGGTTGTTACTTCAGCAAAGCCTTAACAGCCGATTGAATACCGTCTGTATCAATGCCTTGATGCCCCATCTGCTGCCAGAGTCCGCCAGAACCTTCGCGATGCGTTCCGATATTGTTGTAGCGTCCTGCAAATCCGCGTTTCAGCAATTCGGTACCGAACCGTGAACCCAGGCCAGTGGTGACGTTGAATGATTCGGCCACCAAAACCATCGGTGATTTTGCTAGCTTCGCCATCATGTCTTCATCATACACATTCAGCGTCGCCTTGCAGATCACGCCGACATTGATGCCTTGAGCCTTGAGCTTAATTGCAGCATCCAGAGATCGATAAACTGTTTCGCCAAACGAAACGATATATCCATCCTTGCCTTCGCGAATCACGTCGTCACGGCCTGCGACGAATTTATAGTCATCGCCATAAACACGACCACCCTCTTCGTTCAAAAGGTCAGGCACACCAGATCGCGTTGAGAAGATAAATCGCAGGCCAGCTTCGCCGTAGATTTTTGTCAGGCAGGCTTTGAATTGATGCTGATCGGCCGGGAAATACAGTCGAGTCGTATCGCGACCTTCATCGGGCAGCCCATTTGCTGCGAACATATTGTTTAAGCCGAAGTGGCAAGTATTGTCGGCCATATCGTCGCAGCCAGCGTGCGAGAAATGCGACAGCACGTTGGCTTGATTCAGCCTGGCCATCGTGATCTCTGAAACGATCATTTCAAGAAACGCAGAGAAAGTAGCGAACACGCCCTGCTTGCCAGCTTCATAACCGAAACCAGCAGCGGCAGAAAAATTACCGCGTTCCATAATACCGCCGCGAACAAACACCTCCGGATGAGCCGCTCGCACGTGATTCAGACCACAGGAGCCTTCCAAATCGCAGTCAAAAACTCGAACGGAAGCCACTCGTTGAGCTTCCGGCATCCCGTCCAGAATCTCATTCAAAAACTTGCCAAACAAGTCTCGGTTCTTGCCAACGTTTTTACTGCAACTGCCTTCGTAAGACGGCCCGGACGGACCTTTCTTAACATTGTTCAGGTACTCAACAGCCTCAGTCCGGCCTCGGGCGGTCAGATACTCTTTCGCCAGAGAAACCTTAATGACATCGTGTCCATGCGCGCTGCCTTCGAGGCCTTTGATACCGACGCACATCTTACGGCGATTGATCAATGCAATCGGACCGTCTGCAGTCACAGCAGCACACATGCGGGCGTACAGCGAATCCAGATCTTCTCCATCACCGATGTCAATCTTCAGACCATGACCTTCGAGTGTTTTGGCAACGCTGTAGCCTGGCATGTAGTTGGACGGATGCCCTGCAATCGTCACGTCGTTGTCGTCGATCAGTATTTTCAGATTCAGATTCTGGCTCACCGCAAGTCGAGCTGCTTCCGCATCGTCGCCTTCCATCTGCGAGCCATCTGATCCCAGCATGAAGACAACCTTGCCTGGGTTGGCAATCGCTACACCGTTGACGAACGGCCACATGTGACCCAATCGCCCGGAGGAAAATTTAACGCCCGGCGTGAAGCCGCGTTCTGGATGCCCTGGCAGATGCGACAGGTATTCACGATAGTGATAGAGTTTTTCGACAGGAAGTTCGCCTTCCAGTGCTGCCATCAAATACTGCGTCGCAACGCGGTGACCAGCTTCGTCGAAGAAGATCGGCAGTACATCCGGCGTCCCACCGGCCTCAGCATGTTTCATGAAGCTGTGCATAATGCAGACTTCAGGCACGGTATCGTAGGGACCGCCAGTGTGGCCACCCAATCCTTTCGCGTCTGCAATCGCTGTGAAGAAAATAATCGCGTCGCGGCAGATCTCGATATTCTTCTGCAGAGTTTCCCGCTGTTCCGCCGTAAGTGTCGTTTTTTTAGGATCCAGTGGCAGAGCAGAATACTGGCTAAGTGGAATCGGGAACTCGGCAACCGCTGACATTTTCATGATTCTCCGTCATGTTTCGACTGATACTGATGACTCTAAAAATTCTCTTGAACCCGCGAAGTATGAATCCCTGCCTGGGAATTGCAAACCAATCGACCAGTTGTCCCGAATCCGCTGAAATTCAAACCTGCCTATTTTGCCAGTCGGTCTGATTCGGCGTTTTTTGCCGAACGGGCGACGATTTCCTCAGGCGCGAAGGTGAAATCGTCACTCAGGCATCAACGGAGCGACACAAAGTGGCGCACAGCCCAGCATTCGTCTGGATGCCCAAAAGCGTGGGTGATAAAAGACGGGACATCAGATTCGATTAGTGACTTTACAGTGCAGATCCATGAATCCTCATCGAAAACTCAACTCTACAACAGTCGCCTTTGCCGCATGCCTCCTCTTGAGCGTGACCGGATGTAAATACGACCGATCGTTTTTCGACATGAGCAGCAATTCGGGTTTTCCGTTTTTCGGACTGCAGTTTGCGGTCGATTCTGGAAGCAGACCGCCACGATCCGGAGATGAATCAGACACTGACAGATCGAACTTGGACGGCCATCGCCAGTCGCCTCAGCACCAGCGATATCCGGCAATTCCTGATTTTCGCGATCGCAAATCAGGCTCTCCGCCGCCAATTCTGTTCACTCGTGCTTCAGGGTTGAAACAGAAACGTTTTGAAACGACGTCTGAAACCCGCGACCTCAATTCCAACGTGCGCTATTCGCTGCAGACGCCAATCTCAAACGTGTCGTTGAAGACGAAGTCTATTGACCAGCGTCTGTCTGCGTTTTGAATGAATGGTAAAGCAGAGCCTGGATGCTCCTCTTTGGATCATCAAAATAGTCACCCCGTCTCAGCCATCAGAACATCCCGGTCTTAACACAATCCTTACAGTCTCTTAACAAACCCTGCGCAATTGATGACAAAAATAACCGACGTTCTGCCACGACACGGAGGCAGTTGTTGGTAATTCAGTCACTATATTGAGCAAGGTTTGTCATGCCCAAAAGGAAACGTGGTTTTACATTGATCGAATTGTTGGTCGTCATCGCGATCATCGCCATCCTGATTTCGCTGTTGTTGCCTGCCGTGCAGCAAGCTCGCGAAGCAGCACGCAGAACGCAATGCAAGAATAGTCTTAAACAGCTTGCGTTGGCAATGCATAACTATCACGACACAACGGGTGTTTTTCCGTTCGGTTTTGACGAACGCGAAACACTCTGGTCGGCGATGATTTTGCCGCAGATCGAACAAGCCAATCTGTATTCAACACTGATCTGGCAGGAAAGCGGAGCTGGCAATTGGGATAGCAATGGTTCACCCAATGAAACAGCGTGTGGAACTGTCATCAATGCATTTCGCTGCCCATCAATGGCAAAAGGCGATCCAATTGACAACAATGGAATTCCAGGTCGAGTTCCAATCAGCTATCGAGGATGTTCATCGTCAAATGCGGCGTCGGATGATATTTCGACAATTCCGGCATCTGTTACGCCAAAGATTGCTTTGGAAATGCAGAGTGGATTGGATGGAATGTTCTATGGCTGCAGCAGTACTCGCATGCGTGACATCACCGATGGAACATCGAACACGATCATGCTCGGCGAGTCTTACACAGAACCAGGTTACGTGAAAGACGGACAGGGAATGGACTACTGGGCGTTTGGCGCTCCACAAACTGGAGGATGGGACTGCATTCCCGGCGACATCGGCGGCACTGAATACAGCGAAGGTCTTGGTTCGTGCGTAGTGCCGATCAACTCACGCCTCAATCCACTCATCGTGGGCGTCTTGATGGAAATGTCATTCGGAAGTTATCACGTTGGCGGAGCTCAGTTTGCACTCGGTGACGGCTCGGTTCGTTTCATCTCAGAAAACCTTGACATGACCGTATATCGCGCACTTGGATCAAGAGGAGGTGGCGAAGTTGTCGGCGAATTCTAGTCAGCTCACCTTCAGTCCCACGGAAAATTCAATCATGCACAGATCCATTCAATGTCTCCTGCTGACAGGGCTGACAACCATCCTCTTTGCTGGCTGTGATACCTCGCCGGGTATGGATTACTCTAAGGTCGAATTAGTCGGCGTAACTGGCAAAGTGACTCTGGATGGTAGTCCAGTGCCTTATGCCGTGGTGACTTTTGAATCGGTTGATACGGGCTCGTTCTCAGGTGGCGTTGCCGATGAAAACGGCAATTACCGGCTTAGGTTCGACGTCAATAAAATGGGAGTACCCCCGGGCAGAAAGCTGGTGCAAATCGGCACTGCCAGAAAGATACTGGGTATCTCGTCCGATTCAGAAGCAGGTGACGCCGCTGCCGAAGAAAGCGGCGACGGGGAACCCGGCGACGATCTGCGTGATCAGGCCTCACGCATCGAAGCCGTTCCCGAATGCTATCACAAAGATTCGAAGTTGTTTGTCACGGTTGATGATTCATCCTCCGTGTTCAACTTCGAACTTAAGTCAGACTGCTCGACAGTCGGGTCGAACTGACTATGTTCGCGAAGTGTAGGCTCGCCAAACGAACGACCAGATGATCACCATCAACGCAATCGCCGTTGTCAGGATGGAAAGCCATGCCTGACGACGGCCGCTTGCTGCGACAGCTTCGACAGGTTCCAACACGGCGTTACGAGGTTCCTGCACGATGACCATCCAGCCAATGTCGCTGACTGGAGCCATGGCAGCCAACCACTCTGTTTTGAAAACGGACGCACCGGGATCGGACAATCTGCTGATCGGATCAATGTAGGTCTCCAGTTTGACTTCTGAGGGTTTCCCATCTGATTGGGACGCCTGAATTGCCGTAACTGTTGCTGCATCAAAGAACAAACTGTCGAACAAATCGGCGTCGGTATTATTGTTTTCCGCTGCGTGAACAACCTCTTCTGTCAGGTACGGATGATCCAGCAAACGCCAGCCAGTCGTGTCGCGCGCTTCAACTAAAGCAATGACTCGCTGAATACCATCAGTATCCGGCTCGCTGACCAGACGCCCCATGCGTTCCTGAAGATCGCCCAGATGCACGGATCGAGCCAGAACTCCAATGACCTCGCCCTTCTTGTTTTTGACGGGAACGCTCAGTGCCACAGTCTGCCTCCCGGTCGTTGTGCTCTTGTAGGCGTTGCAAACATGAGGTCGCGCCAGCGGAGCAATATCTTCCGGCATGCGATCGGAGGAAAAATCTTCGCCGCGACCGTGAAAATAATCTCGGTAAGAAAAATCTTTGCCTAATGTCACGTCGCTGAACTCTCGGCGCCAGATCTGAATGCCGCTGCGGTTATTCAGGAACCAACTGGTATCCGGACCGCGATCATGCTTCTCATTCGAGGCCACGGAACGTTCCCATGCGTCATTCAGCAGTTGTAGCCAGCGTGGAGCAGTCCTGCTTTCGTCATGCGCGTGTTGCCGGACCTCAGAAACGATGTCGTCAGAATCACGATTCATTAATTCTTCGAGAGCCTCGGAAAGTTCTTGATCTGACAGAATGGTTTCGAGTTCTTCCAGTCGATCATGCATCTCGTGATCCAGGGCTGCGGCCTGCAGACGAGCTGTCAAGGCATCACTCTCGAGCGCTCGGCTGGTAACTTGCTGCAAAGCGCTGTCGAGATTACCGCGCATGGCGTTTAGAAAGATCGGGATCATCACAGCCATGAGCATGATGGGAGCCAGGAACCCGGCGATCAGCATTGGCCGCCGAGAACGGATGCGTTCGCGATCATCCAACGCATTACGAATCGCCTGTGCATTTGGAAAACGCTGCGATGGAACGACACACAGACAACGTTCAATAATACCTGCCAGACGTCCATCAACGCCTTTGATTTGACGATGTTCTGTCGGAACGCCGCTGTCCGTGATGATCTTCTGATACAGGTGCAGACGTTCGTCAAGCGTGGCGGCCGATTCCAGTTTTCGCTGCATCGCTTCTGTGCGATGCGGCGGATTTCCGGTGAGCAGGTGATACAGAATCGCACCAACGGCGTACACATCCCATCGAGCGTCCGGCAGTGCGTCCAGATTGGCCTGCTCCGGTGCCATGTAGTACAGAGTGCCCAGGGCCGGGCTTTGTTCGTGTGACATTCGTGCCTGACCGAAATCGCATAGTCGCGAGTGCATCTGTCCGTCAAGCAAAACGTTGTCCGGTTTGAGATCGCAATGCAGCACGCCAGCACCGTGAGCGTCAATCAGTGCGTTGCAAATTTCCCCGACGATACGTACAGATTCATCAATGGACAGACGCCCCTGAGCCATAAATCCGCCGAGCGATCCATTCTCGAAATACTCCATCACGAAATAGGGTGGTTCAGCATTCCAGCCGACATCCAGCAAACGCACAATGTTATGTGATGTGTAGACGGCCGCAAGTTTTTCGACTTCGCGGCTGAGCATGGACCAGTTAAGACCGCGTTGATGCGGATAGAATTTCACCGCGACCATGCGACCTGTGCGGTCTTCGCGAGCCAGCCACACAGTTCCGTAGGCACCCATTCCAAGTCGGCGGACGATGGAATAGCCTTCAATCTGGGCGGGCGGAGTCTTCCCTTGCAGGCTCAAACGACGTGACCGCTCCTGATCATCTTCGTTTTGGATTTCCGTATCGTTCGAACCTGCCACAGATGCAACTCATTCAACAAACTGAGTAGAATACAACAACGAGCGTGATTGTACTCAGAGTCATGCAATTTTAGAACCGGCCACTTTTTACACAACCTTCAGGCAGATTCATGACTACGACGACTCCAAAATCACGAGATGAACTTTGTTCCACGCGCTGCGTTCCCTGCGAAGGTGGAGTTCCCAAATTGACGCCGGATGAAGCGGCCGCTCAGTTACAGGAAGTGCCCGGATGGGAACTGCTTGCTAGCCCCGATCGAATTCGGAAGTCATGGGTCGTCCGAAACTTCCTCGCGGGAATGCGTTTCTTCGAAAAGGTGACAGAAGTCGCTGAGGCAGAAAGTCATCATCCTGATCTGCATCTCGTTGGTTACCGCAACGTTTCGATTGAAATCTGGACACATGCGATTAACGGCCTGTCGCTGAATGACTTTATTCTGGCCGCAAGGATTGACGAACTGCCGATTGAACTGCGGAGTCTCTAAACCCAGTCCAATTTCAGAAACGAAGTTACTCCGTAGGACGTGTCTCCAGGCATGTAGGACGGGTCTCCAGACCCGTCCAGACGTTTTCAGATCAGGACGGAATCAGAGTCGCATCTTATGACTGTCTCGAAGCGTCACTCGGTCACCATCACCTGTCGTAACAGGCAACGCAGGCCATGAAACATCGCCAACCTGAACATCTTCGCTGATATGTCTGCGCTTTGGGTCAAAGTATTCACGCGAATCGGCTACGTCGTAAACCGACTTCCGCCCCCACAACTGCGCCATGGAGTCCTGATACAGAATCGCCCAGTCGTTCGTATGTTTTTGCATTTCCCGAACTGAAGGACCTTGTTCGCGGGACAAAAGCACGAGATCCGGCTGATGAAAGTTCAGAGCTCTGGCAGGATCAAACGACGGAGCGTTCGGGCTGCGGTAGCGATATTTAGGATCATCGGTACCCAGCCAGAAATCAAAATAAATGTCAGTGATTTCACGCGGGTAACAGGTTTCAAATCGCCCATCGACGGCAACGAGTGATTGCCGTTCAGGATCATGTTCCTCGGCGAAGCAACCGATTGCATACTGAGCCCAGTTGAAAGTCACGACCACTTTGCCGTGCAGATTTTCATCATACATAAATTGCATTGCGGCGACGGGGAATTCTGTGCGATCGACTGTCACATCAGTCAACTGTGGCAGAAGCCTCAGGCTACAAAGCAACACCACGGCGATCAGAATCAAGTTGCCAGGCAGCACGCCGCGAAGCTCTGTAGCAGAATCCGCATTTCCCTGCGATCGTTCCATCACACGGCGTTGAAATCCTGCCGTCGCAAAATTGATCAACTTGCTTAATGGGAGCGGCACGAAAAATCCACAAACGATAGCGACGATCGACAGGTGACGGCAATGTGACATTCCTTGCCACAACAACAGCAGCATCAAAATTGACTGCGAAAGAAACTGTGACGTCAGAATCTTGTGCCGATGTTGACGCAGCACAAACGCAAATCCACCGACGGCAACGATGAGCAACATCCAGAAGCGAATAGATTCGAATGTCCAGAGTTCCAGTGGCCCCCAGTCAGCGATTTCCGGACGAGGTAACTTCAAAGCGGCCAACATGAATTTCCATAGAGTTGCACTGTACGGATTCACAAATGTTGCAGCGATGGAAGCCACGGTCACTGCACTTAACAATCCAACCATTTTCGCGGCATGTTTCCCGAACGCGAACAGCAACTGCAAGGACACAAGTCCATGATAAGCCACCATCATCGCGACCCCGGCGGCAAATCCTCCGTGCCAATTTGTCCAAAGGCACAGCAATACTGGCAGCAGCCATAACACTTGCATCTGCCGATGCAACGCAGGCAGCGCCGCGTCGCAATACAATCCGTTGGGACAATGAAACGCCCGCTGCCAGATCGCCAGCATTGCCGCCAGACTCACGTAACTCAAAATTTGTGGCCGAAAGTGCCAGTGAAACTGCAGATTAATGGCGACAAGAAACACCGTGATGCCAATCGCCAGCCAGCGACATTCATCTCGCCGCGCGCTCCACATCATCAGTCCCAGAATGATGATTGCCAGAACCAGTTTCATTGCTGGCAGCCCAGGCATCCCGAACGAATCCACGGTCCATGCCAGCAGTAGTTCCGCGATATTCTCATGGTTCACCCATTGCGCCCCTTCGGCCGCGAATGACCATGTTGTCGTCTGTGGCAATGTGCCGTCGCGCAACACTTCGCGCCCGTACTGCACGTGTCCCCACAGATCAGGGTCAGCGCAGTTCGATGTCATTGAACTCAGCCCAATGCACAGTATCGTGGCAACGATGAGTGCCGTTCTGAGGATGTATTGCCTTGCAGCCTGGTTCATTCTCATAGACTCGGATTGCCGTTGTTTCGGAAGCCTTCGTTCGCTGTGCGTTCCGAATTCGACGAGCGTGGAATTCGAAGCGGTTTGCCGACGTTCAGTCGATCGGGACTGGCCATACGGTCACGATTGGCGTTGTAGATTTCATTATATTTGTTCGGCGATCCAAGCATCCGTTGCGCGATGCCGGACAGTGTGTCGCCGTATTTCACGACATACTCTTCAAAATTCTCTGGCGGTTCAAAATCTAACGTCTGTTCCGTCGAGCGGGATTGGTTTTTTGATCCGGCGGATAGATCAGACTGCTGTGTGGGAATTTTAACGACCTCAGAAGGTCTCGATTCCGCAGGCATTAATGGAGGAAGTTTTCCGAAAGGTTGATCATCAATTTCTGCCGCTGCCTGTTCCGGATTTCGACGAGGAATCTTGAGTGGCGATTCCGCCGGTGCAGAATCCGAACGATCTGCGGAACGACGCTTTTTTGGGCGATATCCGTCCAGGTCTCTATCGGGGGTATCTTCAGCAGGTTGAACGGCAAAACTTCTAGAACCGACTGGCACGGGCGCCGTCTTATTTCGTTCGTCCATTTTCTGCAGCACGTCTCGCAGAGTCCACTGTTGATCGGGTGCATTCAGTTCGGATGTTTCTTCGGACTTGCTCTCATTCAGATAAACAGCGACGTTTCGTTCGCGAAGCCGCTGATTGAGTTCCTCTTCACGTCGGATGCCTGGTACTTTTGTGGACAGCAGGGGCTCGTTACGAAAGAAGAGCGCAGCAACGATCCCGATGAGGAGGATGCCCATTGCAAAACCGATTTTGCGGTCTGTGTGCATGGTGTCGCGGGTTGCTTAAGACTTTAAGACAAATGTCCTTAGAAACTATCGTCGGCGAGCATCGGCAAAAACTGCCGAACTGTTGCCGCATGATCGGTTTCGGCCGCTACTGCCTCGGGCTTGAATGAAAATAGAGCGAAGTTTCAGAATTTAGCAAATTTATCGACCGAGGCATTCTCAGCCAGCGAAACAGGTCAGCGAACTTCATCCGGGTTTCTTCGCGCTGAAAGGTTCGCATTGGCCGCATTTGTAAAACTATGTCTGATCCTTCCGCGACAACACAAGCCTGACCAAACGTCTCGCTTTACCCGTCCGCTCCAGCCGCGCCCTTGACACTGCGCACTGTCTAGTTCGCAACCTGGCCGAATGGCGCGGAGTGCAATGGGTATCTTTCCTGGCGATTGAAGGCGAGGATTTCTTGCCTGTGACGTGTCCGAAGTTGCAAACTTCTGGCCACGGTTGAACTTCTGTCGCTTTCACGACAAAGTTACCACTCAAATGATGGTTTCCATCGTTCGAACACTGAGTTTTACAATCATGTAATAAGGGTGCGAAATGACGAAGCAGTTCAATGTTGCGATGATCGGCCTGGGATTCGGGGCGGAGTTCATATCGATTTATCAGGCCCATCCGAATGCCAATGTTGCGGCCATCTGCCGTCGTGATCCGGCGGAACTCAAGAAGTGCGGTGATCAGTTCGGAATCGAAAAACGCTACGCCAGCTACGATGAAGTTCTGGCGGACAAAGATATCGACTTCGTCCATATTAACAGCCCAATCCCTGACCATGCCTGGATGTCGCTCAAGGCATTGGATGCCGGCAAGCACGTCATGTGTACAGTGCCAATGGCGACGACGATTGACGAATGCCGTCAGATCGTCGAAAAAGTCAAGCAGACGAGCCTGAAATACATGATGGCTGAAACCGTCGTGTACAGCCGTGAGTTCTTGTTTATCAAAGAGATGTACCAGAACGGCGAACTCGGAAAGATTCAGCATTTGGCCGCTTCACATCCGCAAGATATGGACGGCTGGCCAAGCTATTGGGAAAAGATGATCCCGATGCACTATGCGACTCACGTCGTCAGTCCATGCCTTGGATTGGTTGATGGACTGGCGGAGTACGTCAGTTGCTTTGGCTCGGGAACCGTGCGTGACGACATTGCCGAAAAATCAGGTAATAAGTTCGCCGTAGAAACCTGCCACGTCAAAATTCGAAATACAGATCTGACAGCGCATATCTGGCGATTTCTGTACGATGTCGCTCGACAGTACCGCGAAAGCTTCGATGTCTATGGCACGAAAAAAAGCTTTGAGTGGACACTTGTAGAACATGAGCCGCATGTGATTCATACAGCGAAGAAGCCTGAACCAGAGATTGCGGAAAAGATCACGATTCCGGACTTTGCTCACCTGTTGCCTGAATCGATTCGCCGATTCACTCAACCTGCAGAAATTCACGACGCAGACCACCTTTCATTCCTGCAAGGCGGTGGCCATGGTGGTTCACATCCGCATCTGGTCCATGAATTCCTGAGTGCTTTAGTGGAAGACCGCGATCCTCGTCCAAACGCTGTCACAAGTGCAAACTGGACCTGTGTGGGGATCTGTGCACATGAGTCTGCGATGAAGGGTGGCGAGATTGTCAGACTGCCAGAATTTACTCTGGGTGAATGCTGAATTCTGAATCACTCCAGCGATGGAAGTGATGCAGCTTATCTGCGGGGCGGCGAAGGTCATCAAGACGTTCAACGCCTTGACGTTAACGCATTACGGTGTGGCGGCAGCGAGTTCTTCAGGCGGTGCAGAAGGAGCCAAGCCCTGACTGTGGGCGACAATATGCAGCAGCGACTTATTGTCCAGAAACGGCTCCGTGCCGATTTCGGCAAATATCACTTTGCCTTTGCGATCAACGATGAAAGTGCCGTGCTTTGCAAATTCGTCGTGCCCATCAGTCTGTGGCTGATAAACGCCCCATGCCTGACCCACAGTATTGTCGATATCTGAAAGCACTGGAAAATGAAACCGGCCATACTCCTGGAACTTTTCTGCCGTGTGTGCCGACTCATCAGAACTAATCGCCACAACGTCTGCATCGAGTTCGCGAAAGTAGTGAAGGTCTTTGTCGATGGCAATCAACTGAGCCACGCAGTGGCTGCAACCATACCCCAGATAAAACACTACGACCAGCGGACGATCTTTGGCGAGTTCTGTAAGTGTCTGTGGCTTGCCCGAATCGTCAGGCAGAGCAAAGTCAGGAGCGGTCCGGTTGAGCAGCGGATGATCCTGTGACTTCGCAGGCGTAAACGGGGTCTCAGAAAGAATCTGTGCCAGCCCTTCAGTCAGGTGCTGCTGCTGAGCGACCTTCAGGTACGCTTCTGCATCTTTTCGCACATTGCCAGTTGAAACCAGACCGTAACGAAGACAAATCTGGCGGCACTGCTCCATCAAGCCGCTATTTTCTGCAACGGTCCCCGGTGGTCGGGAAACGTGATAGATCAGCATCGTCGCGTAGCCACATGCGATGACAAACAGGAAACCAAGAAAGATTCTCGTCCCCCATTCACGCTCGGGCGGTTCCGCAATCGGAGCCTTGGTGTCTGTATCTTGAAGATTTGACAAATTGGCTTGTTCGAGCTGGTTTGACACGGATGCCTCCGTAGGCTGTATTCAGCAGGTAGGGCAGGATCTCGGTGGGATTGAGATGCGGGGTATTCGCTGATACTATCGCCGGATCGGATTTGACTCAGCCCGAAACCGGGCAATTCTCGATGTTTGAGATTTGTCCAGGATGCCCGAAAAAACGGCTCAATTTCGTCTCAGAACCTGGAACGAAAATTAACGAGGGCCACGTCGGATTCTACTTGAAAAAATCAGGTCTTTACGCATGGAATCCCGGCAAAAAAAAGAGCCTCTTGCCGATGAAACGCTGGTGGGCATTTTTCGGCAGGAGGCATTCGAAGCATTGGGATATTCAAAGATCAGGCTTTGACGACCACAAACTGCGAGGCCTGGCCAGCTTGCACCAGCAGCAGAATTCCATCCTTCAGGTTGACGTCTTTCATCGCAGCCGTGAAGTCTTCCAGTGTTGCCACAGACTTGTTGCCGACTTTTCGAATGACCATACCGTCTTCGAGTCCCGCGTTCGACGCAGGACTGCCAGGCTTGACCCCCGCGATTACTAACCCTGTCGTTTTCTCAAGTCCCAATTGTGCGGCGACATCGGGATTGAGTTCTGACAATTGCAGTCCCAGACCATCGTAGTCGGACTCAACAGGCTCATTAACTGTGTCTGGTTCGGAGACAGTCAAGCTGACTGGCATCGCTTCCACACGAACTTCGAATATAAGTTGCTTTCCATCTCGTACGACCACAAGTTTATGCAAATCCATGAGAGACGCCCGTTCAACTCGTCCCTGCAGATCACCAGGTTTGCTGATAGGAACTCCATCAAACTCCAGAATCACGTCGCCGCTCTGCAGTCCGGATTTCGCTGCCGGAGTCCCTGGACGCACATCAGTCACCAACGCACCTTTCACGGTGTCCAGGCCGAGCTGATTTGAAAGAGCGCTGTCAATGGATTGAATACCAACACCGAGGAACGCTCGTTGGACCGTGCCGTGCTTCATCAACTCATCACCGACCCAGCGGGCAAGATTCACGGGGACAGCAAAACCAATTCCCTGGTATCCACCGCTGGTGCTGGAAATCGCGGTGTTGATTCCAACGACTTCTCCATCCAGGTTTACCAGCGGGCCACCACTGTTACCGGGGTTAATCGCCGCATCGGTCTGAAGAAATTCTTCGCGATCTGCGATGCCCAGGCCTCGGGACTTTGCACTGATGATGCCTGCAGTGACTGTTTCATCAAGGCCGAACGGTGCACCAACGGCGATGACCCAATCGCCGACATCCAACTGGTCACTGTTGCCGATATTTGCGACCGGCAAGTCTGAGGTCGTTGGAATTTTCACCACTGCGATGTCGGTTTTCGGATCTGTTTTCCACTCCGTCGCTTCAAACTGGCGGCCGTCATGCAGTTTGATCTTGAGCATGTCCGCATCTTTGACAACATGGTTGTTCGTCAGAATAATGCCAGACGGATCGACAATGACGCCGGAGCCCATGCCCATTCTCTGAAGTTCGCCGGAAGACTTGGGTGAGGGAGCGGTTTGTTTGTCAAAGTACTCCTTGAAATACGGATGGGTTTGCAGTTCTTCAGGTAGATTTCCCTGCTGCTCTGACCTCCGAGATCCCTTCGAGAAGGATTGAATTTAACAACCGCTGGCAGGACTTTTTCCGACGCACCTCGAAATGCGTTTGAAAGCGACTTTGCGTGGTTATGGGCAGCGACATCTTGAGGTGACTCATTCGTGTTGCCGCTGTCTGACCAGTTGATTGTCTTTGTTACCGTCGCTGGCGATGCTCCACAATTGATGGCGACAACGCCTGCGAAGATAGCTGACAGCAATGCGCCCGCTGCCATCCCTTTGAATGTTATACGTTTCATGCTGACTCTCCGTGATTCAGCAGAGAATCAGTCAGGGAAACCGCTCGGCAAATGCAGAGCAATCAAGTTCACTGACCGATGCTGAACAGCTTTCAAGTGGTTGCATACTGCGTGCCATGCAGATGATTTTGTTTTCGAGTACTAACCTGACGCAGAAACAGTCTTTATTCTGCGTTTTGAATTCATGAGCGATACTTCGCAAGCTGCGAACGAAACTAAGTTGCCACGGGGCAAGTTGCCGCGCGGGGGCAAAATGCCTCGGATGACTTGATTGTTTAACCCGACTCGCAGAGGAGGTACTGAATGCCCTGCCTCGTCTTCGAGTGGGATTAAACGGAAATGATTTCGATTGATACTAAATTCAGCAAACCCGGCTGACATCTTCGGTGTCTGGGGTTCAGGCCAAAGTTCTACGCAACAACCAGACTTTCGCCTGCTCAGGCTTCGCAATGAGGGCTGGCAAAGCGAATTTCCTCAAATCGCCGGAGAATCAGTTCCAAACAAAGGCGACGGGTTGTCCAAACGGAGTAGTTTTTTTTCAGCTATTCATTGACGCAGCATCTGCGGATTCCAATACTAATGCAGTGTGGATGCTGGTAATGCGTCCACGCAACCTCTCACAGCCGGGCCACGGTTTGGGAAATCTGCGAAATGCATCACGTACTCAGTGCTGTTCGAATTTTGGCTTCGATCTGTTTTACAGGATCGTTGTTATCTTTAGGTACGACTTCGCTTGCTGGTGACCCACCAGCATTGGGGGCCATCAGGAATCACGATCATGCTCCGATTGTGGTGCAGTCACGGCCGGTCATTGAACGGCTTCCGGTGAAGGTTATTTCTCCGGTCGATCTGCAGATTTCAATGGCTGGCCACATCTTCGTTGCTGATGATGCCGCCAATTGTGTTTTTCGCCTCGAGGCCGATGGCGAGGTTAGCTTGCCGGTTCAAAACCTGAGCGACATTCGGCGAATCCAAGTGGATGCTGATGGCAATCTTTACACACTGACGTCGGATTCTCGCGAGTCGCAGATTCGGATGGTCAATCCTGTCGGGCAGAGCGTTTTGTTGCATGATCTGAAGTTTGACGCCAACGCATTCGTACGAGATGTCACAGGTCAGTTTGCGGTGACGTCAAGGGATACGAATCGTGTCGTGGTGATTTCCAACACAGGCGAAATCACGGAGCTGACACGTCTGTATCAGCCGGTGTCTGATCTGGTGCTGAATGCTGGCGGTCAAACGGAGGCATTGCTGACTTCGGGTGAAATCGTGCATATCTCAGCCAGTGGAGAAGTCACGGCATCTGGATTCGCACCTGCAGGCTCATCGCGCCTGATGCTGCAACCTGATGGTTCGATGTTGGTACTTTCGAAACGCTCAAACGGACAGACAAATCTGGTGTCGATTTCCCGAGATGCGACTCGACCGAAGGAGTTTTCGACATTCGCCATGGTGCCTGAAGGAACACAGGCTGTCGGTTTCGACAGTTTGGGGAATCTTTGCCTGGCAAATCCGGATTTAAGAGCCATCACAAAGGTCACAAGCCACTTCAGCATTCCGTGTCCGCATTGTGGTCGTGCGACGGAAATGATCTTTCGCAAAGATCCTGAACCTGCTGCCGCACAAGGTTTTCGTCGGTTTTAAAGAGAAGTTGTCACGCTGTTGAGGTCAGCACATCCCATTAAGACCGGAGTTCAACGGCCAATCAGCATCCCAAGATATTCTTTACCAAACGACCATGTCGCTGCTAGCGCGAAGCCGTTAGGAATCATGGATTCCACGATCTGGCCCACGGTGAAAGGTTCCAACTTTGGTGCTGAGCGAAAATCAGCGGGCAAAGGAATTGGTTGCAGGCCATTGCGATTGGCCAGCTTTAACGCTCGAGGGAGATGCCACGCAGACGTGAGCAATCCGATTCGCTCTTTCGAATCCTTGAAACGTGAGCCAAGGTTCTGCATCTCTTCGGACGTGTTTCGTCCGCCAGCGGTTTCGATCGCAGAATCAGGCACACCAAGTTTCATCAGGATCTCGCGCGATGAATCCGCCGGATCGACGCTGGATGCATTCATCGAAGCGATGCGCTGGCCGGTGCAGATAATTTTTTTTGCGATCTTCTGATGATACAACTGAGCTGCCAGGATTAAGCGATCGCCCGAGCCGTTGCCCTGCAGACGACCGTTCGCTCCCAGTCCGCCGCCGCCACCAAGGACGATGACAAAATCCATCGGCGATTCATCAAGCGGATTGACCGATAAATAGTCTGCTTCCAACGCGGTGGCCATTTGATCGGCGACGATTCCGTTGCCGGCGATCGAATACAGAAGGACGCAACAAGTCGCCGCGATGGCTCCGGGTTGGCCAGCATGATTTTGTTTCTTCTGTCGCCAGAGCTGAATGCATAACGTCAGCATCAGAACCCACAACAATCCCGCAGGCATGGCCAGCGAAGTTGCGATCTTTTCGACAACATTACGATCCTGTGTTACGCCCAGCACGATCAATCCTGCCCCGAATGCAGTTCCGAGCGTGAACAGGATTCGCAGAAATGAAGGTTGATGGTCTTTCGTCAGGAGCATATTGATGTCTCGGCTTGGAGTGTCAGAAATAGTTGTATTCAAAATCAGCTGCAGAGAGCAGCGTTCAATGGTACTCGATATTATAAGTGGAACTGTTCAAAATGACGCTTAGCGAGCTGCGCAGTGTCAGTCATCCGAGGTGTGCGGGCAACTCGGTGGGCTGACACCCACCGCTTGCCAAATCAACTCGGATGAGCCAGATAATCGTCAAAACACTACGATAGTGGCTAGTCTGGCATTTGCCCCAACAAAACGCAGGGAAATGACGTACCGCTAGTTCAGGTACCGCCGTGCGCGGATTCCAGAGAACAAAATTACCCAGAATGCGAGATTTCCGAGTGTCCGGCGATGCCTCCCAGGATTCAGAATCCACTAAGCCCGAAGATTCCCCAGACGCTGCTGCAATCTCGAAAAAGAGCGCTTTCACGGATGAACACGATCTGGACGAGCTGCCAGACGAGGAACCCTTAACGCCGGAAATGGTTGAAGAAGAGGCCGTCCGTGGCGACTTCATGCTCCGCTGGGCCGCGATTTTCCTGGCTGTCCTGATGGGATTCACTCAGATCAACGACACCAAACCGCTGGTGCTGATTCGATCTGGCGACTACATGCGGTCTCATGGCATGCTGCCACCTCGCACAGATGTTTTGTCGTTGACAGCGGCTGAAAAGCCAGCTCCGAATGTGAGTTGGTTATTTGATCATGTCGTTAGTTTGTGCTGGGCTGCGGGCGGTGAGAAATCGCTGACATTGTTGAAGGTTGCGATTGCGGCCATTGTCGGTTACCTGCTGACGCACATTTCGATTCGTGGAGTCCCCACGTGGTGGAATTCGATCTGCGCGGTGTTCGCCATCGTGGCCTGTTCATCGGATTTTGTGCCGCTGCCTGAACTCATCACGATGCTGGGTATGACCATCACAATGTTGTGGCTGTATCAGCATCGCATGGGTGTTGCTTCGGGATTGCAGTGGAAGTTTCCGCTTCTGATCGCGGTATGGTGCAATCTGGATTCCCGAGCGTGGCTGGGAGCGTTTGTCATCGGTCTCTACATGGCTGGGGTTTCTGTCAGCAATCGAATCGCTCAAAGGAAGTCGGACGCGAGAGTTGAAACAGACGGCCCGTCGCCGTGGTTGATTGCGGGCTTGAGCATCGCGGCTCTATTGGTGAATCCGTTTCCAGGCAACTCGCTGCTTAGCCCTGTGACGCTGTATTCCGTCGAGTACCCGGCGATGCAGGCGCAGCGTCGCGTTGATATTGCATCGGCAGAACTGAATTTTGATGGTCGAGTTGATTATTACTCGGTGTTGAATCCAAGCGCGGCTCGATTGTTTGATCATTCGCAGGTGGCCGCGTTGGCACTACTGCTGATGAGTTTCGTCGTTCTGCTGCTGGCAAGAACTCGCCGAGATCTGGGTTTCCTGTTCGCGCTGTGTGGCATGACGGTACTTGCTATGAGTAAGGCTCATGAACTTCCGGAGGCTGCGATCGTGGCGGCGGTTGTGGCTGGGATTTCGGCTCAGGATTGGTATCGCCGGGCGTTTAGTCAGCAATACACACTGGACTCAAAAGAGCTGCTGTTTTCTCGCGGCGGACGTGCGGTCACTGTGTTGGCACTGGCTGGACTCGGATTCTGTGTGGTGGCGTCGCGCTTGCCTGGAGCGGCTCCGCTGGGCTGGGGTTATGACCAGGACACCAGAATTACGATGGATACGTTTGCAGCGCAATTAAAGGATCTTGATCCGGAAGCGAGGATACTTCACTCACGCCTTGAGCAGGGAGACCTGTTGATCTGGAACGGCCGGAAAAGTTTCGTCGATAGTCGGATGCTGCCGTTTGGCCGTCCAGGGGAAGCTGACGAAAGACCAGAGGATGCGAAGTCGATATTCGCAAAGCACAGGATCTTGCTGACGACATTGTTTCAGCCACCGCAGCCTCCGGAAGATAAGTCGCAAGACAAAGCGGAGCTTAAGAAGTTCGAAGAACTCATGTTTGCGAAGCGAGCTGTCTGCGAGTCGGCATTGAGCGATTTTAAAGTGACGCATGCGATGACGCGTCTGGCCCCGCCAGGATCGCCAGACTACACCTCGATGTACAATCTTTCTCAAACGGGACGATGGGTGCCCATAAGCGTCGAAGCGTCGTCTGCAATTCTGGAACGTGTCGCGGCAAATATGCCGGATGCGGAACGATTCAAACTCGAGCCGAACTGGGTTCAGCAGGCTTTTATGAATGTGGAAGCCGATTCATCCACATTGCGTGAGTTTGCGCGTGGCAAGAATTTCTATGAAAAGTATGTCTATCGAGTACGTGATTTTACGGACGAGAATCTTCGAATGGCCATGCATCATTCGACCCTCGCGACGCAGAGCTCAGCATTGGCTGTATACCTTTTTGGACAGATTGAAAAAGCCCCTTCACAAGCAGCCGCAGAAAACATTCGAGCAGCGGGAATTCGATCTATTCAGCAGGCATTTGCAAACACAAACCTTGGGATCCGACGATTGAACCTGGTTCTGGATAAATATCCGAATCAACCGCGAGCCTACAATCTGTTGGGACTTGCGTATTCACGATTGGCAGAACTGGAACAAATGGTGTCAGGACCGACTCTGGAGGAACGTATCAAGCAAATGCGTTACATGCAGGCGGTCATGGCCTATCGACAAGCCACCATTGCCGACCCGAATGATGACGCCGCATGGAACGGACTTCTTGGACTGTATCGTAACAACAATCGAATCGATCTGGCTTCAGATGCGATCGATCATTTGCTTCCGCTGCTGGAAGACAAACTGCAGGACACTACAAATCCTCAGGCCCAGGCGTTTCTGGACGAACAACAAAACATGCGTCGCGAACTTCGTGATATGGTGCGAGACAACACGAAACGCGTAGATGAATTTGTGGAAAAACAAGAAGTGCCTGAAAAGGAAGAAGACCATGCCAACCAGGTGATATCGCTGGCGCTAGAACTGGATGGATCTGGTTATGGTCTCGCGGCGTTGAAACTTCTCGACGACAAACAGGAGCTCATTCGGAAGAATCCGATGGGTTCAGTCACACAGGGCAAGTTGATGCTGGAAACCGGACGACTCGAAGATGCCTATCGTGACCTTGCCATGTTGGCCGATCAGGCGCGTCAGCAGCCACAGGCCATGGGTGGCGTGGAGTGGCAGTTTCCGACGGCCATGTCTCAACTGGCGATCAGCGATCTGACTTCTGCGTACGAAACGTGGACTCTGCAGTTAAAGGAGCTGGACAATGTCAGCAAAATGCAGGAACCCTACAGCGACGCAATGGCATCGTTGCCTTTGATTGCGGATGGAAACGTAATGATGAATGCCCCACTTCCGGTTTGGCCGCTCAGGCATGTGGATTCACTTGGGCTGACGATGGAAGTTCTGGCGAAATCTCGGGCTGACGTACTGTTTTTGCTGGCCATGATTCGCGTTGAAGAGGGCAATGTTGATTCCGCAAAACTTCTTTTGAAAGATGCAATTGCCACGGGCGGTGAGTCAAATTATCGCAACCTTAGCAGCGTGTATCTCGAAATGATGGATGAGAACGCGCAAGAGTTTCTAAAGGAACATATTTACTCAACCTATGAACCTTACGAGTTTCCGGGTGAACCAGAACCTGCGGCGGTTGCCACGCCGGGCGGCGGCGCGAAGTGAGTTTCAATTCAACGGGTTGTAAGACGTGACTCCAGTCCCGTGCTGTCGGCGATTTCGGTAGGTCCTCCTTGCCGAGGAGGATTTTTCAAATGGCCGCAAGGCGAAGCCGCGGGCGAATGTCCACTCAACGCCGTCACGTTGCCCTGTAATCAACGTTGGTTTTGGTCGCAGGTTGCAGCAAGCTGCAAAGTCCTTTCCGGCAGAAAGGACCTACGTAGGTCCAGCCTGCCGGGCTGGACTTTCGCCGCAAGGCGAACGCACGGGCGGACGTCCGCTCAACGCCGTCACGTTGCCCCTCGATCAACACCGATCTGGTCGCGGGTCGCGACAAGTCGCAAAGTCCTTTCCGGCAGAAAGGACCTACAGAAGACCCGTCCTGCGGCAAGACTTCGTTTTACGACTGCGACGTGATAGCGTCGGCGTGTGTTAATTCGTATAATTCTTCTCCTGCTTCCCTCGCCTCAAGAGAGTCTGCGATATGAAACCCACCTCCTGCTTCACATTACTACTAATAACTGCAACTGGATTGCTAGGGCTTCCCGCCACGCATGCTCAGCAACGCATCCGGTTTGACCACGACGTCCGACCAATTCTTTCGAACCATTGCTGGAGCTGCCACGGACAGGACGAAAGTGCTCGGCAGGCAGGATTGCGACTGGATCAGCGAGATGCAGCGGTGGCTCCCAGTGAAGGCGGCAGCATCGCCATAGTGCCCGGAAAGCCCACCGAAAGTGAAATCATCGCGAGGATTCATTCGCACGATCCTGAAATCCTCATGCCTCCAGCGAATGCGAAAAAACCGATCACTGAACAGCAGAAACTGATTTTGGAACAGTGGATCAAAGAAGGTGCCGAGTTCACATCGCATTGGGCCTACACGCCGCCGATCCGGCCGGAAACGCCTAAGACCAAACAGGACTCGTGGCCAAAGAATCCCATTGATACGTTCGTGCTGAAGCGGCTGGAAGACGAACAACTTAGTCCAAATGATGAAGCGGCTCCGCATGGCTGGTTGCGACGCGTGACTCTGGATCTGACTGGCCTGCCACCTTCGATTGAAGAACTCGATGCCTTCGAAAATCAACTGAAAACAGAAGCCAGGGAAGTGGTCTACGCACAGGTCGTTGATCGCTTGCTGAAATCACCAGGATACGGCGAACGCATGGCGATGCAGTGGCTGGATGCGGCGAGATATGCAGACACAAATGGTTACAACAACGATGAAACGCGCACAATGTGGCCGTGGCGTGATTGGGTGATTCAGTCGTTTACGGACGGCATGCCGTATGATCAGTTTCTCACGGAACAGCTTGCTGGCGATCTGTTGCCCGATGCGACTGTGTCTCAAAAAGTCGCCACCGGTTTCAGTCGAAATCATGTGCTCACCACCGAAGGCGGGATCATTGAGGAAGAATATCATGTCGAATACGTTGCGGATCGTGTTCACACGACGGCCACGGTGTTTCTGGCGACATCTCTGCAGTGCGCGCGGTGCCATGATCACAAGTACGACCCGTTGACGCAGAAGGAGTACTATCAATTCGCGGCGTTCTTCAACAACGTGCCGGACAACGTGGTCTCGTACAATCAGGCTCGCATGGCCGAGCCGCTGCTGCGTCTGCCAACGCCCGAGCAACAAGCTGAGCTCAACAGGATTGACTCGCGTGCGAAAGATGTGGATGCCGAACTTGCGAAATTAACCACTCAGGAGGGAGCTGACACAACGGCATTAATGACAGAAAAGGCCGCGTTAGCGGAACAACGCAAAAAATTGGAATCTGAAATCCCGGCCACAATGGTCATGGCGGAACCAGCAGAATCTCGTCCGATCTTTGTCTTGAAACGTGGTGAATACGACCAGCGAGGCGAACAAGTCACGGCCGGATTTCCTATCACGCTGGCTTCGCCCAATGTCTCGCTCACTTCGCCTGATATCGCGCTGGCGACGCCGCAAGAGCGCACATTGAATCGACTGCAGCTTGCGCATTGGTTGACAGATCCCGGACATCCGTTGACCGCCCGAGTCGCTGTGAATCGCTGGTGGGAGATGTTGTTTGGTGTCGGGATCGTGGAGACAGCGGAAGATTTTGGAATTCAGGGAGCGTTGCCGAGTCATCCGGAACTTCTCGATTGGCTGGCCACGGAACTCATGCAACAAGGTTGGGATCAACGCCGCATTTTGAAGCTGATCGTCATGTCGGCCACGTATCGTCAGTCGTCAAACGTGTCTGCCGCGCAATTGCAATACGATCCGCGAAATGAATTTCTCGGCCGCAGTCCTCGCTATCGATTGCCAGCTGAGACTGTCCGCGACACCGCGTTGTTTGTGAGTGGTCTGCTGATAGAGAAAATTGGCGGGCCAAGCGTCAAGCCATATCAGCCCGATGGTCTTTGGGAAGATGTCAGCGTGGAGCGGCGTGATAAATACGTCGCCGATACTGGCGATGGCCTTTATCGGCGCAGCATGTATACGTTTTGGAAACGCACCTGTCCGCCACCGGGGATGGCAGCGTTTGATGCTCCTGATCGTGAAACGTGCGTCGTTCGAAGAGCTCGCACAAACACGCCGATGCAGGCGTTATTGCTGCTGAATGATACGACGTACGTCGAAGCGGCTCGAAAACTGGCAGAACGCATCTTGCTCCTGTCAACCAGCAATCAGGAACGTATGGGCTTGGCGTTTCGAATCGTGCTGACACGTTCGCCGAGCGATACCGAACTGACAACACTGCAAGAGATTCTCGACGAAGCCCAAGCTCACTTCGCTGCCAATCCTGGGGCGGCTGTTGAGCTGCTGAGTGTTGGGCAATCTGGTCGGGATGGAGACCTAAATCCAGTCGATTTGGCTGCATGGACAACAGCGATGAGCGTGTTGCTGAATCTGGATGAAAGCATTTCTAAACTTTGACGAGGCGGCTTCATTTCGACTCAATCGATTTGCAATCATTGATCGAATCGTCATAGTGTCGATCTGCCACTGCAAAAAATCCTGCAATCGCGTCTGCGGGACAGTCCCGTTGTGTTTTTCCGATTAAATGTATCAGTCGCCATTGCATCGCGTTGATGCGGGCTGACCGAACATTCAAACATTGAAAGTTGGTGCCATGGTTATTCGTGTGTGTGCTCTATTCCTTTTCCTAATCACCTCTGTTCCTGTGATCGCTCAGGATGCAGCGGCAGAAAAAAACGAAACGCCGAAAACGGAAGCTCCGAAATTGGAAACAACGATCCAGAAAGCAAGTTATGCCATTGGTTTTAACTTTGCGAAAAAATTGCAGAACGACGGACTGACTCCAGACGTAAAAGCACTGACTGCTGGAATTGCTGCGGCGTTGGCTGACGAAAAATCCGCACTAACCCCGGATGAGATTCAAGCAGTTTTTGCAAAGCTCGGTGCTGAAATGCAAAAGAAGACTGAAGAAAAAGCTGAAAAGAACCTGGAAGCTGGCAAGGCATTTCTGGAAGAGAATAAAAAGAAGGACGGCATTAAGGTCACAAAGTCTGGCCTGCAGTATCTTGTTATCAAGGAAGGAACGGGCGCGACGCCTACGAAAGCCAGCACCGTGACGACTCATTATCGCGGCACATTTATTGACGGCAACAAATTCGACAGTTCTTACGAAGGTGACGAACCGACTGCAACTGAAGAACCAATTTCGTTTCCAGTGACTGGTGTTATCGCCGGTTGGACTGAAGCATTGCAGTTGATGAAAGTGGGAGCCAAATACCGCCTGTTCGTGCCAAGTGATCTGGCCTATGGCGAAGCAGGTCGTCCATCGATCGCACCAAATTCCGTGCTGATTTTTGACATCGAATTGGTGGCGTCCAAGTAGATTCAAAGTCTGCGATCCGCAGATCTATTTTGTCACGGTGGACACGGGCGAGCGGAGTGGCGTCAGCCCTCCGGTACTTTGTTCTTGTACCGGCAAGCTGAGGCATCCCGCTCGCCAGATTTCCTTGTGTACAGTGAAGCCCGGCTCTGCTCTGCTCTCAGAGCCGGACTATTTTATGGCCTCGTTCGTCCTATTGAAACAGCTCACCAAAAAACGAATTCATCGCTGTCCATGATCGCTTGTCGGCTTTTGCGTTGTACGCTGCACCGCGTGAATTGTCATTGCCAGCCATCGGCTGAGTAAACGAATGAACTGCTCCGGAGTAGATGTCCATTTGCCAATCAACTTTTGCCTCATTCAATTCCGACTTGAAAGCCTCAATGTCTTTGGCCGGGACAAATGGATCGTCTGCTCCATGGCACACAAGGATCTTGCATTTGATGTTCTTGCCGGCTTCCGGTTGAGGTGAATCGAGTCCACCGTGAAAGCTGACCACCCCGGACACTTCAGCACCACTGCGAGCAAGTTCCAGCACACCTGTGCCACCGAAGCAATATCCGATCGCGGCGATTTGTTTCTTGGATACAGATGCCTGAGCCTGCAATTGCGCCAAACCAAGATTCAGACGACGGCGATAGAGTTCACGATCGGTCTTGTAGATGCCCGCTTGTTTGGCAGCATCCTGCGGATTGTCCGGGCGAATGCCTTCGCCATAAATATCCAGCGCGAAGCTCACGTAGCCAAGTTCAGCAAGCTGGCGGCAACGACCTTTTTCGTAGTCGGTCAGCCCCATCCATTGATGAACGACAAGGACTCCCGGCATCGGCTTGTCAGCTTTTGCCGAATCCCACGCGACGAAGCCTTCCAGCGTCACATTACCGTCTTTGTATTCAACAACCTGCGTCTTAATCTCTGCACCCGCCTGACTTAGACAACTCATACAAATCAGGGCCGCAAATACAAATCGCATAACTTTTCCTTTCAGTTCTTTCAGAAAAAATTAACCTGCGGCAGTCGAACTACCACCACGAACGCTTCTTTTTGACCGGGGCCTCGGCAACGGGGGCAATGCCCACGACGCTTGATTGCAGGACAACATTTTCGGGGAGCAGAACGCAACTGAGTGCGCCACCGATGCCCCCGGTGGTGTCGGTCTTGATCATGCCGTTGCCAAATTCAACTTTGCCGACTGGTACGTGTCCGAGAACGATCGGCACTGGACAATCGTTTGGCGGACCCGTTAGGATAAAGTCTTTGGAATACAGCCACGGCGGATGGCTAAGCGTGTAGTCGCGTTCCCGCAGAATTCGAATCTGAGTTTCGAAAGGCAGATTTCGGTCCAGCCCCGCATGGACGAAAAGATAGTCCCGGTGCTCGACGCTCCACGGCAAGTCCGACAATAATCGCCTGTGCTCTTCTGGCAAAGCTGCTTTTAGACCTTTGATATCTTTGTGTTCAACACCATACGATTCGAACGTCGTGTGCGAATCATAATGATGAGTCCAGCGACCTCGAAAATCAATATAGTCCGGCGTTGGAATCAACCCCAGAGTTCCAGCCATCGCCAGTTCATGATTTCCACAGACCCACGTGACTTTTTCGTGCTGAGTCACCAGATCACAGTACAATTGGACTGTGCCAGCAGGATCGGGACCGCGATCAACGAGGTCGCCAATAAACACGATCCATCGCCTGTGAATGTCGGGCAGTCGCGCGAGCTGACCGATAATCTCACGAAGTTGCCCTGTCTGACCATGAACGTCGCCAATAACTGCGACTGGGCCATCAATACGAGTTGGAACTGATGCCATTTCAACTATGATTTTTTAGTGGTAACAGGCGAGGAATTGCAGACGCTTAGCCGATGCCTTCAGAAATCCGCAACTTCTATAGTAGGCCGCGCCAACAGAATATGCCACCTCCAGGAGACCGCTACTTCCACGAGTCCCCAAAACATGAAATACTGTATATTATCGAGGTCTGTACATTTGGCCCACATTCCCAGACTGGTAAATTCAATCCCCTCTGATGTCGAAAGTTTATTCCATGGGTGACATGACGCGACGACGATTTTTGAACGCTGCTGCAGTTTTAGGGCCTGTGGGACTGAGCTGTCTGACGAACGGTGCCGCTGGCTACGCTATATCAGTTGAACCTGTGCAAGTCAGCGGCGAAAGGCCAAAGCAGGATCCGACAGTCAAGGTTGTTAACCCTCGAAACCGCGTGCCCGTTTCAATGATCATTGATGATTCCACATGCCTGGTGAATTTGGCGTACTTTGCGATGCCGCAATTCTCTGAGACATGGCCGCAGCGAGACGACTATCGCAGACCATGGACAACGTGGCCACGCGAGATCCCCGACAGCTTCGTGCGAGACTTCGGAGAATGGTGTGCTGAACGCGGCGTGCGAGGCAAATACAGCATTGTGCCTCAACCGGCCTGCGTCGGATGGGTGGATCGTGAATTGCCCGGCTGGAGTCATCGGCAACTGCAAGACAGCATTCAGCTTGTACGTGAACTGATGCTGCCGAATTGGGACATTCATCCGGAAATGGCGACTCACACACGCGTGATCGACACCAAAACAGGACGTCCTTTTCCCGATCGTGGACCGCAATGGATGGAAAACTGGCAATGGACTGACGTAAAATCCGTGGACCAGCTTGCGGATTATTTGACCTACTCACTGCAGATTCTGAAGAACGCTGGTTTGCCATGTGACGGTATCACAACACCTGGCGGCTTCGCTGGTAAAGTCGTCCCGGAACTGGCTCAAGCGACACTGCAATCGGTTCGCCACGTGTTCGGTTCTGAAATCCCTCACTACTTCAAATTTCTGTATACCGATGACAGCAGCGTCGTGCCGCGAGTTGAATATGCCAAAGGCCTGGATGGCAACAACCCGGAGTGTGTGGTGTCAGTCATTGGTTGCACGGGCGACTGGTTTGGAGGCTGGGATGGCACGGAACCAGGCAGTCCGGATCAATTCATTACGGCTGATCTTCAATCTGGCCGAATGGTGGAGGTCATCGAAAAACAAGAACCTGCGATTATGGTTTGTCACTGGCCGGGCATGTACTACAACGGCACGGAACACGGGTTTAACGTCTTCAAGACCGTTGTCGATCGGCTGCATCAACGCTTTGACAATCTGCACTGGATGAAGCTCAGCGAGATCGCACGCTACTGGGCGGCAAAGGAACTCACTGCCATCAGCCACAATGCCAATGATGTGACTTTTGTTGCTCCATTTGCGTCGCCGGAATTTACGGTGCTGATACCAACCGCTCGTGTCACCCGCATGCAACTGACACACAAAGATACTCACACTCCGCTGACGATCGTCACTGACCGTCACAAACTTGCAGCCGGTACATGTCTGGAATCTGACTCCGGCTGGCTGGCCTGCTTTGACTTGCCGAAAGGTCAGTCAGTTCTGCATTTTGAATAAACGGTAGCAAGGGTCTGGACTCTTGAATTAAAAATACCTTTCTCGCCGCTCGACTTTTCCAGACTTCACGCCGCAGCTATGATGGGCCGCACTATGTCACAAATCAACCATTCCCCTGCGTCGTCGGCCGCAGTTATTACGCCGGATTTCCTGAAACGTCTTGCGGAAATTGTCAGCCCGGAGCGATTACTGAGCGCTCAGGATGAATTGCTGGTTTACGAGTGCGACGGATACGTCGTCGAAAAAACAACTCCAGACGTCGTGGTGTTTCCGCAAACCAGTGACGAAGTCCTGCGTGTTGTTCGTGAATGCATCGCTGCCAAAGTACCGTTTGTTCCTCGAGGAGCTGGCACCAGTCTTGCCGGAGGATGCTTGCCGGTCGGCGGAGGAGTGATGATCTCGCTGACTCGGATGGGGAAAATTCTGGAGATAAATCTTCGCGATCGTTATGCCGTCGTCGAACCTGGTGTTGTCAACGTGCGGTTGACTCGAGCATTGGCTGGCAGCGGATTTCACTACGCTCCTGATCCCAGCAGTCAGGGCGCCTGCACGATCGGCGGCAACATCGCAACCAATTCCGGCGGCCCGCATACGCTGAAATATGGCGTGACTGTGAATCATGTCCTGGGAGTCGAATTTGTATCGCCGGAAGGTGAACTTGTTCAATTCGGTGGGCCGTGCGGGCGAGGTGCGGACTTTGATCTGACGGGTTTGTTTGTCGGCAGTGAAGGCACATTCGGAGTTGTGACAAAGGTCTGGGTCCGGATCACGCGCGATCCGGCGGCTTATCGCACGATGCTGGGAATCTTTAATACCGTTGATGACGCAACGCAGGCTATTAGCCGCATTATTGGAGCTGGCATTATCCCTGCGGCCCTGGAAATGATGGATCAGGGAATTGTGTCAGCAGTCGAAGCGGCCTTCCAGTTTGGTTTTCCGCTGGATGCTGGAGCGGTGTTGCTGATTGAAGTTGATGGGCTTGATTGCGTCGTTGATGACGAAGCGAAGTTGATCACAGATTTGTGTATGGACACTGGTGCCCGAGAAGTCCGCTTGTCACGCACGGAAGAAGAACGCTTACTGTTATGGAAATGCCGCAAACAGGCGTTTGGTGCCATTGGACGACTGAGCCCAAGCTATTGCACTCAGGACGGCGTTGTGCCTCGCACGCAACTGCCGGAGATTTTGAAATTCATCCTTGATGTCAGTCAGCGGTATCAGATTCGAATTGTCAACGTGTTCCACGCCGGGGACGGCAACATTCATCCGATACTCCTTTTTGACGAACGCGATGCGGAACAAGTGAAACGCGTGATGCTGGCAAGTGACGAGATTCTGAATCGCTGTATCGATCTGGGCGGCAGTGTAACGGGAGAACATGGCATCGGCGTCGAGAAAATCAGTCTGATGAATCGCTTGTTCACGAAGACGGATTTAGACGTGATGACTGATGTTCGTGGCGTCTTTAATCCGACGCAATTGTGCAGCCCTGGTAAAATGTTGCCCACTGCCGGCGGCTGCGGCTCAGAACACATCGAAAAATCCCACCCCGGCCGCCGCGCAGCGATGTAGCGAATCTGCGATTTGAATGTCGCAGCTGAACGCATTCACACCGCGACAAACTTCTTCAATCTAATCCGAAGCGTCCTAAACTCAAGTGCCCAGTGTGATACGACCTGGCGGCAGTGCCGGGTACTCGCCGCGTTTGGCACATAGTTTGCTAAATGTTGTTTAGAGTTGATGGCTCGTGTTGGTCTAAACTGCTTCAACGCCCAACAGGGCAAGCATATCGCTTGATTCATTGATCTTGTCACGTCAAGCACAGCCTGGCCATTCGACACACACGATAGTTCAGGCATGCAATTCCTTGCAGACGACGCAAAAAGTTGCAGACCAGCCTTTTTCGAATTTCAACAGCCAAGCGTGCATCAGAACTCGTCAAGGGAGAGTTCTACGGCACCAGAACTCAACACCCTACGCCCACTAAACCATTGAAGTTTTTCCAACGTACCAACATTGCCGTCATTATGATCCAGGCGGCAAACAGAAATGTAAGAACGAAAATCATGAACGTCTCGTTAGTCCCAATTATCACCTGAATCTTCTGGATAAAACCAACAGCGGCGATTATGACCAGTTAGGAAAAGTGACCGATGAGTTTATGAAAGCTCTGTCGAAGCGTCAAGAGTTGAAGGGACTGTTCACCTTCTTTGCGACAGACTATCCGCAATATGAAATTGTCATTGATAACGATGTGGCGATGCAGAAGGGTGTCTCAATCGCTGACGCCATGAATAATCTGTCCATCGTCGTGGGCAGCACATGGGAACAGGGCTTCGTTCGCTTCGGCCCGTTTTTCAAAGTCTATGTCCAGTCTGCGCCAGAGTTTCGGCGGTATCCCGAGGATCTGGAGAACATCTTTGTTAAAAATGATGAAGGCGAAATGGTGCCGTACTCGGCGTTCGTTACGCTCAAGAAAACGCAGGGGCTGAATGAAATTAACCGTTACAATCTGTAGACCACAGCCGCAATTCAGGGAGCACCCGCGACTGGCGACAGTACCGGTCAAGCCATCGAAGCGGTCAGGCATGATTGATGCTCTAAGTTCAAAATGCCACTTCCCTTACTGCGAAATTTCAATCATCTGATCCACGGCTCCCGGAGCAACTTCCTGAGTTTCGCCGCCGGGCCAATGAATCTTCAGTGATTGCCACGAATCTGCGTTTCCCAAGCCGAATGTCACCGGCAATTCTACCTGCGACTGGTAACTTCGGGTCGGCATCACCGTTCGGTACAGAACTGTGCCGTCCGGCAGCGTGAGTTCCACCTGAGCCCCGATTGCGTCTTTGTTGCAGGTTGTTCCAGTGAGATGAACTCGCAGCCAGTGATTTCCTGTTGCCTGGTCATTGCGGAGTAAACGCGGGCGACCTCCGGACGAAAACAGTATCAGATCAAGATCGCCATCACCGTCAATATCCGCTGCTGATGCGCCGCGACCAACCATGCGTTTCACAAAATCCGCGCTGGTTTTTTCTGCGGGAAGCATGACAAATTCGCTGTCGAAATCCGGGCCACAGTTCCACAGCAAATGAGGCGACTGCTCATAATGCTGACTGGCTTGAACAACCTGAATGTCTTCTTCAAGATGTCCGTTGTTCTGAAACAGGTCTAATCGTCCATCAAGATCGGCGTCAAGAAACAGGACTCCGAATTTCAGGTCGGTGCGAGTTACTGGCCCGAGACCGTTGGAAATCGCTTCGTCGCGAAAGACCGGGATGGGTGATCCTGGCGTCTGACACACGTACAATGCCGTCATTTCTGTGGCAAAGTTTCCGATGGCAATCGCGAGCGCATCGGAATTTCGGAACCATGCAAAGTCAATTCCCATCGCACCGCGTGCCGCTCCACTGTTATCAAAGGCAATGCCAGAGGTCGCAGCACTTTCAATAAATTTCCCGCCGGTTTGATTGATCAGCAATAGATTTTGAACGGTGTCGTTCGCCACAACAATGTCCGACAGTCCATCCGCATTTACGTCAGCAAAGGTCACGCCAAGAGATTTCGACGCGGGAACTCCGGTATTCGGATCGCGAATCTGTATTCCTGCTTGTTCGGAAACGTCCGTAAACTTGCCGCCGCCTTCGTTGCGGTACAAATACGGAAAGGCACCCTTGAAGTCCGTCGGACGGCCGTAGGCTCGCAACTTGCCGTCGAGCGTAAATTCCATCGAAGCGTCAATTTCTCGCGACCATTCAATGTAGTTGCCGACGAACAGATCCAGATCATTGTCCAGATCATAGTCGAACCAGCCACAACTGGTGCTCCAGGCTGTGTCACCGCCAGCAATACTGGCGTCAGTTGTGACATCAACAAATTTGCCACCGCCATCATTGCGAAACAGATGGTTGGCACCGACACAACTGACAAAAATATCGACATCGCCGTCGTTGTCGAAATCACCATACGCGACGCCATTACCATACATCGGAATATCGAGGCCCGAACCCGTCGTCACGTTGGTGAACTTTCCGGTTCCATCGTTAGCGTACAGAGCGGACGTTGATGGCTTGTCTGGCTTCTCCTTCGCCCATGGCCAGACACTAGAATTAATGCACAGCAGATCCTGATCGCCATCGTTGTCGAAGTCCAGAAACGCGCCACCACCGCCCATTGTTTCCGGCAGCAGTTTTTCGCCCTCGGCTCCATTTTCGTGAACAAAGTCGATTCCCGCCGCTTCGGTAATTTCGGTGAACGGAATGTTCGGAGTCACCATCGCTGGCGCGGCTCGAGCAACAGGAAGAGCTGTTGGTCCGGCTGTCGTTGCGACTTTTTCCTGCTGCGGCCGAGTGAGCCACCAGAAAGAAACACCCGCGACGACCAGTAACACAATGATGGCGACTGACCAGCGCAATGCGGCGCCTACGATGTCGTCGTTTTGTGTCTCTTCGGCTTCTGGCGGATTCGATTTGGAATTCATGAATTTCACTCCTTCTTTCGCTGCAGGTCATAAATCACAAGCGGCTCAGACGCAAAATCTGCGGCCGGATATTTCTGCCTTGCCGCGCTGACAGCCTGGCCTCGAGCTGTATCGTCTGGTTTGTATTTCGCATGCAGTTTCTGGTGTTTCTCCGACAACTCCTTGTCCCCCAGCTGCGAATACAGTTGACTGAGGTTGTAATGTGCGTCCACATTTTCTGAATCAATCATTAGCGTCTTGTGGAAGACTTCAACAGCTTCCCTCATTCGACCGGTGCGTTCTTCTTCCCGATCTTTTGAACGAATCTGAATGGCTCGATCGAAGATCGTCTGGCCCAGTAGGTTAATGACTTCATAATCTTTGCTGAAGTCAAACTTTCGAGCGACAGTGTCCTCGGTACGATATTCAAGCACCTGGCGGAAATTGGCCTCAGCTTCTTCAAGGCGAAACTGCTGACGATTGATCACTCCGCTCAACCACGCCAATGTCCACGGCGGAGCGGTGTTGCCTTCGGCCTTGTATTCGGCAGCTCGTGTGATCGCAGCAGCGGCCTCATCAAGCTGCCCCTCACCAGCCTCGGCGACCAGCACGCGGGCAAGGTTTAGCGGGCCATCGAATCGCTTGAGTTTTTCAAGTTCCGTGAACGCTTCGGTCGCTTGCTTCAATGCGGCTTTGCCTTTCAACAGCATCCCGATGCCGTAGTCATTCCAGCGTTGCCACTGCGGCACGCCTTCTCGCTCGGGGTTCGTGACATCCACGGCTATGCCTTCAACTGGAAACGTCACAGTGTCTTCGGCAAGAAGTATGATCGGCAGTTCGTTGCGGTATTTCTCGCCGTCCTTGTGGCCGCGAATCGGTCGCTTCATCGCGGCCATTTTTTCGTCAACAAATTCCATGTAAGTGGAGTCAAACTTGCGATACAGCAGCCGAAGTTTCACATTCACGGGTGCTGTGACAGTTTCTGGCATCGTGAAGCTGTAATGCACTGTTTGCCCGGCACCTGGCGGAATCTGGTGCATGTACAACGATGTGAAGATATCCTGTGCGTTGCGGCGATCGATGCGATTGCCGTCCTTGTCCAGCATGAAGTTGTTGACAAAATGGGACCATGGATCAACACTGTTGTCAGCCTGCATTTCTCCGCTGGCACCGATCTTTTGGTCACCGGAAGTGACCGCGATTTCCAGCCATATTTCGTTTGAGTCCGTTGTGCCCTGTGTAAAATGGTGTCCCATTTTGACGGTTCGGATTACGGTCTCGAGCAGATAGCTGTTGCCCGGCTTCAGTGTAGGAACTTCCGGTCGCAATGGCGCTGTGAGTTTTCCTTCCATGGTGCCGCCTTCGCGGACTCCAAAGACGTCCACTCGCATAATGCCCTTCATGAATTCCTTATGGTGTTCAATTGCGGCATCGTTGTTTGTGAGCCAGTTAATTCCCGTATTGGCCGACGGGAAAAAATGATTGTGCGTTTTCAGCTTGCCGGTGTCGTCAAAGTACTTCGCTCCGAAGTCCCCGGATTCTTTCAGCGGCATATGGCAGGTGTTGCATTCCGTCTGAGCTTTCGGCGGATAATAAAAGCTGCGAGCACCATGCCCTGAGACGCCGCTCAGCAACCAACTGTCGTAGTGGTTCTGACCACGCAGCCATTCTTTGTAGTGATTCAGAGTAAACGGCAGATTCACTTTGTGACACGTGCTGCAAAATTCTGCGGTCTTGTGCAGCGGCTTCAGGAATGTCTTCTTGTGAAACGATGGCTTGGCTTTTACGAGCTGATTGTTGACCCACTGCAGCAGTTCGTTTTCACTTTGGGCAAATGGATAGTGAATCGGTTCCTCAATCGTATAGTCAGCATTGCCTTCTGTACTGTTCACATTTGTAATCGCGTGACACACGGTGCATGAGATCCCGGACTGTGACGTCGGATGGTTCAGCATATCAAATTTCGGATCGTCGAAGGCTCCGCTGAAGAACGGTACTGGATCATGGCAGCCTGCACAGAAACGAGATCCCTTGACATTGCCGTCTCGCTGCATACCGACTTCGCGTGTCTCCGCGACGCTCGCGAGATACGCAGGATTATTGAACGAACTGAAATGATGGGCACTCCTGGCCCAGTCATCATGTGCATCTTTGTGGCACTTCAGGCAGTAATCATTCATATCCAGCACTTCTGCTGAAATGAAGTTGCCAGTAGCCGTTCTGGCGAGCGATGGTTCAAAATACTGAACGCCTTCTTTGGGGCCGACCGTATTCCAGTCGCGTGGGTCGCTGGACTGCATCATAATCATGCCGATGGCGGTGGCTCCGGCAAGTCCGGCCCAAACCAGCCCTTGCTTCCATCGCATTTTTGGCCCGACCAGTCGGTGCATGAAATACAACCAGCCACCGACAACAGGGCCAGCCACGTGAGACCAATACATCACGTTCCTTGCCACCGGGCTCTTCAAGTCAATCAGCCCTTCGACTCGCATCAGCAAAAAACCGGAGACAAGTACAAGAATGCAGACTGCAAACAGAGCGTATCCAATCATCACCGTGCGTCGGATCTTGCGATCCTTCGTGTTCCGCATGTGAATCAGGCCGAACACGATAAACGGAATGACGATCAACAGACCGACGACGATATGAATCAGGAACATCCATGCATAGAACTGATCTTCGTAAGTTCGTTTCGTCCACCACTGCAGAAACGTCACGCCCGCAAGGTAGGCGCTGTTGGCTCCAATGATCGCCAGCAATGTCAAAACGACATTAAAGACAATTCGCAGTCTGGGCCCTATGGCTTTACGCACAATTTTTTTTTCCGAAACGGACGGCGTCGCAGGTGAAGTAGATTCTGACATAGTGACGATCGCTTTCTGATCTATGTAGCGTAAATGGCTAAAAATGCCTGGCGATGGAAGCGGTACCATAAAGGTCAGTCCAATCGCAGCGCCGTTCCGGCGTGGATGCGGGGGCGAAACAGCTGGGGCGAGCGACAGGGCGTCCGGTCAATGCACTCGACTTAGAAAGTAGCAGCCACTTTCCAAGTGCCGTAGCCCTTGAAAACAACTGAATTGGCGGACGGCACACGGAGTATGCCTGCTACTTTTGAGTCCACATCAGTGCTCGCGCATTGAGCTGACGGACTGTCGCTCAACTTAGCCCACAGTCTCCGGTGGCATTTCGATCAGCAACGGATACCCGCGACGCTTGCGGGCGTTCGTTTCGAGGTCTCGACGCAGACACACTTCTGAAGGGAATTCAGCACTCAGGTAGCCGCAAACCAACCGATCCGGGTTCGAACGTCCGACGTTACTTGACGGTGGGACTGGAACCAATGGTGTGGGATTCTGCGAACAGTTTGGCCCATGGCAAGGTGCAGGAGCCGCCGGTTGTGACGCAGATTCATTAACATCAACCGGCAAACCCTGAGTTGCCGCACGCATGATCTGCGAGTTTGCGATAGCCAGCTTATCCACATCTACCGGCCGGATCGGCATGCTGGCGTGATGTGACGGCGTCCGAAAACGCGAATAAACGTATTCGCCGCACGACGCATGGCCGACGCTGGTACTCGACAATGCAACCATCGCCGATGCTGCGAAAATCGCAACTCGGGCAAAGGTGATTGGCATTGTGGTGAAGTGCGTCATAGAAAAATCGAAGCAGGATCATGGGAGGCGGGAGCCACAAGTGCAGTGCGTTCCAAGGCTGGAGCCCTGGAACGAGGATCCACAAGTACATCTCCCCCCCAACTGTACGATATTCAACTCGATTTCCGCCAGCATGATTTCGCCGCTTCCCTGATATTTTGCTCCGAAAGACCAAAACCGCTACGCTACGTCCTATGAACGAACTCCCCATTATCAGCGTCACGGAACTCGTCACGGCTTTCAAAGAAGTCGTCGAAATGGCATTGCCACCCTGCAGTGTGGAGGGCGAGATCTCAAACTGCCGCATGAGCCCCTCTGGACACTGGTATCTTACGCTTAAAGACGAATCTTCCGAAATCAGCGCCGTCATCTGGCGCAGTGCGGCGGCGAGATTGAAATTCGTTCCCAAGGATGGCATGAAAGCGTTGGCCACGGGATCTCTGCAAGTCTATGTCGCTCGCGGAACCTGCCAGTTTGTGATCACGAAATTGATGCCGCAGGGAATCGGCGAACTCGAAATGGCGTTTCGACAACTGCGTGACAAGCTGTCGGCAGAAGGTCTGTTTGATGAATCTCGCAAACGGCCGATCCCACGTATTCCCAAACGCATTGCACTGATCACAAGTCCGTCCAGCGCCGCGGTTCGCGACATGATTCAAGTCATCACACGCCGGTGGCCTGCGGCAAAGATTATCGTTGTGCCTGTCCGCGTCCAGGGCGAAGGTGCGGCCGATGACATTGTCAAAGCGTTGCGAAACGTTCATCGAATCCCAAACGTCGATGTTGTGATCGCCGGACGTGGTGGCGGAAGTCTGGAAGATCTGTGGTGTTTCAACGAAGAGAAAGTCGCCCGCGCGATTGTCGCATGCCGCATTCCAGTGATCAGCGCAGTGGGGCATGAAATCGATGTGTCGATTGCCGACCTTGTCGCCGATCGTCGCGCACTGACTCCAAGTGAAGCCGGTGAGTTGGTCGTGCCATCCATGCAGGACTTGCGTGATTCACTCGACTTTACGGCTCAACGATTGCGGCAAGTGCTTCGCAATCGGCTGGAACGCGTCCGCCTGCAACTCAGCGCGATTGAAGCTCGATCAGTCATCCAGAGACCGATGACTCTCATCGATCAGCGTCGCATGTCGTGCGATGATCTGGGACAACGCGCCGTGACGGCCATGAAGCTGTTCGTTGAACGCCGTCAGCAAAACGTCGCACGCACCGCAGCATCGCTACACGCACTCAGTCCGCTCCAGGTTCTGTCCCGTGGCTTTTCATTGACGCAAACATCAGATGGCAGCGTCCTACGCGATTCTGCTCAGGTCACTTCCGGAGATCTTTTGATGACGCGACTTGCGAATGGTGTTGTCAGTTCGACAGTCAATTAGTGGTGTGTCCAAGTCAGGTTTATTAGTAGCGAAACTCGTCAAGAGTTTCGGATACTGCCTAAATCGCCGAAAGTCTTGACGACTTTCGCTACGATCTCGATTACTAAACTTACTCAGGACAGAGCACTTGAGACATTGCCTTGCCGATCCATCATCCCTATTTCGGCGGTATCAATCGAATCGCCCTCAGATCCATCAACGCCATCGGTGGTTTCTCCGGAGCTGTCACAATCAGTTGCCCGCGACCACGGTGAAGATCGATCGTTCCGGCCTGCCATGTTTGATAATGGTCCCATGTTCCACTGCCTGGAACTCGCGCGGACAAAAGCCGATTACCGGTGGAAAGTTTGACCAAGCTCCCGGCCGTACTGTCGTCGCACGCGAAATCGAACTCGACAGTCCAGTGGCCGGACTTCGGAACTTCAAATGTCCATTTCGTATAGTCGTCTGTTGATGTCCAAAAGCCGAGGTTGCCGTATTTTTCTTCAAACAATAAGCTCGGACCATAAATTTCCGCCGCCGATGCGGGCAGAGTGATCGTGCCATCAGGGTTTGCTTTGACAAACTGTGGCGAATTCCCTTCGAACCCTTTCCATGCAGTCCCGTTGGATTGCACAAAGGCGATCACGTTCGCCAGGTCGTGCGCTGACAAGTCCTTTTCAAGTCCCTCCGGCATCAACGAACGTTTCGACGCGACCAGTTCATCAATGTCCGCTCGTGCGACAGTGAATTCTTTGCCTTCACTGCCAATCAACGTCAATCCGCCGCCAGTTTCGCCTTTGAGCATTCCTGAGTACTGTAGTCCATCTTTGGTGACGACTGTGTACGTCAGGAATTTTGATTCGACAGCTCGATTGGGATCGAGCACAGCTGTCAGCAATGCGTCTGTCGATCGATCTTTCAACGCGGCCAAATCGGCACCAATATCTTTGCCGATGTCCTGCAGTTTATGACACGTGCCGCAGCGTTTTTCGAACACAAGTTTTCCTGCCGCGATTCGTGCTTCATTTGAAATTTCAGATTTCAAATTTGCAATCTGCGATTTGAAATCGTCGATGATGGCCGCACGGGATGAAACGGAGTCGCCACTGAGCAGCGACTTTGCTCGTGCCGAAATTTTGTGGTTGCGATGATTCAGCATCGCGTCAAGTTCTGTCGCATCGAAATCGCTATCCGTCAGCGTTTCATCGGCAACCGCATCCAGCATAGTCTCGATCGTCGATTCCCGCTGAAGCAACAATGCCAGGACTTCGGAACGCACTGCCGGAGCAAAACTATTGAAGTTAGAAAGAAGTCGTTTGATAACCGCTTCATTCGCATGGCGAACAATGCTATTCACGGCGGCAATCTGGACCACGGTCGGCGTCTGTGGTTCAAGGTAATCTGCAAACGACTCGCTGGCAGGATCAACCACGCCCACCACATCGGCGAATCGCAAAGCGGCTGCTCGACGATCAGGTTCAGCCAATGCATTCCGCGCGACGACCATCGCTGTCTCACCTGCATTTTTGAGAGTCGTTTTGAACTCGGGAAGCAATTTCAGTTTTGATGCTGCGTCACTGCGAAGCGTTTTCCGCAATACTTCTGCAATCAGATCAAACCGCGACGATGGAGCTGCGTCGTCGATAGATTTCACGAGCTGCGTCAATGGCTCGCCAAGCGTGTCGTCGTTTCCCATGGCGGCGGCCTGCCCGAGCAAAATACCGATGAGTCCTTCGTTAAGTTGATCTGCAGGCACATTCAATGCTTCGTTAAGCACGCCGCTGATATTCTCCGGGGTCAGCGACGTCAGCCCCGCGTTTCGCAGGGTCAAATCATCGAAGTTTTCGCGCATCATCTGTCCGAGCAACTTAGCTCCGCTATCACCCTTCGCTTCGCCCAGGCTGAGTATGAGTTGCAGGCGAACGCCGAGATCAGGGTCGGCGGCGATTGCCGTGAGTTTGGCAATTGCGTCCAGGTCACCAGCCCGGAGCAACGATTCAAGCAACTCCACGGCCTCGCGTCGGACGTTCGGCGATTCGTTTTCGATGCCTTTAAAGAAGCAAGCTTTTAAGCGGTCGGCATCTCGCGCCACTGCATTCAACATTGCCATCGCTTGAACCGAGACCGCTGAGCTGTGAGTTGAATTCGCCAAATTCCGAATTCCCTCGATAGTCGTGGTATCGTCCAACAGTTCATCGTACTGATGCATTAGAATTCTCTGCGCGAGATCCCGCCACCAGCCGTTGAGACTTTCGAGCCGCTTAACGAGATCTGCTTTCGGAATCTCATTCCATGGTTGATCAAAGTAGGTCCTTTCTGCCGGAAAGGACTTCGCGGCCTCGCCGCGACCAGCGACCAGTGACGTTAACACACCAGATGCAGGCGGCCGTAGATCAGGTTCCGCATTAAGAACAGGCGCGCGGTTGGGTGTCAGCCCACCGGTACGATTCGCGGTCGGTGTACCGGTGGGCTGACGCCCACCGCTCGCCGAGGTCTCACCGCAACATTCACTCGCAGGCACAATTCGATAAATCCGCCCGCGATCATTACCAGCGTACAAATTCATCTTGCGTTGATACTCCGGCGGAATCCATTCCGGATGCTCAATCACAGCACGGTACATGTCAGCAACCCAGATGGCACCATCAGGCCCCGTGCGGATCATCGTCGGACGAAACCAGTTGTCAGATGACGCCAGAAATTCGGACTCCTGCTCATCGGCCGGGCGTTCGCCTTTGAAGCCGTATCCTTCGCGAGTCAGCACCAAACGCGACACGAGGTTATGCACGGGCTCTGATGTAAATGCGTTGCCGTAGTATTGTTCGCCGAGATAATTGTCGCGATAGATCATCGTGCTGCAGGCGGAGGTAAAGCGATTGGCAAACGCAAAGTCATTGAAGCGAGCCAGCGTGCGACTGGTTGGATATACCGGTGCGGCACCCGGAATCACCGACACTTGAGCTGTGACCTGTGAAATGCCTGCGCGTGGATTGCGTCGCACGTAGCGGTCTTCCAGTACGTATTGATAGATCGGGTTCGAGTTGTTGTTGCCGAACCAGTTTCCGAAATCGTCACGTTCTCGGCCGAACTGAGTTTGGCCACTGACGGTGTCCAGTTCGTTGGTGTCCGGGTTGAACCGCAGATCCCGGCCACGAAGTGAAGTGCTTTGGCGAGCGAAGGGCGTTAACCCTTCGGTACGATTCGCCGCGGGTGTACCGGAGGGCTGACGCCCACCGCTCGCCGGAATAAATCCTGTGCCCGCAATCTCTCCGCCGCTGTCACCATTTGCCAGATACAACCAGCCGTCGAGTCCCCAGCGCAGACCGTTTACGCGATGCTGCTGGTTGCCTTCGACGAAGCCCTTGTACATAATCTCCCGAACATCGGCTTTGCCATCTCCATCGGTGTCTTCGGCGTAAAAGATCTCCGGTGCCATTGTGACAATCACGCCACCACGCCAGCAATGAATGCCGTTGGGGAATGCAAGGTTGTCGAGAAAGGTCGTTGCCTTGTCGTAAACCCCGTCCTTGTCTGTGTCTTCAAGCATTCGAATGCGACCACCAATGTAGCCATCACGCTCCGCGTGATGAGCCCCCACTGTTTCGCTTTCATCTGCTAATGCCACCCGCGTCTGATCTGCGATTCGTGATTCGGCGTCTGGCGTGACTGAGTCACGTGCCGCGGCTGTGGGCTCGTCACGGCGGAGCGTGACGGCTACATTTGGCCCCTTTGGATAATCACCCATTTCCACAACCCACAACCGTCCGCGTTCGTCCCAGTCGAAGGCAACGGGATCTCGAATGAGCGGTTCCGATGCCGCCAGCACGATCCGCAGATCGGGCTTCGTTGTCATTGTTTTCAATGAATCTTCTGGCGACTTTGGAGCTGGAAAATCCTGCTGAAGTTTTTCTGAATAGAACTCATGCGGCATGATCTTCTGCACGGCGTCACAGAGAACATCTTCTGCTTCCGGAGCGAGGCGTGTCGGTTGGCGATAATACAGCATTGAAGAATCGCATTCGTATCCGCCTTCGCGGAGGACTCGAGCCGACGCGATGTAGCACGGTACATCATTGCTGTACGCATTGATCCACAAACGATCGCCGTCGAACATGTCGTTCATGCGGATGGAATAATCCACAACAACTTCGCCGCCCAGAAATACCATCGCCAGATCTTCACCAAAGCACCAGGTTTGAACCGGATAGTTGGGGATTGTCGTCGGGATCTCGTGGCCTTCGTCGAGCATGTTCAAAAAGTATTTTGCTCGTGAGCCTTCCACTCCCGGCCGCTTTGCAAGTTCCTCCCATTCAGCGCGTGTCGGAATCGGCCCGAGCGGCAGATCGATGCGAGCCATGTTGCAGAGGATGTCCGGGTTGATGCGGCGCATTGAGCCGACGGCGCTAGCCGCGGGTGGCGATTCTTGCGATTCCTTGGGTTCCTCACCCGCGGCTGGCGCCGTCGGCTCAGAACGCAGCAACCGCTTCACTTCATCCGCCATCGTCTTTCCATGAACCTTCGCCTGCTCATGAGTTCCGCGCGGGGAGGGATTCGCATCGGCTCCACAGCCGATGGCTATTAACGCCACGGCACCGGGATGTTCAGCTTCCAGCATATCCGCAGCGAAACCGGCCCAGTCGCCGCTGATCTGATTGAACTCACCGGTTTCTGTGGTGCAATGACACGCATAATTCGCCAACACGGCGATGAGCTTGCCATCAACATCATGTGCTGCCAGAACCGGCACACGTTTGTCAGTGGGACCGTCCGGCACTTCACCAAAGCCCGACCATTTTCCGTTTGTCAGGGCTCGACGATTCATCGCGAAACCTGCTTCGCCAAAACCGTACGACAAGTGACCGGGCCGTCGTGCTGCGATGGCTTTGTCGACAACTTCCACAAGTTTCTCGATCAGATCCGTTTCATACTGAGCCAGATGCGCCGCGTGGTCGTCGGGGATATCCGCAAAGATATTCGGCGCGAAGCCTCGCAGCCACGGTCCGGAATGTGTGTGAGTTGACGAGATAGCAAATCGCTCTCGCGCGAGGCCGTATTTTTCGGCCATCTTTGCAAAGACAGTTTCGGTGATCTCGATCGGGACGCCGCAGTTGTCGATGGTTATCAAAATGGTGAGCGGGGCGGCGTCAGCCCCCCGGTACGTTGCATTTTCTGCAGCATTTGCCGTCGTTGTACCGGCGGGCTGACGCCCACCGCTCGCCGAATTTTGTCCAATCACCAACGCCCTTGCATGAATCTTCGCCGCAACGCCGTCCGATTCCTTAAGACGATTGCCGTAGCCGGTGAGTCGCACAGGATAATCCGGCGTGATATCAACCACCGCCGCGCCGACGGGAACCGGTTCGTACGCGGCGAGCGGGACGGCGTCAGCCCCTCGGTACGTTGCTTCTTCGAGAGCATTTGCCGTCGTTGTACCGGCCGGCTGAAGCCCACCGCTCGCCGAGACTTGTTTGTGCTCAGCGAGTATCTCGTCGAACGAAACTCGATACATTAAATCCGGCAGCGTGGCCGTGTCTTCGTTGATCCAGCAGAAGTGCCGGTCGTGGATGAAGAAGCCATTGTTGGTTCCGTTTTCGCGTTGAATAGGCCGGATGGTTTCTGACTGAGCATTGTTGATTATATCTCCGATCTCCTTAGGTAAGTCGACATAGGTAGAAGCGCGGCTTTTTGGGAAGAAAGGACTTCTGTCGGTGGTCATTCGAAGCGCTACTGCATTCGAAGTGGCAGTATTTAACTTTTTCGCGACCTCCCGAAAATTCAAAAACTTCACCTTCTTCCCGTGCTTCGCTACTGCATGATCGATCATCTCGACGACTTGCTCTGGTGAAATCCAACCGTGAGGGTGAAAGACAAGACTGAAGCAGCCCTGTTTGTGGACAGTCAGGTCGATCGCAGCTTTCCAGTCTTCAACGGTGACGGGATTGTTGACACCATGAAGATGCTGAGCTGACCAGTCGCTCGGCGCGATGCACGGGATTTCCCAGCACGAATTGTTGATTACGTACGGATATGGATAGTTCTTGATGTAGTTCACAAAGTTGTTGTGAACGTTGCCGCCGTAGTTGTTGTTCTTTGGTAGATACTTCCAGAATCGCTCTTTACCATTGGCGTCGAGCACCAACTCTTTTGGCAGTGATTCATCTTCCGATGTGAAGAACGTAAAGACGGAAGAATCAATCTGCAGGAATTTACCGTCCTTGGTTGTACTGTTGAAGATCTCGGAGAAGAACCGAGGGCTGACCGTGTTGAGCGAATCGCAACAAGGCGTGCGGAAAGCGACGGGTTTGTTGCCGGGAATTTGTCCCATCAGATCGACGCAGCGGTCGTAGGTGGACTTCGCTTTGTCAAAATCGCCGCCCTGAAGAATGGGGCACGGATGATCGATCGTGTGGCATTCGATGCTCAAGCCTTCGCCGAGCCAGCTCTGGAGTTGCGGATCATCCGGTTTGACGTCGCACGTCATAATGCTCACAGGCGCGCGGCCGTCGATTTGTTTGAGTCGATTCAGAATCGGACGCAGGTACAGTTCGTACTTTGCTGGATCGCGCATGTCGTCGATGGCCAGCACGATGACAGCCTCTACGCCTTCCTCACCAACCCATTGCGGAGTGATCAGCTTCGGAAAATCCCTGTCCGGATACCACGGATTGCATTCGTCCAGATAGGCGAGACGATTTGCATCTTTGACAGCAGTGACTTTGTCGTCAGCCGACACAGCGGAACAAATGCAGATGACACTGCAGACGACAAAAACAGAAACGCGTAACATCAGGCGAGACTCCCAGGCGAACTCCAAAAGAGGAGCGGCATAAACCGTACGTCAGGAGTATAAACAACCGGCGAACAAGTCGCACGCGAACCGAGTTTCGTGGTCGCCCTGTATTCGCGGGGAAAAATGAGAGGCCCCACGAATTCAGGGCGACCGCGAATTTTCTTAACGAGTAAAACCCAGATATTACCAGCAACAAATCCTTAACGGCGTTGCCCCTCACCCTAACCCTCCCACCGTGGAAAATGCCTGAAGTTGGCAAATCGAATGCGGGGAGAGAGGGGACAGTCGCAAGACTATCGACGGCTTCATTGTTGTGTATTCAGTCGCCTGTGCTACTCAGTAACCTGTGCTTCTGAACTCTGTGTCAGCATTGCGGCATCGGAGTGAGTTGCCAACAGAATTTCAAGGATGGCTTGGCGGTCTTCGGGACTCAAATGAGCGAACCGCGGGGAGTCATCTTCGCCAGAAAGAATCTCCCGCACTCGATTCCAGACTCGTGATTTCACGCCGTGCGGCAAATCTGTAAACGAATCGGAATAGATCAAGAAGCTGCAAGGATATCGAAACAGGCGAGTCCGAAGATTAAACTGCCGGAGACTTCGCTTATGGGAATCGAAAGGGCCACGCGCAGCAAATTCTTCCGCATAGCCGGATGTGCCAGCCACTTCAGCGGTCAGTTTCGCTTCATCACAAAACAACAGGCCGCGAACGACATTCTCCGCCGACGAAGAAAATCTGCGATCAGTGGATTCTGATTCAAACCCGTCAGGACGCTCCAACGCCTTGTTCATGATTTCCGAATCACGCATCGTGATGCGGCCGGAGTGATTTGCGGCAGTCAGAATGTTGTGCATCGCCACCTGGTGCTGCAGCACCATTAACGCCACGATGTCACTGTGCGGTGTGAGATACGGGCGGAGCTGAAAGTATGACGACAAATCGGTGACGTTGGCACCCGATTCAACGTTGAGTTTTTCCGAGAGCGACTCGTCCGCCAGAATACAGTTTCCCATGTGACGCTGCTGACCGTGCGTTCCAGTGACATACCAGCCGCCCCAGCGCTCAGCGAACGGGCTGGTATCGTCTGTCACTTGTGTTCCCAGCCGATAGACTGGCTGTCCGCCCGAATCAGGAAACACTGAACGAACGATGTGTCCTGGAGTTCGTCGCGTATGACTGGAACCATGACACTGAATGCATTTGGCGGTTTCTCGGGTGAAGACTGGCGCATCTGTGTCTCGCTGGTCCAAAGTGTAGAAAGTGCCACCAAGCTGCGGATCGGCGGCGGAGATTTCAACAACATCGCCGTTCTGTACCCATCCGAGGTAAACGTCGTCATTGAAATAGACGGCTCGTGGCGTCTTGGGAGTAATGCGACTGATCTGCAGGCTGCTCTTGGAAAACACCAGCACTTGACTTGATGCTGGAACTGCGAGTTCCTTCATCAATGATGTCAGGTAACCGTGCTTCGGTTCCCATGTGATCGTGGTCTCACCGGACTTGATTGGATCCATGAGTCGGGCGATGGGATCAGTTGCCGTTGCGGAACTGTACAGAATCGGTTCCTGCTCAAAATCCAGTTGCGCGGAAGCGACACGGACGCTGAGCAGGATCACGATGGTTGAGAGGGTTCGGAGATATGGCGTCATCGAAATGCCGAACATGTTAGTCCAGAATAGGAACTTTGTAGCTCAACGCGCCGATCGCTTTTCCTTTTGCAACATCCCTGTAGTTTTCATGGCACATGATGCACTTTTCCATAACAACCGGAATGGCGGTCGCAGCAAGCAGGAACTTTTTGTCACCTTCGACGACAACCTTATCGACGGCAGGTTTACCTTCCAGCAACTGCTTGATCGCGTCCTTTTCAAAGCCCGCTTTTGGAAGATTCTCATCGCTGTAGGGATGCCCTGTTGCATCGACCAGCCTCACTTTGTGCCAGCCTTTTTTGTCAACGGCTTCGAACAATGCCTTGAACGCAC
>Ga0209702_10000730_pt1 | contig 68213 bp, 68 predicted proteins | sample FRY01_FD_187210 | JGI IMG/M metagenome (GOLD analysis project Ga0209702, IMG submission 187210) | Freshwater microbial communities from Lake Fryxell liftoff mats and glacier meltwater in Antarctica - FRY-01 (SPAdes) (version 2) | ecosystem: Environmental > Aquatic > Freshwater > Ice > Glacier... | reverse complement strand
GGTTCGATTCTTTCCAATGGCCAACATACGCGCCGCCCGACACGACCACCGCCACCATCCACGCCCCGGAAAGAATCGAACCGACGATGATCGCGGTGTGGCCACCCAGCACGACTTGCGACCACCGCGCTGCTTTCTTTTGCAAGGCTGCGTCTGATTGAGGGAAGCACGTCTGTTCCCACGGGCCCTCAAATTTGCGCCGCGCCATCCGCCAGTGCGTCTTGGTCTGCCAGTAAAACACCGGCCAGTTAAAAATCCCCTGCTTCCAAAAATCTTTCCACAGCATCTTCACCGGCAGAACTACCTCCAGATCATCCGGCGGATGCAGAGTGTAGCGATGATGACGCTGATGGCTCGCCTCGAAGAAAATATTTTGGTGCCAGCCAAGGAACGCCAGCACGCGCAGAAAAAACCGATTCCAAAACTTGGTGCGAAACACCGTGCCATGTCCCAGCTCGTGAATGCCGTTGGGCAGAAACGCCATCACCATGCCGTGGAGAAAGCATAGAGCGGCGGTGACCGCTCCCGGCCAGCCACGATACCACGACCACAAGGTCAGCGCTCCCGTCGCTATCATGATCCCAAGATAGCCACCGGTCTGCACCCACGCGCGCCCGTTACTCCGCTCGTGCAGTTGTTTGAACAACGCCCGGGAGATGGGGGACCGATACCAAGTAAGAACCGGAGACGATTTCGGCATGTTCCTCGCTCGTAAGTCACTCCGAGTTGCATGGCAAGTGCAGTTAATGACATCCCCTCAACAAGCACACCGCCACCTAGTTCTAACCAGTGGCCCGCTTAAGCTCGAATACCCCGACTTGACGCACGTTTGAATCGATCGAAGCCTTTCAAGCCGCCTTTGGTCCTCATGCCGCTGAGATCGTGGGTGACATCCCCAACGACACCCAAACTGAGCCAACGATTCAGATCAGGGAAGTGAAGATTTGAGCCGAGCGTAGTGATGAAGAGCGAACGCGGCTTTCCCATGATGGTCGGATTTGAGCCGGGCTGATAGAAAACCGTGAGTCGGCGCAAAACGAAAAACGTGGCGATCATGGTGGGGTTACTCCTCGGAACGGCGGGGATCGCGAGGTTGGTCGGCGTGGAGGCAACCCTCGCGGGGCGCATCGGGATTGTCGCGGTTTTTGCCCTCACCGCGATAGGTCCCTGGGGAAAGAGCGATGAGATAGCGGCCACGCATCCTGCGTGGACTCCAGCCCGTCCGAAGATCGTCGTGCTGAGCGGCTGGTTGGAGCTGGCCTTGGCAATTTTAGTTTTGGTCCCAGCTCATGTAAAAATCGCGGGCGGCGCCCTCTGCATTTTCCTCGGGTTAGTCTCGCCGGTAAATGTCCACGCGGCGATCAAGCGGATCGACTTTGGCGGCCACCGCGCCGGACCACGCTATCTGTGGGTGCGCCTTCCGCTCCAGCTGCTCTTACTCGGTTGGACCTACTGGTTCGCCGTTCGACTCGAATAGAAATCCCCCTAGCTAAGACGGATCAAAAGTGAAACCGCGACCGCGCTCGGGGGAGACGATGAGACTCCCCCGCTCAGAGCTTCCAGCGCACGACGGCGGTGGCGATACCGCCTTTGCTGGCGGCCTGCCCGTAGAGAAAAAGGGCGGAAAAACTCCGACGGAGGTGAAGCTCCGAGAGGACAGGATCATCCGTCACGATATCGCGATAGCGGGAGGGATAAGTCGTCTGCAATGATGCCCAATGATCGTAGACTTCTTCCTTCAGGTATTCCTTGCGGTCGGCCAGAGCCAGAATATCTGGATCGATGAGGGGATATGAGAACGGCGTGATCAACGTGCCGTCCGGTAACCGGAGCGTGTTGCCAAATCCGCCCGCGTTGCGCATCGAGGCCGGCGTGCTATCGTCGACGATGGCGACGTCGCGACTGAAATCAAAGTCGAAGGAACCGTCGGACTGCGCCTCGACGACGATCGCCTGAATCCCCACTTTCCGGTGAATGGAGCCCGAGTCCTCCGGCGGAATTTCGCGCACCGTGTAGGTCAAGAGCATGCGACTCTCATCGAGGTTGACGATAGAGGGATACATCAGCGCGGGAAATCCCACCGCGCGCACAGGCGTCCAAGTTAGCCCGTCGTCCTCCGACGTGAACAGCACTTGCCCATCGAATTGGTCCAGCCCGGTTCCGCCGGCATACTGGGGGTCGTGAGGAAGAGGGTTGGCGAACTTTGCAAAACCGAAGTCCACCCGGGCTAGCATCATCAACCGGCCCCAGGGAGAGTAGAAAGCGAGGCTTTCGATGAAGAACGAACGCGAGATGCCCTCGTAACCGACACCCTCCACGCGGGCGTCGGCCATCGTCCACGATCGCCCTAGATCGTCCGAATGGGCCACCCGATGGCGGGCGCCGAGGCCAAGTCCCAGCCACAGCCGCCCATTCGGTAGCCGAAGAATGTTGCGGGAACAATCGACCCGGTCGTCGTCGGTCGCACCCGTCGCCGCGCGATCAAAGATCGTGGTCGTAAACGTCTCCCCCCGATCTTCCGAGCGGGCCACCACGACGTAGAAATGATCGCGCTCAGCGAAGGGATCAGGAAACCAGCCGCTCCCGTGGATATTGACTGTCACTAACAGGATTCCGTCGATGATCGAGACGGAGGGCTCGTGCCCGCCGATGAGCTCTCGCACGTGCCGCCCCCGCCCCCAAGATCTGCTGTCGTCATTCGAACGATACAGCACAACGTGGGTATTGATCGAGCGAGCCGGTAGATCGACATTTTGGGAAGTCGCGATCTCTTCGCTGTGCGTGTGAGACGCAAACAGAAGGATCTCGCCGTCGGGCAACCGCCCGATGTGCGGCTTAAAATTGTAACGTCCCGGCAAGTGGGCGATCTTCGCCGGAAGGGTGGACGCCAATTGGTCGGGTTGAACGACGCGCAAATCGTAGGGATCGGCCAGAGCCTCCATGACAAAGAAGGCGCCCCGCCGAGTGCAAGGATTAATCCAATCAATACGCTGATGGGGGAGCACTCCACGTGCCACCGCCCGATGCCTCAAACGTAATCTCCGCCGGGTTCCACGCCAAACCGCTTTTCTCATCGCCCGGGCGCAACCCGCTCCCTTAGATCGGCGACGTATGGCGAAGGTTTACTTCTACTATTCGGCAATGAATGCCGGCAAATCGACGGTGCTGCTGCAGTCGAGCTACAATTATCAGGAACGCGGCATGCGCACGCTGGTGTTCGTGTCAGCGATCGACAACCGGGCGGGGCTCGGTCGCGTCAAATCGCGGATCGGCCTCGAGGCCCCCGCCGAGGTGCTCAACGACACCGACGATCTGTTTGCCCGGGTAAAAGCCGAACACGCGCTCAAACCGGTCGCCTGCGTGCTCGTCGACGAGGCCCAATTCCTCAGCGAGGCGCAGGTCAGCCAAGCGACCGACGTAGCGGACCAACTGCACATCCCCGTGTTGTGCTATGGGCTGCGCACGGATTTTCAGGGCAATCTCTTTCCGGGCAGCGCGCGACTGCTGGCGGTCGCCGACGATCTGGTCGAGCTCAAAACTATTTGCCATTGCGGCCGCAAGGCGACGATGAATCTCCGGGTCGGTCCCGATGGCAAAGCCCTCCACGAAGGCGCGCAGGTGGAGATCGGCGGCAACGAACGCTACGTGCCGATGTGCCGCCGCCATTTCAAAGAGGCGTATGCGGCCTCGTAATCTCATTGCGATGCGACTCTTCTTTTTCCTACTCATGAGCCTAACTGCTGCTGCCTCCGAACATCTAATTTACATCGGCACTTACACCCGCACCACGAGCGAGGGAATTTATGCGCTAAGCCTCGACGGTGACACCGGCCGTCTCTCGGCGCCCAAGCTCGTTGCGACGACGGCGAATCCGTCTTTTGTGGCGCTCTCGCCGGACCGGAAGCACCTCTACGCCGTCAGTGAAGGCGACCCGCTGGCCGTGCCGTTCTCGGTCGATCTTGCGACCGGCGCGCTGATCCCCGACGAAGTGCGGTCGAGCGGCGGCAAGGCACCGTGCCACCTGATGGTGGACCGCACGGGCCGCTGTTTGGTCGTCGCCCATTATCACAACGGGATTGTTGCTTCGCTGCCGATCAACGAAGACGGTTCTCTCGGCGCGCCCGTGACGATCATTCCGCACACCGGCAGCAGCGTGGTCGCTGACCGGCAGGCCTCCGCCCATGTGCACAACGTCAACATTTCGCCCGACAACCGCTTCGTCATTGTGTGCGACCTCGGGCTCGACAAAGTCTTCACCTACGCCCTCGACGCCGCGAAAGCGACGCTCGGACCGGCGGAGCTTCCCTTCGTGGCAACCGCACCCGGCGCGGGGCCGCGCCACTCAGCGTTTAGCCCCGACGGTCAACACCTTTTCGTGATCAACGAACTGAACAGCACGATGACGGCCTACGCCTACGCGGCGGACACCGGCGCTCTCACGCCGCTCGACACTCAGTCGACGCTGCCGGCGGATTTCATCGGCCGAAGCGCGACCGCCGAGGTGCGGGTGCATCCCAACGGTCGGTTCGTCTACGGCTCCAACCGCGGCCACGACAGCATCGTGGTCTTCGCGTGGGACGCCAACAACGGCCAGCTAACGGCGATCGACCACCCGCCGACCGGAGGACGCAACCCACGCAACTTCGCGCTCTCGCCCGACGGCCGTTGGCTAGTCGCGGCAAATCAAGACACCAATTCGCTGACCGTCTTCGGCGTCGATCCCACCACGGGGCGGCTGACGGACACCCAGCAGGAGATCAGCGTGCCCCTCCCTGTCTGCGTGCAGTTCGCAAACTAGACCGAGGGCTCTACTCGATCGGCTTCGCGGGCGGCGGCAAGCCGCAAGCGATCACTGCTTCGATGAGTTGGTCCCGGTTGAAAGGCTTGGCGAGAATCTCCTGCGCACCACAGAGTTGAGCGATCTTGAGATAGCTCTCCTTCGACGCACGTCCTCCACCGGAAATGGCCAGCACCTTTTGATCCGGGCGACGACGGCGCAATTCGTTGATCAACTCCACCCCGTCCATCTCCGGCATCAACATATCAGTAATCACCAAATCAAAGGGCCCTTCCTCAAATACCTTCAACGCCCTCCGTCCAGCCTCCACCGCTAACACCGCAAAACCGAAACTCTCCAATTGGAGCTTCGCGACATCGCGGATACCTTCTTCATCATCTACGATTAAGACTCGAGGTTTGGACATTTCAAAATCAACCATCGAAATCGTCTCTCGTGGCGCAAGCACGAGCGCAGCTAAATTTCTGTAAATATTTAGTTACCCGATCATCCTAGTGGACCTGACGACCAAGTATTTCCCCCACTAATCCACTTGGTGCGATTGCCGATAGGCCACCGGCGACATGCCGATGCGGCGCCGAAATTGCCGGTTGAAATTGGCCAGATTGTTATAGCCGGTGGCAAACGCGATCTCCGCCACCGTGCGATCCGGATTATCCGTCAACGCTCGGCAACAGCGGCCCACCCGCACTTCGTTCACAAACGCTTCGAACGTGTGCCCCATTTTTTTGCGGAAGTAACGACTGAAGGCGGCGGGGCTCAATCCGGCTCGACGCGCTGCGCTCGTCTGCTCAACGCCGGTGGCAACCGACGCGTTGACGTAAATAAGCACACGCGAAAGCCGATCTTGGTCATCGTGGTTAAACACGGGGGCAAACCCCGCAGTCGCCAAGGAAATCGAGCCTCGCGCGGAGGAGAGCTCATGCAGGATTTCCACGAGGTGGAGGATTCTTGGCATCGGCGCCTGCGTCGTCATTTGGCGCAGACGCTCCGCCGCGACCTTCGCGGGCCGCCCGGTGAACCGCACGCCGCGCCGCGCGAGCCCCAAGAGACGACGCACCCCGCGCAGCTCCGGTGTTTCCAGCCAGTGCTCCCCGAGCAGGGTCTCCGCGAATTGCACGACGATCGAGTGGGCCTCGCCCGACCATTCCGGCGGATTCTCCCAATAATGCGGCAGGCCGGGGCCCAGCAGCACCAGATCACCAGGCTCGAAGCGTTGAATACTATCGCCCACAAACCGCAGGCCGGGGCTCGACTCGATCAGCGTCAGTTCGCACTCCGAGTGAAAGTGCAGCGGCGAGAGAAACCGCCGGGTGCGAAACTCTCGGCAGGCGAGCGATTCACCGGGTGAGAGCGATACTTTTTCGAGCTGAGCAAGCATGATTCTTCGATTGGGTGTTAATTAAGTATCATCTTTGGTCAATCCCGGCGTGGTGGCTGCGCGATTCCTTTGGTATGCTCTGCCTGTTTTCTCACCCATGACTTCCTCCACCGACCTCGACCTCGACTCCCCCTACCCGCTCACCGCGGACCAAATCGCGCAATTTCGCCGGGATGGCTACATCAAGTTGAAGGAGGTGCTCTCCGCCGACGTCATTCACCACTACGGGCCGATCATCACCGCCGAGGTGCATCGCTTGAACACGATGCACCTGCCGCTGGCCGAGCGTAGCACCTATAACCAGGCGTTCCTTCAAGTCGGCAACATCTGGACAAAGAGCGAAACCGTGAAAAAGTTTTGCTGGGGTCAGCGCCTCGCGCGCATCGCGACTAACCTGCTGGGCGTCACCGGCGTGCGCATGTATCACGACCAAGCGCTTTACAAGGAAGCGGGGGGCGGTGTCACCCCTTGGCACGCCGATCAATACTACTGGCCGTTGAGCAATGCCAACACCGTAACGGCGTGGGTGCCCCTGCAGGCGACCCCCATGGAAATGGGCCCCCTCGCCTTCGCCCGCGGGAGCCATCGCTTCGAAATGGGTCGCGAGATCGGCATCAGCGATGAGAGCGAGGAGCGCATCGGTCGGTCGATGAAGGAGCAAAACTATCCTCTTGACGATGCGCCGTTCGACCTCGGCGAAGTCAGCTTTCACTACGGATGGACGTTTCACCGAGCCGGTCGCAACGTCTCCGACCAAGCGCGCGGCGTCATGACCGTCATCTACATGGACGAAGACATGCGCCTGATCGAGCCCGTGACCAAGGCCCGCACCGGCGACCGCGCCTACATCGCCCCGGACGTGGAAGTCGGCGCCGTCCTCAACGGCAAGATGACCCCGTTGATTTACTCGGAGCGAACGTGAGCCGGGACGCGTCCACAACGCCACCAGAGTCCTCCGCGGCGGGGCGTGATTAACTGCGTTCACAGTTTGACGGACCTCTTCGTCCCGCTACGGTGGATGGCTTCGCATCCTTGATGGCCGACTTTCTCGACAACACACCTTCCGCCGACTCCAAACGCTGTGAGCGCGCCCTCTTGATCGGCGTGCAAACCCAGGCAATGCAGCCAGGTGAAGCGCAGGAGCTCCTTGTCGAACTCACTGAACTCGTCGAAAACCTGGGCATCGGCGTGGTGGCAACCGAACTCGTCAATCTGCGCGAGCCCAATCCGGCCACCCTTCTCGGCCGCGGCAAGACCGACCAGATCATCGCCCTCGCGAAACACGTCGAGGCCGACCTGATCGTCATCGACGAATCCATCTCGCCCGGCCAGCAACGCAATTGGGAAAAGCTCTCAAGCATCGCGGTCATCGATCGCGAGGAAGTCATCCTCGATATCTTCGCCGACCGCGCCCAGACCCGCGAGGCCGTCCTGCAGATCGCGTTGGCGCGGATGGAATATTCTCTCCCCCGTCTGTCGCGCGCTTGGACCCACCTGTCGCGGCAACGCGGACGCGGCAACCTCGGCGGCGAAGGCGAGACCCAGCTCGAAATGGATCGTCGGCAGGTGCACGATCGAATCACTCGGCTCAAGTCCGAGCTCATTGCGGTGCAGAAGCAGCGCGGCGTGCAGCGCCAGAAGCGCATGCGAGTGCCGGTGCCCACCGCTGCAATCGTCGGCTACACCAACGCGGGAAAATCATCACTCATCAACGCCTTGACCGGGGCGCACGTGCTCGCTGAAGACAAACTCTTCGCCACCCTCGACCCCACGACGCGCCAGCTCCTCCTGCGGGGCAATCACAAGCTACTGGTGACCGATACGGTCGGCTTTATCCGTCGGCTCCCGCATCGCCTCGTCGAAGCATTTAAAGCCACCCTCGAGGAGACGATCGTGGCCGACTTCCTCATCCACGTCGTCGATGTGACCAATCCCGACTTCGCCAAGCACCATGCAACTACGCTGAGTGTGCTCAAGGAGTTGGGCGCGGCCGACAAGAAGATCGTTACCGTTTTCAACAAGATCGACGCCGCGACTCCGGGGGATCTTCAACGCGCAAGGTTTCTCGTGCCCGACGCGCTCTTCGTCAGCGCCCAGACGGGCGAGGGTCTGGCCGACGTCGAAGCGAGTTGCGTCGACCACATCGCCGATGCCTTCGGATCCGTCGAACTGCTCATTCCGCACGACCGCTACGACGTCGTCGCTCGGTTGCACTCACTCGGCCACATTCAGGAACAAGATCACCGCGAAGACGGCATTTTGATCCGCGGACGTTTCCCGCTCGCGCAGACAGGCTACTTTGAGCCCTTCGCGGTCACCACCAAAGCTCCTCCCATCGCGGCGCAGACTCACTGAGGTCGCGCCGGCTCAGCCCATCACGGCGGCGATCAGTCGGTGTCGTAGATCTTCACGCCGGTCCAGCGAGTCTTGCCGAGGGTCACAAACGCGACGTGCAAGGGGTGGACTTGATAGGCGTCATGCGCGGCGAGGTCGGCGAACAAGCACGTGATCGAATAGTCGTAGGTCTGGTCCACCACGGGACGGGCAGCCACGGCCGCCGGGGTGCCGAGAAACAATGAGCCGACACTTGGGACGGCCCGGAGCGCTTCGAGCGCGGCCAGAAACTCGGCGCGCTGGGCGTCGGTCAGATCGGGTTTCAGCCAGAAGTAGACGGAGTGAACGAGCATGGCCTCACCCTTTTCCTCGCTTCGATATTGGGCAAGGCCTCAGGGTGTCATCCGAAGAATTTTGCACCTCAACCCTTAGACGGAATAGGGAGCTTCCGTCACCACCTCGTGTCGGTTGTCGAGGCGCTGGGAGAAATCGAGATCATCGCCCACTCCGACCGTGCCTCGCGCAACCTGATAGGCCCAGACTTGGAAATACGAAAGGGTCGCCGCGCCGAAGATCGTCGAAAATGCTCCGTCGACCGCATCTTGGCCGCAAGCGATTTTGACCCGACCAATCCGCGGCACGTTGAAGCGCGCGTCGGTGGTAAACCATTGTTCACCGAGGAACACTTCGGCGTAGGCGTGAAAATCCATCTGCTCGTCGCGGTCCGGATACCCAATATCGGCGAGATGCCCGGTCACGTAGCGGGTCGGGACGTTGAACGTGCGGTTGAGCGCGATCGCCAAATGAGCGAAATCCCGGCAGACGCCGTAGCCGCGCTGCAAGACATCCCACGCGGAGATATCCGAGCGGCCAGAGAAGAAGCGATACTCGATGTTGTCGTGCAGCCATTGACTAATGGCGTCGACGCGCGGCAGACCGTGTTCGATGTGACCAAACTTCTCCCAAGCAAAATCGGCTAGCTTGTCCGAGTCGCAATACCGGCTCGGCAAAGTGTAGCGCAGAAGCTCTGGGGCCAGCAATTCGGGGGGCACGGGCTTCGCGGAAAGATTACTCTGATTGTCGACCTGCGAAGTGACAGCCATGATCGCGTCGTGTCGGATGGTGTTCGTGCCCGGAGCTAACGTCACGCGGTGCACTTGATTGCCATGGCTGTCGATGAACTCTTCCGCTGGCAGTTGGTCACCCAGACTCAACGCCTGGAAGACGACCGCGTATTTCGGGTCGGGATGCGGCTGCAAATTGAGGAGCAAGGAGGCCGTGCCCGTGACCTCGTAGGCTAAACTGCAGCCCACGCGGAGAGTGATGTCGTATTGCTGGGCCGTTTCGATCTCGCGAGCATGCGTCAACCCGACGCTCAACGCGACTCCTATTCCCGCGGATCACCCAAACGAATCAGGCCTCGCTTGGCCCCTGCGGCAGACGTCCAGCATCATCGCCGAAGCGGCAGGAGCGATCGCAACCGGGGGTCGCGTAAATAGAGTCCGCCCCACACCAGCACTCCGAGCACAATATGCACAAACGTCGGGTCGCCCACGCGGATGTGGGTAGCCATTGCTCCGCCGAGGAGCCCGGTGATCAAAACCGCTCCGAGCACGGCGCTGCGGGGAATCAGATAGATGAACGCGCAGCTCAATTCGAGAAACGCGAGGCTCGGCACCATCTCCAGCGACCACCCCAGATGCGCAAATCCTTCCGCAATCCCCGTGGCGTGCGTGAGTTTCATCGCCGCACTGAAGCCGAGCATCAGAGCGGGAACGAAACTCACGATGCGGCCGGTCCAGACAAGTTTCGCTTCGACCGAGGAGGACCGGCTTTCCATTTCCGTCGGCGCTGGCAGGGGTTTCGGGATCGATTTGCTCATCGCCTCACAGTGCGGCCGGCTTTCGGGCTGTCGAGACGTTCGTTAAACGCGCCCGACAGCGAGCTCCATTAAGGGTGGCCCCACCCCCATTCACACCCGGCGCGCCGCCGCTTAATATTTTTACGGCCTTGACGCCCCGAGCAACCCTTGCACCGTGGTCAGCCTTTACAGGACTCACTGCCCGATGGTGTAATGGTAGCACAGGTGACTTTGACTCACCCAGTCATGGTTCAAATCCATGTCGGGCAGCCATCTCGAAAGAGAGGCGAAATTTATGGGGGTTCAGTCAAATTCAGATCTAACCCCCTTCATTTTCGCGAGATACGGATTCGCTTCATTTGACTGAACTCGGCCGAATTTCGCCTCTTCGCTTTGGCGGCGCCTGAAATTCCTCAAAACGCGCGCTCGATTTGCATCATCAGTCAAATTTTTGTCGTCAAAAAAGGCACGAAACCCAGAGAGAGATCCGACTGCAAATAAGCCTCAGTGCCCTGTCTGCTTCCGTCTCTCGTTGCCGTGGTGCAGATGGCACATCGGCGAACCGCCACTACCGGAGCAGGCAGTGCCCCCATCCACGCCGTGCGAACATTTGCCTGTTGATCCACCTCAACATCAAATTGCCACCCGGTGATGTTCAAAAGCAGGTGGCCAAGGGACTCGAAATTGTTGCCGAGCGGATTTTCCTTGTGCGCATTAACTTCAACCGTCCAAACACCAGCATTCCCGGGCACAAGATTGTCGAGGAACAACTCTCTGATGGAACGGAGGTGCCTCCGCCAACGGATTGTTGGCCTCGATCATGGCGAACAACGATTCAGTCGAGTTCGCTCAAGCCCGTGCCGCCCGTCGTGAGGCCGAGGAGCAGTTGCACGACTGCCCGTTTTCCGCAGCTATCGAGCCGTACGAAATTCCCGGCGAAATCCACCGGGGTTCCCTTCCGCAAATTGCCGAGGATTTCCCACGCGGCGATTTCGCCGGAAGACGCGCCCGCGTGGCCGCGCGCCATCCGACGCGGTGTTGACCGTCGCGACACTCGGTCCGGCCGGCGTCTCCGGCACCAGCTCCGGCCAGCGCACCCCGTGATCTGCGTGCCCAGCGTGGATCGTTCCACGAACTTTTGGAGCGAGTCAAAGGCCGCCAGAGGGAAATTAGCCCGGGAAATCCTGAAATGACAAGCCGAGTGGCACAAATTGACCTGCCAGACAGGTCTCAACTGCCCCTTTAATTCGTTCCATTCGTTCCAACCTCCCTTTCTTGGCGAGCGTTCGATTGTAAAGACTCGCTTCATTCGCTCCACCCCATCGCTGCCTGATCCACGAACTATTGAAACGAGACAAACCAAGCAACCGCGAGGGTGCGGTTCATGCCTATTTGCTAGGTTGGTATCGCCGACAGCATCGCTGCGTAGGTCGATTCCACATAGGCGCAAGCTTCGTCAAATGCCCGATCCATGTGATCGACTGGCGGGTGACCGACCCAGCACTACGCCGCGAACGACCGACGATGACACGGCGTTGTCGTGAGTCCGTTCGGTTTGTCAATGGCACCAAAGCAGATGGGCGTTGCAGTTTGTTCCCGGCGGATTTTCTTCGAGCAAACCATGAGCCAGCGCGACACCATGCGTGACCCACGCTATTCGGGCATCCTCCATGCAATCGAGAGCAAACTCCACGAAGCGGACCGCCTCGCGACCACGCGCAGGTTGGTGTTAACGGATTCTAACATTCGTTCGTTGCTGGTCCGCGCCGTCAATGAGGCGAAGGGCAAGGTGGCGAAGTCCGCTGAAACCGCGGCGTCAGGCAAAGACCGGTTTCTCACCGAGACGCAGCAGCAACTGGCGGCGGTGCGCGCCGCCATCGTGGCGGAGTCCGATCGACCCGACGGTTCGGTCCAGCGGGCTCCGTTGCCAACGGCGGATTGGATCGCTGCGCTGGAAGCCATCAAGGATTCCTGCTCGATACGCACCACGAGCGAACCCGGCTCGCGGGGCTACCTGGAGTTTTTGTGGGGCTTCCTCGACCGAGCAGGGGTCTCGATGACCGGAGCCCGCCACCCCAAAGCCGTCCGCTCGCAAAATGGTGCTGGCATGGATATGCGTCTGTGATCAGTTGCTCGACAGGGTTAAATCCGAATCAATGATTCGGATTTTGGAAACCGCCTTCGGGTAACTCGGCGCACAACTACCTCTGCCAGTAATATTTTCTCTGTGGATCGCGTTCGTTTTTCCCGACGACGGTGACCAGGCCCTGCTCCACCAGTTTGCTCATCCGGGTTCTGACGGACCGAGTGGTTAGTTTGACGGCCGCAGCAATCTGGGCCGTGGATAGTCCATTTTTAGCTGCGGGCGTGTCCACGGCGAACAGTTTCCGAATGCGAGCATCCATCTCGTCCAATTGTGCAGCCCGATGTTTTTCCAACCGCACCGTGACACGAAAACGAAAGCCGCGCTCTTCGAATTCGGGCGCGGCCAATCCGGCCGCCTCGCATTCCGCCGTGGCCCGCTGGATGCCACTGCCCCACTGCTCGATGTAGCCGAGTTCCTTGAAAACCCGGCCGATCACCCGGTTCCTGAGCCGGGATATGCCCTGCCGGATGTCGTCGATGGTGAGCCCGGCCAGTAGCACGCCCGGATTCTCAATTTCGATCCGGTCGTCAAACAACGAAACCCGGATCGGCGCGCCCTGCTGTGCGTAGTCGGCATGCACCACCGCGTTGACCAATAGCTCCCGCGCGGCTCGCAGCGGAATGCTGACTCGTTCGACGTGTTTCAATCCATCGATCGCCACTCCCTGCATCGCATGTCGCTTGATGAATTCATACGCCGCCTCCAGTGACTTTTGCAGCATGCCCCGGCACTCCGCCGAATCGGTGATTTCCGCCTTGTTGGTGCCCTTGAATCGACCGCATTGAATCCACGCATCCGGGAAGCGCCGTTCCGGTTGCAGACCGAAGAGCAGCAATCCGCCCACCGTCGGCACCAATCGCCGGCCATGGGAAGTCAGTAACCGCAAGGTCTGCAAATCGGCCTTCGTCAACCGTCCCCGCTCCGGGAACGACTCGGAAGCTGCTCGGAAGTCCAGTGCTTCCGAGTCGAGTTCCGCCAGCGGCGATTCGTCGAACGTCTCGTTCGACGCCATCCGGCGCAGCTCCTGCATCAACGCCGCATCCGCCTTGCGGTTGGTTGAGCCGATGCGGACGAACACGCCCTCCTCCGGGCCAAGATTCTTCAAGTAATGGGGCCGGTTGGAACTGGGAAAAACCTCCACCACGATCAACTGGGCCGACCGCCACGCGATCACGTCGACCGTGGGAATCAGCCGTGGCGCGATCCGGTCGCTGATGAGGCTGGCGAGGCGCTCCTCCTCCTTGAGCGGATCGAGCAGCCCGCGCACGCGCTTGGTGCCGTTCTCGACTCCGATGACGAGCAGGCCGCCTGCCGTATTGGCAAAGGCGATCAGGGTGTGCAGCACCTTGTCCGGCGATGACAAATCCCGCTTGAATTCAAGCGTCTTGCCCTCGGGGCGCTGGAGCAGTCCGACCAAGTCCATGCTCGGAATGCAACTAGGAAGCGCGCTGCTCGTCAATGCTTCCCAGCTCGATGTGGTTGGTTTCATTTTATGTGTTTGATGGAAGCGGTTGGCCTGCTTGTTTTCATCCATGAAGACGAGCAAGACATACTCTGGCGCCAGCCGCTGGACCGGAATCTTGGAGGGCTAAATGGACTCGTCCCCGCGGCAGCGGCGCGAAGCCGGTCTCCGGCGAAGACTGACGGAACTTGCGGCGGAGGTGCTCAAGACGGAGGAAGAACTCGTTGCCCTCGCATCCGACGCGCAACTCAAGCTCGATGCGCCTACCGCAGCGGCCTCGACGCAGACTCCACGCACCCCAGCGGAAAAGATCGCCCTGTTCCTTGATCTGTTCGGCACGCGGCGGTCGGTCTATCTGCGGCGCTGGGATAATCCAGGTTCCGGCAAGAGCGGATATTCGCCTGCTTGCGATAACGACCGTTTTGGCCCGCCTGCGGCCGGACGGCAATCCGGCGTCTGCAAAAAACCGGATATCAAGTGCACCGAATGTCTCCACCAGCGATTTCCTCCGCTCGACGAGCGCGCGGTGGATGCTCACTTGCGGGGTGCACACACACTCGAAGTCTATGCCATCGGCACCGACGACACCTGTTGTTTTATCGCCGCCGATTTCGATGGCTAAGGTTGGAAGGATGACGTCCTCGCCTACCGCGAGGCAGCGGACAGGATTGGGATCACGGTCGCCATCGAGCGCGCGCGCCGCGCCACGATGAAAGACCTTGAGCACTTTGCGCGGGTTGACCGGGTAGCCAAAGTGATGCGCCCCTATTTTGAAAGCCTGACCTCATGACATTCGAACCGAAACGGAATCTGCCCTCCTCCGTCCGGCAACGGCTGCTCACGTTGATCGAGCGCAGAAGTCGCAACGCCCAAAGCCGCCAGAGGCGAATATGAGCACGATGCTGCGAGCCTTCGTGCCCATATCGCTCTTTTGGCCTTAAGGATAGGTGTGGCAGCCTTTTATCGTATCGCCTCTTTTAGTAGGCTTTGATGTTGTCAAACCAGTCATTACGCCTACTTTGATAGGCAATGAATAGCCTCCAACAGCCCGATTCAAACTCAGTCGTCCAAGGCGACCGGGAAGCTGTGCGCACCTTGTTGGATCGTCTCCGCCAACAGCGGCTAAAGCACAACTGGTCGCAAGTCGAAATGGCCCGCCGCGCCGGACTATCCCGTCCGGCTTACCAGAATTTCGAGAATGGCTACGGCAATATCACCCTCAGCAACCTGGTAAAAGTGCTCGGGGTGCTTGGGCTCACCAATAATCTCGCCCAAATGGTGCCGGCCCTCACCGAAGAACCCACGCTCGCATCGTTGGTCAGGCCGGCGCGCCAGCGCGCCCATGTCCGTCGCGCTGCCACCGCAAAGCCGGAGCCGTCACCATGAGTCGCGCCTTGGCCCCCGCGCTCAACATCCGCTGGTATGACGGCCGTCTGGTCGGCCGCGTGGTAACAACTGGCCCCACCTACTTCGCCTACGCCGATGAATGGCTCGCGAGCGGCGACAATCTCTCGCCCATCGCCGTGCCATTTGCGAACACGGCCTTCCGCCAACGCGGCGATGGCTTCGATCAGCTCCCCGGTTTTCTCTCCGATTGCCTCCCCGACCAATGGGGCCGGCGGATCATGGATCGCGAGTTCAGCGCACTCGACGTGCGAGCGACACCGATGCGCATGCTCGCTTGGGTTGGACGGCGCGGCATCGGCGCGCTGAACTTTGAACCGGCTCTTGATGCCGACCACAGCGCCTCAAGTTGGGAAGCGGTCACCTCCGTCCTGCTCACTCGCGAGGCCCAAGCAGTCATGCGCGAGGAACCGGCCCGCGCGTTCCAACATTTACAGCGCGCCGGCACGGCTGGCGGCGCGCTGCCCAAGGCCACGGTCGCCCGGCTCCCCGATGACACGCTTTTGGTCGGTGGCGATGTCGCCGCCGCCGCGACGGCGCATCCCGATGCCCGACTCGGCATCCTCAAACTCGACTGCGAGGACAATCCCGCGGGCAGAGTCACCGACGGTCGTCTGGAGCACGCCTACATGACCATGGCCCGCGCGAGCGGGATTCGCACCGCGGCTACAGAAATCATCACCGATGTCATGGACACACGGCCATTCCACCACCTGTTTGTCGAACGTTTCGACTGCTGGCGTGGCACCTCCCGTCGTTTCCACCTCGTCACGCTGGCCGGCGTGCTGCACACGCATCGTCTCACTTACAGCAACCTGCTTCTGACCACCCGCCAGTTGACGCAGGATCAGACTGAGGTTTCCGAAGCCGTCCGCCGGATGATCTTCAATGTGCGCAGTGCCAATGCCGACGACCACGGCAAGAACCACAGTTTTCTTTTCGACGAGCACGCCGGGCGCTGGACACTGTCCCCCGCCTATGATCTCACGCTCAACGCCGAATCGGGCCGGCAGTATCAAGGCCTGTCCCCGAACAGCTTTGGCACATCCCCGCGCTTGGCCACGCTCGCCGGGCTCGCCGCCGATGCCGGGGTGCGTCGCGATGAATTCGACGCGATTGACGCCGAGGTTGCCGCGGCCATCCAGCGCTGGCCGGAGTTCGCCGCGTCGGCGAATCTGGCCCCGGGAGTCATCGAGAGAGTCACATCAATCCATGCGGGGCTTGCAACTATCCTTGCCTCCGAAACTCCGGCGAAGCGTGGCAAGAGGCGAAAACTCTGGGAGTAAGGGAGTGCTGCTGGATTTTCCCGCTGCGCACCTGCGCGCGTATCCGATCTATACCGTCGTGGCTGAAAAGCTGGAAGCGAGCGTCCGGCTGGGCGAACAGAACACGCGGATGAAGGACTTTTTCGACCTGTGGTTTCTCAGCCGGAAATTCTCCTTTGAAGGCGAATTACTGAAGGATGCCATTATCAGGACGTTTGCTCGGCGCGAAATGCCCTTGCCGACGACGCTGCCCGTCGCGCTGACCCCGGAGTTCGCCGCACTAAAGGCCGCTACCTGGGCGGCGTTCATCCGCCGCAATGCCCTCGCGCCCCTTGAAATGGCCGCAACGTTGGACGCCATCCGCGCTTTCGCATGGCCCGTGATGGACGCGGCCGTGAATGCCGAGGAGTTCAATCAAAAGTGGACACCCGGTAACGGCTGGCGTCGGCCGTAAGTCTATTTTGCGGCTAATGACGATGATTCGTCGGTAAGCATCTGTTCCCATTGAAGGCGATAGCGCCGTTCACGTTCAAGAAACGCGCGTGCGCCGCCCTCCAAAATATCACATACGGCGTGGCGTATTTCGGGATTTTCAAGCGAGCCACTCTTGTAGGTGATGAGCGGGAGCCCTCCGCCTCCGGTCGGGGTTGCTGAAGCAACGATTACCTGGTCCGCGTCGGTGTTGACGACTAGATTGGCGTTGTAGGTCACTATGATAACCTGTCGGCGTCTCCGCGCCTTGCGAAAATGAGGCACCAAGTCGAGGAAGACTGACTTCGGATCGAGATTTTCCTCGGGCTGGTCGATGAGTAACGGACGCCGGTCGTTGCGGTCGATGGCGAGATACAGCAGCAACAAAACAATACCTCGCGTGCCGGGTGAGAGTTGCTCGACGTTGGTGCCATCATACTCGAGCCTATACTCGATAGAAATATGCGACGCCGAGTAAAGCCAGTCGCCGAGCTGACGGAACCATTCGGCACGGCCCTCCGGGGCAACCGAGTTCGGCATGGCAAGTCGGAGACCTTTCGACGCTTCAGAGACGAAAGCGTGCATGGCTGTGGCGACGGCCTCGGCGGTTCCGGTTTGCCAAGCAGGCAGTAGCGCCTTCGTGACTTCCTCCAGGAGCTTGCCGTGTCCACCAATTCGAGGCAATAACAGAGGGCACGCAGGCCTCGATGGGAAAACAGCAAATCGACGCGATACCACTGCTGGCCGATGCGCAGCCGACGCTGCCGGCCGACGAACGCGAAGTCCCCGCCGAGTTCCAGGAGAAACCGTTCCAAATGCTGCAGGAGCGCCTCCTCCAGCTCGCCTTCGGAGTATTCGTCCTTCAGGTTAAGAAACTCGAGAACCATCGGGTCTTTCATTTCTTCTTCGGCGCTGACGCGATCCTCCGGTTTTGATTTTGCGCCCTTGGTGAGCGTCGCCACCTGAAAATCGAGCTTACTACCTTGGCAGTAAGCGCTCCGGCGAGCTCGGAATGACATGGCGCTGTCGGCCCATTGCCCCCAACCTCTTCCCTGCTCGCGCCGCGCTAGCTTCCGCCAGAGATCAGCGTCGCGCTCTCAGACCGCCCGCTTTTCTCCATGCCCATCCCTGCGTCGATCACCACTCTTGCCACCCGCGCCCACGAGCTCACCAATCGATTGGAGTCGTGGGCCAATCTCAATTCAGGCTCCGGTCACTTCGCCGGCCTCGACCGCATGCGCGCCACGTTGCGAGACGCTTTCTCGTCGCTCGTCGGCGCGACCATCGAGAACGTCCCGCTCTCGGGCACCCCTGCCCAAGCACTTCGCATCACGATGCGAGCCGCGGCCCCGCAGCGCATCTTCCTCAGCGGTCACTACGACACCGTCTATGAGAAAACTCATCCGTTTCAAACCTGCACTCGCCTCGACGAAGTCACCCTGCGCGGCCCTGGAGTCGCCGACATGAAGGGCGGCCTCATTACCATGCTCGCCGCCCTCGAAGCCTTCGAGGCCACGCCCACCGCCAACCAAGTGGGCTGGGAAGTTCTCCTCACGCCCGACGAGGAGATCGGCTCGCGGGCCAGCGCGCCGCATTTGGCTGAGGCGGCGACTCGTTGCCACTTCGGCCTCGTCTTCGAATCCGCGCGCATCAGCGGTGATCTCGTTCATTCACGCAAAGGCACCGGATTGTTCAAAGTCGTCTGCCGAGGACGCGCCGCCCATGTCGCCTTGCCCGCCGACGGTCGCAACGCCGTCGTGGCCCTCGCGGGATTCGTGCAGGCCGTCAGTCGGGTTCCCGAAGAACTGCCGGGAGTCCTCCTCACGGTCGGGCGGTTTCGCGGTGGCGAGGGCGCGAGCAACATCGTGCCGGATTATGCCGAAACTATGCTCGACGTTCGTGTGAGCACCCAAGTGGACGGGGACCTCGTCGAGGCACGACTCCATGCATTGATCGCCGCGGCCAACCATGCCGACGGCATTCAAATTGAACTCTCCGGCGAATTCAATCGGCCGCCCAAAGAGTGCGGCCCGATCGAAGAGTTCGCTTTCGCCGCGTGGCAACAGGCCGGAAAGGACCTCGGCATCGCTCCTTTTTCCTGGATTCACACCGGGGGCGGATCCGACGGTAATTTGCTGTCCGCCGCCGGCCTGGCAAACCTCGACGGCGTCGGTCCCGTCGGTGGTCACTTGCACAGCGACCACGAATTCTGCTTACTGCCCAGTTTGATCGAGCGCGCCCAGATCGTCGCCCTTTTTTTGCACCGCGTGGCGGCCGGCGAGATCGTCCTCCCGGCCATCCCCCGCACCGCCACCTGATTCCCTCCCATGTTTACCGTCCGCCCCATCCGCGAAAACGATCTCACCGCTCTCGTCTCCCTTGCCCAGTCGACCGGCGGGGGACTCACCACTTTGCCGCCCGATGAAAACTTTCTCGGGGGGCGCATCGCTGATTCCGTGCGGGCGTTCAACCCCCGCGTCAAACGACCGGGCGGCGAATACTACCTGTTCGTCCTCGAGGATGAATCCACCGGCGAGATCGTCGGCACCAGCGGGATCGCTTCGCGAGTCGGCGGATTCGAACCTTGCTACAGCTACGAGATTCGCGCGGAGAAATTTTCTCACCCCCCCCTCAAGATCGAGAAAAGCATCGCGACCCTGCACTTGAAGAAAGAACACCGGGGCCCTTCCGAAGTGTGCTCGCTCTTCTTGCGCCCTGATCGCCGCCAAGGCCGCAACGGTCGACTGCTGTCCCTCGCGCGTTTTCATTTTATCGCGGCGTTCCGGCAACGCTTCACTGAGACGATTATCGCCGAGCTGCGTGGCTACGTCGATGCCGAGGGTCGCTCACCATTCTGGGACGCCGTCGGTCAAATTTTCTTCGAATTCGATTTCTATCGGGCCGACATGCTCAGCGGTCTCGGTGACAAGGAGTTCATCGCCGCACTGATGCCGACTCATCCAATCTACGTGCCACTGCTGCCGCCGGAAGTGCAGGCCGTGATCGGGCGGGTGCACCCCGAAACCGAGCCCGCCCTCGCCTTGCTCCGCTCCGAGGGGTTTCTCCAGTCCGATGAAATTGATATCTTCGACGCTGGGCCCTTGGTCCGGGCCGACACCGCGACGATTCGCACCGTGCGCGAATATCGCTCCGCCGCCGTCGCCGATGTGCGTCCCGACCGTGAAGCGCGCCCAACCCACTTGATCAGCAATGGTTCCCTCGACTTCCGCGCCTGCGTCGGCACGATCACTCCGCACGGCGACGGGGTCGCTCTCAGTGAAAGCTGCACGAAAGCCCTCCGCGTCGATTCCGGTGATCGGGTTTTCTTCAGCCCCCTCAAATGATGTTTACCTCCCTCAATCCCGCGACCGGCGAAACGGTATGGTCCGGCGAGGCCGCCTCCGCCGAGGCCGTCGATCAAGCGATCGCCCGCGCCCGCGCCGCGCGCCGCGATTGGGAGCGTCGGCCACTCGAGGAGCGCGCCGCGCTGCTGCGCGAGTTCGCGAGCGTTCTGGCCACCCGCAAATCGGTCGTCGCCGACGCGATCTCGCGCGAGGTCGGCAAACCCACCTGGGAGGCACTCACCGAAGTGCAAACCATGATCGGCAAGGTAGAGCTCTCCATCAAAGCTCACGCGCTCCGATGCGCCGAGTTTTCGGGCGGTCCCGCGATTACGCGCTTCCGGCCTCATGGCGTCGTCGCGGTCTTCGGCCCCTTCAACTTCCCCGGTCATCTGCCCAATGGACACATCGTGCCGGCCCTCCTCGCCGGCAACACCGTGGTCTTCAAGCCGAGCGAGCACGCGCCACTCGTCGGCGAGCTGATGGCCGCGGCGTGGGTCGACGCAGGCCTGCCCAAAGGCGTGTTTAATCTCGTGCAAGGCGGCCGCGAAACCGGCGCGGCGATCGTCGACTCGGCCGGGATCGATGGACTCTTCTTCACCGGCTCATCCTCGACCGGACTCTGGCTGGCCGAGAAATTCGCGCACACGCCCAATCGCATTCTTGCGCTTGAGTTAGGCGGCAACAATCCCCTCGTCGTCTGGCAGCCACAGGATTTGCGCGCTGCCGCGTTGATGACCGTGCTATCCGCCTATGTTACGGCGGGTCAGCGCTGCACCTGCGCCCGGCGGCTGATTTTACCCGTCGGCGAAGTCGGCGACGCTTTCCTGCGCGAGTTGGTGCGGTTGATTACCTCAATCAAAGTCGGCCCTTCGACCGATCGGCCCGAGCCTTTCATGGGACCGGTGGTGTCGGCTGCGGCTGCCGATCAGGTGCTCGCCGCGCAACGGGCGCTCGTTGAGCGAGGCGCTGTGTCGCTCGTCGAAACAAAGTCACTGCGCACCGGCACTGGGCTGCTCTCGCCGGGGCTGATCGACGTCACGCCCGTGCAAGCCCGCCGCGACGGAGAGATTTTTGGGCCGCTCTTGCAGGTGATCCGCGTCGCCGACTTCGAAGCCGCCATCGCCGAGGCCAACGCTACGCGCTACGGTCTCGCCGCTGGCCTCTTCTGCGATGACGCCGCGCTCTACGCCCGCTATCGCGACCAAATTCGCGCCGGTCTCGTCAATTGGAATCAACAACTCACCGGAGCGAGCGGCGCCGCTCCCTTCGGCGGGATTGGCCGCAGCGGCAATCACCGGCCCAGCGCGTTCTTCGCGGCGGACTACTGTTCCTATGCCGTGGCCAGCATCGAACTGGCTGAGCTGAAGCTTCCCGTCAACTTGCCCCCCGGCTTGTCCCTCTGACTTTGTCCGACATTTCACTCATGCCCGCACACGAGGTAAACTTTGACGGCCTCGTCGGCCCCACGCACAACTACGCAGGGCTCTCCGTCGGCAATGTCGCCTCGATCTCGCATCGGGGCGGCGTCTCCAATCCCCGCGAGGCGGCCCTGCAGGGCCTCGCGAAGATGAAGTTTCTCGCCGACCTCGGCCTGCCGCAAGCCGTCCTCCCACCACAGGAGCGGCCCTCAATCGAGACATTGCTCGCTCTGGGTTTCAATAGGGAGGATGACGCCGCCATCCTCCGTGCGGCCGCCGAACAAGCCCCCGCGCTCCTTGCCGCGTGCAGCTCGGCCTCGAGCATGTGGGTCGCCAATGCGGCCACGGTCACCCCTTCGTCCGACGCCGGCGATCGCCGCGTGCACTTCACTCCGGCCAATCTGAGCGCCAAGTTTCACCGCTCGATCGAACCTCCGCAAACCCGGCGCACCCTGCAGGCCATTTTCCGCGACGACGCCCTCTTTGCCGTCCACGCCTCATTGCCCGGCGGTCAAGCCTTCGGTGACGAAGGCGCGGCCAACCACACTCGCTTCGCGCCGACTCACGCCGACGCTGGTCTCCACTTCTTTGTCCACGGTCACCGTTCGTTTGGTCCGACGACGATGATCGCCCCTCGGAAGTTTCCCTCCCGCCAGGCTCTCGAAACGTTTGAGGCCATCCGCCGCTGCCACCTATTACCCGAAAGCTCCGCGGTCTTTGCTCAACAAAACCCCGAGGTCATCGATGCTGGCGTGTTTCACAACGACGTGATCTCGGTCGGCAACGAGCACGCGTTTTTGTATCATGAACACGCCTTCGTGCAGACCCCCAAGGTCATCGACGAACTGCGGCGCGCCTTCGCCGCGATGCACCCTGACTCGGAGTTTGCAGCCATCGAAGTGCCTCGCGACCGCGTGCCCCTGGCCGACGCCGTCAGCTCGTATCTCTTCAACTCCCAGCTCGTCACGGTTACTCCGGGACAGATGGCACTGATCGCCCCGTCCCACTGCGCGGAGATGCCAACCGTCCATACCTATATCGAAGATTTGATCGCGAGCGGAGAGACGCCACTCAAGGCCGTGCACTACTTCGACCTCAAACAATCGATGAGCAACGGCGGTGGCCCCGCGTGCCTACGCCTGCGCGTGGTGCTGACTCCCGCTGAACTTGCCGCCCTCCCGCTCGGCGTGCGGCTGACCGACGATTCCTACTCGGCCCTCGTGGCGTGGGTGAAAGCCCACTACCGAGACCGTCTCACCGCCGATGATCTCGCCGATCCCGCTTTGCTCGACGAATCCCGCCGCGCGCTCGACGAACTCACCCAACTCCTCGGGTTGGGGTCCCTCTATCCGTTTCAAATTTAATCTCATCATGTATCCGAACACTCCTCCGACCACCGCCGATCTCTACGACGCGCACTCACTCAAGAATTACCACCGCTCCCCGCTCACCCTCGTGCGCGGCGAAGGCATTCACGTGTGGGACGACACCGGTCGTCGCTTCCTCGATTTCACGTCAGGCATCGCCGTCAACACCCTCGGGCACTGTCATCCGGATTGGGTGGCAGCCGTCCAGCAGCAGGCCGCGCAACTCATCCACGTCAGCAATCTGTTTCGCAATCCCCAGCAGGGAGAGCTCGCCCGTCGGCTCGTCGGCTACGCGGGCCCTGGTCGCGTCTTTTTCTGCAATAGCGGTGCCGAGGCCAACGAAGCCCTGATCAAGCTCGCCCGCTTGCACGGAGTGAAGAAAGGTGGGGGCGAAGAAGGCCAGTGCCTCAATATTCTTTGTGCCGGGAGCGCGTTTCACGGCCGCACATTTGGGGGCATGAGCGCCACGCCGCAGGAAAAAGTGCAAACGGGATTCCGGCCGCTCGTGCCGGGCTTCGCCTTCGGAGAGTTGAATAACCTCGAATCGTTCAAGGCCCTGATCGACGACCGCACCGCCGCCATCTTTGTCGAAACGATTCAAGGCGAAGGCGGCATCCACACGTGCACTCCAGAGTTTTTGACGGGACTCAGGCAACTCTGCGACGAGCACAACTTGCTGCTCATGCTCGACGAGGTGCAGTGCGGCGCCGGGCGCACCGGAAAATTCTTCGCCTACCAACACGCCGGGGTCACTCCTGACGCCGTCGGCATGGCCAAAGGCCTCGGCGGCGGTTTCCCCATCGGCGCCATGTGGGTGAGCGGGGCGCACGCCGATCTTTATCAACCGGGCAACCACGGTTCGACCTTCGGCGGTGGCCCTTTGGCCTGCTCAGCTGCCCTCGCCGTCCTCGACGTGATGGAGCGCGACGATCTACTCGCGCGAGTAACTTCCCAAGGTAAAACGTGGCACACAGCCCTCCGCCAACTCATCGCCGATTTCCCGGCGCAATTGGACGGTCTGCGGGGCCAGGGTTATCTCGTCGGGATGCAGTTGAAGGGCGAGGCTCTCGCCTACGTCGCCGCACTCCGGGAGCATGGTCTGCTTGCCCCGATGGCCGGCGGCAACGTCATCCGCCTCCTGCCACCCCTCAACGCCACTGCGGAGGAGCTGCAACAGGCGGTCGGCATTTTCCGCGCCGTGCTGACCGAACTGGCCTGAGACCTCAGTCCCAAGCCACGACCGGCAACTTCGAGAAGTCGACTCGGCAGTTGTTGGTCGCGTCGGCGCGGAAGGGATAGACTCTTTCGATTTCAGGAGTCAGTTCGATGCCAAAGCCCAGGGCGTCGGACAGCGCTAGCCGTCCCGACTCAATTTGCCAAGGTCCGGGGACCAAGGTCTCGCGCAGCTCGTCGCGCAACAACGGCCACTCGACCACCGTGCCGCCGTCCGCGAGCGCCGCATGGAAGTTGGCCATCATCCCGACCGGCCCACCCCAGCAATGCACGTAAACCTTGGTCGCAACCTCGTGCGTCGCCTTAAAAATCTCCAGCGTCGCCCCCACTCCACCGATCACCGTGGCATCGGGTTGGGCGATATCGTAGTAGCCCCGCGCGATCCGTTCGCGCAATTCACTCGCCGTCGTGACAATCTCCCCGCCGACAATCCGGGCCGTGGGGAGTCGCGCCTTTAGATCAGCCATTCCGGCCAAATCCTGTGGACCGAGCACTTCCTCCAAGAAGGCCGGCATCCGTCCGCCACGTGCGGTCAGTTCGCTGAGGAACTTCTCAATGTCATCGATCGACTGGGACGGCACTGCTAGGTTCTGCGTCATGTCCACGGCGATCTGGATTCCGCGACAATCGCCCTCGCGTGGGCAAAACGCCGCCTTGTCGTTTTGTCCGCCCCGAGCCCGCATCTTGAACAGATCAATCCCCAAGGCGGCGATTTGATCGAGCTCTTCGATCATGCCCGCCGGATCAATCGCGTCGCCGCCACTCGCAGACAGCTTCAACATGCGCCCGGTCTCGCCGCCGAGCATTTGCCACAAGGGCACGTCGAGCAGCCGAGCCCGGCAATCCTGCAACGCCGTTTCCATGGCGCTGACTCCATGTTGAGCCGCGCCCTGCACACTCCAGTAACCTGGGGTGAGCGACAACTCACCCAAGAGCGCCGCATAGTCCCGCGGGTCGCGCCCGATTCAGACCGGAGCGACTAAGTCGACAATCGCCCGGAAGACTTCCGGCGCAAAAACTGCCAGATAACCCTCGCCCACGCCGACCACGACATTGTCCAACGTGATTTCCACCAATCCCGTCGTGCGGTCACCCGTCGGCAGGCACAGCAGTCCTTCGACGCTGCGCTTGGGGTCGGTGTAAGGAGCGGTCAACAGGACCGGGCGAATGCGGGTGACGGTTGGCATGGGGAGAAAGTAAAATAGCGGGAGATCCTCCGGGCGAAGGGCTTACACCAGTGATCCAGCGCGAGGGGCTCTCAGACTTCAACCACGCACCGGGATGGTCAATGGGCTGTCTCTTTGTGCCGAACGACCACGCCGAACGGCTAACGGACCGCGTCATATTCCCAATTCCCGCGCCCAAACCTCCCCTCCGGAGCATCTGCGGAATTGACGCGGTTTTTGCCGTGCCGTTTGTTAGAGGCCATGCACCCAAGCACCAAGGTCGACTCCAAGGTCAAATATAAGCGCATCATCCTGAAACTCAGTGGTGAAGTTCTCCGCGGCGGGAAAGCGGGCGATCCGATTGACGCGGCGACGCTTGAGAAGACCTGTGCCCAGGTGAAAGAAATTCACGACCTCGGCGTCGAGGTCTGCGTGGTCATCGGCGGCGGCAACATTTTCCGGGGCCTCAACGGTGCCAAGCGTGGGGTCGACCGCACCACGGGCGACTACATGGGCATGCTCGCCACCGTGATCAACGGCCTCGCAATCATGGATTGCCTTGAAAAGATGGGCGTGACCACCCGCGTGCAAAGCGCCATCCCGATGAACCAGATTGCCGAGCCGTTCATCCTTCGCCGCGCAGTGCGCCACATCGAAAAGGGCCGCGTCGTGATCTTCGTCGCTGGCACCGGCAACCCGTATTTCTCCACCGACACCACCGCCGCGCTCCGCGCCAGTGAGTTGCACGCCGACATCATCATGAAGGCCACCAAGGTCGATGGCATCTACGACAAAGATCCCCAGAAGCACGCCGATGCCGTCAAGTTTGACGAAATCTCGTTCATCGACGCGCTCAAGATGCGGCTCAACGTGATGGATTCGACCGCGTTCTCCCTCTGTCTCGACAACAACGTCCCGATTTTGGTCTTCGACATCAACGACGAACACGCCATTCGCAAGGCGATCACGGGCGGAAAGATCGGCACCTTAGTGCACGGTTAAAGTCTGTTCCCCTCGTCTGTATCCCTCCACCTCCCCACCTCCAAAAAAAAGATTCTCACCACTATTCCCATGAGCCATCCCGCAATCACCGAAATGACGGTCAAAATGAAGAAGGCCGTCGACCACGCGTTGCACGAATTCAGCAACATCCACACCGGCAAGGCGACCCCCACGATGGTGGAGTCCCTGATGGTCGAGGCCTACGGTTCGACGATGCGCCTCAAGGAATGCGCCGCGATCAGCACCCCCGACTCCCGGCTCATCCAAATCCAGCCGTGGGACGCGACTCTGAGCAAATCGATCGAGAAGGCTATTCAACAGGCCAACCTCGGATTCAACCCGATCAACGACGGCAAGCTCATCCGTATTCCCCTGCCCGATATGAGCCGCGAGCGGCGCCAAGAATTCGTCAAGGTCGCCCATGGCCTCGCCGAAGACGGCCGCGTGCAGGTGCGCAACGTTCGCCGGGAAGCGATGGATCAACTCAAGAAGGCGGAAAAGAGCAGCGACATCTCCGAAGACGATCTCAAACGCTTCGAGAAAGAGGTCCAAGCAGCCACCGATGCTGCCGTCAAAGAAATCAACGAACATCTCGCGCACAAAGAAGCCGAGTTGCTGGCGGTTTGAGTATCGTGACCGCCGGTCATCTCCTGTCGCGCTTCGGCCAGGGCCGATCCAAGCTCCACCGTTCATGACCGAAATCAAAAAATCGCTCGCCCTCACCGCCAAGCCGCGCCGCGTCGTGATCAAACTCGGCACAGGCGTGCTCACCTCCGGCGTCGGCCAGCTCAACCGCGCCCGGATCCAGGCCGTGTGCGCGCAGGTGGCCGCCCTCCATAAAGATGGCACCGATGTGATCCTCGTCTCGTCCGGCGCCGTCGGCCTCGGCATGGGCAAGCTCGGCCTCAAGCGACGCCCCTTTAACCTCACCAAAAAGCAAGCCTGCGCGGCCGTTGGCCAAAGCATCCTGATGCAGACTTGGCAGGAAGGATTTGCTCCGCACAACCTGACCGTCGGGCAAGTGTTGCTGACTCACGAGGACTTGCGCAGCCGCGACCGTCACCTCGCCGTCAAGGCCACGCTCGAATCGCTCATCGGCTACGGCACGATTCCGATCGTCAACGAGAACGACACGGTCAGCGCGGCCGAAATCCAGGCGATGGTGCAGTTTGGCGACAACGATACGCTGTCCGCCATGGTCGCGAGCCTCTGGCATGCCCAGTATTTGTTCATCCTTTCCACGGCTCCCGGCCTGATCAATTACCAAGACGGCGGCCAGATCGTGCCCTTCGTTGGGAAGATCACCCCGGCGATCGCGGCTCTCGCCCGCGGCACCACCAGCGAAACCGCCGTCGGCGGCATGGTCTCGAAAATCACGGCGGCCAAAGTCGCCACGCGTTCCGGTTGCGGAGTCTTCATCGCGAGTGGTGCCGAACCCGATGTGATCGCGCGCCTGCTCACTGGCGAGGGCCCCGGCACCTTCTTCGCCCCGAGCGGCCTGCCGTTGGAGGCCAAGAAACGCTGGATCGCCTACTTTCACCGGCCGACTGGCACCATCTTTGTCAACGAGAGCGCGGTGCCTGTCTTGCGCGAAAAAGGCTCCAGCCTGCTCGCCGTCGGCGTCACCCACACCGAAGGCGAATTTCACCAGGACGACGTCGTCAACATTTCCGCCCCCAACGGCACGATCATCGCGCGGGGCAAGGCGGCCTTCACGCAGGCGCAGATCAATTCGCTCGCTGGCAAGAAATCCGTGGAGATGCGGACGCTGTTCCCCCTGCGCAAACACCTCGAAATCATCCACCGCAACGATCTCGCCCTCCTGTGAGCACGCATACCCTCCGCCCCTCGACTGAGCACGACTACGATTGGCTCTGGTCGCTCAAGCGATCGACAATGCAAAGCTACGTGGAAAAGACTTGGGGCCCATGGAACGAGGAGGACCAGGCCGCTCGGTTCAAAGATAACTTCCGACCCGAGAGCTGGCAGGTCATTGTGGTGAAAGGCGACGACGCTGGGGTCGTCCACGTGGAGCGCAGCGACGAGGAGATCGTCCTCGTCAATATTCAGATCTCGCCCGATTTCCAAAATCGGCGTCTGGGCACTGCCGTGATGGACGGCTTGCTGGCCGAAGCCCGCGGCCAAAAGCTCCCGTTGCGATTGCAAGTCATGAAGGTCAACCCCGCCCGCAATCTCTACGAACGGCTGGGGTTCACTGTCGTCGGCGAGACCGACACCCACTACCAAATGCGCTGGGCCCCCTGAGCCCGCCGTGCATTTCCGCTTTGCCACCGAGGGGGGCTTTGCGTGAGCTTCTAAGACTTTTATGGATTTCGCCCTCGACCAACGCTCGCCAGAAGCCATCCCCCCGATCAATTTTCGCGCGCAGCTGAACAACGAGCAATTCAACGCGGTCACCGCGGAGCCCGGGCCGCTCCTCGTCCTCGCCGGTGCCGGCTCCGGCAAGACTCGCACGCTAACTTATCGCGTCGCCTACCTCCTTTCCAAAGGCGTCAAACCCAGCGAGATCCTTCTGCTCACGTTCACCAACAAAGCTTCGAAGGAAATGCTCCATCGCGTGCAGGAGCTCACCGGCGTCGAACCCACTCGGTTCTGGGGCGGGACTTTTCACTCGCTCGGCCACCGCGCCCTGCGCATCTATGGCGAGGCGATTAACCTCGAGCGCGGTTTCACTATCCTCGACGCCGACGAGTCCGAATCGCTCCTCAAGCAGACGGTCGAGTCGATCGACAAGGTGTTTTTCAAAGACAAGACCCACCCCCGCCCCGGTCCGTTATTCAACGTCCTCTCCCTCGCCCGCAATACGCAGCTGAGCATCAGCCACACGGTCGATCAACAGTTCCCGCAATACGACGAAATCAAGCACCGCTTCAGCCCCTTCGCCGACGCCTATGCCAAGCGCAAACGCGAGCAAAACGTCGTTGACTACGACGATCTGCTCGAGCTGTGGCTGCAACTCCTTACCGAGGCGCCTGAGGTCGCCGCCTACTTCGCCCAACGTTTCCGTCATGTGCTCGTCGACGAGTATCAGGATACCAACACCCTTCAGGCGCAGATCATCGACCGCCTCGCCCCACACCATCGCGTGATGGCCGTGGGCGATGACGCGCAGTGCATCTACTCGTGGCGCGGCGCGGATTTTGAGAACATCATGACCTTCGAGAGCCGCCACCCCGGCACGGTCATTCATCGCATCGAGACCAACTACCGCTCCTCCCCCGAGATCCTCGCGCTCGCCAACGGAGTGCTCCTCGCCCAGCCCAAGGGCCGCCACTTCGACAAAGAGCTCCGCCCCGCCCGCGCCCATGCGCAAAAACCCTACGTCGTGCAAACGATGGACGACCGCGAACAAGCCGAGTTTCTCATCAAACGTATCCGCGCCCTCGTCGAGGACGAAGGCGTCTCGGCCAACGAGATCGCGATCCTCTACCGCTCGCACTTCCTCGCGCTCGAGGTGCAGCTCGCATTGTCCCGCGCGGGCATCGCCTACCAAATCACCAGCGGCGTGAAGTTCTTCGAGCGCCAACATGTTCGCGACCTCATCGCGTTCGTGCGCTTCGTCTACAATCCCTCCGACACGCAGGCTTGGCAGCGCATCGCGATCCTGTTGCCGAAGGTGGGCGAGAAGGGCGCGCAAAAGATCCACGGAGTCGCCCTCGACAATGCCCGCCTGCTGCGGAAGAACCTGATCGATGTCCTCCACACCGACGATGTCGCCAGTGCCGTCGCCAAGGGAGCACGCGAGGAGTGGGGCAACTTTTGCGCCTCGCTGCGCCAAGTCGCCGCCACGATGCAAACCGCCTCACCCGCCGCCGCCATCGAAACAGTGATCGACGGCTGGTATGGCGACTACTTAAAAGGCGCGTATGCCGACTACGTAGAGCGGTTCGATGAATTGAAGGCGCTCGTCGGCTTCGCCGGTCAATTTCAGGAGATGCAGGATCTGCTCGCTCAGATCGTCCTGCTCAACGGCGAAGCCAACGAGCGCGGAGTCGATCCCGACGCGGAGTCGATCAAGCTCACCACCGTCCACCAAGCGAAAGGGCTCGAATACGACGTCGTCTTCATCGTCGGACTCGCCGATGGCCAGTTTCCCGGACGCCGATCCATCGAAGCCAACGACGTCGAGGAAGAGCGTCGCCTCTTTTACGTCGCCGTCACTCGCGCCCGCAACGAGCTCTACCTCTGCTACCCGAAGGTCGCTTCCCGAGCCGGCCCCGGCGGCATGCTCCTGCAACCCAGTCGCTTCCTCATGGAAATCTCTGGCGACCTCTACGAACCCCTCCGGATCAAACGCAGCTTCGGTTGGTGATCGAGCCAGCCCCGCGGTGATCTCTTTCGGACGTCCCGCCATGCCCAAACCCACGACTTGAGGATGCTCCGCCTCGAGCCAGGTATTCATCAAGCCGCTGCGATCAAATTGTATGAACGCGAGGGCTTTCGCCGCGTCCCGCCTTTCGGCCCGTATTTCACCGATCCCGGCAGCGTCTGCTCCCAACGCGGTTGAGCAACGGCCACCGGACAGGACCTGAACCGAAGCGGCCGGAGGAGGATAACCGGCCTAATTCGATCTCGAAGGTTGCACTCCCGGCGGACCGCGCTCTCTGTTTTGTCTTTTAACGTCATGTCCTCCCCCATCGAAAACGTCGTCATCATCGGCACAGGCTGCGCCGGCCTGACCGCCGCCATTTACTCCGCCCGCGCGAGTCTCAACCCGTTGGTCCTCGAAGGCCCCTTGCCCGGCGGGCAACTCACCACGACGAGTGAGGTCGAGAATTTTCCCGGATTCCCCGAAGGAGTCGACGGATTCCAGCTCACCCAGAATATGCGCGAGCAGGCGATCCGTTTCGGCACGCGTTTCGAGCAAACGTTGGTCACCTCAGTCGATTTCACGTCGATGCCCCGCAAGTTGCACCTCGGCGATCGCACGATTCTGGCCAAGACCGTCATCATCGCCACCGGCGCTTCCCCGCGCATGACGGGCATCCCCGGCGAGAAGGAACTTTATGGCGGCAAAGGCGTGACGACCTGCGCGACTTGCGACGGCGCGTTTTATCGCAAGATGGAGGTCGCCGTGCTTGGCGGCGGCGATAGCGCCGCCGAGGAAGCGCTCTTCCTGACGCGCTTTGCTAGCAAAGTTTATCTCGTCCACCGCCGCGACGAGCTGCGCGCTTCCAAGATCATGGCCGACCGCGCAACCTCCCATGAAAAGATCGAAATGGTCTGGGACACGGTGCCCGTCGAAGTGATGGGCGTCGCCGAAGGATCGGTCAGCGGTCTGAAGGTCAAGAACGTCAAGACCGGAGCTGAGAGCGTGCTACCCGTCAAAGGCGTCTTCGTCGCCATCGGCCACATCCCCAACACCGGTCCGTTTACGCCGCCATTGGAAGTGGACGAAGGTGGCTACTTTATTCCCGTGGCCGGTTCCCAAGTGCAAACCGACGTCCCGGGCGTCTACGTCGCGGGCGATTGTTCCGATCACATCTACCGTCAGGCGATCACCGCCGCAGGGATGGGTTGCCAAGCCGCCATTGACGCGGAACGTTGGCTCGCCGAACACGATTCCTGAGTTGACTCGCGGTGGCTCGCACCGCCCGGCGACAAAAAAACGCCGCCCGCGATCGGGGCGGCGTTCGCGAAAAGAGAATCGAGCGATCCTTACTTGAGCTCGGCGTCGTGGAATTCGGCCCAGCTGTCGAGGTCGTTCAAGTGAACGGCGTCGAGCACTGATCCGTCATCCTTAATGCCGCTGGCGTCGAGCACGCCCTTCCGGGTATCATCGTCGTGATTGTAGCCGAGCACCGAGGCGTTGTGGGCCTCAACCGTCGCCGCATCGAGTTTCACGCCAGCTTGAGCCTTCACCCAGGCTTCGAACTGCGGATAGGTCGGACGACTATCCTTGATAAAGGCGAGCACGGCCGACCGGTCGAGCCCGAGCGCGCTGATCGTCATTTGATCGTAGCCCTGCCCTGCGCCCGGGTAGCGCGAATCAAGTTTTCCGCACGATTCGAGCGAAACTTTCTGCCAAAGGCGGGGAAGGTGCAGCACGCCCAAGGGACCGGAGGTTCCAGAGCTGATGAGGGGAATAAACGTTGCCATAATTGTGGGTGATTAAGGGTTGAAACGGGGTTTTGCATCAAGAACGACGCACAATGGAAACAATCGGATTCCTCCCGTGAATGCAACGATACGATACCGTTTTATGACTTCGCCAATCGCACAAAAACCTTGGCGGACTTCGAGCACCCTTCATCGTCGAAGCGAACCATGTCCGCACCCTCTCCCTCCCCCGCTTGGGGCCGTTACGAACGACTGATGCCCGCCGAGATCGAATCGATCTTTTCGGCTCATCCCATTGCCTACCTACCCTGGGGCGCCCTCGAATATCATGGAAAACACGCGGCGATCGGCCTCGACGGATTAAAGGCGCACGGACTCTGCGTGGCGCTGGCGAAAATCTCCGGTGGCTTAGTCCTCCCGCCGCTCTACCTCGCCGCGAACACCATGAAGCTGATTCCCGACATGGATCACAAGCGCCACTCTCTCAATTTCAGTGAAGATCTCATCAGGTCCCTCGCTCAGCAGCATTTCGCTCAGCTCGCCGATGAGAAATTCCGCGTCGTGTTTACACTTTGCGGACACGTGGGGCAACCCCACTACGATATCATCAAGGAAGAAGCCGTGGCCTTCAACGCCGCGCAAAGCGGCACGCGTATCATCGCGACTTCGGAAACTGATCTGGTTTCGAAAGACCTCGTGATCGTCAACCATGCGGCCTTGGGCGAAGTCTCGTTTCTCATGCACACCGATCCCGACTGCGTCGATCTCACCCGACTCCCCGCCGATCGCGGGCCGACCCTCGAGGACGATGCCGTCTGGGGCCCGGATCCGCGGGAGGCTTCCGCCGAAAAAGGACGCATTTACACTGAAGCCTTCGTCTCCTCTGCCCAAAAGCTCATCGCCACCACTCTTGCAGGCCATTGATGTTCCTCGCGTTTCTTTCTCCCATCGTCCTATGAAATACCGCCCTCTCGGCCGCACCGGTCTCAATGTCAGCGAAGTCAGCCTCGGCACCTGGGCCTTCGGCTCGCCCTCCATCTACGGTGAGGTCGCCAGCAGCGATGCGCATCATGCGATCCGTGGGGCGTTGGATGCCGGGATCAACTTCTTCGACACCGCCCCGCTCTACGGCACAAAAGAGGCCGACGGGATTGCCGAGCAGGTGCTCGGGTCCGCGTTGGGAGCGGATCGCGACAAGGTCTGCATCGCCACCAAGTTTGGTCGTTACCACTCGCGCGGGCACACCAACGAACTCTTCGACGGCGAGACCGTGACTTGGTCCGTCGAGCAAAGTCTTCGTCGCCTCAGCACCGATCGGCTCGACGTGCTCTTCTTTCACTCGCCCACCCATCCCGACAAAATCAAGGACGATGTCTGGGCCGCGTTGGAAAATCTCAAGAGCAGCGGCAAAGTGCGATTCATCGGATTGTCGTGCGGCTTTATCGGCGACACGGCCAAAATGACTCGCGCGTGGGCTGACACCGGACGCATCGACGTCGCGCAGATCGCCTACAGCCTGACTTATCGCGAATGGGAACCGATCATCGAACACTTAGGCAAACAAGGCATCGGCATCGTCGCGCGAGAATCGTTGGCCAATGGCTTCCTCGCCGGAGTCTTCAAAAAGGACACCGTATTTCCTGAGGGCTCACTCAACTCGCGCTACCCGCGCGAGGAGATTGTTGAGCGGGTCGAGTTGGCCGATCACTATCAGGAGCTTTTGGTGCGGGACGACATCAAGTCGCTCGCCGCCGCCGCCATGCGTTGGGTGCTCGACAACCCGCACATCTCCACAGTGCTCTCGGGTTCACGCAAACTTGCGGAGATTCTCGACTGCGCCACTGCGGCGGTGGCCAAACCGTATACCGCCGAAGAGCTCGCGCAGGCGCGCCAGCTCCACACCAAGGATTTCTCGCCGGCCTGACAAAGGCATCAATTGGCGGCTCAGGTCACTCGCGGTAGGGACCAAGCGCGCACACCGATTGCGTTGGTTGCACGACGACGAGTTTTCTTAAGCTCGAGCTACCTTCTGTTATGTTCGGCCTCCGTCTCCCCAAGATGAATCCCAGCGCCAAGCGGCCCTTGCCCGGTATCGGGGGCTCGATACGCCGCCTGAAAAAGAATTCGACGACCTCACTAAGTTGGCCGCGTAGCTCTGTGAAGTTCCCATCTGCCTGATCACGTCCGTCGATCAGGACCGCCAGTGCTTCAAATCCCACTTCGGGCTACCGCAATCACGAGACGCCCCGCGAGCACTCCATCTACACCTACGCAATTCTTTCGCCCCGGGCCATGCTTCTCGTTAACGACACGACGACCGATCCTCGCTTTGCCCACAACCGCTTGGTGCCCGGCGAACCGGGTATTCGTTTCTATGCCGGGATTCCCTTAGTCGCTCCAGGTGGCGAACCTAGCCGGCACCCTTGCGGTCATCGATCGGCGCCAGCGTTCACTAACACCTCAGCAGACCGCGGCGCTTCAAATTCTTGCCCGGCAGGTGATGCCCCTTCTGGAGCTGCGGCTCAGTATCGGAGATCTCCAAACGAGTGAAGCCAACTTCCATGTGCTTTTGACAGCAATCCGATGCCCATGTGGGTTTACGATCAGAGCACCCAACAGATCGTCGGAGTGAACGCGGCGGCGATCAGTAACTAGGGATACACCCGGGATGAGTTCCTTAATCTCAATATCGCCCGACCTGCGCCATCCCGAAGATCGGGAAAGCGTGGTCGCGAGCATCCATGCCGCCATAGAGGGAGGCAAGGAAGACTGGTCGCACGAATACCGCTACGTGCGAGCCGATGGCTCCAGCGCTAGGGTCCATGATCGTGGACGCGGGGGCCGCGACTCGCCGGGCAAAGCCTACCGGATGGTGAGGGGGATGACCGACATCTCGGAGCGCAAGAAAATCGAGGCCCAGTTTCTCCGAGCCCAGCGCATGGAGAGTATTGGCACTCTCGCTAGCGGCATCGCCCGCGATCCGAACAACATGCTGTCGCCGATTCTCATGTCGATTGAGTTGCTGCGCCAACAAGCCGGCGACCTGATGAGCCAGAAGCTTCTCGCGACGATCGAGAAGAGCGCCGGTGGATTCATCAACATCTACAGCGAACCCGGCCGCGGAGCCACGTTCAAAATTTATCTTCTAGCCGACCCTCAGACCTCGACTAGTGAGACGACCAGCACCCCGCCTCGCCTGCCCCGCGGCCCAGGCGAGACTATCTCTTTGCGGCGACGACGAGGCCTCGATCCTCGGGATCATGGGCCACCCTCTCGAAGCCTTCGACTATCAGGTATTGAAGGCCAATGATGGCGTGAGGCCTCGCCATTTATACGCTTCACCGGAAGCAGATCGCCGCAGTCATCACTGACATGGTGATGCCGGTTATGGACGGTTCGACGACGATCGCGGCGCTGAAGCGGATCAACCCCGAGGTCAGAATCATTGCCACCAGCGGACTAAATTCCAATCGACAGGCAGCCAACAACGTCGGCACAACTCATTTCCTCAATAAGCCGTTTACCGCTGAAACCCTCCTAATCGCTCTCCGACGAGCGTTGGAGGAATGATTGCCGCCAGGCGCTCTGCTCGGGAAACCAGTCCGTTTTGCCTCTGATCCCACGATGACCCGACTCCTCGATCTCCATCGCGAACTTGGCATCCCCCTGAACTACGAACCAACGTGCGGGCTCCCACTGCAAACTGAGGCCGAAGAGTCCGCGTTGGAGACGATCGCCACGACCGACGACGGCACCGAGATCAGGCTGGTCGTCGCCGCGGCCGCAGCTTGGCGAGCCCTCGAGACCGCCGCGCGGCACGATGGGATCATTCTCGCGCCCGTGTCCGGATTCCGCAGCGTCGACCGACAGGGAGAGATTATTCGACGCAAGCAGCAAGCCGGGGTCTCGTTGGCCAACATCCTCCGCAGTGTCGCGGCACCGGGTTACAGCGAGCACCACACCGGCCGCGCACTTGATTTTGTTACTCCCGGCGAAACCTCGCTCGAGGAGTCCTTCGCCCATACTCCCGCCTTCCACTGGCTCGGGCAACACGCTCACCGATTCGGATTTCACCTCTCGTATCCGCGAGTCAACCCGCACGGCATTGTCTTCGAGCCGTGGCATTGGTGTTGGCGAAATGCTTGAACCGGAGTTTACCCCAGCGATTTTTCCCTTACCCAGAGACGTGCTCCCCGAATTGCTCGAAATCATCGACCTGTCCCATCCCTGGGTCTACTTGATCGTGTTTCTCGGCGTGTCACTGCTTATGATGTGGCGGTTGGAGGCCATGCTGGACCACGGTCTTGAGGGCACGGCCCTCGGCACCCTGATCATGCCGTATTGTTCTGGTCTGGGTAACTTGATCTTCGTCGGCTTGATGATCTCGCGAGAGAACTCGGCCCGAGAGGTCTTGATCAACTGTTTGGTCAACAACGTGACCAACCTGACCCTGCTGCTCGGCCTACCGGCCTTGTTCTGGGGCCTGACCGTGATCCCGCGCGCCAAGGGAAAATCCCACAAACCGATGCGGCCCGGCCGGGCCGCGACCGAGAGTCATCTCAATCGTCTCTCGCTGCTCTTGACCCTCACCGCGGTGGTGTTCTTCACCGGCGCAGTGTGGACTCTCGGCCGCGACGGCGTGCTCACGCGCAGCGACGGAGTGATCCTCATCGGGTTGTTCCTTTTCTGGCAATGCATCCAAGTCTTCGACGTCCTCAAGCACAACGTCCGGCAGCGGGTCACCTATCGGCCCATGTTCTATGTCGATCTGCTCATCGTGCTCATCTGCGCGGGGGCCCTCTACGAAAGTATCGACTGGCTGGTCACTTGGTTGTCCGCCCAGAAGAGCGGATTTGTCAGCGAGACTCATTTGGGCTGGTTGAGCGGGTGGTTGATGGTGCTGCCCAACGCACTCCTTGCCCTCTACTGGGGATGGAAGCGACGCGCCGACGTGGTCTACACCTCGCAGGTCGGCGATGGACACATCTGCATCCCTCTTTGTCTTGGGATTTTTGTGCTCTTTCGCCCCATGCCGCTCCCGGCACTTTTTGAAACAAGCATGCTCCTTCTCTTTGGGGTCATCGTCGTCCACGCGGTGATGCTGTTGTTCACCGGCGGATTGCCGCGTTGGGCCGGAGGCGTGCTGACAATCGCCTACGGCTGGTTTATTTGGCAGGGACTGCTCGCCTAGCCGGACTGAGTTCGATTATTCCAGAGGATCGACGCCGAACAGAGCGCTCAACTCCACGAACGGTTTCTGGGCCGCCAGCCAGCGCGGACTTTCCCGGATTTCGCTCATCGCCTTCGTCGTGTGATTGCAGAACAAGTAGGCGTTGTCGCCGAGGCGAATGCAGGCGTCGAAATGCGTGCCATGGGCGGTGTTGACGAACGCGAAATTGCCTACGCCGAGATGCTCTTCCCCTAGCTCCGTCCGCAGCGGCACGATATCGCGCAGAAAATTGCGTTTGTAACTCTCGGCCCGAGGCCCGTGATACGCGAGAATCGCCCCCTGCCCGGCTCCCAGCTTCACCAGAACCCACTCGTCAAACACCGTCGCTTGGTAGAGAGAATTCATCCGACCGATGGCCGCGATGACGGCAGTGCGAGCATCTTCAAGGTTCATAAGGTGCTCGTTGTTCTGCGCCAAGGGACCAGAGGGAACCAGTCCTTTTTTTGCGCAGCCCATGAATATTCGTGTTTAGGAATGAGTAGGCTCACAATTTGGGCAAAATGGATGCGCACGAGACGCTTTCGCGCCACGAGTTGAGGTAAATTATCCTCAATCGTAGGAATCATTATCATTTTTTAAACAATGACTTATGAATCTATTGCTCCCACCATCTGGAATAGTTCTAATTCCTACTTGCGATTTAGAACCATTCCAATTGGTTGACCTTCCCCCTCTCATGTCCGCCCACAACCCAGTCCCACCCCAGGCCTTTGCGCAAACCCTCGCTGAGAGCGGCTTGCGGACTACTCCCCAGCGCGAAGTCATTTATGGCAGTCTGCTGAAAAAATGCGATCACCCGACGGCCGACGAAGTCTTTGCCCGAGTAAAATCCGAAATGCCGACGATCTCGTTGGCCACGGTTTACAACTGCCTCGAAACCCTTGTGCACTGCCACTTGGTGCGCGCCGTCAACTTCGAGCGCGGCCCCACCCGCTACTGCCCCAATCTGCGTCCGCACGCCCACTTTCACGATGAAGAGGTCGGCTCAACCCACGACATCGACTTGCCGCCCGATCTCCTCGACCGCATCAAAGCCATCCTCCCCCCCGGATACGACGCTTCGTCCGTCGAGATCAGCTTCCGAGGGCGCGCCAGCGGCCAGACCCACAACTAACTTCCCCCATTTTACTCACATGTCCAAACTGGAAATCAAAGACCTCCGCATCGCGATCAGCGAAAAGGAAATCGTTAAAGGCCTCACGCTCACCATCAACAGTGGTGAAGTTCACGCGATCATGGGGCCCAACGGCACCGGAAAATCGACGCTGGCCAAGGCGATCGCCGGCCACCCCGACTACACCATAATTTCCGGCGATGTGCTCCTCGACGGATCTTCCGTCCTCGCAATGGAGCCCGATGAACGCAGCCGCGCGGGACTCTTCCTCGCCTTCCAATACCCGAGCGAGATTCCCGGCGTCAGCATCGCCAACTTCATGCGCGCCGCCCAGCAAGCGCGTATGTCCGAGGGCGAAGAACTCGACGCGTCCGCCTACTACAAGCGCCTCTACAGCAAGATGGACCTGTTGAAGATCGACCGGAAATTCACCTCCCGCTCCGTCAATGAAGGTTTCTCCGGCGGAGAAAAGAAACGCTGCGAAATTCTTCAGATGGCCATGCTCGAACCCAAGTTCGCCCTCATGGATGAGACCGATTCCGGCCTCGATATCGACGCTCTCAAAATCGTCGCCGAAGGCGTCAACTCCATGCGCGGTCCTGGATTGGGCACGCTCCTGATCACCCACTACCAACGCCTGCTCGACTACATCGTGCCGGATCACGTCCACGTCATGTTTGACGGCCGGATCGTCAAGAGCGGCGACAAGTCGCTCGCCCATGAGCTCGAAGCCAAGGGTTACGACTGGATCACCAAGGAACTTGTCGAAGCCTAAACCGTAAATCCCCACCCATTATGTCCGATTTCAACGCCACTCCCACCCTCGAGCCACCTTCCAAAGTGGACAACGTGGTCGCCGGCATCGACCAATCCAAGGGCGACTTTCAATACAAGGTCGACTACGCCTTCGACGCGGGCACTGGACTCAGCGAGGATACGGTCCGCTACATCAGCACGGTGAAGAAGGAAGCACCGTGGATTCTCGAATTCCGCCTCAAGGCGCTAAAGAAATTCATGTCGATGCCCATGCCGACGCATTGGGCCACCAAGGATCTCGAGAACATCAACTTCGACAAGATCCGTTACTACCTCTCGCAAGGCCAGAAACCCAAACGCACTTGGGATGAGGTGCCCGACGACATCAAGAAGACCTTCGAGCGCCTCGGCATCCCCGAGCAGGAGCGCAAATTTCTCGCTGGCGTCGAAGCGCAGTTTGATTCGGAAGCCGCCTACTCGAACATCAAGGACATCGTCGCCAAGCAGGGCGTGATCTTCGTCAACTCGACGGAGGGACTACGCGAGCATCCCGAGCTCTTCCGAAAGTTCTTCGGCAAGATCATCCCGACCGGCGACAACAAATTCTCCGCGCTCAATAGCGCCGTATTTTCCGGTGGCTCGTTCATCTACGTGCCCAAGGGCGTCAAGGTTGCCCAGCCTCTCCAAGCCTACTTCCGCATCAACGCCGAAAATTTTGGCCAGTTTGAGCGCACTCTCATCATCGCCGACGAGGGATCCGAAGTCACCTACATGGAAGGTTGCACCGCGCCGAAGTTCTCCACCTCCACGCTGCACAGCGCCGTCGTCGAGCTCGTCGCCCTCAAAGGGGCGAAGATTCAATACATCACGGTCCAAAATTGGGCCAACAATGTCTTCAACTTGGTCACCAAGCGCGGCGTCGCCCATGAGGAAGCCGAGATCAAGTGGATCGATTGCAACATCGGCAGTCGCCTCACGATGAAGTATCCCGGCGTCGTCCTCAAGGGTCGTAAGGCCCGCGGTGAGGTGATCTCGATCGCCCTCGCAAATGACGGCCAGCACCAGGACACCGGCGCAAAAATGATTCACGCCGCAGATGAAACCACTTCCAACATCGTCGCCAAATCCATCTCGGTTGGGCAAGGCCGCAGCACCTACCGCGGCGTGGTGAGCATCCCCAAGCATCTCAAGGGATGTAAGAACAACACCGAGTGCGACGCGCTGCTCATCAACTCAAACAGCCGCACCGATACCTACCCGGCCATCACGGTGCGCGGAAATAAGAACTCTACCCAACACGAAGCCTCGGTCTCGAAGGTCAGCGAAGACCTCATCTTCTACATGCAGCAGCGCGGGCTCACCGAAGCCCAGGCGATGAGCCTGTCCGTGAACGGTTTTATCAACGATCTCGCCAGCCAGTTTCCCATGGAATACTCGGTCGAGCTCAAGCGCCTCATCGATCTTGAAATGGAAGGTTCCGTCGGTTGACCAACCCTCTCCCGCAACCCGCTTCGCCACGCATGTCCGCCATTCCGACCACGACCACACCGTCCATCGGCCTCAATTCTGAACGCTTCGCCACCCATCTAGCTCAACGGGCCGCCCTCCCAGCATGGTGGCTTGACGCTAAGAAGGAAGCGTGGAACCAGTTCAACGCCCTGCCGATGCCCACCCGCTCGGACGAACGTTGGCGCTTTTCCAATCTCAAGGGACTCATGCTCGAGGGCTTCGATCTCCCCGAGGAAGCCTCGATCCACGTTCCCCACTTGCCCGATTTCCCGCACATCGGAGAACTCACGTTTTCCAATCGTCAGGTGATCGGGCGGCTCACCTTGCCGCCCGCGATCATCAAACAGGGCGTCATCTTCTGCCCGCTCTCCGAGGCCTTGCGGGACCACAGCGATCTCATCCGGCAATACTTCCAGAAACATCCTGCCAAGCTAGGGAGCGAGAAATTCGTCGCCCTCAACACCGCGTTCACCGCCACCGGCGCCGTGCTCTACGTGCCCAAGGGCGTTGAGCTGACCGAGCCGGTCGTCGTGCAACACACGCTGTCGGGCGACTACAAGTCAGCCTTCCCTCACACCCTCGTCATTCTCGAAGAGAACGCAAAGGCAACCCTCGTCGAGTATTTCGTTTCCGCCCAACCCGGCGAGACTCACCTCGTCTCCGGCGTCAACGACCTTCACGCCGGCCCCGGTTCGCAACTAACCTACGTCGGCGTTCAGAATTGGTCGCGCAACACCCTGTCGTTTCAAACCAACTCGATCGCCGCCGAGCGCGATGCTCGGGTGCTCTCGCTCACGGTGCATCTCGGCGGAAATCAGGCGCGGCACGAATCGCACAGCCGCATGATCGGATCGGGCGCTCACAGCGAAATGCTCGCCCTGACCGTCGCCAACGGCGAACACGAGTTTGACCAGCGCACGATGCAGACGCACGCCGCGCCCAACACCTCCTCAAACCTCCTCTACAAGAACGCGCTGATCGACCAGGCAAAGACCATCTTCTCCGGCATTATCGTGGTAGAGCCCAACGCGCAGAAAACCGACGCCTACCAGAGCAATCGCAATTTGATGCTGAGCGACGAAGCCCAGGCCGACTCGCTGCCAGGCCTCGAGATCGAGGCCAACGACGTGCGCTGCACCCACGGGGCGACCACCTCGCGGATCGACGCCGAACAACTCTACTACCTGCAATCCCGCGGGCTGCCCCAGCACCAGGCCAGCGAATTGCTCGTCTTTGGATTCTTTGAAGAAGTCCTCAACAAATTAACCGACCAACCGCTTCACGCCGCCCTCAGTTCGCTGATTCAAGCTAAATTCAAAGCCTAACCATTATGGCCGCCGCCAAAGAACGCACCCTTTCTCGCGACGTAGTCGCGACGCAGATCCCTTCCGGTGACAAACAGACGCTTGCCGCCGACACGACCTTGTTTATCCACCAAACTCTTGGCGGAAGCTATACGGTGCAGACCGACTTCGGTCTCTTCCGCATCGACGGAAAAGATGGCGATGCGATCGGTGAAGAAGCGACCGACCACAGTGTGGATGCTTCCGCGCTCGAAGACGGCTCGCCGGACCCTGAGACCGTGTGGGCCCAGCTGCGCAAAGTTTTCGATCCCGAAATTCCCGTCAACATTGTCGACCTCGGTCTCGTCTACTCGATGGATATCGAGAAGAAGGAAGACGAAGCCTACAAAGTTTGCGTAGCGATGACGTTAACCGCTCCCGGTTGTGGGATGGGACCGGCCATCGCCGAAGACGCGAAAGGCAAGATTCTCCTCGTCCCCGGCATCGACGAAGCCGAGGTCAATATCACTTGGGAGCCAGCATGGAACCAATCGATGATCAGTGAAGAAGGGAAGATGAAGCTGGGCTTGATCTGAGCCTCCCACGGCACGTTCAGCCGTCGCCGCCACCGGGCATTCCGGCCACGCGGCAAGGAAATCGACCAAGCCGCTGCACTGCTTGCGGTTGGTCAGACCTCCCGTTTCGATTGGTGCCCATGAGCAAGCAGGAACGCAAGGAAATCAGTTTTGATCCCAATCACCGGTTGTTTCGTAGAAAACTTTGGGCTCGGGTGCGGACCAAGGAGGGAACCCAAGTCTTCATCATCTGGGCCCGCGTCTGGAAGGTAGCTGTTCTGCTTCTCCTCATCGGTTGGCTGAGCTTGGCCACCACGGCTTGGCTGTTTGTCAAACACCGTCGCGGTGTCGCCGACGCCCAATTCGTCGATCTCGCCTTTTACCCTGTTCGCGCCGATCACTACCGCGAAACCCTGAGCCGCCATTATCTCGCGATCGCCCAGAAACAATTGGAGAAAGGTCAATTCACCCCCGCTATTACCAATCTCCGCCTAGCGGTCGGAAAGTATGACAAAAATCAAGAGGCCCGGCTTATCCTCGTCAACCTCTACAGCCAAGTCGATCGGTCAGATCTCAGCGTCACCTTGATGGAAGCGGGGCTCCCCTACGCGAACCAAGACCTGACCTACATCAGGCAGCTGTTCTCCCTGCTCCGCGGGCTGAACCGCAACGAGCGCATTATCGAGCTCGGCAGAGAGTTGTTGCCCAGCCAACCCGACAAGCTCGCCCACAACGTGGAGATTGTGCAGCAGATCGCCGAAGCCCACCTGCGGTCCGGCCGCAATCCGGAAGCCAAACGGTGGCTCGAAAATTGGGGCCTCGAGGACAGCCTGAAGGGCTCGTTGCTCCTCGCCGAAATCGAGGTCAACAGCGGCTTCCAGGAACTCGCGTTGCTCCGCTTGGAAGCGCTGATGAAAAAATATCCCAACGCCGAACAAGTGCGCATCAGCCTGATCAAGGAATACCGCCGGGCCAATCGTTTGGACCAAGCTCGACGGATCGCCTTTGAACGCATGCTCGAACACCCCAACAGCGCCGGGGCTCACCTCGACTTCGTCGTGTTGGCCCATGAAATCGACGATTCTGCGACCATGAATCGAGAGTTCGACTCCTACCTGAAGCAGTTCGGCACCGATCAACGCGCCCTCTTGATGATGGCATCCGCCACCATCGGGTTTAACCGGCCGGACTTGACCCGCCGGATTCGGGATCAAGCCCCCACCAATCCCGAAGGGTTCCCTCCGCCCAATCTTCAATTTACCCTAGCCTATGCCGAGTGTTTGAGTGGACACTATGCCGATGCGCTCAACACCGCCTCGAGCCTGGATGGTTATAAGGGAGTTTCCAAAGAGATCAGCCGGCGCCTCAATCTGCTCAGAACGTGGGCGAGTTTTGGCTTAAAGAGGTCGGTCGAAGGGGAGTCCTGGCTCAAGCTCTACCTCTTGGAAAACTCCCAAGACATGCTGCTTGAAGGCCTCGAATTGGCAGACCGACTTCAGGCATTGAATTATCCCGACACCGTTCATCGCTTGCTCTCAAGTCTTGTCGATCAATTCAAGGGCCATCCCCGCCCGCTCGTCGCCTTGATCATACACGATCTCGCCCACCAACAATGGACTGGAATCATTGAACGCCTGCCCGAGCTGATGGCGCTAGATCCACGACCGGAGGACCTCATTCAAACCCTGCGCGACCTCGATCGGCAAAACATGAATCTTTCCGAAGACCTCCGGGACCGCATGGCCCACCTCTTGAATGTGGCCCCCGAATCAAAACGACCCCAGCTCCTCCAACCCATTCTCGAGACCAACTAGGAGGTCAGCCGTCGGCCTAGCGCGGAGACTCTGAGGTTGCCCAAACGCTCCTCCCTCCAAGGACAAGGTGAGCCTAGGCTAACCGACCAGTGGCAGCCCCCCCCGCTCCCGTTTGGGGATACACCGCACGCCAAATTATTTTCCGTGGATGAGAAACTCCCCCATCAGCTTGAGGCCCTTCCTTGAGACCGACCGCGACCCGCCCGTGCAGGGCTGGCATCGTGGGTGGCCCAGGGCCGACAGCCCGAGCGGTCGCGATATGTTTTGAACTGCGGAGAAAGTTTCCCCATGAATCTCACCCGTGCTCCGAGGTGAAAGCTCCGGCGCTCCCTTCCAAATGAAATCGTTAATTCTGCGTCTAGGATTCTGGGTGCTGCTCGGCATGGCCACGCTGCCCTCCGCTCGCGCTCTCGTGATCTTTGGCGGCGCCACTGGGCACACGACGAATCCGGGGGGCGGATTGCCCTGGGCTAATGTGGGCAACACCGGCATCTACCTCGGTGCTTACAACACCGGTTATTGGATCATCACTGCCAATCATGTGGGCTCGGCCAGCATTATCCTCGGCGGCGTCACCTACGTCTCGATCGCCGGTTCCGCCCAGCAAATCGGTTCGACCGATCTGCTGCTCTATCGCATCAACGTGTCCGGCGGCGCCCCCGCCTTGAGCAATCTCACGATCTCAGCAAACTCCCCCATCGTCGGCCAGCCCGTGGTCATGATTGGCGACGGCAGCGGGACGATGACCTGGGGCAACAACAACGTCGACCGCTACGGTCTCTATACCTTGGAGACCGACGGTCCGCAGACCTATGGACTCTTCACCACCTACAGTTCCATCGCCGGTGAAGCCCAAGCCCAAGGCGGCGATTCCGGAGGTGCCTTGTTTTACCAGACCGCCACCGATACCTGGCAGCTCAACGGCATTCTCAGCGGCATTGGCACCAGTGGCGGCATTCAGTTCACGGCCTCCGTCGCTACCTCCTTTTACTATAGTCAAATCGTGGCTATCGTGGGCATTCCCCTCGCGGCCGTCCCCGAGCCCGCCGCATGGGCCACCCTCCTCGGCAGCGCCGCTCTCCTCGGCACACTCCTCGTGCGGCGGCGCGGCACTCTCCGCACCGATAACGAATAGGTGTCGCTACCCGAGGTCTTCGCAGCCTCGAAAGTGAGCCCAGCCCTTCGTCAAGCCCCCGGCGCGCGCCAGACCATCGTGCAAAACAGCGGCACGCGCAGGTTGCTCCGCATATTCTCGTGAGCGGCGAGGACCTTCGCGCCGGGCGCAGGTTCGTCGAAATCATCCAGCAAAAATCCGGCCCGGAGAAAGGTCTGGAAATAGGCCGACAAAGGACGGTGCCAGTTGATCACGGAAATCCCCGCCCACTCCGCCTTGGTCGGTCGCTCCGTGAGGTAGTTGTCCATCGTCCAGTGGAGCCGGTTGTTCTCTTCGTCGCGCGCCCAAAATTTTGACGAAGCCGTCGCAAACCCATTCTGATTTGCCACCACGCACCGGCCACCAGGGCGCAACACCCGCCGCATCTCGAAGATCGCCGTCCGAAAATCCGGAATATCCAGCAACGACAGATAACTCACCGCCAGATCGACGCTCGCATCGGCTAGCGGCAACGCTTCGGCCTTGGCTACGTGAAAGGTCGCGTCGGTCTGTCGTCGGCGGGCTTCGGCGATGAGTTCCGCCGTCGGATCGATCCCCGTCAAGCGACCGCCGCGCTCGCCCAGCATGCGACAGAACCGGCCTTCACCACAGCCGACATCCAGCACGTTGAGGCCGCTCACATCACCGCAAAGTCCGAGCATGGCGTCGTCGAGCAGAAGCACTCGATGGGGGTCGCCCTTGGCCATTAAACGGATCCACGGCAGAGCTGATTGATCCCATCCGTCGTCAGTTGGTTTGTCCGTGCTCATGGCTGGCCACAAAACGCCGCGCTCCCGGCGGGTGCAACTTCAACCGTCGGTCATCGGGCAGGACCCCGCCAATTTAGCCGGAACCGGCTCGGGGTCCCCGGCGCTTCCGAACCGCAACCACAGCCATCTTGCCCCGATCGCTTGGCCGCTGATCCTGGGCGAAGTCACCAACAATTTTTTAGGATCTCGGTGATCCGCTCGGCTCTCGTCAGGCGCTTGCTAATTGCTCGATCTCGGCGGCCACCTCCTTCGGGCTCGAGCCCGGCTTTGCTCCGCTCGATGCGCCCAACTCCGCTAGATGATCACTCTTCCAGAGGTAAAGCAGTCCGCTTTTCACGCCCAACTTCGCCGACACTTCCGGGCGTATTCAGACCATCCATGCTCAGCAGCCGGGCCGCCTCGCGTTTAATTTCTATCGTGGATCGCATCGCTTCAGCTTGGATTTCTCCTGCTAGGAGATTCCCGGGTCCACTTTTATCAAGCCCGTTCACGAACACTTCGCTTGAGCAATAATCCCATCCGCTCAGGGCACCCCGCCGAATATTCGGGAACTTTACTTTGCTTCGCCCGTGGCGGCTGCTTGGCTTCGTCTGCTTTCCATGAACACCTACCACTCTTCTCCGCGCGGTCTTGATCAGGCCGCAGGCACGTCGAAACAACCTTGGGGCACGCTTGTCGGCGCCCGCGACAACCTCCGCGCGCTTCGCGCCGCTGGCCAACTCACGGGTCCCGCCACCGTGCTGGTTCACGACGGTCTCTACAAGTTGACCGAAACTGTTAAGTTCGGACCCGAGGATTCGCACACTCACTATCAAGCCGCTCCCAACGCCCAGCCCATGCTCAGCGGCGGTGAAGCCCTCTCCGGTTGGCAGATCGGCGAACGCAACGGTCGCACCGAATGGACGCTCGATCTACCGGAAGTCGCCAAGGGCCAGCGCTACTTCCGTTCTCTCTTCGTCAATGGCCGTCGTGCTCCCCGCGCACGGTTTCCCAAATTCAGTCCTGACGCCCGCGGTGCGAAAAATGTGCTGCAGATCGGTGAGATTCTTGAGCCCGAGAAAACGCAGCTCTTCGCGGGTCGCGACACGTTCAAACCGAAAGCTGGCGACGTCTCGCCGGACTGGACTTCGTTGCCCGACGCCGAGTTCGTCGTGCTGCATTATTGGATCGAGGAGCGCCTGCCCAAACCGCAGCTCAACCCGCGCACCGGTTGGGTGAGCTTTGCGCGGCGCTCGGCCTTCTGCCTCTACGAAGCCCACGAAGACGCCTTCGGCAACAACGCCCTCGCCCGCTACTACATCGATAATCTATTCGAGGCCCTGACCGAACCCGGCGAGTGGTATCTCAACCGCGAAACGGGTCGGCTTTACTATCTTCCCCGCCCTGGTGAGACGCCCGCCAACACTCAGATCATTGCGCCACGAATCCACACCTTCATTGATGCCGTCGGGAAGGTCTTCGGTGAGTCCACTGATCGGGTCGATCTCGACGGCACGCAACACGTGCAAGACCTCAAGTTCTCCGGCCTCACTTTTTGCCATGCCGACTGGTATTCGCCCTTAGCCGAACGGAGCCTCCCCTCGCACGACACCACCAAGGACAACGACCTCCCGATCGGTGGTAGTCCGCAAGCCGCTATCGCCGTGCCCGGGGCATTGAGCTTTCGCGCCGCCCGCCAGTGCGCGGTGACCGCATGCACGATCGAGCAGGTCGGGCTCTACGGTCTCGATTTCGGCGCGGGTTGTCGCGATTGCTCCGCCGTCGGTAACACGCTCAACAATCTCGGCGCGGGCGGCATTCGGGCGGGCGGGTCCGAGCTCGACGGACTCAACGCCCGGCGCACCGGCAACCTCACGATCACCGACAATCACATCCACCACATCGGCCGGATTTTCCATCAAGGCATCGGCGTGCTGATCGGCAATGCCTCCGACTGCGTCGTCGCACACAACCATATCCACGACACCTGCTACACGGGAATCTCCGTCGGATGGACGTGGGGATATCGCGACACCATCAGCTCTCACCACCACATCGAGCACAACCTCATCCACCACATCGGCGCAGGCATCCTCAGCGACATGGGCGGCATTTACACCCTAGGAGTGCAGCCCGGCACCGTGATCCGCGGCAACCATCTCCACCACATCTGGTCGCAAGCCTACGGAGGCTGGGGCGTCTACCTCGACGAGGGCACGTCTCACCTGCTTGTCGAGCACAACCTCGTGCACGATACGAAAGACGCGCCCTTCAATATTCACTACGGTCGCGAAAACGTCGTGCGTTACAACATCTTCGCCCGCGGCCAGCACGCGCTCGCGTCGGTCTTCCGCGTCGAATCACACATCAGCGCCAATTTCTTTAACAACATTCTCGTCGGCCCGAGTCAGATGCTCTTCTCGGGTGGCTACCAGGGCGATATTCGCGACGCCCTTGTTTCCAACGCCAACTGCTTCTGGTCGCCTGACGGCAAACTCCCTCCGAGCGGACATCCCGACATCCTTAAGGACACACCGCACCGCCTGAGCTGGACGGCGTGGGCAAAGGCCGGCCACGATTCACTCTCCCTGATCGCCGATCCGAAGCTCACCGAGGGCAAAAAGACCTGGCGGTTGGCAAAGAACTCCCCTGCCCTGAAGTTGGGCTTTAAAGAATGGGACTGGTCCAAGTGCGGCGTGCGGCCAAAAACCAAACGAAGCTGACTCCCCGAGAGCGCGGGCGGCCCGCGCTCCCAGGATTCCACCTCCCCCTACCCGTCACCGATTCCCAACGCTCCATCGCTGATGTCTTCGGTCCCGACCGTCTTTGGCGAACACACAGCCAGTCGGTTCACCAGGGGCAGACGAGCCCCTTGCCGTCGATTCGGGCCCTTCCCCATGATCGTAGACACACCCTGTTACATCGGGCCCGCTAACGGACGCTCCTAGGTTTCGGTCATCTCCAGATTCTAATTCACGGCGGGATCGGAGGCGGAAACGAGATGGGCGCTCAACCCTGAGCGGTTACGGAATTCGCTCGCCACGCCCACGTCCAACGCGCGGCGATGAAAATTGGTGGCCGCCGCCAGTTCATCGGTCAATCGCATCGCCGCCGATTTCGCACTGGCCAGTGCTGGTCCCCTCCGGACCAAGGCCGTTAAGAAGGGGAAATCGAAAATCATGGGCCGGGAACTCGCAGCGCAATACTAGGTTCTCCAAGGAGATAAAAATAGATTACGACGATAGGAAATCACAGCATAAACAAGATCTGTTGGTGACTGCGCCGACCTCACCCCATACGAGAATGACTCGTGTTTTCCAGCGGGGATATCCAGATCTCAGGAGGAGCAGCCCCGACAATCTCGCCGCGAATCCATCACCATCAAACCAATCTAAATGACCAACCCAGTTAAATCTACGACGAAGCCATGGCTGGTGCTAGGGGGATTCCTGCTGGCCTCGTTCTCGGCCGCGGCAATCGGCGGCTTCGCCACGGCGGAGAGTGTCCGCACCTGGTATCCCCTGCTGAACAAGCCGTCCTGGAATCCCCCGGCCTGGGTGTTTGGCCCCGCTTGGACCCTGCTTTACACCTTGATGAGCATCGCCGCGTGGCGAGTCTGGCAGAAACGCGACCAACCGGCGGCAACCACGGCTTTGGGGTTGTTCTTTGCTCAATTGGGACTCAACGCATTCTGGTCGGTGCTCTTTTTTGGTCTGCAAAAACCGTCCTGGGCTCTCCTGGAGATCGTTGCCCTTTGGTTGTTGTTGGCAGCCGTCCAACGCGCCTTCTGGCGCATTGACCGGATCGCCGGGATTCTGTGGATGCCCTACCTTGCTTGGGTGACGTTCGCGACCACACTCAACGCCGCCATCTGGTGGCTGAATCGCTAATCGTCGGGATGCCGACTTCGGAGATCTTCAGCTAATCATCGCAAGGTTGCCGAGTCGAAATGATGGTGGGGACCGATTCCCCCTCAACTTGCGCTCAGGATTTCAGCTTGTATCACCGCCGCGCACGGCCCCTCGGCGGAACGTGATCCAAGGGATTTTCGATCTACCATCCTCGCGGGCTAATTCGCTTGCACATTCCACGTCTCCCCCGCCGGGCACGTGGGCATAATACTCGTCGACCGTGCGCTTCGGCAGGGCGAAGTAGCCGATGGGTATCCCGAGGTCGGAGTGGTCCATAATCGTCACCGTGTGCTCGTCGAGCTTCGGCATCCGCTCATTCATCTCTTTCATCAGACTGGGGAATTTCTCATGCGGCACGACGATCGGATACAGGTAGCCGGATTGACCGCCGATGAAGTAATCGTTGGGCAACATGTTCCGGGCGAACATCTCGAGCACGGCCGGATACCACTGTGCGCTGTCCACGCCGACCTCCCAGTTGTAGGGGATCTGGCCGCGCTCGGGCTCGATCCACGCGCCGATGCCCATGCTGTCGGACTGCACGAGGCAAATGTAGACCTTGTCCTCGGGCATCCGCCCCTCGTCGCGGGTCACGTGGTTGTTGTTCTTAAACGTGAAGCCAGGCGAAAAATCGATTTGGCTCATAAACGTCGCATGGGGAAAAGTATTCAGCCCCATCACCTTCAATCCGTAGCTCGACGTGAGGCTCACCCATTCGGCTTCCGTGTCCTTCCCGTAGGAATGCCCGCCGATGATCCAAGCGGCGGGGTTGAGCTCACCGAGAATCCGCCGGTGCAACGCCAGCTCCTCCGGATGTTTCGGGTTGGCCGAGAGGTGGTGACGAAGGCTCGGGTGGCGATCGCGAGATCGGCTACGCCCGGCTCGAGTCGGGTGCCGACATGCCCACCCATCCACACGATGTCGTCGTGGCTGCACTGCGACCAGTATGCATCCTACGCCCATTGGTAGATCTGGATGTCACTCTGCCCAGTGAACTGGCCGCAAAAATCTCGCAGCGGCTTGAGGCCGTGTTTCTCCACGAGCGGAATCAAACTTTCGTCGATCACAACCGCGCGTAGCAAGCCCGCCGCGGTCGTCGTCATGCCCGCCGATTCCGCCCAGGTGCGTTGATCCATGTAGGTGAGCGCCTGATCCTGGGTCGAACGCAATTTATACACCGTCAATCGCTGGCCATCCGGCGCGAGTCGATACTCCTCGTAGAGGTGGACCCGATGATCTCCCTGTTGAGTTTCCAGTTTAAAATACGATTCCACCTTGAGCACTCGCCCGCCATCGAGCCACTCGGCCAGAACGCGCTTCGAGTGCTCGGGCCCGCCTAAATATTCGTATACCATGGATCAAGCCAATGCGTGACCGCGTTCACGATCTCGGTCCGTCCATCAGGGTTCGCGGTCGTGGTCTCAGACACCCGACGCTCTTGGCCCCACGCGAGGTTACGCGTCAGCGTCACTTGCTCCGGCTCGACCGTGATCGGCATGGTCTCGCGATCCCATGGACGAATCGCGGAGCTCTGATCGACCACGAGGGACCACGTGCCGTTGAGCCGGGAACTCTCCGCGGCGTGCGCGAGGTTGAGGCCGCCAACAAGCAGGGCGAAGCCCGTGAGCGTAAACAGGAGGGGGAAATTTCAGCGGCAAATCAGGGGAGAAAAGAAAGTGGATCCGCCGAACTCATCGCGGCACGACATAGAAAAACACGGCCAGCCAATGGCAGACGCTCCCGCCGAGCACAAAGAGATGCCACACCGCGTGGCCATACGGCAGGCGCTTCGCGAGGTAGAAGATCGTGCCGAGCGAATAGCACGCGCCACCCGCCAGCAGCCAATAGACGCCCACCCTTGGCAAGGCCAGCCACAGCGGTTTGAAGGCCACCAGCACCAGCCAGCCCATCGCGAGGTAAATGAGGGTGGAAACGAGTCGAAAACGTCCGGCAAACCAGAATTTCAACCCGATCCCGATCGCTGCCAAACCCCAGACGACCCCGAACAGGCTCCAGCCCCAGCTGCCGCGCAGCGTGACCAGAACGAACGGAGTGTAACTACCCGCGATCAGCAAAAAGATCGCCGCATGATCAAACTTCTGCAGCAGGTGCCGGAGCTTCTCCGACCGAAAGCTGTGGTAGAGGGTCGACACCGTGTAGAGAGCGACGAGGGAGAAACCAAAGATCGACGTGCTCGTCACGTGCCAAGCGTCCCCGTGCAGCGCCGAAAAGGTCACCACCAGAACCATCCCCACCACACTCAACACCGCCCCCACTCCATGAGTCAGGCGGTTCGCCAGTTCCTCGCGCGAGTGCTGCGGTGAAGTCATCGACACGACTCCACCGTCAACTCATCCGAAGCCGCGCGCAAGTCTGGGGATCACGCCGCGAGCCTGTTGGTCGCGGCTCAGGGGTTCAGGTCGATCGGGTCGTCGGGCTCTTGATAACGCGTCCGGTAGGTTTTCTTCGACGCCGCCATCTTCAGGAATCGATCGAGCGGCACCACCTCCACGTCCTCACTCAAGAGGTCGAAGATCTGGCGCACCTTTTCAACGGTATTGAGCTCACGCACGTGCATCAGCAGGAAATAGGGACGCTGCGGATTCATCTGCATGAGCTCCTCGAGGTCGGCGGCGGCTTCATCGACTGGACGCGCGACATCGAGGTAGTAGTCGTAGCTGATCATCGGCCGGTCGCCGCGCAGATCATAGGTGCGCGCCGACCCGTAGCCGTTGATGAATCCAATCGCCTGAGGAAACTCCCGATAATAACCGTCAACGAGCTCCTTCGGCAGATCGGTGTTGCCGATATGCCGGTTGCCCTCGGAGTAGTCCATAATCTCCATCACGCGCAGATCGAGCTGACCCATCAATTCGCCGGCCTCCGCCATCAACACCGGAAAATCCTCCTGCGGAATCGATTTCGGATACAGGTAACCCGGACCGCTCAGCCCGCCGATGAAGTAATCGTTGGGCGACTTGCTCTCGTAGAAATATTGCAACGCGAGGGGGTTCATCCGCAGCCATCCCATCAGCACCTGCCAACCGTAGGGGATGTCGCCCCGCCCCGGCTTAGTCCACGCCCCGATGCCCATCGCGTCGGTCGCAATCGCCGCGATATAGACTTTCTTCGCAGGCACGACCGTCTCGCCGGGCGCCACGCGGTGGTTGTTGTTAAACTTGAAGTCCGGAGTGAGGGGGATTTGGCAGGTGAACGAAATGTTCGGCAAGTTGTGCAGCCCTTCCATCTTCAAAGCGTAGTTGCCGACAAGCGTCGTGTGCTGCCCCTCGGTGTCTTTACCGTAGGAGTGCCAGCCGAGCACAATGCTGTGCGGATTCTGCCCGCGCAGGATGCGCTTCAACAAGGCCAACTCCTCCGGGTGTTTCGGGTTCGCCGACAAGTCGCTGAAGAACGCCCGCTGCATGATGCCGAAATCGCCGATCGCCGGTTGCATCTCCGCCCCGGCGTGCCCGCCGAGGACCACGTAATAATCGCGAGAGCATTCGTCCCAATACTGATCGTAGGCCCATTGGTAAATCTCAGCGTCGGTCTTGCCGCGGAAGATTCCGCGCAGGTCCACGAGCGGCTTTAGCCCATGCTTCTCCGCCAACGCGATCTGATCGTCATTAACGATCACGGCATCGCGCACCCCGGCCACCGTGAACGCAACGATCAACGAGGAGCGCACCTCCCGATCCCAGACCACGTAGCCCTTGGCGTAGCGGGCGAAGCGCGCCAGGGCCTCATCTGCATCGTCCGTGCCGAGGCGATCAAACGTCACCCCGTGCCGCGTCTCCAAAAATCCAATCAACGGCTTGGCGATCTCCCACTGCCAGTTGTCGGGGTATTCCAGATAAACCCTGGGCTGCTCGCGGTTGGCGAGACCTTGCAGCGACAGGATGAGCGCGTGCACCGGCACATCGCCATCCATCCGCCAGTTCGAAGACACCGGGATCAACGTGGCCTCGGCCGGAGCGCGCTCCACGCGGTGAGGCCACGGCTGCGCCCACATTCCGAGCGCGGCGAACGTGAACAGGAGGGCGGAGAAAATCTTGCGCAATCGCATAGTGGAAAAATTGGCAGGTTTCATTCGGCGGTTCCGGTCTTCCGCCCAGCTTCGGTGGTCACTCGTTGAAAGACGTAAGTGACCGGTCGCGTGCGAGTGCTCCGTAATTCGATCAACGTGAGGACGTCGCCGTTAGTCGACACGGTGTAGTTGCCCAGAATGTTAACCTTCCGCTCCCCTTGCTGAGTCGCGAGCACGAGGTCCGTGTTGAGCCGCAGCACCCGGCCGTCGTCCAACCATTCGCCACGCACCCGTTTGGTCTTGTCGCCGCCGATGTAGGCACCGATGTGCCGATTGTCGGGCCACAGCGAGACCGGCACAATGTTGTCGGTCTTGGTCAAGTCGACCGGCGTCACATCCTCAAACATCCGCCGACCGGCGGCAAACTGACGGTGCAAGGTCACCACGTCGCCTTCGAGGGCGATGGTCAGATCGAGCACCTTCCACCCGCTGAGATCGGTGCTGCGGTCCGGCAACAACCGCCACTGCCCAGCCAAGGGATGGGCCGACACAATTCCAATCGCCCAGAGAAAGAAAAAAAACATAAAAATACGCCGCATCATGCCAGCACCACAGGCCCATTCCCGCTCCTCCGCAAACGCAAAGGCCGCAATTATTCATTCCGAGGATCGGTCCTTCCCCATCCGGCAACGAGGTGAGTGCCTTCGTCTCTGGAGAGAGGTTGACTGCCTAGTCGCTGGAGGGGCGGTCCTCCGACCGACCGCGGGCCGTCAAGAGCCGGACCCTCCCGCTTTCACCCCGCTGGGGTCGCCACTTCCGGCCAACGACGAAAGGCCGAGAAATTCGAATTCGTGCGATCATAGGTCTCCCGCCGATTCACGTATTCGGAGTAGTCGGTCACAGCCTCGGGCGACGCGACACTATGCACGAGAAAATCAGCTTCGGGCGGATAACAGGCGACATTGCCCTTCTCATAAAACTCTAGGTTCGCATTCCCTTCAGCGTCGATCAACTCGGGCCACAGGCCGACGTTGTTCGGGGCCTCGGCAGATTGAAACCGCAGGTCGACGCTCCAGCGAATGTGTTCCGAATAGTTCGGGGTCGAGCAATGCGGGGTGCGATTCGTCATGAAGACGACCCCACCGCGTGGACACGCGGCCGTGATTGCCCGCCGAGGATCGGCGGGCAAGTCTTCATCCTTAATCACGAGGAAACCGGCGTTGCCCCCAGTGTGATGAACAGCAACCTTGCCCTGGTGGGTGCGGGGGAGGATTTGCATACAGCCATTCTCCACCGTCGCATCGACGAGCGGAATCCAGCAGGTGATGATCAATTGGGTGTCGCACTGCGGTGCGAAGTAACCGCTGTCTTGGTGCCACGGCACCACGCCCCGACCGATACTCGGCAGCTTGGGCCGCACGCGGTAGACCGACGACGATACAATTTCCTCGGTGTCGAGCAACGAGCTGACCGCGCCGAGCAACTTCTCGTGGGCGATGACGTCGAACATCTCGGGCGCATGAAACCCTCCCCCGCGCAATCCTTCCAAGTGCCGCATCAACGCTTCGCCATTTTCCGGCGCATCGCGGTGGATCGCTGCGAGGCGATGGTCAAAATCAAGGTCAGTGTGCAGGTCGGTGAGCTTACCCTCGGCCTGCATCTCGGCCGCCTTCCGATCAATTTCCGTATGCAGGGCGTTGCGCAACGGTTCCAAATCAGCCGGATCAAACACGTCGGGCACGATCATATAACCTTCGTCATGGAAAAACTGCGTTTGTGAGGGGGAGAGCTGGCGGAGGGTTTTCATCGCCCCGCTACCCTGCCAGATTACCCGGCGAAGCGCAATGGGGTGCAGTCACTATCATTGGTATTTAATCAACCCTGCGAAAGCACAGCTCAATTAGAGCGTTCCCGGCACCAGCGCCTTGGTGCGGGCGGCATAGGCGATGTAACGATCACCGAACTCCTCCCTCAACCATCGCTCTTCGATGCGAAGCTTGCACCAAAAGGACACACTCAAAATCACCACGGACAACAAAGCACGCCATTCGCCGATCATGATCGCGGTCCCCAAAAACGCGGTGATCAGCCCGGTGTAAATGGGGTGGCGCACCCACGCATATGGTCCGCTCTGAATCAGCTCGTGTTCCTGCTTCAGCGTGACCGCCAAACTCCAATTACGACCGAGAACATGACGAGACCAGCAGGCTAAAAACACCCCGCACAATTGCACCGCCAGACCACCGATCCTACCTGTGGTCGTCTCCGGCATATATCGCGAATGCAGCACCGTGTCGCCAAACCACTCTCCCGGGCCCAACAGCGCCCCCGCCAACAGTAACGGCAGCCAATATTTGGCGAACCGCGCCAGCTGCGGTTCCTGCCGAGTTGCTGATTTTATCCGGCGTCCACTCCACCACCAGTAAAGACCCAACATGGTCCAAGATACTCTCAAGGTTGTTTCGTAAGGAGCCTGCATCGAGAGTGGGGTAAAAGTGTTGAGACCATGACGGGGCGATCAGGCGCGATAAATCTGTCCCGCCCGATCCAAATCTTATTCAGGCAAAACTACCGCCTCGAGCAATGCCCATCTCCGTCCGACGGCGGTTGCGGTCGGCCGCGGCTTTTTTCTCGTAGCCTTGGCGCCGGTGCTCAGCGAGCGGGTCGGCAGGCAGCTGACGCTGCTTGCGGAAGACGGCCAGCGCGGGGGCGACGTCGGTGAAGAAGGCTTTCTTCAAGAGCAACTCGGCGTCGATCACATCGTTCTTCGCCTGGGCGCGGCGGAGGGCGACGTGGTCCACGAGCGCCGCTTTCGCGTAGAGCTCCTGCGCCATCGCCACGGTCTGCAACATCGCTTCGACCTTGGGCTTCTCGTTATGGCACTGGTCCACCATGTAAGCGATTTTGGGCATTTTGCCGCGATCCGCTGCGAAGAAGTGAATCTCGTGGAAGATGCGGAAGATTTGGTAAGGGTCGATCGAACCGAGCGTCAGATCATCGTCGGCGTAGCGACGGTCGTTGAAGTGGAACCCGCCGAGCATGTCCTCGTCGAGGAGCCAGGCGACAATCTGTTCGATGTTCGTCGCATTGTAGTGGTGACCCGTGTCGACCAGCACCTTGGCGCGAGGACCGGCCTTCTTCGACATCAGGTAGGCCATGCCCCAGTCGGCGATGTCCGTGGCGTAAAACGCGGGCTCAAACGGCTTGTATTCCACCAGCATCGTCTGCTTCGGGCCCAGCTTCTTGTGCACCGCTTTCAGGCTCTCCTCAAAGTAGCCCTTGCGCTCGCGGATGCTGCCTTGGCCGGGATAATTGGTGCCGTCGGCAAACCACAGCGACAGATACTCGCTCTGGACCGCCTTCATGATCGCCACCGAGTCGACGCAATGATCGACCGCCAGCTGGCGCACCTTGGGATCGTTGTGACCAAAGGACCCCCACTTGTAGCATTGATCTTGGAAGAGATTCGGATTGATGGCGCCGATCTTCACCCCGTGCTTCCGGGCGAGCTGGGCGACCTTGCGGGGGTCTTCCCCTGCGGTAAAATCCCACAGCACGTGCATCGCCACCGTCGGGCAGCAGCCGGTCAGCGCGTGCACCTGGCCGGCGTCGGCGAGTTTGTCGTTCGTGTCGATCGCCGCCGCGTCTTGGAAGAATTTCCCAAATCGCGTGCCGGTGTCGGCAAAGCCCCAGCTGGGCGTTTCTACTTGGAACGTATCGAGCGCATCGACGGCGCGACGGATGAGTTTGGGCGTCATGTGGATCCTGTTATGGACGAAGGCTGCGGGCAAAGTCAGTTCCGAAATGAGTCCTCGGCCAAAACTCTGCGCAGCTTGCCCCGCCCGTGGAGGTCGCTCACGCTGCCGTCATGTGTGATGCCTGCCTGCGACTCGGCTCACCGTGGCTGCCCTCGCTTCACGGAGAAAAGTCGCGCGCCCGGCCCTCTGTGCGCCGCAAACCATCACCGATCGCGAAATCGCCCGCACCAGCCAAAAGCAAGCGCCGCTCGACTTAGAGCGGCTCAAGCGGTTCGACCGTCTCGGGAGCCTCCACTGGCACCACAGGAGGACGCACTTTCATGATCAACCATCCGCCCGCTCCCGCGAGGAGCAGCGAGATCAACACGAACCAGTCGCCGTGGGTCGTGTAAAAACTGTCGCGGCCGATCCAGCGCCGGTCCCGGCTGACGGTGACCAGTTGGGATCCACGAAAATAAATGCTGCCCTCCGAGTTGGTCACCACCGCCCGCGCGTTGCCAAATTCGTCGAACCAGCCGCTCCACCCGGCATTGCCCACGCGCACAATCGGCCGGCGCGTTTCCACCGCGCGCAAAGCGGAGTGCGCCGCATGTTGGTAAGCCGCCCCACCCTCACCAAACCAACCATTGTTGGTGTGCACGATCAGGAGCTCGGCGCCCGAGCGCACACTCGAGCGCGCAAGTTGCGGAAAGATATCTTCGTAGCAGATCAGCGGGCCCACGACCATGGAACCCCCGCGCAAAGGCACAATGAGGGGTCGCGCGTCATCGCCGGCGATGAAATCATCACCCACCGGCACGAACTTGCTGAGCCAACCGAGCACGGGGCGCAGCGGGACAAATTCGCCGAAGGGCACCAGCTGGCGCTTCGCATAGTAACGCGTTTGCAGGCCTTCGTCAGGCGTCACCAAGAAGACACCGTTAAACCACATTTCATTGGGTTGGTCGACGTGCTCGATCGCGATCGAGCCGAGGAGCAGCGGCACCTTGGCGCGGGCAGCAAGGGCTTCGACGAACCCTTGCGTGTGCGGATCACCGCGCACCGCCCACGGGGTCACTGCCTCGGGCCACAAGATAAGGTCGGGGTAATCGTGCGCCGCGTTGAGCGTGAGTTCCTCCAGTGAATTCACGATTGAGGGTCCGGTGGCCGGGTCCCATTTCACCGTCTGCGGCACGTAGGGTTGCACCAACGAAAGTCGCGCAAGCTCCCGCCGATCCTGATTGAAAACTTCGGTCAGCAAGAGGAACGAAGGAAACATCAACACCAGCAGCGCCGTCATGAACTCCGGACTCCGACGTTTCAAACCGCGGTGTTTCTCCCGGAGCAACCGATGCGCGTAGGCCGCAAACCCGAGGTTGAACGTGATCAAAATAAACGAAACGCCGTAGGCTCCGGTGAACGACGCGATCTGCAACAGGATCGAGCGTTCCCACTGGCTCACCGACAACGGCAGCCACGGGAATCCTCCGAGTAGCCACGTGCGAGTCCATTCGGTCAACACCCACAATCCCGCCAACCCGAGCACGCCCACGACGCGCATCAACGAGCCATGCGGTTGCATCCGCGGCATCGTCCACCACACCGCCAAATACCACACCCCCACCCAAGCACCCACGAGCGGACCCAGCAGGAACAACCCGCCCCAGGTGACGTGGTGCAGCCAGCCTAACATGATCGTCCAAGCGATCGCCTGCGCCGCGAACATCGTGCCCGCGTAGAGTTTGAATGAGGGACGCAGGTAGGCCCAAAAAATCGCCGGGGCGGCAAACGCGTAGGCAAATTCAGGCGTGTGATAGGGCGGAAAAGACAGGACCGTCAGCACGACGGTGGCCATCAGCGTCCCGATCGCCCAAACCTCCGACTCATGCTTCCGCCAAAACGACGGGCGGGCGGCGTAGGGATCGTCGGGAGACAAGTCAGCGTCGATGGACACGCGAGAAAAACAGTTCACGAACCGTGGCAGTGCTTGTATTTCTTGCCGCTCCCGCAGGGGCAGGGCTCGTTGCGACCGACTTTCGGCGTGTCGCGACGGACGATGATCTTGGGCAACTCGATCTCTTCGTCGCCGCCCGGGGAGTTCGCCGCCGGGCCCGGTAATCCTGCCAGTGGCGCCGGAGCATTTGCCGGCCCCTCAACCTTCACGGTGCGACCGAGGATGGCCAACATGTTCTCAAACGACTCGAGGTTCGACGCGCTGCGGAACAAACCGGTGCAAATCTGCAACCGCACGTTGTTCATCAGCTCTTCAAAATAGGTGTAGGCCTCGCTCTTGTATTCGACGAGCGGATCCTTCTGGCCGTAGCTGCGCAACCCAACCGAACGGCGCAGGTCCTCCATCTCGGTGAGATGCTCCTGCCAATGATGATCGATCGCATGGATGATCACATAACGCTCGAGCGACGCCAGCGCCTCGGGCACTTCGACTGATTCCTTGACGCCGTAAGCTTTCTTAATCCGCTCCAAAATGCGGTCGGCGATTACTTCGAGTTTGCCCTCTTTAAGTTCGGCGGGCTTCAGGCTGATCGGAAAATGCGTGTTGATCCAGCCCACCACTTGATCGATCTCCTTCTGGCCGGGCGCGCCCTTATCCTCAAAGCCGGCCGTTTCCAACCGGGCGATGATTTCTTCCTCCACCTGCTCAAAAACTATTTCCTTGGGCCGCTCGACGTGGATCGCGGCATTGCGGATGCCGTAGACGACTTCGCGCTGCTGGTTGAGCACGTCGTCATACTGCAGCAGGCGTTTGCGGATCGAATAGTTCTGCTGCTCGACCTTCTTCTGCGCGGATTCGATCGAGCGGTTCAACCAAGGATGCTCGAGCTCCTCGCCATCTTTCATCGTGCCCTCCATCAAGCGCGACGCCAAGTTGCCTTGGAGAAAAAGGCGCATCAGCGTGTCTTCGAGCGAGAGGAAAAACTTCGTGGTGCCAGGATCGCCCTGACGCGAACAACGACCGCGCAACTGCCGGTCGATCCGGCGCGATTCGTGGCGCTCGGTGCCGACGACGTAAAGCCCGCCGAGTTCGCGCACGCCGTCGCCCAGTTTAATATCAGTGCCCCGACCCGCCATGTTGGTAGCGATCGTGACTGCACCCCGTTGTCCCGCTCGGGAAACGATCTCTGATTCCTGCTCGTGGAACTTCGCGTTCAACACGGTGTGGATGATCCCCGCCCGCTTCAGCATGCGGGAAAGCACCTCCGACGATTCCACCGAGACGGTGCCCACCAGCACGGGCTGCCCGCGCTTGTTCGCCTCTTCAATTTCGCGGACGACCGCGTTAAATTTGTCGCGGCGCGTCTTGAAGATCGAGTCGTTGTTGTCGATCCGGATGCACGGTTTGTTCGTCGGGATGACTTGGACCGATAGCTTGTAGATATCGCTGAACTCCGCGGCCTCAGTTTCCGCCGTGCCGGTCATGCCCGCCAGCTTCTCATACATGCGAAAGTAATTCTGGATCGTGATCGTCGCATAGGTGCGCGTCTCACGCTCGATCATCACGCCTTCCTTGGCTTCGACCGCTTGGTGCAGACCGTCGGACCAACGGCGGCCTGGCATCACGCGGCCGGTATTCTCGTCGACGATCATCACTTTGCCATCCTGCACGACATACTCGATATCGCGCTCGTAGAGGGAGTAGGCCCGCAGGAGTTGCGAGATGGCGTGAATCTCCTCCGAGATCTCCGCAAACCGCTGCTGGGCGGCGAGCTTCTTCGCTTCGCGCTGCTCGGGCGTGTCTCCGCTGCTGTCGCGGTCAAATTCGGAAAACTCAGTCGCGAGATCGGGCAGCACAAATGCGTCGAGATCGTCGGGGCGCAGCCGGGTGCGACCGATCTCCGTCAAGTCAGCCTGCTGCTGCCGCTCGTCGATACCGTAGAAGAGTTCTTCTTTCAGACGATAGAGTTCCGCCTTATTGAAATCGGAGTTCATCTCCGTCTCGGTCTTGTCGAGCAGCTTGCGCCACTCCGGGTTCTCCTGCAGCCGCAGGAGCAATTTATTCTTCGGATTGCCCATCTTCACCTGCAGCATCTTGATCGCCGCGGCTTGGCGGTCCTCGTTGGAGCAATCTGGCTTTTCAAACATCGCCTTCGCCTCGGCGATCATGCCGTTGCAACGGCGCAACTGATCATTGACTAGTTGGTCCAACTTCGGACGCAGCCGAGTGAATGGTTGCTCGCGCTCAATCGGCGCGGGGCCAGAAATGATCAGTGGCGTGCGCGCTTCATCGACCAAAATCGAGTCGATTTCATCGACGATGCAATACCAGTGATCGCGCTGCACCTGGTCGGTCTTCCGCGTCGCCATGCCGTTGTCGCGCAGGTAATCGAAGCCAAACTCACTCGCGGTGCCGTAGGTGATGTTGCGGCCATACATGTCGCGGCGGAGCTCGGACGACATTTGCTGCTGCACGCAGCCGACCGAGACTCCGAGGTAATTGTAGAGGTGAGCCATCCACTCGGAGTCGCGCCGAGCGAGGTAGTCGTTCACCGTCACCAGCTGGGTGTTTTCGCCGGTCAGCGAATTGAGATAGAGCGGTAGGGTCGCGACCAAGGTTTTGCCTTCACCCGTGGCCATTTCCGCGATGCGGCCCTCGTTGAGCGCCATGCCGCCAATCAACTGCACGTCAAAATGCACCATGTCCCACATCAGGGTGTGCTCGCAGACCTCGACTTCGCGGCCGCAGAGACGCCGGGCGGCGTTCTTCACGGTGGCAAAGGCCTCAGGCAAAATTTCAATCAAAGCCGCATGCTTGTCTTCGATGGCCGCTACCCGGCCGCGAAATTCGTCGGTTTTCGCCCGGAGCTGCTCGTCGGTCAGGCTCTGGTAGGTCAGCTCGATCTCGTTGATGCGCGCCACAATCGGGCGGCATTTTTCCAGGAACTTCTTATTGTGCCGACCGGCATAACGTTTGAACAGAAAGGAGAGCATGAAGGGGCAAGACCATAATCCGGGAAGGGGTCTTGGCAAATCGCAAATGGAGATCAATTTGGTTTGTCACTCGGCTTTATCTTCGCCTCCGCAAAACTAAACCGCTAGTTTGCACGATATTTGCTACCGCTGACCCCTCCCGTATGCCTGAACATCCTCCGCCTCCCGCTTCTTCCCCTGGCCCAGATCAGAGTTTCTTCCGTCCCTACGACACCGGGCCCTTTTTTGACGAGATGCTCGCGGCCGACGGTTCCATCCGCCCCCATTATCAGCGTTTTTCTGAGCGACTCGATTCGATGACGGAGCCGGAATACGAGGAGCGACGCCGCGCCGTTGACCTGTCGTTCCTGCGGCAGGGGATCACGTTCAATGTCTACGGAGATGCGAAGGGGGCCGAGCGCATTTTCCCGTTCGACATGGTGCCCCGGATCATCCCCGCGAGCGAGTGGCAGCGCCTCGAGGCCGGCCTGATCCAGCGGATCACTGCGCTCAATCTCTTCCTCCACGATATTTATCATGAGCAGCACATCCTGAACGACGGTATGATCCCCGCCCACTATGTGCTCTCCGCCCGTCATTTTCGGCGCGAGTTTGTGAACTTTCAGGTTCCCCGGGATATTTATATCCACATCTGCGGGACCGATATCATTCGGGATGCTGACGGACAATACCTCGTCCTCGAAGACAACGCCCGTTGCCCCTCCGGAGTTAGCTACGTTTTGGAAAACCGCCGCGCCCTCAAGCGCACATTTCCCCGCAGTTTCGAGGCCATCGGCGTGCGGCCCGTCGAGCACTACCCAGATGAATTGTTAAAGGTGCTCGACTACTCGGCTCCCAACGCGATGCCCGACCCCACGGTCGTGTTGCTCACGCCCGGGGCCCACAACTCCGCCTACTTCGAACACACCTACCTCGCCCGCCAGATGGGGATCCAGATCGTCGAGGGCCGCGACCTGCTGGTGCGCGATCGCCATGTGTTCATGCGCACGACCAAGGGCCTGCAACCGGTCCACGTCATCTATCGACGCATCGACGATGATTTCATCGACCCCACGGTCTTCCGTCGCGACTCCGTGCTCGGGGTGCCCGGACTCGTCGACGCCTACCGCGCCGGCAACGTTTCCTTAGCCAACTCCATCGGCACCGGTGTCGCCGACGACAAGGTGATGTATTACTTCGTGCCGCAGATGATCAAATACTACCTTGATCAGGATCCGATCCTGCCAAACGTGCCCACCTTTCTGGCCAACGAGGAGTCCGACCGAAAATACATTCTCGAAAACATCGAGCAGCTCGTCGTGAAGTCGGCCAACGAAGCTGGCGGCTACGGCATGCTCGTCGGTCCCCAAGCCACTGCCAAGGAGTGCGCGGAATTCCGCCGACTCGTCGCCGCCCAGCCGCGCAACTACGTCGCTCAGCCCACCATCTCCCTCTCCCGTCATCCCACCTACACCGGGTCGGACTTCGCCGGGCGCCACATCGACCTGCGGCCCTACGTCCTCTACGGCGAGAACACCACGATTATTCCCGGCGGCCTCACCCGCGTCGCCCTCCGAGAGAACTCGCTCGTCGTCAACTCGTCCCAGGGCGGCGGCAGTAAGGACACCTGGGTCTTATACGGAGATGAATAATTTATGCTAAGCCGCGTCGCCAACGGATTGTTCTGGATGAGTCGTTACATCGAACGGGCGGAAAACACCGCTCGTCTCGTCGATGTGAATCTCCAGCTCCTGCTCAACTTTCGCAACCTCAACGACAGCACGCTCTCGGGCCACTGGATGCCCATCGTGCAAAGCACCGGCGACGAAGAACGGTTTGGGCAGCTCTACCAGAGCGCGACGGGCCAGACGGTGTCAGAGTTTTTCGTCTTCAACCCCCAGAATCCCAACTCGATCCTCTCCTGCATCGTGCAGGCGCGGGAAAACGCCCGCACTGTCCGCGACCAGATCACCGTGGAGTTCTGGCAGGAGCTGAACCGGATTTACCTCTTCCTGCGCTCCGACGCCGCGACCGAGCTCTGGAAGCGCAGTCCCTACGAGTTTTTCATCGAAGTGCGCAACAGTTCGCTCCTGCTCCAAGGTCTCGCCGACGCCACCATCATGCGCAACGAAGGCTGGCAGTTCATGCAAGCCGGGCGGCACCTCGAGCGGGCGGACAAAACTTCGCGCATGCTCGACGTGCGCCAGGCCTCGATGCCCGAAAACGGCAAACCCCTCCTCGTCAACCAAGCCGATGCGCTCGGGTGGTCCGCCATGTTGCGCTCGTGCAGCGCGTGGGATGCTTACAAGGCCCTCCACGGATCCGAAGTCCAACCCGCGCTCGTCGCGGAGTTCCTCCTCCTCTCCGAAGATTTCCCCCGCTCCGTTCGCTTCTGCACGGAGCAGGTCAACCGCGCTCTCCGCCGCATCTCCGGGGTCAACGAAGGGCGCCTGACCAACGAAGCCGAGCGCCTGAGTGGACGCTTGCATGCGGAACTTCTTTACACCGAGCCCTCCGAGATATTTGAGATCGGCCTCCACACCTACATCGATCAACTCCAAGCCAAACTCGACGCCATCAGTGTCGCCGTGTTTGCGACCTACATTTTGCAACCTTACCAACCCGAAGCCGAAAACGAGCTTCAACAGCAAGAAGAGCAACAGCAGCAATCCGCCTGCGGATCGCCGCCCGCGATTCCTTTGCCCCCGGGATGAAGCTTCAAGTTCTCCACCGCACACACTTCAAGTATGGCCAGCCGGTTCGCGATAGTTTCAACGAAGCCCGCTTGCAGCCCACCGAGGATCACCGCCAACTGCCGCAGAGTTTTCTGCTGAAGGTCCTGCCTTCGACTCGACTGTCTCACTACCGAGACTTCTATCAGAACTACGTGCACCGTTTCGAGCTGGGCGAGGCTCATCCCGACCTCACCGTCACCGCCACGTCGGTCGTCACGACCCGCAACGGACTCGCCCTCGCGAACGACGCGCCCACCGCGCCGATCTCCGCCCTCGCCTCAACTGCGACCGATAGTCGTTGTTACGATTTTCTCCAGTCGAGCCAACACGTTGAGACCAGCGCGGAAGCTTGGCGACTCGCCCTCGATCTCGCCGGCGATGAAACCGACACGTGGCAATTGGCGCAGCGGCTCATGCACGCCATCTTTCGCGATTTCCAGTATCAGCCCGACTCGACTCACATCCACACCACCACGCAGGAGATTTTGCGGAATCGTCAAGGCGTCTGCCAAGACTTCGCGCATGTGATGCTCAGCCTCTGTCGATCGACGAAGATTCCGGCGCGCTACGTGAGTGGCTACCTTTACAATGGACCCGCCGATTCCCTCAAAGGCGCACAGGCCAGCCACGCATGGGTGGAGGTCTACGTCCCCGCGCATGGTTGGATCGGACTCGACCCGACCAATGGTCAGCAAGTCGACGGCCGCTACGTGAAGATCGGCGTGGGCCGCGACTACGGTGACGTCACTCCGCTCAAAGGCACCTATCGCGGCACGACCGAGCGAAAGATGTCTGTTAATGTGCTCGTCACGATGCTCGACGAGCACGCGGAACCGAAGCCGCTCAAACCTGCGTCTTGAAGTAGGCGATCGTCCGCCCGAGACCTTCTTCGAGCTCAACCGTCGGCGTCCAGTTCAGGACCGATTTCGCCAAGGTGATATCGGGCCGACGTTGTTTCGGATCATCCGCAGGCAAGGGTTGGTGCACGATCTTCGAGCCCCCCCCCACGAGTTTCAAGGTGATCTCTGCGAGCTGCTTCATGGTGAACTCCCCGGGGTTGCCGAGGTTCACCGGGCCGACGGTTTCCGTCTGCGCCATCAAGCGCACGAATCCCTCGATCAAGTCGTCGACATAGCAAAACGACCGGGTCTGCAACCCGTCGCCATAGATTGTGATGTCTTCGCCACGCAGGGCCTGCACGATGAAGTTCGACACGACCCGACCGTCGTTCGGGTGCATCCGCGGGCCGTAGGTGTTAAAAATCCGCACCACGCGAATATCGACTTTGTTCTCCCGGTGATAATCGAAAAACAACGTCTCGGCGCAGCGCTTGCCCTCATCGTAGCATGAGCGACGGCCGATCGGGTTAACATGCCCCCAGTAGTCCTCGGTCTGGGGGTGCACTTCGGGATCGCCATACACCTCCGAAGTCGACGCCTGAAACACGCGCGCTCGCACCCGCTTAGCGAGCCCGAGGCAATTGATCGCGCCCATCACCGACGTCTTCGTCGTCTTGATCGGGTTGAACTGATAGTGCGGCGGCGAAGCGGGGCACGCTAGATTGTAGATCTGGTCGACCTCATACTTGAACGGGTCGGTCACGTCATGGCGCACGAACTCAAAGTTCACGTTGTCCTTCAGATGAGCGATGTTGCTCTTCCGCCCGGTGAAAAGGTTGTCGAGACAGATGACCTCGTGCCCGTCTTTGAGGAGACGGTCGCACAGGTGAGAACCGAGAAATCCGGCGCCGCCAGTCACAAGGATACGCATGACCACCAGTGAGCGAAAGTTTTCCGTTCCCTTCAAGCCAGCAAATCCACTCCCAGGGTTTCCCCATCGCCTATTCACGAAGGAAATGAGCGTGAGGCGAGAGCGGAGACGGCGCGGCAGTCGTGGTCGGCGACCCGATCAATGTTGAATGGGCCTAACGGAGAGGGATCAAGAACAGGTTGAAAACAACT